>Ga0302275_10001214_pt1 | contig 27835 bp, 27 predicted proteins | sample III_Bog_N2_2_FD_200229 | JGI IMG/M metagenome (GOLD analysis project Ga0302275, IMG submission 200229) | Peat permafrost microbial communities from Stordalen Mire near Abisko, Sweden - III_Bog_N2_2 | ecosystem: Environmental > Terrestrial > Soil > Wetlands > Peat | place: Sweden: Abisko... | reverse complement strand
AACCACCGCGCGCCAGCGGGAAGTCTCCGAGGGTGGAACGTCGCACGTCAGTGAACCGGAGTCCCTGCGGAAGACGCACCTCACTTCCGGACGGCAAGGCACAACACCTGCCGCCTTGCGGACAGTATACGCCCGAGTGGGCCGGAGATTCCACGAGATTCTGTAATCTGCAATTCCGCAAATGACACCGCGGGATTCCCGCACTTTCGCAGCGGGATCGCTCAGTCAACGCCTTGAATCGGCTCGCTCTCGATGACCGAGTGGCGCTTCTTCATCTTGAGGAAGGGCGTCTCGAAGTAGCGATAGCAGAGTGCCGCAATCAGAATAGTCAGACCGAGTGTCAGGCTCATATTCAGCAGGTAGATAGGCCCTTCGAACGACTTGACGATCGGGAGATGCTTGAACGTAGAGATATATCCAATGAAAAAATGGTCCGTCGTGTAAATCGCAAAGTCATGAAAGACATAGAGGCCGAACGAGATGCGTCCAAGATAAATGGTCCATCTCGGAAGCAGCTTTGCATCGGCGCCCAGAAAGGCAATCAGGATCAAGACGCAGCTCAGCGCGGCCAGTGCATACCCGGAGATGAGGTGCCAACTGCCGGGGTTCCGGCTCCCGGTGAAACCGAAGCGGGAGTTCAGTTCATAGCAGGTGTAGAACAAGCATGTGAAACTGAAGACGAGCAGCGAAGCTCTTTGCCATAGAGCCAGCTTAGGCAACCGGCCGCGCAGAACAAGGCACAACAAGATGCCGGCAGCGAAGCACTCGAATTGCACGAACGAATTGGCCCAGACGCGAGAATCTTTGATTGCAACCCTTCCCAGGTAATAGAGCCAGCAATTAGCGACCAAAATAAGCGCCGCGCAAAATCCATACAGCAATTTGCGGGTGAAGAATTTTACAATCCATGGAGCAAAAAGATAGAACTGCTCCTCGACCGAGATACTCCACAACGGGTCAACAGGGTTATTGATCCAGCCATGAATCGCGCAATACCAAGCGCCCATGAAGAGTGCATACCAACCGAGACCTGAAAATTCACTATGTTGGACGCCAGGCAAAAACGCGACGATTACGCCGAGGGCCAATGTAAGAAAATATAACGGCCATATGCGCAGGATGCGACGAATGTAGAACTGCTTGATTCCTATTGTGCCTGTAGACTCGCGCTCGCGCAGCAGCAACTCGCAGATGAGGAAAGCGCTGAGGGTGAAGAAAAGGCTGAGGCCGTACCCGCAGGCATCGGTGAGTGAGTCAAGCGCTGGAGCAAAACCTTTCAGCATGTGAACTAAGCGGGGGTCCGCGCCCGAAGGCAGGGTGTGGTGAAGAAATACAAGCAGGAACGCAAGGAAGCGAATGACATCCAATTCCGGGCGATAGAAACGGCCAGGCACAGCTTTTGGGGAATCCATCGGGCGCGGTCCTCTCTTGCGATTCACAGAGCATTTCAGAAATTGGGTGCGAAGCTCAACTGTCAATCATATTATCAATAGCGTCGCGCGATCTGGCGATGAAATAGGAGCCTTCGAGCGACTTGATGAGTGGATTCATGTGTGCGGAGAGGTTTTGGATGATGAGATGATCCATCGTGTAAATTACGAACTGATGGTAGACATAAAGGCCAAAAGAGATGCGCCCAAGATAGATAGCCCAGCGTGGAAGCAGCTTGGGAGTAGCTCCCAGAAAAGCAACTAGAAGCAATGCGCAACCCAGCGTGGCCAGCGCATATCCGAAGATGAGGGGCCAACTGCCCAGATCAACTTCCCCGGGATTGCCAAAACGGGTATGCAGTCCATAGCAAGCGTGGAACATACAACAGAAGCTGAAGGCAAGCAGCGCTACTCAGTCTATTCTTGCTCAGGCGCGTGCAATTACCCTGCCACGACGTAGTCCCGCCGCCGCAAAGATGCAGACGACAGGCATTATCGGCAGCCGATAACGCCCCATGACCTGCGCTCCGCCAGAGACGGCGAGGAAATAGATCGACACTCCAAGCAGCAAGCAAAGAGACGCGTTTCTCAGACCACTGCGGATGACTCCCCTGACGGCAAAGAGATACATTCCTAGCAGCACAATCTCCTGAATCGCCATCAAGGCTGCTGTGCGAGGATAAGTTGCGATGAATCGAAGCCCTGTATGCACCGGGCCAACGTCGTGAACGCTCGCGAGAGATTCGTGGTGGTCAGGAAAGGCCAGAAGGCCCAGGAGGTCCGCTATGCCTGGGGTGAATGTCAACTGTATCGAGCCTTCAAGATAATTTTTGAAAAATACTTCGGGGTGCGCGCGCAGGATCATGACAGCCTCAGAGTGCATCAAGGCTGCCCGCTGAGCCTGATTTAATCCGCCCTGCATGGAATGCCAAACGTATTCGTTCTGTACCATGTCGAAGGGCCGGCGCTCAATGCGCGCAGTTACCTCCGCGGCTTGATAAATGTATAGGTTCATGGCCTCGACGCTCTCAAAGCCGCTAAATCCGGTCTCCACCTTGTTGCGTATCTGCCATGCGGCCAGCCACGGCAGCACACTGATCAGCAGCACTGCTGGTGCCTTCCAGCGCAGGCCAGGAACGCGCGCCAGCACCAAAACAAGTCCCAAAGCTATCGCTACCGGCAGATAATAAGTGACAGGCCGTACAAAGGTTGCCGCAGTGAGCCACAGTCCAGCCGCTGCAAGCACCAGCAGGTTCCGCCCTTGCAAAAACTCAACCAGCCGTTCCATGCTGAGCAGTAAGAGAGTAAGAAAGAGTGTATCTGAGAGCAGGATGACTGAATATGTGGTGGAGAGCGGCTCAAAGGCGAATATCCAGGCCGCCACAAGCGCGGTTCGGTCATCAGCAAAGACTGCGAGGGCCAGCCGCCAAACCAAAATTACCGAGAACACGGAAAGGACTACCTGCGCCAGAGCCGCAGCAACCGGGCCGGCCAGGTTGAAAAGGGCAAGAAAGAGCGGATAACCTGGTGTGCGGAATATTTCTGGCAGGCCGGAGGCATCTATAAAGCAGCCATGGAGCAGAAGGTTACGCCCCGATACAAGATAACTGCTTGTGTCTCCGTTGAAAAGGGCGCTGGTCCCGGTTCTGGCAAGTGCGAAAGCGAGTATCGCCAGGCGAACTCCGGCTGCAGCGACGACAGGCTTAGTCAAGTTATGCGTCCACCATTTGCCAACTTGCTCTTCTGTTTTCATGAGATACTCCGTTCATTCATGCAATATTTGCGGACTGTAACAGGAGCTGATGTTCAAAAAGTTCACGGCCTCAGCCGGTATATTTAAGCAGAGCCTGAGAGAATTTGCTTCTAGCCGGAATCTCTCATTTGGAACTCATTCCAGGAAATTGTATCGCTCCTGTGACAGATTGCAAGACCAAAGGATCGATGTAATATTTGCGCGTTCGGAGTTCTACCGCGAACTTTAGTGCCGGACATGCATCCGGGATGATGAGCGCCTTGACGTTCTCACTGGCCAGCATGCACAATACATCGTGATCGACTTGGATTATATTGCCCAGCGGCAGGAATTGTGTGAGAAAAATCCCGTAATTTATCGTAATATATATGAGCGCCTTAGTACGGAGTATCAGGAGGTATTACGGAACACCAATTATCAAGTCATGCAGAGGATCACAACCGGTTTCTGATAAGTGTTCGAGTGCGATTTGGCAGGTTTGTGTAAATGGGATAACGGTTACTCGTTGAGAAAGTGCGGGCACAAATCAAGGTTTAATCCTATCTCAAAACAATCACGGCAGAGGAATCCCTGCCCGGCAATTCAAATCGAGATGATAGAGAACGAACCACTTCCGGCCATCAATGACCTGCTTCGCCGGGCCGTCTCGGCCGCCAGCCCACGCGCCATTCTTCGGCCTCTGGCCGAGGTGCTTTTGTGGGGAGTCGTGGGGTTAGCCGCGGCGCTCAGCATGCTGGCCCTGCACCCGGCTTCGCTGTCGAATGACGGTTACCAATATCTGAGCGTTGCCGCCAACATCAGACACGGCAATGGCGCCGCCACTGATTTGGTTTATTTTGACACGGAACGCTCTCACGGCCGGATCCCGGCGCCCCTCACTACCTTTCCTATGGGTTATTCATTCGCGGTTGGAATGCTTTCCAGCTTCGTGGGCGGCTTCGAAACGGCAGCGCGCATCCTGTCTGCAATTTGCTTTGCGGGCACAACCGCTTTGCTCGCATCTGTTCTGATCGCGGTCCGTATCAATCCATTCGTGCGCGCCGTCATGATGTTGCTCTTTGCCGCCAATGTCGTTAGTGTGTCCTTCTCCGCGGCGGTAGCAACCGAGTCGATGTTCGTATTCATCTTTACAGCGGCTATAGCGGCTCTGCTCTGTGCGTTACTGGAGGATCAGCACTCGCGCTTTCATTTGCCAATGACCATCGCCGGAATGACGCTGGCTGGTCTTTCGTATTGGGTGCGCTACGCAGGCCTGTTCCTGATTTTGACCGTGGTCCTCTATTTCGGAATTCGTTCTCTGCGGCATCGCGGGCGCGCTGCCGCTCTTGATTTCTGCGCCACTCTGATTCCTCTCGGGCTGGCTGGCGCTTTGATGGCGCGCAATCTACTGCTGGTCGGCAACTGGAAGGGGGGCAATGAGATTGCGGTAATTCATCCGCTGCGTGCAGTGTTGGCGGATTACGCGCGCGCGCAACTGCACCTGCTGTCAGGCGGGCACGCGGTAAAGTTTGGCGTGTGGGAAGGATTCCTGCTGGCCGGCAGCCTCGGCCTTGGCGCATTGCTCGTGCGGGTGCTTCTGCGGGACGGGCTGGGAGGAGGCGCTCTGCTTCCCCGGCTGGACAGGATCTGGACTTTGCCCTTCACTTGTACGGCCGTTTATTCAGTTGGACTGTTTTATGCGGGCTTGCGCACTGTAATCTCCTTTGGAACCAGAATGTTTTTGCCGGTTCTGCCGCTTTACATTCTGCTCTTTGGCCTCGCTTTGCATTGGTTGCTCTCGCGGGCGCTCTTCAGCGGCGAACAAATCTGGCTTCGCGCCGCACTCTGCGTGTTTGTCATCGGATACATCGGCGTAAACGCGCGGGATTTGAATATGTCCCAGACGGAAACGAGGCAAGAGTACTTGGCCGGCCTATTTGCGGAGCGGACCGCTGACGGCCAGCTTCTGTCCGATTGGGTAAATGCGCACGTCGCCCCGGCAGCCATAATTGCCGCTCAGGACGGCCAGGCAATCGGCTACTTACTCCATCGGCGCACCTTGGGCTTGGTCGAGTCGGAATATAGTTATGAGCGCTGGGAATGTCCCGAGATCAGAACACAAATGAATCGGTTTGGCGCACACTATCTGATTCTGTACCGTCACCCGGACCACAATACACCTTTACTTGAGGAGTCGAGCTTTGCGGCCGCGGCTGCGTCTGGGCAACCGGGTTGCGGATTTGTCATCGCCTCAGAAAACCAAGACGTGCGCATTCTCGAAATCGAGCCTCTCCCTGGCGCAGGCGGCAGCCTGTGAATCTTCTGCCGCGCAACTTCTAAAAAACTCCCGCCAGATCCAGCCTGGGCAATGTAAACGAATCTACCCCGTGCGCCGCGGCGGCGATTCTCCCTTTCATTTCTCCTGAGAGCCGCGAGGGATTCGCGTCTGGCGCGCGGTCCAATTAGTTTTTATCTTTTCGTAGGTAACCTGCATCTCATCCAGTTCCAAATCGCTGAGCCTCTCGATATCGATCATTTGATTGCGCGCCGAATCCATGGCCCGGATCAACTCATTGAGCTTCAGATGTGTAGCGCGCGCATCGCGATTCTGCGTGTTCTGGATCAGGAAGACCATCAAAAATGTCGCGATAGACGTTGCCGTACTGATCACCATCGCCCAGTGATCGGAGAAATGAAAAATGGGCCCGGTGGCAGCCCACAGAATAACCACTGCACCCGCGCCCACAAACGCCCACGTTGACCCCAGCCATCCAGAGGCCATTGCGGCGAAACGGCCGAAATGCCCGTTCACGGTACGGTAATTCGCCTCAATTGCTTGTTGATTCATCTCGTCTTGCCTCCGATAGCCTGCTGCTAATTGACGTTACGCCACCAGAGCGCAGCCAGACTGTCGCAAAAGGAGCACAGGCCGGCACAACCGGCAGGGACGAGACGGCCCCAGATTCGAGTAGTCCAGATTTGGAAAGGAAGAAGAGATGCGACTTCAGGGAAGATCAATCACCCTTTCATTGGAAACCAATGTGTTCATGAAATAAGCGCCGACTCCAGGAAAATCGATCAACGGAGTGGAATCGTGCGTTTTTTTCGAGAATTTGCCTATCAAATGAGAGCCAAAATATTCGACCAAGTCAGATAAAGTGATCTAAATCACATCCAGACTCGTCCCCAAACTGCTCTTCTGGAGTCGAATCATTGCGCTTTAGAGCGGTTTTACCGTTCAAGGGGCTCTGCTGTAGGCTTTCAAAACGGTCTCCTTTACCGTGGAGATCCCCTTATCGGCAGAGTCCTGGCCTGGAAAGTCAGCTCAATCCCCCGGCGCTGGCCCTGTTTTCCGGCCTCGCCGCCCCGATTCCGCAGGAGGTTTCATGCAACCGATGCACAACATTCCCGCCCGTGGCGGATTGAACTTTGACGAAACCCCCTTCCTCGCCATCTGGGAGGTCACACAGTCCTGCGACCTGGCCTGCAAGCACTGCCGCGCCGCCGCCCAGCCCATCGCCCACCCCGACGAGTTGACCAACGCCGAGGGGAAGGCGCTGATCGACCAGATTGCGGCCATGGGCGTGCCCATCTTCGTTTTTACTGGCGGCGACCCGTTGAAACGAAAGGACGTCTTCGAGCTGATCCGCTACGCCGCCGATAAGGGCGTGCAGGTGGCGCTGACACCGAGCGCCACGCCGCTGCTCACCCGCGAGGCGATTTTCAAGCTCAAGGAGGCCGGCCTGGTGCGGCTCGGAATCTCGCTGGACGGCTCAACTCCCGAGATTCATGACACTTTCCGTGGGCTTCCGGGCGCGTATGCGCGCACCATCCAGGCCATCGAGTGGGCCAACGAGGCGGGCATCCCCATCCAGGTTCACACCACCATCAGCCGCCACAACGCGGACGATCTGGACAATTTATGCGCCCTTTTTGAGAAGCTAGCCATCGTCATGTGGAATGTTTTCTTCCTGGTTCCGGTGGGACGCGGCCAGCTCGACGACCTGCTCAGCGGAGAGGAATTTGAGCGTATTTTTGGGCAAATCTACGAGCTTTCCCACCGCGTGAACTTCCAGATCAAGACCACCGAGGCCATGCACTACCGCCGCTACCTGCTGCAAAACAACCTGGAAGAGCGGAAAATCGGTCACGGCAGCGGTCATCCGGGCACCGTTCAGCGCTCCGCGGCAATGACTTACGAACCAGGGGTCCCCACGGACAGGTCTTCGTCCGTGGGGTATGAGCCCGGCGCGCCCACCAGCGACGCCAAAACCCGCACCGCCAGTTGGGCCACCCGCCGCGTCAATGACGGTAAGGGCTTCCTGTTCATCTCCCACGTGGGCAACGTCTACCCCAGCGGCTTTCTGCCCATCCACGCGGGCAACATCCGCGAAACGCCGCTCAGCGAGATCTACCGCAACGCGCCTATTTTCAAATCTTTGCGCGACACCAGCAAGCTGGAAGGCAAGTGCGGCGCCTGCGAGTACAAGGAGATCTGCGGTGGCTCCCGCGCCCGCGCCTATGCTGTCACAGGCGACCCCCTGGCTGCGGAGCCCTGCTGCATCTACCAGCCGAAGAACTGGGACCCGGAATTGGAAAGCCATGCTACGGCGTTTGCGAAGAGCTGATTTCAGCTGCTAGCTTCTAGCTTTTAGCTCACTTCTCAAGCCATAAATTCGAGACTGGGTACACTCCTCGACAGATCAAATCATATCGGTCATACTAACCATATTGGTTAGGATGGTTGGAGAGTGAAATGGTTACCGAGGTCAATGCCGTCAATTTTCGCCAGAACCTGGGTGAGATGCTCAACCAGGTGCAGTATCAAAAGGCCAGCATCGTGGTGAACAAGGATGGCAAGCCCGTTGCCGCCCTGGTGGGCGCTGATCTGTTTGCACGCATCCGCGCGATGCGGGATCGATTTGACCAACTCAGCAGCCGGGTTGCCGAGGCGTATGCGGGTGTTCCCGACGATCTAGGCATCGCAGAGATTGATGCGGCGGTAGCGCGCGAGCGGCGCCGCTGATGGCTGGCTTACGCGTTGTCCTGGACACCAACGTCTTGGTATCCGCGCTCGCTTATCCCGTCAGCATTCCGGGGCGTATCTTGAGCGCCTCGCGAGAGGGCGAAGTTGATCTGGTCCTGTCGCGATACATTCTGGATGAGATGGTTCGAGTGCTGCCACGGCTGCCGCGCATCACGCTCACTCCCGCTGAAATCCGCGACCTCGCGGACATCTTTCTGTTTTTGGCGGAGATCGTCGAACCCAGCGACGAAATGGAAGCAACCCTGCGCGACCCGGCCGATCAACCGGTTCTGGGAACCCTGCGCGCATCCCAAGCCGACTACCTTGTGACCGGAGACAAGGATCTGCTTGCGCTCGGCGAGCGATACCCGATTATTACTCCGGCTATCTTTTGGGAACGGCATGGGCATTAGAATTTGTTGCCCGACTTCCACGTTTCAAAGACGAAACTCGATGGCACCCGGCAGGATAAGGGATGATGCAACGATATTGTGCAAAGTTGACCAGTCAGTCGCCATTGCCCAACGGTAGATTCCACTTAGGTTTGTATTGGAGGATTTGCCATCATGAAGGGAAGCCAAAAGGTCATAGCCGCGCTGAATAAGTCTCTGCAGGAAGAGTTCACAGCACTCAGCCAATATTTCATTCACTCCGAAATGTGCGAGAACTGGAAATACGATCATCTTTCCAAGCACCTGAAAAAGGTATCGATTATGGAGATGAAGCACGCGGAAAAACTGATTGAGCACATACTCTTCCTGGATGGAACTCCGAATATGACCGGACCCACGCAAATAAAGGTCGGGAAGACAGTGAAGGATCAGTTGGAGAATGACCTGAAATCTGAGCTTGATGCGGTAAAGTCATACAACGATGCGGTAAAACTGGCGCGGGCCGAGGGAGACAATGGAAGCGCCGAGGTGTTCACCGCTAATCTGAGGGACGAGGAAGTGCATACCGATTGGCTGGAAGCGCAACTAAGCCAGATCAAGGAAATTGGCTACGAGCGCTACTTGAGCATGCAACTGCAAGGAGAGTAGACAGGCGTTACTGGAATAAGGTTCCGCGATTGTCTCAGCGGGTGCTCAAAAGTCTGCTCTGAGCTTGTCGAAGGGTCCGGATTCACGGACCTGGAAGTTCAGCTTATAAATCCAGCATCTCCAGCAATTCTTCGACAGTCAGCCGGTGGTGTGCGGCGATTCGCTTGAGGATGCTGGCGAGCGTGCCTGTCTTGATCGGATGATGCCAGGAATGACTTCGTGGTTTTCGCCGTCGCGCCGGGTGGTCACGCGGATATGCGATCCCTTTTGCCGGGTTGGCTCATAACCTAAAACGCTGAGAGCCTTGACCAGACGCGGCCCGTCGATGTCGCGAGGCAGCCTCATCAGGCCAGAACTTCATCCCGCACAAAATGGAGACGGATAATCTTCGGCTGCTCCATTGTCGCGTCGAAGTAGCAATGGACGGCGTCCTTGACCATGGCGCGCAGTTCTTCCAGAGTCTCCCCTTGAGTGTGGATGCCGTACCCAAGAGCGGAAGCTGTATAGCCGCCGTCAGCCTCGTCCTCGCGCACCTCAAAGATGATCTCGCTCATTGAAGGAAGCCCCTTCCCGCTTGGATCAATGTTACACCGACCGTATTCCGACAACAAGCCTGACTGGATGTACAATCCATGCTCAGAGGAAGATTCTTATGACATCTTTTAATTCGCTACGGCGCGATTTTCTGCGCACGGGCGGCATCGGCATGGCGGCTGCCGCGATTCCCGCTGTTTCTTTTGCGGCTGCGGCAGAGGACGGCAAATTAGATGCCCACCCTGTCACGCACCTATATGATGTACGCACCTACGGCGCTACGGGGGACGGCAAGACGCTGGATACCGACGCGGTCAATCGCGCAATCGAAGCGGCTGTGGGCCAAGGTGGAGTGGTCCTCTTCCCCGCTGGAAGCTATCTGTGTTTTTCGATCCGCCTGAAGAGCAATGTCCACCTGCATCTGGAGGAGGGCTGCGCGATTATCGCCGCCGATTCGCCCAAGCCCGGCGAGACGACCGGATACAACGGAGGCGCGTACGATGCCGCCGAGCCCAAGACCGAGTGGGACGCTTATCAGGATTACGGCCATAACCACTGGCATAACTCGCTGCTGTGGGGCGAGGATCTTCACGACATCAGCATCACGGGAAGCGGGCTCATCTGGGGCAGAGGGCTGAGCTTTGGGGTTGGCCCTGGGCGTCCTTCCGAAGCACAGAACAGAGGCTTCGGTCCCGAACATCCGGCCGGCGCAAACAGCCAGTCTCCAGCGGCGGCACCGGGCAGCGCTCGGCCTCGGCTGTTTGCTCGAGGCGACTATCCGATGTATCAGGCCGATCAGCCGGGAGTGGGCAACAAGGCCATCGCGCTCAAAAACTGCCGCAACGTGCTGCTGCGAGACCTCTCCATGCTCAAATGCGGCCACTTTGCCCTGTTGCTGACCGGCGTGGATAACCTAACCATCGACAATCTCAAGATTGACACCGATCGCGACGGCATGGATATCGATTGCTGCCAGAATGTGCGCGTCTCCAACTGCACGGTCAACTCGCCGTGGGACGACGGCATCTGCCCCAAGTCGAGTTATGCGCTGGGTTATGCGCGGCCCACCAGAAACGTGACCATCACCAACTGCTGGGTTACGGGGACTTATCAACTGGGCACGGTGCTGGACGGAACCTTCAAAAAGTTCACTCCCGAAATGCACACATCGCGCACGGGGCGCATCAAGTGCGGAACGGAATCGAATGGCGGCTTTATTAACATCACCATCTCCAACTGCGTCTTTGAAGGCTGCCAGGGATACGCACTGGAAACCGTGGATGGCGCGCTTATAGAAGACATCACCATTACCAATTCGACCATGCGCGATTTAGTCTCTGGGCCGATCTTCATGCGGCTCGGTGCGCGGCTGCGCGGGCCCAAAGAGACCACCAAGGTGGGTACGCTGAAGCGCGTGCTGGTCAGCAATCTTGATTGCTACAACGCGCCGCAGAAAACCAGTTGCGTGCTCAGCGGCATTCCGGGTTATGCGATTGAAGATGTGAAGCTCTCCAACATTTACATTGAGACGGAGGGCGGCGGCACAGCGGAGATGGCTAGGATTGAGCCGCCGGAGAACGAGAACAAGTATCCTGAGCCGCAGATGTTCGGTCCCATGCCGGCGTCGGGATTTTTTATGCGGCACATGCGCAACGTGGAGATGAGCCACGTGGAGATTGCCAACACAACTCCCGATGCGCGTCCGGCGTTTTATCTGACCGGTGTGGAGAGGGCGGATTTCTTTGCCGTCACGGCTCCGCGCGGTACGGATGGAGCTTTCGCTCTGCATGGCGTGAAGGACCTGCGCATTGGCTGGAGCAGGGCGGCGGCGGATACAACGCTGGCCAGCATCGACGACAAAATGCTGTGAGGAGAAGCTGGACTTCAAGCCCGGTCTCGCGTTCCAGCTTTATTAATCTGTCTCCAATTTGAAGCGCACCGCGACGCAGTTCAAGTAGCAGCAAATCCCCGCGCAAAAGCAGAACAAGGCGCTGTGGATTCAGTATCCGGACGGAAATCGCATCTTCTTTGTGAAAGTCCGGGTGAATTTGCTTGTCCTTTGATTCCAATTCTGCCTGCGGCGGAGCAAAACAGCAATGCCTCCCAGCCCCGTGGCGAAGAGGCTCATCGTCCCTGGCTCCGGGGTCGGCGGGGGCTGCTCATTCTGGTTGTACCCAACGGCATCCAGAATGTTCACCTCTGCGCCGCCGTCGGTGGTGATGTACTGCGTTGAGCCGAGGCAACCATCGGCATCCTGTACAAACTGGCAGTTCTGGGTGAAGTCCGCGTAGTCGTTGCCATTCGCAAGCGTGTTGTAGATGGCGCCATCGGCTCCATTGGTTGCGCCCCCGTCATAGGAGAAGTACGCGCCGGGGGTTGTGCTTTCAAGGACGAGCGTCCCAGGCGCTTGATAGCGGAAGAGGTCAACCGCCGATGGGTCCAAGTCTCCGCAGTAGTCCGTCAAGCCCGCACCCTGTGTGCTGATGCACGAGGCCGTGCCGAGAATCTCGTCCGTTTCATGTTCGACAACGGAATAGAGGTTGTAGTCGTTGATGGGCTGCAATCCGGTTCCATAGTAGTAACCCTGGCCATAGCCGGCCACGATGGCAGGGGTAGCCAGCGTGATGACGCCATCGTAGCAGCCACTGCTGCCGGGGCTGGAGCAAAAGCCGCCGCCGGAGGTTATGCCCGCGCCGAGGCCTAAGCCAAGAGCATTCTCCAGCGCGCTGGTCAATCCGACTGGCCCGCCGCCGTAGATGCCCGGCTCGGTAGCCGGCAGGCTGGCCAGCGCGCCCAGATCAACGGCATCTCCCGATGAATTCGCGGTCAGCGCCGTGAGGTAAGAGTTATACGAGACAAAATTCGTATACTGGTCGCTCGAGCCGAGCCCGGTGTTGCCGAAGGTGATGTAGATCGAGGCATTGGCATCGCTGAAGAGGCTTGAATACTGCCCGGAAATCGTGGTATTGAGCGTGGTGCAGACGGAAGTGGAGATTGACGCGTCGCATGTGTAGGAGATGCCCGTGGCGCTAGCCAGCATCGCGCTGCATGCAACAGTCAGGAAAAGAGCTGCCGGATGCTTCAATTTGATTTTCAATGAACCTCCTGAAGTCTTCGCTCCGCAGCAATTGGGCATAGAGCCCTCCTGTCGGCGCGAACGGAGCGGGAAACACATTTTCAGTCGAGCGGGAATTGCCGGGAACGCTCTCCAGGGAAACGGGGAATGGAGAGGCACCCGAGCTTCTACAGTATCATAGGGCCACTCTGGCGATTCAAAAAGCGTCTGACCGGTATGCGCGAAGGTTACAGGCCCCGCCGCAGGTGGCCGGAACTGCTTTAATAGTGTGTAGTGAGAACGATGCGGACAGCAATCATTGGTGGTGGAATTGCAGGACTGGCGGCGGCTTATGAGCTGGAGCAGGCGCGCCGGGCTGGTCAACAGGTCGAGTACACGCTCTTTGAATGGCGTGACCGGCTGGGCGGCTCGCTGAGTTCCGAAGTCGTCGACGGCACAGTGCTGGAGCGCGGCCCGGATTCCTTTTTGACCGAGAAGCCCGCCGCCGCCGAACTCTGCCGCGAACTGGGCCTGGGCGCAGAGCTGACCCCTTCGAACGACGCCGACCGCAAGACGTATATTGTTGTGCGCAACCGGCTCGTCCCCCTGCCTGATGGTCTGATGTTTTTGATCCCCACCAAACTGATTCCCACCGCGCTGACACGGCTCTTCAGCCTGCCGACCAAGATTCGCATGGGGCTGGAACTGCTGCATCCGCCGCGGCCCACAGGGCTGCCTGACGAATCAGTTGCCGCTCTGGTGGAGCGGCACTTCGGCCGCGAAACCGTTGACCGGCTGGCCGATCCGCTGCTGAGCGGAATTTTTGGCGGCGACTCCGCGCAACTGAGCGCCCGCACCGTGCTGCCGCGCCTGGTGGAGATGGAAGAAGAATACGGCTCGCTGACGCGTGGAATGCTGGCCGCGCACCGCAAGATGCGGGCCCGGATGAAAGACGCGGCCAAAAAAACTGCGCGCCCGGCAAACGTAAAGGGCAGCGCGCCGGCGGCGAGGGCGATTTTCACCGCGATGCGCGGCGGCATGAACCAGTTGGTGCACGCATTGACAGCGCGACTTGACTCGGCTTCGGTGCGTCTCTCCACGCCGGTCAGCGGCATGGAAAAAGTAGCCGACGGCTGGAGGATTCACGCCGGCGGCAAGACCGAGGTCTACGATGCGGTCATTTTTGCCACACCCGCCTGGGCAGCCGGTGAACTGCTGGGCAGGATTGACCCGCAGTTGGCCGGAGAGTTGCGCGCCATTCCCTACTCCTCGTCGATCACCATCAATCTGATCTACGACGAGGCTCAGTTGGGCCGCCTGCCCGATGGATTCGGTTTTCTGGTGCCGGTTGTGGAAGGGCGCTCGATGCTGGCCTGCACCTTTGTCCACCGTAAGTTCCTGGGGCGCACGCCGCCGGGCAAGGCGGTGCTGCGCGCATTCCTGGGCGGGATGAAAAACGAGGCGCTAATGGACTCGCCGGATGAAGTGCTAATAGCCACCGTGCGCCGCGAACTGAGCGAGATTCTCGGCGAAAAGATTCTGCCTCAATCCGTCGAGCCGCTGCACACCCAGGTCGCGCGCTGGCCGCGAGCCATGGCTCAGTACGCCGTCGGCCATCAGGAGCGCATGGCGCGCATCCACGCCCGCGTCGCCGCCCTGCCTGGATTGCGGTTGGCCGGCAACGCCTACGATGGCATCGGCATCTCCGATTGCATTCGCCTGGGACGGAAGGCGGCAAAAGAACTGGTGACCGCGCACTCCTAGCTCACCACACTATTCCCTATTCCCTAGTCCCTATTTCGGCACCACCGGCAGCACCAGCGCGCTGGGATGCGCAGGGTCATGAAGGATTTTGTTGGTCGCTTTCACAAAAACATCACTCGTGCTCGCGGACTTGCCGGTATTCAAATTGCGGTCGAAGCGCGGGAAGTTGCTGCTGCTCACTTCCAGGCGGATCCTGTGCCCCTTCAGGAAAACATTGCTCGTGGACCACAGGTCGATCTTGTATTCGTAGACCTTGCCGGGAACGATGGGCTTGGCCACAGCTGTCGATTCGCGATAACTCGCGCGCAAAATTCCTTCCGTAAGATTCTGCGCAAAGCCATTCGGCCAAACATCGACTAACTTGGCGGTAAAGTCCGTATCCACGGCCGAAGACTTGGCGAATAAGTCAAGAGTAACTGGACCGGTCACTTCGACGTCGCTGTCGAGCGGCGGCGTGGAGTATACCAGCACGTCCGGACGCGATTCGATTTCTTTTTGATCGCGGGGTCCGGGAGCGAGGTGAGCAGCGTCGCAGCAGAGCGGGCCACCGACGGTGGGAACTGGGTTGGCGGGATCGTAGGTGAAGGTGTCAGGGACTTCGCTGGGGATTGGGAAGGTGATCGTTCCGACGTGAGCTGAGCGAGGTTCTCGATTTAACGGAAAGCTGTCAGGTTCGGTGACAAGCCGGCCGTTGCCAGAAGCAGTATTCGCTTTACCATTTGAAATAAGGAAGTAGCGTGTTGACTTTGCCCGCTCCAGCGGCCATGCCTCCTCATCGCGCCACTTGTTCTCGCCCATCACAAAAATCTTCACCGGCCTGCCATTGGCAAATTGATTCTGCTTGCCCAGAAAAAGATAGTCGTACCAATCGAGGGTAATATCGTTCTCGCTAAAGGGAGCGTCGGGACCGAAATCGACCTCGCCGATGGTACGGCCCCATCCGGAGTGGCCGCCGAGGGTGACCACAAGTTGCTGGCCCTTGCGTGCTGCCTCCGTGCCGGCGCTGGCCTTCATGCCCATGTAATTGCGCAGCGAGCCGCCCATAAAAATGTCGTACCAGGCGGTGATGGTCAACGCGGGAACATGAATGTTCGCGTAGTTCTCCTCAATCGACCACTGCTTCCAGTAACTGTCGTAGGTGGGATGATCGAGCCAGTCGAGGAAGTAGGGCGCCAGCTTGTGTGTGTAGTCCGCCGAGTCTGGACCCAGGTCAAGGTTGAAGAGCGGGTACTGCGTTAGCGGCAGGATCTTGCTGCCGACCATGGCGTTCTTGGCTTCCGCTATCCGCCGGTTGAAGGTGTCCAGCGCCAGCGACGAGGTCCACGATTCGTTGAACCACTGCTCGAATGCGCCACCCTGGTAGGTCCAGTTCTCGTGGTAGTTCGAGGCTGTCACGACGGGGCAGATTCCCGCCAGATGCGGCGGATGACCGATGGCGGCCAGCCACTGCGTCGCGCCCACGTAGGAGCCGCTGAACATGCCGACCTTGCCGTTGGAGTGGGGCAGCGCGGCCGCCCACTCGACGGCGTCGTAACCGTCGTTGATTTCGTGCTTGAAGGTGTACCACTCGCCCTCAGAGGCAAACCGTCCGCGCACATCCTGCGCTACCACCATGTATCCGCGCGCGACAGCCTTGCGCGCAAAAACCGCGGTGTTGTCCTTGTTGTACGGAGTGCGCGTGAGCAGCACGAAAAACGGCCCGTCTCCGGCCGGACGGTAAATGTCCGCGCGCAGCGTTACGCCGTCGCGCGTCTGCATCGCAACATTGCGCTCAACGACGATGTCGGCAGCGGTCTGCCCGATGACCGGAATGCACGTCAGCAGGGTTACAGCGAAAGTGAGCAGGCAAAGTGTTTTCTTCAGCACGAAGTTCCCCCTAAAGCGAAGCCGACTTCATTTTATCGGTTTGACCTCAAAGAACGGTTTGCCAATTTGAGAAAGTTGTTTACTCACCGCATTGCCCTGCAAGATGCCGGATAATATGTATTTGATAAATTGTTCTTGACATTTTTTATGATTCTTGGCAGTCTTTCTGCAAGCCATTTTTAGTGGCAAATTGGACCGGTAAACTTTTCCCCTTTCAATCAGTCTACCGGCCTTCCATTTTTGTTATCCATGGCCCTCAATCGGCAGCTCGGACGCGACCTTTTTAAAGTGCATCCAATCGCCATGCGAACTGGATGTATTCCTCCCCTTGTGCGCTATGCCGCTACCGTGGCTGCATCGCGCTTGAAATTAACCGAGGATATCTTAACCTTCGTCCGCGGGATGGTAACGGTTTCTGGTGGCGATTGAGAGGAACAATGCGATATTTCAGCGCAGGACGTCTGGCCTTACCGGCACTCATGCTTTCCGTGGTATTCGTCTCTGGGTGCATGTCCACAATGGGGCCAAGGATGCCAAGAGAATTGAGTGCTCCGTCCGCCGCCAGTTACAGCAAGGATCAATTCAATAAGGATGTCGAGACCTATCGAGGGTTGGTGACTGGAGAACATCCGGATTTGTCCAAAGCCCTGGCGCTGCGTAACCAGATCGCCTACCGCGTGATGGCCGATATTGAATCGTCATACGGAAGCTTTGAGATGAAGCTAACAACGCAGCGTGCCGGATTTGAGACAGGTAGCGATACCGTTCAGCTAGGAATTACCGCGGCAACAGCTGTTATCGGTGTAGGCGACGTAAAGGATATTCTAGCTGCGTCTCTTTTGGGCTTTCAAGGTACTCGTCTCTCCGTCGACAAGAACTTTTTCCGCGAAAAGACCACCGAGTCGATCATCTCGCAGATGCGCGCTTCGCGTAAGACCAAGCAGGCCGAGCTAATTAAGAGCCTCGCAAACCGGAGCGTGGCGGATTATCCTTGGGACGCTGTCTGGATCGATCTGATTGATTTCTACTACGCTGGCACCGTCCCCTCGGCCCTGGTGGAGATTGCGAGCGGCACGGGGACCAAAGCGGATGCCGCGACCACGACCTTGAAGAATGCCGTGGCTGAACTGACCCCTGCGACGCCGGCACAGGCCAAGCAATCCATCAGCAATCGAGCTACATATGAAAAGCTCAAGAGCGCGGCGAATGGCACGGATGCAGCCAAGTCCGCAAGTGCGCTTCAGTCGTTGCGGCAGATATTGACTGCGGCCGGGTATGCGCCCAAAGCGGATGACGGAGCCAAGGAATTGCTTGACCTCTTCCACAAGGCCATTGACGACGCGACGATCGACAACGATAAACTCGTAACGCTGAGCGCTGCTGTCGCGGCTGCCAACATCAACTAGCTACATAAGAGAGAAGGAGAAAAATGATTGGAACTCTTCCTGTATCCGGTAGCCTGACTATGGAAGTTCTTGCCTCGACACTGACGAAATACGAGCAGGATTTTGCGCAATTGACTGCTCTGAGCGTCGATACCGCCGCGGGCTCTCAAAGAAATCTCGCAACATTCATCACGCAGGACAATCAGCTTGGCGCATTGGCGATCGTTGCCAGCGGGGCGGCCAGTCAGGGGACGAAGGTGCTTTCGACGACCATTTACATCAGCGGGACGCAGACCAAAGTGGATGTATACCGCCTGCCGACGACCTAATCTTCAACGGCGTTCTGGAGCATTGAAAGAGCGCGTTCAAGGAGGCTCCTTTGAGTTCATATTCGCATGAAGTCGGCGGGACCTGCCCAGGATGCGGGGCTTTGAACCCGCCCAAGAAGAACTATTGCGGAGACTGCGGGATTTCGTTTGATCCTGTCATTGGAACGGTGAATACATATCTTGCCGCCAACCTGGGCGGGCAATTGGATGCACTGATTAAGGATAGATTTGGCGGACAGCCTATCGTTGAATTGCAGATAGCGAGCAACGTCGCCGAGAAGCTTGTCGGGTGGTCTAAGCTTTTCGGCTCGATCCTCGGAGTTGTGGCAGCCCTGATCGTAATCATCCTGGCAGTTCTTGGGTTTACCAGCGTTTCCAGTTTTAGAGCCGATGTCGCTAAGAAGCAACAGGATGCGGAAACAAGCATCAATAGGGCACAGCAGGACGCAGAAAGGAGCATCCAGGGTAAGGTGCAGGCTAGTCAAAACGTTGTGGACGGATTGCTTGAGCAAAGCAAGTTCAAGTCGGACCAGACCATCAAGCAGTTGAAACGTGCCGGCGACGAAATCGGGCAGAAACTCCAGCAGGACCGTAAAGCTGCCTATAATGCCGAGATCGAAATATCCGCCCTGCGGGTTCGTGCGCAGGCTTTGGGGGCGAACCTTGACGCGACCACAAGACCTCTACATTACGTAAGCACTCCGCAGGAGGCACCAGCGCAGGCGAGGCAGGCTGTCGACATCCGGGCGACGTATGAAAAGCTAAAGATTGCGTCAACTGGTACCGATACGGTGAATTCTGGGAACGCAATTCAGTCTCTAAGGAAGATTCTGACTGCCACGGGGTACAAGCCGGATGCGAATGCAACCGCCCAGGATCTGCTTGTGTTGCTTCGTGCGGCGATGGTTGCCGCCAGCGAGGACGACGACAAGCTCGCAAGCCTGTCCGCCGCCATAGAATCGACCAAAATTGAGTAGCCCGGAAGATCAGGATGGCAAGAACAATTCCAGTATCGGGAGTCCTCTCTATGGAGGACATCGCTGCAGCGTTGACTCACAACGGGCAGGATTTTACGTAAATAACCACTCTCGCGATTGACCCTACCTCGGGAGCCACGGGCAATCTTGTCACCTTTATTAGTCAAGACGATCAGTTGGGCGCGTTAACCATCTGCAAGAGTGGAGCGTCATCGCAAGGCACAAAGATACTCTCGACTACCGTCTTCATCGACAAAGTCAAGACAGCCGTCGATCTATACCGCCTGCCGCTAGCTCCATAAGTACTATCCGGCGGGAAGGTGCGCGGCCATGCCGGAGTTATATCCCTCCCTTGCCCAATAGAATGCCGATGCCGTAGGTGACAGCGCCTTCCAAAGCGCCGACGACGGTCATCTCGAAACCGGAGGACCACCAACTGCGGACGGTAATCAGCGACTTGGCTGCGCCGACGGCGAAGTGCGCGGCCAGCGAGACCACGGCAGCGGCGATCACCGCGTTCATTCCATTCATGAAGAAAAAGGGAATGACGGGGATGAACGCGCCGACAGCGGTGGAAAGCGCGCCCGAGCCGGCCGAGACCCAGGGATTGGCAAGCGCCTCTTCGCTGGTGCCGAGCCGTTCACTGGCCAGCGCGCGGAGCATCTGCTCGGGGTCTTTGGCAATGTGTTCCACCATGTGCTGGGAATCCTCTTCGGGCAGGCCCTTCACCTGGTAGTAAAGCGAGAGCAGTTCGCGGGCTTCGGGACCGTTCATCTGGATGGCCTCGCGCTCGCGAGCGATTTCAGCCATGTAGATTTCGCGCTCACTTTTGGCGGCAAGGTACGCCCCGGAGCCCATGGAGAGGGCCGAGGCGATCATGCCGGAGAGGCCGGCCAAAAGCACGTAGGTGTGCTGGCTGACGGGGTCGGCTGCCGTGGCTCCGGCCACGCCGCTGACGATGCCGAAGATTGCTCCCAGTCCGTCGTTGACGCCGTAGATGGCGTCGCCGATCCAACTTCCCGGCTGCTTGCGGCCCTTGGCGCGCTTGGCAAGCATCTCATCGAGAATCTTCTGCGCGTCAATTGTGTGCGCGCCGGCGGGCTGCTGGTAGTGGCCGCGCAACAGCGACCCCAGCTCCTTATAGTGGTCCTTCTCGTCCTCGATGACGTGTTCGAGGATGGCGTTGGACTCCTCGTCACCCAGCGCCTTCAATTGCTCGCCGTAGCTGGCGATGGCCCGGCTCTCCTCGATCTCCAGCCGCCTGAGGGCCATGCGGATGCCGCCTGCGCGGCTGGCCAGCGAGTCGGCCTCGCCGCCGGGCTTGCCGTGGTAGACCGGCTCGGTTCCGCCCAGTTCCACGATGCGGCCGTGCCACAGCGCGGCATGTTCCCACTCGGCGCCAGCCAGGTGGCGCAGGACTTGAGAGCGCACCGGGTCCGTATCACGGTCGGCCAGAGCCTGGTAGGTGTGGTATCCCTCCATCTCGGCCTTCCAGTTGCCTTCCAGCGCCGCCAGAACCTTCTTCAGCTTGGCGGGGCTCAATGTTTCCTTGGCCATGGACTTCTTCTCCTTGCTTTGCATTGAGAATAAGGCATTTGGGCGGAATTCGGCAGCCTGAAATTCCCTCCGGGGCTAAAGCGCGCGTTGATTTTGCTGGCTGAATGCGGGGGTTAAAACCCCCGCCTCCCTCCGGAGCGAGTCTTTCAGCGACTAAAACTTTCGACGCTGTTTTCCACGACTTCACATGAATCTTCACAACCTTTGCCTGCCCGCCCTCGGCCTACACTCGAATTCATGGCCACCCTTGCAAACCTGGCTTTCGACTCCGGTCTGCCCGCCAATGTAGATGCCGAGAAAACTATCCTCGGCGCCATTCTGCTGGACAACGCCGCCCACGCCGAGGCCGCGGAAAAACTTACCGACGAAGATTTCTCCCTGGACTCGCACCGCCGCATCTTCCTGCGCATGACGGAGTTGATGAACACGCAACGGGCCGTGGATATTGTCACCCTGGCCAACGAGCTGTCTCGCCTCAAGGAGATTGAATCCATCGGCGGCGTAGCCTACCTGGCCTCGCTTACCGAGGGTCTGCCGCGCCGCCCGGTCATCGAAGAGTACATTCGCATCGTCAAGGACAAGAGCATGTTGCGCAAGCTCATGCTCATTTGCTCAAACGCCATTGCGCGCGCCGCGGACCAGGGCGAGAGCGCGCTCGGGGTACTGGACGAGACGGAGGGCAAGCTGCTGGAAGTGAGCGAACAAGGGCTCACGCAGGGTTTTCAGTCGCTCGTACAGATCGTTGAGGGCTCCTTCGGGACGATCGACAATTTGTACAAGCAAAGCCGCGAGGTCACCGGCCTGGCCACGGACTACACCGAGTTTGACCGCCTGACGAGCGGCCTGCAAAAGGGCGAACTGATCATCATCGCCGCCCGCCCGTCGATGGGGAAAACCGCGCTGGCCATCAACATCGCGCAGAATGCGGCCATCAATCACGACGCGATCGTGGCCATCTTCAGTCTGGAAATGAGCAAAGAGTCGCTGCTGCGCCGTATGCTCTCGTCGCAGGCCTGGGTGGACCAGGAACATATCAAAAAAGGCCACATCGGCGCCGAGGAACACAAAAAGCTGACCCATGCACTCGATCAACTGGTGGAGTCGCATATGTTTATCGACGACACGGCGGCCATCTCTCTGGCGGAGATGCGCGCCAAGGCACGGCGATTGCAGCAGAACAAAGGGCTCGACCTCGTGGTGGTGGATTATTTGCAACTGATGTCCGCCACCGTGCCCTCTTCCGGCAAAAGGAACTATGAAAACCGCACCCAGGAGGTCTCGGCCATCTCCCGCGGCTTGAAGGCAATGGCCAAGGAGCTGAAGGTGCCGGTATTGGCGCTGTCGCAGCTCTCCCGCGCGGGGGTGCAACGCAAGGACGACAAACGCCCCATGCTGAGCGACCTGCGCGAGTCCGGCTCCATTGAGCAGGACGCCGACGTGGTGGCCTTCATCCACCGCGACTCCTACTACGACCACAGCGGAGAATTGACCGATTCGGAGCGGGCCAAATCCGAGGTCATCATCGCCAAGCAGCGCAATGGCCCAACGGACACGGTCTTTCTGAACTGGGTAGGCAAGTTCACCCGCTTCGACAATCCGGGCACGGAACCTGGGGCTTAAGGTCTGTCACGGCTCATTTAGAATCAATGCGATGCGCCCCGCAATCAGCTCGCTGGGCGATTCACCGGGATCGACTTCGAGCAGGTCCACCGGAAACGCGATATTGTGCGGCCTGAGCACCAGCCGGTTGGCCACAAAGTCCACGTAGCGCAGCATCAGGTGGGAGCCATGGCGAACGGCATAAAGATTGGGCCGGTTAGGCCGGTAGGGCATCAGCGAGTTGTAGTGCCGGTCGATCAGCGTGATGGCCTCGGGCAGCACCAGAGGCTCCATCGGCAGGGCGTCGGCAGCGGGAATGCGCACCGCTACAAACCGTTGCCAGGCGCGGCGCGGGTTCGTGACTCTGGTCCGGATCGATTGCAATAACCCGGAGGGCATGTGCAACAGGTTCTGCGCGGCCGAGGGCCGGATGTACGGCTCAAAGAGCGCCGCCGCATGGCTGACGACCGGGACCATGCTGCTCTCCCCGTCCGCCGGCAGGGCTTCGCGCTGGTAATCCACCGGCAAAAGATCGCCGGCTGTCATGTGCTGCGCCGCCAGGATCCGGTCCATCGCCTCCAGCGAGAGCTGACGCCTGTTGTGCAGAAAATTCGACAGATGCGATTGCCCAAACCCGGTCTGGCGCGCCAACAGCGAGACACTGAGTGTCCCCCGTTGTATCCTGCGCAGCAGCTCCAGGCGAAGCCGCTCGTGCATCTGAGTAAAGTTCATCTGTGGAAATTCCGTCACCAGCAATAGACAGGGACATCCTTCATTTTCTGCTGGAAAACCAGAAAGACTGTTTGGCCTTCATTTTCGACGCTTTATGTGGGATTGAACAGCACGAAAGCAGAATACTGCTGGAGAAGATTGACGTAAAAGAACCATTTATCTAGATTTGCTTTACTTAATCCGGTGCTGGCCTGTGGGAATCTTTTGAGAAACGCTTCATTGCCGCAAGGCTGAAATGGGCGATTGCTTGCCCCCTTTCGGCGGCCAATGAACAATTTTCGGACGATGAAAAACCTTTCCGGCTTTCTCCTCCCCGCCCCAAAACGCTCTGCAGAAGCGTCCAGGGTCGGCCAACCACCGAAATTCCAGAATCTGTGCGCAATGAGTATGACAAAAAACGAGAGAATTCCGGAGGCTGTTCCCCATCAGGGCGCAAGAACCCTGAGGAGCCGTACCCGGTACTTTCTGACCCGCGGAAACAAGACGTTCATACAAGGCCGCCGGGAGAAAACAAGAAAATGGAGATTTGGTCATGGAATTGCGCGTGCATTTAAAAATTTGCGAAGGGTGCGGTTGTCTTTGGTACCGCGCCCAGACACAAGGGAGCGTGTATTGCAGGGAATGTGAGATCAAACTGAAGGACTTTCCAACTTCGGAAAGCCGCAAACGGCGCGGACGCCCGGGACGCAGGACGCTGGTCAGGGTCTGGGCAGTGGCTGAAGCAACAGGGGGTGCCCAATGAGCGCCGCCCTTCAGTTGCCGGTGGTTTGGGAGGGTTGCAGTCCGCGGCAATCAGGGTACGAAGAACGGAGGACGTGGGAACAACGACCGGCCGTGGAGCCGGCCGCAAAGCCAGTCGTAAAAGCGCCGGCCGCTGGGCCGGTGGTCAGCCTGGGCTTCTACCGTAAGCATACGGAAAGCCTGTTGCGGCGTTACCTCTACGCATCCATGCAGGTGGGCAGAGCGCCCAACATCCTGGGCGATCCAATCGCCCGCGGATGGTGCTCCAGCCGCCCCATCCGCACCTTCGAGGACGCGGTAATCTTCGTCCTCGACGTGGAAAATTGCCTGAATCAGCTTGGTTCTCTTGACCGCATGATGCTCAGCCGCATTGTGCTTCAGGAGTACACCCAGGCCGAAGCAGCCTCCCTGTTGGGGATGGGCATTCGCACCATCTCCTACAAGTTTCCCATGGCCCTGGATCGGCTGACGGAAAAGCTGCTGGATTCCGGGCTGCTGGTGCTGCCGATCTGATGCGCGGAATAACCAACCAGTGAAGGGGAGATGCGTTGGAACGCTCCCCTTCGCTGGCTGCAACAGGCAGGGAATGCTGACTTCCCGGCATAACTCTCAGATTCAGGCCTGAAAAATAATCAAAAATAGTTCTTGACATTCTTTACTCTAAAACATAGAGTACTCCTTATTGGGGATTGCTCTGGGATTAAACAGACCTTCCTGGGAGAACCAATATGACCGCAAACGCCGAAGAGTTGGATCTGAAAGACAGGCTGAGCCTGATCGAAACCATGATCGCCGAGGGCCGGCGCACAACCGAAAACTATGGCTGGACCTTCGTCCTCTGGGGCCTGGCCTACTGTGTTGCGATCTTCCTGGATAACGTGCTTCATTTTCAACTGGCCTGGCAGGTCACCATGACAATCGCCGCTTTACTGACGGCGATTCCCTTCTGGGGTAAGAAATGCAGTCATCCGCCAACCACCACCGCCCGCGCACTCGGCGCTCTTTGGTTTGGCGTGGGAATCTCGATGTTCATCGTATTGTTCTCCCTCGGCTATAGCGGCAGAATGAGTCTGCACATTTTTGTAGCAGTCATTTGCGGGATGCTGGGTGCGGTCAACGCATCCTCCAGCATCATCCTCAAGTGGAAGCTGCAATTTGCCTGCGCGCTGGTCTGGTGGGCAACCACGATTTATGCCTGCTTTGGCAGTGGCCATTATCTGATGCTCGTCTTTGCCGCCGCCACCTTCCTCTGTCAGATCGTTTTTGGCGTTTACTTGATGATCCGCGAAGCTCGTGCGCGCCGTCAGGGGGCCAATCATGCCTGAGCTGCCGGAGCTGAATCCTGTGATCCACGGGAAACTGCGCCTGGCCCTGCTCTCGCTGCTTTCCGGAATTGAAGAGGCGGAGTTTACCTGGCTGCGCTCGAAGACCGGCTCGACCGACGGCAACCTGGGCGCGCAACTCGCCAAGCTCGAAGAAGCAGGCTACGTAACGGTCGAAAAGAAGTTTGTCCAGCGCAAGCCGCAGACCCTCTACCGCATGACCGAAGCCGGACGCACGGCGTTCATCGAGTATGTGCAGGCGCTGAAGCAACTGCTTGGAGAGGCCATCGGCGATTAGGAGATTTCCATTGTTACTGTAATATGTGTGCCCCACCCTCGCCGCGTTCTTGTTCTTGCGGCTAGGGTGGGAACCGCGCCCACCGTCTCTGAAAACTCCATCGACAAAACAGCCTTAACCTTCGGAGTGAAGGCTCTTACGCACTCGCTCCATGATCCCCAGGTAGTAAGCCAGATTGTGGATGGAGTTCAGCGTTCCCGACAGTGCCTCGCCCGCCTGTATCAGGTGGCGCAGGTAGGCCCGCGAGTAGCGCCGGCAGACCATGCAATCGCAGGCCGGGTCGGGCGGGCCCTGGTCTTCGGCGTAGCGTTTGCCCTTGATGTTCAGCCGCCCCTCGCTGGTGAATAGCAACCCATGACGCGCGGCGCGCGTGGGCAGCACGCAATCCATCATGTCCACGCCCATGCGCGCGTATAGCTCGATCTCGTCCGGATAGCCGACGCCCATCACGTAGCGGGGCTTATCGGCAGGCAACAGCGGCAGCACCTCGGCAATCATTTCCAAGGTCAACTCGCGCGGCTCGCCCACGCTCAGCCCGCCAATGGCGTAGCCGTCAAAGTCCATCTCCACGAGGCGCTCCACGCTCTCGCGGCGCAGGTCGCGATACATTCCACCTTGGACAATGCCGAAGAGGCTCTGCGACCGCCCGCCGAACTCCTCGCGCCACGGGACTTCGTGTTGATGCGCGCGAAAGTGCTCCAACGACCGCTTGGCCCAGGCCATCGTCAGCCGCAGACTCTCTTCTGCTCTGGTCCTGTCAGCGGGATATTCCGTGCACTCGTCGAAGGCCATGCAGATGTCAGCGCCCAGCGCAATCTGCACATCCATGGAGTGCTCCGGAGTAAAAAAGTGGCTGCTGCCGTCCAGGTGCGAGCGGAAACGCACGCCCTCGTCCGTCACCTTGCGCAACTGGCTCAAGCTGAAAACCTGAAAGCCGCCTGAGTCGGTCAGCATGGCCCGCGGCCAACTGATGAAGCGGTGCAGCCCGCCCATCCGCCGGATCGCTTCATGGCCGGGGCGCAGGTAGAGGTGATAGGTGTTGCCGAGGATAATCTCTGCGCACAGCGATTCCAGCACATCCTGCGAAACAGCCTTCACTGTCCCTTGCGTGCCCACCGGCATAAAAACTGGCGTCTCGACGGTGCGATGCGGCAAATCGATCCGCCCTCGCCGGCCGCCGGCCGCAGTTGTCGCCAGTACATTGAATGTGAGGCTCACTAGATGATTCTACCGGGAGAGCCAGGCAGCGCTTTCAATTCGCATCACCGCATCAGTCGAACTGCCAAAAACACTGTCATCCTGAGCGGAGCGTAGCGAAGTCGAAGGACCTGCTTTTGCTTTTTTTAGGGAATCAATCAATTCTTCCACGGTCCTCCCGCTACCCGGAACCACCACGTGTGGGGCAATTTCATTCAGCGGCACGAGTACAAATGCCCGTTCCGCCAGCCGTGGATGCGGAATCCTAAGGTTCTGCTCGCTAATTTCCAAATCTCCCAACAGCAGAATGTCCAGATCAAGCGTCCTCGGCCCGTTCACAACTCCAGCCATCCGGTCGCGTCCAAACTTCTGCTCAATCGCCAGCAAGCCATCCAGCAACTCACGCGGCTCCAGCTTCGTCTCCAACTCAACCACCGCGTTCACAAAGCGGGGCTGCGCGGCAAAGCCCACCGGCGCGGTCGAGTAGAGTGACGACCGGCGCGCCACCCGCCCCAGCGATTCCAGCCGCCGCGCTGCTGCCGCCAGAGTCGCCTCCGGCGCGCCCGCCCAACTGGCCAGGTTCGCCCCCATTCCGATGTACGCCGTCCGCATACCTTCAGGGTATCGCGGAAACCAGCAGTTACTCTGCCAATCCAAATGCTGATGAGAGGTCGCCCTCAATCTGCTAGCATCCTCTATGGAGAATATTCACCATGGATGCCCAACCCAGCATGAGCCTTGGCGCGCGGCGCAATGAGGACATCGCCCTCGATCTGCTCAAGTTTGTCTCCGTTACGGCCGGCGTAGGCCGCCCCACGGCGCCTTCTACCGGCTTCAGCGGCGCCGCCGGACCCAAGCCTGATGAGCACGTGAATCAATTGCTCGAACTCTACGGCCGCTGCCTGAAGGCCGTCGAAGGCAAAGCGCCGGAGCAGAATCAATCCGGCAAAGCTCCGGAACTGCCCGTCCGTGCGCCGCAAGGCTGGATGCCACAATCGTGAGCCAGGCCCCTCTGCGCGTTGCCGTTACCGGGGCCGGAGCCTTCGGCAAAAATCACCTGCGCGTCTACCGCGAGCTGGAAACAGCGGGCCCTGACTCTGCGGGACTGTCCGTCGCCCTCGTTGCCGCCGTTGAACCGGACCCGGCCCGCGCCGCCGAGACTGCTGCTCACTACGCAATCCCCGTCTTCTCGACTGTGGACGCGCTGCTGGCCGCAGACCTTCATCTCAACGCAGCCACCGTCGCCGTCCC
>Ga0302275_10001213_pt1 | contig 27836 bp, 25 predicted proteins | sample III_Bog_N2_2_FD_200229 | JGI IMG/M metagenome (GOLD analysis project Ga0302275, IMG submission 200229) | Peat permafrost microbial communities from Stordalen Mire near Abisko, Sweden - III_Bog_N2_2 | ecosystem: Environmental > Terrestrial > Soil > Wetlands > Peat | place: Sweden: Abisko... | reverse complement strand
GGCGCGGGCAGGATGACCGTGCGATAGCGGTTGCCGCTCAGGGTCTCGAAGCTGCCCTTGAGTGCCTTCAGGTCGTGCGCCAGCGCATCTTCGTCCACGATGTCGAAGTCGATCTGATGTTCGCTCAGCATCCGCTCAGTGGAAACAAAGGCCGTATCGGAAGCATCGTTGCCCAGCCACATGGAGCTGGACGGCAGAAACAGCGCGACCGTCGCGTCGGGCCTGCCCATGGCCATCAAGTAACTCATGCGGCGCACATACGTCAGCAGTTCCGGAAATCCGAGCTCACCCATGTATCCAGAAGGCGGTCTCGCACCTGAAGACGTAGCCGGAAAGTACATCGTTTCAATCTGGTTGACGCCGCGCACAAACTGCTCATTCAGGATGTAGCGGGCCATCTCGACATCGGGAGCGGGACGATACGCGGCAAAGCTCTCGGTGAATGCGCGAGGCTTGCCGTACACATGCGCAACCGAGCTGGCCAGGCGCGGGAAATCGGAGATCGTATCTTTCCATATTTGATGCCAGATGGCGTCGATGCCGGGCACCTCGACCGCGCGCATGTCGCGAAAGAACGAGCCCTCGCTGCGCGTCAGCTCCATCTCCAGTTCTTCATGGTTCAGGTGAACCTGGTATTCCAGATGGTTGGCTGCGCACCAGTCTCCCTGCGGCTTGAAGAAACCCGCGGCAAACATCTGCGAGAAGACATCGTAGTAGTCGCCCTCGATGCGAATCTGCTCAGGCGTGAGATGGATGGGAACGCCGGGGTCGCGGCGCGAAGCCGTCTGCGCGAACAACGCGACGTAGGGCTGCACATCGTAGCCCTTGATTTCCTTGAAGCGCTCAAAGAACTTGGGGGTCCACGGCAAGCCGCTGATGGAGTAGTCCGGCTCGTCGCCCCGGAAGCCCATGACGGTCTTGCCGAATTCGTCGCCAACGGCCTGTTTGTACTGCTCGTGCGTGAAGCGCAGGTACTGTTCCGTTGCCGCCGGATCGAGATAGTCTTCGAGGGATTGCGATCCGTCCTTCACGCGCTGGGGATTGGTGTCGGAGCGGGTCGGCGAAGTGCGGAATTCGTGATCCACGATTAGCACCGTCCAGTTACCGGGCGGCGCGGTCCACTGAATCATATTACTATCCAGGGCCAGAGGTATCGCGATCCCATTCTGATCAACTGCAGCCGCGCTTACGACATCTGGGGATAGATCGGCAATGTGCCAAAACGATCCGCCCGCCACGGGAATCTTCTGCACCACTTCAAGCGCCTGCATCCTCAGTTCAGGCTTCTCTGAGCTGAACTTGCCGCCGGCAAAGCCGCTCGGATAGCCGGCATCGTCCACAATCCACACGCGCATGTTGCGCTGTCTGGCCTCGGCCACGAAGCTGCGAAAGAAGGCGAAGTACTCTGGCGACAAATACGCAAAGGGCATGTTGTACCCGGCCTGCACCGTGACGGCCTGGTAGCCGAGCTTCTGCAGCGTGTCCAGGTCGCGCTGCACCTGGGGAATGCTAACAGGGCCATTCAATCCGTAATACGGCTCAGGGCCGTACTCTGGCGGAGGCGACTTCCACAGCGAGGCCACTTCGGCCGCAGTTGGGCTCTGCAACCGCTGCCAGGGCTGCTGGGCACTTGCCGTGCCGGTCTGAAACAAGAAAAATGCCGCCGTCAGGCTAATGAACGCTCTCGTCACCATGGTTCTCTGACTCCTTTGTCGACCCTTTAGGCCATTGAAGGGCCATCGCATCTCAACTTCTCGACAATCCTTCGATGAAACAGTTGCGGCAGTGCTTTTGCTGTTCTTGTGGAGGGAGCAGGGGTCTTCAGACCTCTGAAACAGGCGCAAAGGCGATGGGCTTTAGCCCTGGGCCATCTGTTCGCGGCTGAAACAAAGCCCGGGCCTGAAGGCCACTCAATCCATGCCCCGTATCCAGGGGTCTGAAGACCCCTGCTCCCTCCAAAAACACACTTCTGCATCGAATCGCAATTGAAAACGGATACGCCGGCGAAACTAAGATGCGTTTGTTCAGCGCAGGCCGCGATGCCGGCCCTGCCGCCTGCCCACTTCGCATGGTACACTTTTTCGTTGCTGAAACGCGCCCCTTGACGGGGTTCGGCGGGAATGTTGCTAATCGAGTAGAACCCCTCGCCGACAGGAGTAGTGCTCATGCCCAGTTTTCTCAAGTGGGTTGGAACAGGTCTTTGCTGCCTGCTGGCGGCGTCGTCCATCATTTCCCTGCCGGCCCGCGCGGCTCAGGCTCCATCGGCAGCGTCGGCGCCTGTTCAATCAACGGAATTGGCTGGCATCGCCCATGCCGCCATTCGCGTAGCTGATCTCGACAAGTCCCGTGCTTTTTATGAAAAGCTGGGCTTTGAAGAAGCCTTCGCAATGAGCCGCGACGGCAAGACGACGCAGTCGTTCATCAAGGTGAACGACCGCCAGTTCATCGAGCTATATCCGCAGATGAAGACTGCTGACGCGATCGGCTTCATGCACGTCTGTTTCGAGTCGTCGGGGATTGATGCGTTGAATCAAGCCTATCTCTCCCGCGGGCTTGCTCCCCTTGCGGTGCGGAAGGCCGGAGCCGGCAATCTGCTCTTCACGATGGAAGGGCCGGAGCTGCAAAACATTGAGTACACGCAGTACATGCCCGGCTCCAAGCACACCAACGACAAAGGATTGCACCTGGGGGCGAATCGCGTCTCAGAGCAGATTGTGGCCATGGGGATTGAGATGCAAGACACTGCGGAGGCGCGAAGGTTCTATGTCGAGAAGCTGGGATTTGCGCCGGCAGACTCGCTTTCCCCGTCCCTGGCGCAGGGGCAAACATGGCTCGCGCTTCCCGGCCAATCCGGTCTGCGCATCGAGTTAGTCCAGCACGGGCCAGGCTCGGCATTTCAGATATTCTTTAGCGTCACCGATCTTCGGCAAGCGACGGCACGGCTCAAGGCATTGCACATTCCTGTTGAAAAGAATAAGTCGATGCTTACGATTCTGGACCCGGACGGCAATCGAATCGTTTTTGTGGTTGCCAAAGAGGGATGAGTCGAACAGAAGAACGCTTCTCCAGTTCATCGAGCACGTACTTCCGGCAGGAGCGGCAGGCGGTGGCTCCATTCTCCGAATTCAAAATCAGGCGCGCACTGCTGTGGTTGCCGGATTTCTTGGTTGCTAGGGACAACCAGGATTCTACGAATGGCGATGCTCTCCTCAAGCGTCTTGAACGACGGTTCCCTGATGGTAGATATTCTTCCAGCCGTCGCCGGTGCGCTGCCAAATTGCAGATCGCCGGGTGAGGCGTTGGTTGTCCTGGAGCAAGGTGTAGGTGAGCAGATAGGTATCGTCGGACAGTCTGCGGCAGTAGAAGTCAGTCGTCTTCCACGCGTTGGTCTGCGGATTGATTGACCGCTTCTCGAGTTCATCCAGCACGTATTTCCGGCAGTAGCGGCGGCCTGAGGCTCCGGTCTCCCAGAAATCCTCTGTAGTCATCCGCTCGAAATCGGCCCTGGTGGTCCCGAATTCTGGCTGATGAAATAAAGGCTCGCGGCGGGAGAGCTCTGCAAGTATTTCTAGCAGCTCAGGTGGGGTGATAAGAGTGGGTTCCATTTCCTGGAACCACGGTTCTAAGGGACTCATGCGAACAGCATAGCCGAGCCCACCAGTTTCGTCTTGATTGTCGCGGCGAGTCCCTACTCTTCCGCCATCATCGCCCGCAGCGCCGCTGCGTAATGTTCCGGCAGGGGCTTTTTGTTCAACTGGCCATCGCAGACCACATGCACCGTCTCACCCTCAGCCAGGACCGTCGGTTCTTTTCCCTCAGGAGCCTTTCGCAAGATGCGATAGCCGAATTTGAGAACAGACCCCCGTAGCAGCGAGGGGCGGGTCTCGATGAGGATCTCATCGTCGTAGCGGGCAGGGGCGCGGTAGCGGCAAGTGGCCTCGATCACCGGCAGGATGCACTGGTGCTTGGTCTCCAGCAGGCTGTAAGAAAAGCCCAATGCGCGGAGCAATTCCACGCGGCCAATTTCAAACCAGACCAGGTAGTTGGCATAGTAGACAATGCCCATCTGGTCGGTTTCGGCATAGCGCACGCGTACTTCGGTGGTCACGGGCATCGAGGAGGGTCTCCAGACAGGGACTAGGGACTTAGGGGCCAGGGACTTAGGGACTAGGGACTAGGGACTTAGGGACTTAGGGACTAGGGACTTAGGGACAAGGGACAAGAAGCCAACCCGGAAACTGATCTCAGATCTCTGAACCCTGAACCCTGAACCCTGATCCCTACTTTACGGCTTCAAGTGCATGAATATCGGCAGCTTGCTCACGTCGTTGAAGATGACGAATGCAAAGAAGGCCACGATGACTACAAACGCTGCCTGGTAGATGCGCTCCTTCACCATGACGTTGATTTCGCGGCGGATCACGCTCTCGATCAACAGAAACAGGATCATGCCGCCGTCAAGAATGGGAAACGGAAGCAGGTTGAAGATTCCCAGGTTGAGGCTGATACTTGCCCCTAACCCAAACTTTGCAGACCAATCCTTTGACTGTGCCGCCTCGCCAGCCGCGCGCGCGATTCCCACCGGACCTGAAACCTGAGAGATGGAGACCTTGTGGGTGAAAAGCTGCCGTAACATTCCGAAGATGAGCGTTGAGTTTTCGGCGCAGAAATCCTTCGACTCAGCCAAAGACTCCGCAAACGGGAGTGGCTCACGTTGTGTCGGAATACTCGATGGCGGTTCCCACGTGAAGCCCAAACGCCAGGCCGAATCCTGCAAGGACGGGTGAACCAAGATGGGAGCGATCACCTGGCCGTTGCGGCTAATGCTCAGCGAGACCGGCTTGCCTTGGCCAGCCTTGAGGTACGCAACGAGCGGATTCAAGGTATGAAAGGCGTGACCGTCTACGGCGAGAATGAGGTCGTCGCCGCGCAGGCCGGCCAGCGCCGCGGGCGCGTTAGCGATAACAGAATCGACATGAATGGGGCTCTGAACCAGTTGAAGGAAGAGTCCGGCATCGTCAAGGTCCAAATGCTGACCCTTCGCGGCAGCCGGGAGGCGCATCGTCAGGAGAAGAGGCTTACCGCCTCGTTCAACCGTCAGAGCTACTATCTTGCCGGCGCCGCCTTCCACATCTCTGCTGATCTGTTCCCATGTGGGATTTTCGAATGCATCGAAGCGGCTGACGATGTCGCCCGGCTCGATGCCTGCCAGGGCCGCGGCAGAATCGCTGCCGACCCACTCGACGGCGATGGGATGGACGGAGGGAACCTCGTTGATGAAATTGAAGTAAAAGACCATCAATACGAAGGCGAGAACAAAGTTTGCTGCCGGTCCGGCCACTCCGATCAGCATTTGCTGCCAGCGGGGATGCGATGTGAGCGCGCCCGGGTCGCTCAGTGGGGCCTGGGTGGCCGTGCCGGCGGCTGCGTCGCTCAATTCGGCGAAGTTTTCGCCGGACATCTTGACGAAGCCGCCCAGTGGGAGCAGGCACACCTTGTAGTCGGTATCGCCGTATTTGTAGCCGAAGAGGCGCGGACCAAACCCGAAGGAGAATGCTTCGACGCGGACGCCGCAGAGCTTGGCGACGGCAAAGTGGCCAAATTCATGGACCACAACCATGACGCCGATCAGGACGATGAAAGCAGCAACGGAAACCAGAAAATCATGCATAGATATACGGTCGATCCTTGGGGAAAAGCACGTCCGGCAGGCCTAATTCAACAGGGTGCGAGCCGTTTCGCGCGCCTCACGGTCAGCGCCGAGCACCTCCGCGATATTGGCGGGATGCGACTCCGGCGTTGAAGCGAGCACCCTTTCAATTGTACGCGGGATTCCCGTGAAGGGGATTCGCCGGACGAGGAATGCCTCGACGGCTACCTCGTCGGCCGCATTCAGGGCGATGCAATGGGCTCCGCCCTTCTCCGCAGCCTCATAGGCCAGTCTCAAGCATGGGAACCGCTCGAAATCGGGCGGCTCGAAGTCGAGATGGCGCAAGGCGGCCAGGTCGAAGGTGAGTGTGGAGACGGGCCGCTCGGGCCAGGCCAGAGCGTAGAGGATAGGCAGGCGCATGTCGGTGACCGAGATCTGGGCCAGGATCGAGCCGTCTACGTACTCAACCAGCGAGTGAACCGTGGACTGCGGATGCACGGTGACCCTCACCTGCGAAGGAGGTACGTCGAAGAGGCGGCAGGCCTCGATGATTTCAAGGCCCTTGTTGAGCATGGTGGCCGAGTCGATGGTGATGCGGCGGCCCATCACCCAGGTGGGGTGCTTGAGCGCCTGCTCGGGGGTGATGGCGGCAAACTGATCCAGCGGAGTTTGGCGAAACGGCCCGCCGGAGGCCGTGAGCCAGATGGTCTTTACCTCAGCGTGGACGCCGACTCGCAGGCACTGATGCACCGCGTTGTGTTCGCTGTCGATGGGCAGAATGGGGACGTTGCGCTCGCGGGCGGCGCGGGTGAGAATCTCGCCGGCCGCGACCATGCATTCCTTGTTGGCCAGGCCCACGGGCTTGCCGGCCAGGATGGCGGCGTGGGTAGCCTCCAGGCCAGCGACGCCGACAATCGCCGAAACCACAAAGTCCGCATCGGGAAGCGTGGAGCAGGCGACGGTTCCTTCGGTCCCGTAGACTACCTCGATCCCGGTGACGCCGGCTTGCCGAAGGCGCGCGGTCAGCTCACCGGCCAGCTCTTCCGTGGCCAACGATACCAGTTGCGGACGCCAGCGAACGGCTTGCGCGAATGCCTCGTCCAGGTTGCGTCCGGCAGCCAGCGCGGCCACCTGATAGCGGTCGGGGAACTGCTCAACGATGGAAAGGGTGCTCTGGCCGATGGAGCCGGTGGAACCGAGAATGGCGAGTCGTTTCAATATTTTCTTCGATGTCCTGTTGGTCTGAACAGAACCAGACAAAGTTCGTATTCAATCCCAGTCTACTGCTTAAGCCACTTCTGAAGCGGCTCTGGCAGATTGTTCTGATCCGTAGACATCAATCGTTCAGTTTCTTTTTGGAGGAGATCGACGGTGTCAAAGGCACGACCCAAAGCTCTCCAGATCCTGAGGCAGATCGTCCCACGCCACGATACTGAGGAAATTCGCAGATGAGGAGCAACCACTCCTTTAACAAATCATATTCCTCGGGACGGAGGCCGAGATAATGATGAACAACGCCATAGGTCCAGCTTTCGAGATACGGAGAAATATCGAGATCATGAATTACTGTATCCGCCGCATCCAGACAGTCTTTTGGATTTTGAAGGGAGAGATAGATCACACTGGGAAGGTAATAGGCGAAAGCATTCCTGGAGAAGAAAGTGATGGCGCAAGGATGCTCATTCCAGTCTGTCAAGGTCAGGTCATGCCAATCCTTTCCGGCAAACCAGATTGCCTCCTCGACATCGGAATCGAATTGAGCGTATTGCTCCGGTTCAACGACCTCTGCTGGCATCGACCGCCTAGCAAATGCTTTATCAATCGTGCTGAGAGAAATCATTTCGACCCTTAACGCAGTTTCATTGCGAATGCCAAAGGCCTTGTTTTCAAGACTTGAGTATACGACTCATTTAACTGCAACTGACTTGATCGACGACAGCATTTCCCGTCTGAGGATGGCATTCATTCGCGACTGATAACCTCTGCCGTGGGATTTCAGCCATTCCAGAACATCTCCGTCCAGGCGCGCGGTGACGATCTGTTTGACCGGGCGATAGAGATGCCCGCGCACACGCTGGGTCTTTGCCCATTCGGCGTCCGTCATCACGGGAATATCACTGGTGTCGATCTCGTGATCAGGCCGCGCCGAGAGAGTTTTCAGGTTAGCGCGCTGAGCATCTGTCAACGGCGGAAGAGTTTCGAGCGTGTACCTAACCATTTTCCTTTTCATAGCGTCTCCTTTCTTTGGGTTCGGCCTGTCTGGCTGAGATGATGCGAACCAATTCGATCTCTCTTCCGTCCTCGAGTTCTTCTCTGATCGTGTGCGCGACAATCAGCAGAGATAAACCTTCAACCTCACCAATCGCCTGCCAGCGTTCTTCCCCATCCTGAACACGCTCTTTCCATGACAGGTAGAGGGGGTCTTTGAAGACCTGAGCGGCTTCCTCAAAACTCACGCCATGCTTGCGCTGATTCGAGAGATTCTTTGCCAAATCCCACTCAAACTGGAGATTGCTCACCTCTCAATTATAATACATATTTGTAAATATAAGAATTGGTCTTCTCGTTCTTAAATGCTTTGTTTTCTCCGTGCCCTATTTAAGCCCTCTGCTCAGAACCCCTGGTGAATAACCTGAGCGTACCACAGCACCGGAGCTGCCAGCAGCAGGGCGTCTACCCGATCCAGAACGCCGCCATGGCCGGGCAGCAGGGCGCCAGAATCCTTGACGCCCACCGAGCGCTTGAGCGCCGACTCGGCCAAATCGCCCACCTGCGCCGCCACGTTCACCAGCACGGCCAGCCCCAGCCAATACCAAAGATCCTCGGGGTACGACAGCCTCGCCGAGTCCCACTGCGCCAGCCAGGTGGACAGGTAAACCAAGCCACCGGCAGCAGCCATGCTGCCTGCCACTGAACCCAGCGTGCCCTCCCAGGTCTTGTTGGGGCTCAGTGAGGGCGCCAGTTTGAGCCGGCCGAGGGTGCGGCCAACATAGAGTGCGGCGATGTCTCCTGCCCAAACCACGCACAGCAAAAAGGCCACCAGCGAAGGGCCGTTGGTCTCCTCGCGCAGGCTGGGCAAGGCAAGCAGGGTGAGTCCCACATAAAGCAGGCAGAAAACGGAGGTCGCCGCATCCGCAAGCAAGTGGTCGATGGATGAGCGGAAGGTGCAGTAAATCAGCAGGCCCAGGCTGAGGCCGCCAAACAAGGGCGCGGTCTGGTCAGGGTATGCAAAGTTGCCGGCGAACAACAGCCCCACGGCCACAAGCACCGCAACGCGCGGCGGCTTGGCCCCGCTCTTTTCCGCCAGGCCCAGGTATTCCCAGGCAGCCAGCGCGGCTACCCCGGCAACAGCCAGCGTAAACAGCCACTGCCAGCGCGGCCCCACAAACACCATGAGGAGGACCAGAGGAATCAATACGAGCGCGGTTAGGATGCGTTTCATGCCAAGGGAGAGGATACACTGCCGCGCTTGGGTCGAGGAGACCCTTTGGCAATTGGTCTGCACGATATAAGCCATGGGGCGAAGAATATAACAAACAGTTCATTGACAAACAGAGTGTTCTTTTGATATTCTGCACTTGCCGTTTAGGATGAGTTATTTTGCTAGGCGCGGCGGAAAGGGAATCTATGAACCACGGATTGAGCGATCAAGTTCGGACCGTTGCCCTGGAAAAATATGTGCATCCGGCGATCAGTGCAGGCAAAGCGCAGTTTTCTGTCGCGGTACGGGATATTATGCAGCATTTGCAGGCTCAAGGTTTCCCGGCCAAAAACTGGCCTCAGGTCTGCACCGCACTCCAAACAGAGAAGTTTCTTCGTACCAATGGACTTGAGATTGACGGCATTGATGGTCCCCCGTCCAAGATGAGCACCACTGTAGTCGTTCGGTATCGCGTGGCAAATCTCGGTGCGCTGCCGGCCAAGGCCGAGAATCTGCAAGCGGGTGGAAGAATGGAAACAAGGGAGGAAAACCCCTCGGCCCGAGCGTTTCGGCTGACTGAGAAGATGCGTGGCCTTCTGAAAGAAGAACTGGCGGAGTACGGAGGCGGTGAAGCGTTCCTGCGGTGGGTAAGGTCGGAGGATGAGGACGCCGCATGAGCCGTATTTACTGGGACACTATGCTGTTTATTTATCTGTTGGATGACCATCCAACATTCGGTACACGAGCACGGCATCTGCTCGACCGGTCGTATCGGCGAGGCGACTCGCTTTACACGAGTTACCTCGCCCTGGGGGAAGTCATGGCCGGCGCGGAAAAATCGCCCGATCCACAGAAGGCGCTGGCCGTGCGCGAGATAATCCGGGAGATGGGATTCTCTTGCTTACCTTTCGATGAAGGAGCAGTCGCTCCGTTCGCCAGGCTGCGATCAAAAGAGAGATTGAAAGTCGCTGACGCAATCCACATGGCTTGTGCGGCCTCGGCAGGGATCGACCTGTTTCTCACTGGCGACGGACAGCTCGTGAAACTGGACGTGCCAGGCATCCAATTCATTGCCGATTTCAACACGCCTGTCTTGTAGGTGCATTTCGATAGGGCGGGTTGACCGCATCCATCGCCGCCAGCCCGCCGCCCTCATTGCAAACAAACGGCATTTTGTCCGGACAAATCCTAATCACACGCTCTACTTGCCATCCGAGCGCAACCAGTGGACGAATTCCTCAGATCCACCACGCTGCACCATTGCTTCCTTGAGCCGGAAGCGCAATTTCTCGGCCAGTTGCTTCGCTTTGGCCGCGGAATCCTCTGCCTTCGGCGCCCTCTTTACGTTTTCCAATGAATTCTTGCCTCCCTTTGGACCTTCGACAGGATGTGCCCGCAAGATTAGACTTGTATATCTAAATAAATCCTTATGAACATCGAAAGTAATCAAACGACTAATCTTTTGGGTGATCACCCAGTCACGATCTTGATGCGCTCGGCTTCTTCTTCTACTTCGCCCGAACCCTCGCTGAGACCGCCATACCGGCGCTCACGGCGCTGGAAGTCGGCAATAGCCTCCAGCAGATGGATTCCACGAAAGTCCGGCCAGAGGCGTTCAGTGACGAAAATCTCCGTATAGGCCACCTGCCATAAAAGATAATTCGACAGTCTCATCTCGCCCGAGGTGCGAATCAGCAGGTCGGGGTCAGGCATGTGCGCAGTGTACAGATGGCGGTGAATATCCTGCTCGGTGATGCGGTTGGGGCTGATGTGCTTGAGTTCGATCTCAGCCGCCAGGGACCGGAAGGCGTCCACCAGCTCAGAGCGGCCACCGTAATTCAGGGCCAAGGTAAGCGTAGTGCCGGTGTTGCGCGCCGTGGCGTCCGCGGCCCAGGCCATCTTGTCCTGGACCTCGGGAGGCAGTTCGTGGGTGCGGCCGATGTACTTCATGCGCACGTTGTTGTCCATCATGCGCTGCACATTGCCCTCCAGGTAGGTCTTGAGGAGGCGCATGAGAAAGCTGACCTCGGCGCGTGGGCGGCGCAAGCTGTTCTCTAAAGAAAAGGCGTAGAGCGTGAGCCAGGGAAGGCCGATGCGAGAGGCGGTCTCTGTGACCAACTGAACGCTCTTGGCGCCTTGCTGGTGGCCCTGGAATCGCTTGAGCGAGCGGTGGCCGGCCCAGCGGCCATTGCCGTCCATGATAATAGCCACGTGCGCGGGCAGGCATTCGGGCTTCAGAGCCGCATAAACAGCGCGCTCCTCCGAGGTCAGCTCATGTACGCGCAGCGTGCCGGATGGATACAAAGGACTCGCCTCTAAATTGCTCTTGCGGCTTCAAGGACGACGCTCTGGCGGCATCCCAAAGGAACACCGGAGCGGATGCGCCGGAACCGAATCGACGGGCTACACACCACAGCGGGTTAGCAGACCAGGAATTGATTCTCCCTTGGCCGGAGCCGAAGTGTTGCATCATCGACCGTAGCACAAGCGCCCCGCAGCCGCAATCTGCTGCCAACCTTTGACGCATTCGCGCCGAATTGGAAAGGCCTCTACGCGGTGCGCCGGCGGCCCAGGGCTGCATCCCGCACAGCGCCAGAGAACAGCATCCGCTGCATTGAGTCCAACTGGGGCAGCAAAGCCGCAATCTCGGCCAGGAATGGGTCGGCAAGCATGGCAGCCACCTGTTCGTCGCGGCGGCTGCGGGCGTCCCGCACCAAGTGGCACACATCCACTTCGAGGGCGGCTGCCAGCCGCTCGAGCGAACCGAGAGTGGGGATCGCCTTGCCGTTCTCGATCTTTGAAATATAGGTGCGAGGCACCTGCATGCGCCCGGCCAGTTGGCGCTGGCTCAGGTGACGCGCCTTGCGAATCTCGCGCACCTGCCCGGCAACCTGCAATCCGGCTTCGGCGGAAGCCGGCACTGACTGGCTGACCACAAGTTGAGGCGCCAATTGCATGGGCTCCTCAACATCGAGGGGCCTGTGGCACTTTCTGCAAAGGGAATTGCTGGTCCTGAACTGCACCAAACCACAGCAGTCGCACCGCAGTACTTCGCGTGCATCCACACTCACAAGCGTGATAGCCATAGGCTTTGTGCGGAGTGCCAGAGCGGGAACTCCGGGGTGCCTTTTCGCACCGCGATATGCGTTACTTTCGGGGAAGTGAACCATAATTGTCAAGTGGAAACTTAGGGTCAAACCTAAGATTCTCCCATCATACCCGGAAAAACCCTAAGAATCACGAACCAAGTTGTGCAACAGGAAGAAAAATAATTATTGATCGCAATGGAGGAGTATGGCAGGCGCCACGTGCACCTAGAGTTAGCCGCGAATTTCGACGGCGAGCTGAGGGCTGCTTGTCGCGCATGTGTTCCGCGGGCGGAAACGGCGAAATAATATGAAACGGGCCTGGGAAGCGCGTCCTTGGTCGAATCGTCGATCCCATGCACCAAAAGCTGTGCGGATGCCACGAGTGGGGTATGTCGCGACCGCGCTTTTGATGGTTAAGATGGGTTGTCTTGTTGCAAATCGACCCGGCGACCACTGATATTTTGGGAGTTTCCGGTCGTGCTTGCGCCTCGGAATTGCGCTTGCACGGCGCGCGATTTGCGTTTCTCGACGAGAAATCTAATGGGGAGGATAAGGATGGACTGGTATCTGCTTGCCTGGAAGAGGGCCGCCGAGTTCTACGGGCGGTCGCGGCGCAAAGAGTATTGGATGTTTACGCTTTTCCATTTCCTGGTCTCGTTCGGGCTGCTTCTCTTCGCACTCGCAATTCGAGAGATGGTAAATGGCACAACGGCGCTCGCCCTCTATAGCGTCTATTCGCTGCTCGCCATCATTCCTTCCACTTCGTGCACGGTGCGGAGGCTCCACGATACCGATAAGAGCGGCTGGTGGCTCCTGGTCTCCGCGATTCCCTTCGTCGGTTTGATTGTGCTCGTGTTCCTGGCGCTGGATGGCGATTCAGGCTCCAATCGATATGGTTCCGATCCCAAGCAACCGGCGAAGGCTTCCGCCGCGGATCCGTTGAGCCCTGCCCCCGGCGAACCAGTTGTTTTTGCCGCCGTCTCCACCGAATTCGGCACGAGTGCCTCCGTCGCCTCCTCCTCCGCGTTCGTTGCCACCACGGAAGATTACGATGCGTGGAATTACCACCTCGCCCACCGCAACCCGCTGGCCAGAAAGCCGGGAACAACCATCAGGGACGAATACGATCAATTCATGGCCCGCCGCGCCAAGAACCGTCCTCCTGTTCCTGCAGGTCCCCCGGTTTCTGTAGAAAACAGCATGGCATGAATCCCAGCCTGCGGGTTCGCGCGGGTTTGGTTTTGAACGTCGAGTACCGCCGCAAAGACGATGGGAAAGCGCACCGCGGAGTTTGGCCTGAATGGAACAGGTTTTGGGCATAACACGCTGGTTTCGCAGCACCCTTCGGACTATTTCATTGGATTCAGATGATTGGATTGGAATCCCGGATGGGCGTGCCTTTGCTGCCAAATCGACCAAGGGCGGATTCTTCGGGGGCGTGCCGCGAGATCTAAAATATCCCCTTCATCGGCAAGGGAAATGTATGGTGCGCCCGGAGAGATTCGAACTCCCGACCTAACGCTCCGGAGGCGTTCGCTCTATCCAGCTGAGCTACGGGCGCGCATATCCAGCATACCGCACTTCCGGGTTCGAAGGGCGCAGCACTCTTCCAGCACAGTTTAAATGAAAGAGTTGCGCATCCTTGTTGTTGCCGGCGAGTGGTGGCAGGCCTGCTCGGTAGATCTGCAGCGAAGAGAGAATGCAGCAGTTGGCGGCAACAGGTCCGAGGTCCCCCGGGATCGGTTCTGCCGGGCTCTAGACGAGAGCGGAAACGGCTCAAATCCCTGCCCGGAAACACGGCTAGCGCCCGAAGCTTACACGGCCTTCCGAGCAGGCTCCTCACCGAAGCCATAAAACCTAGCAAAATAAGGACTTATTTATCCGCTTCCGCCTTGATAAAACAGCCCCTGAAAAGGTAAAATGAAAGCATAGCCCGCGCAGTCCGGCCCCGCTTTCACCGGAACCGTTATTGCCGCTTTGCGGCGAGCTAAGAAAACCTTATGGCAGACGATCAGAACCCCCTCCTCCCTCTCGAAGGCGGCACGCCGCCAAACAGCGGCACGAACCTCATCCCGATCAACATTGAAGAGGAGATGCGCCGCTCCTATCTCGACTACTCGATGTCGGTGATCATCGGGCGCGCCTTGCCGGATGCCCGCGACGGGTTGAAGCCCGTGCATCGGCGAGTGCTCTACACGCTGAGCGAGATGGGGCTGGAGCACAACAAGAAATACGCCAAATGCGCCAAAGTGGTGGGTCAGGCGATGGGCGTGTACCATCCGCACGGCGACTCGGCCATCTACGACACGCTGGTGCGCATGGCACAGCCGTTCTCGCTGCGCTATCCGCTGGTGGACGGGCAGGGAAACTTCGGCTCTGTGGACGGCGATCCGCCGGCGGCCATGCGCTATACCGAGTGCCGCCTGATGCGTATTGCCGGCGAAATGCTGGCTGACATCGAGATGGAGACTGTGGACTTTACGCCCAACTACGACGAGTCCACGTTTGAGCCGACGGTTTTGCCGACGCGCATTCCGAACCTGATTGTGAATGGATCGAGCGGCATCGCGGTTGGCATGGCGACCAATATTCCGCCGCACAACCTGACCGAGGTGGTGAACGCGGCCATTGAGCTGGTGCTGAATCCCGGCGCAGGTCTCGCCGAGGTGCTGAAGCACGTGCAGGGGCCGGACTTCCCAACCGGAGGATTCCTCTACGGCAAGAGCGGCATTCCCCAGGCCTACAAGACCGGGCGCGGGCGCTTCATGATGCGCGCCAAAGTGGCGACGGAGTACCTGACCAAGGAAAAGCAAGCGATCATCGTCACCGAGATCCCCTATCAGGTGAACAAGTCGAAGCTGATCGAGCGCATTGCCGAACTGGTGAACGACAAGATCGTGGACGACATCAGCGACGTGCGCGACGAGAGCGATCGCGACGGCATGAGGATCGTGATCGAGCTGAAGCGCGGCGCGCAGCCGGAGATTGTGCTCAATCAGCTCTACAAGCACACGCAGATGCAAGAGAGCTTCTCCATGATTTTCCTGGCGGTGCTGAATGGACAGCCGCGGGAGCTGGGGCTCGACCAGGCCATTCGCTGCTTTATCAATCACCGCATCGACGTGGTGCAGCGGCGGACGGTCTTCCTGCTGCGCAAGGCGCGCGAGCGCGAGCACATTCTGGAAGGCTACAAGATTGCGCTCGACAATCTGGACACCGTGATTCGCATCATCCGCGCTTCCGGTTCGCGCGTCGAGGCGCGCGAAAACCTTTATGCGTGGGGCAAAGGCTCGGAGATCGTTGTCACGCTGGATCGCGCGCGGCTGCCGCACGAGGAGAAGGGCCTGACGCTGCGCCAGATCGACGCGATTCTGGAGTTGCAGCTCTACAGGCTCACGCAACTCTCTATCGACGAGTTGCTGAAGGAACTGGCGCAACGGCGCGCAGAGATCGCAGAGTACGAATCGATCCTGGGCAGCGACCCCAAGCTGCGCGCGGTGATTGTGAAGGAGCTGGAAGAGGTTCGCGACAAGTACGGCGACGCGCGCCGCACGCAGATTGTGGACGAGAGCGCCGAGCTGCAGCTTGAGGATCTGATCGCCGACGAGCAGGTTGCGGTCACGGTGAGCCATCAGGGCTACCTCAAGCGCACGCCCATCAGCATCTATCGCCAGCAGCGGCGGGGCGGCACGGGGCGCACCGGCATGAAGACGCGCGAAGAGGATTTTGTCGCGCAGTTGATTGTGGACTCGACGCACGCGTTCCTGCTTTGCTTTACCAACACCGGGCGCGTGTATTGGCTCAAGGTGTATGAGATTCCCGATGTGAGCGCGGCGGGCAAAGGCAAATCCATGCAGAGCCTTCTCGATTTGCAGCCCGGCGAAAACGTCCGCGCCATTTTGCCTGTCCGCGATCTTGAAGAAGAAGGAAAATTCATCTTCTTTACCACCCAGAAAGGAACGGTAAAGAAGACTCCGCTCAAGGACTTCTCGAACGTCATGGCGCGCGGCATCATCGCCATCGGCATTGACAAGGACGATGAACTGGTCAAGGCGCGCATCACCGACGGCAGCCAGATTGTCTTCCTGGCCACGCATCTCGGCATGGCCATCCGCTTCGACGAAAACGACGTGCGCTCGATGGGCCGGCCGGCCTATGGTGTGCGCGGCATCGACCTGGCCAAGAACGATTACGTGGTTGGCGTGGCCGTTACGCCCAAGGAGCACGAGCCGGGCGAGTACCGGATTCTTGCCATCACAGAAAACGGCTTTGGCAAGCGCACCGACGTGGAGATGTACCGGTTGCAGACGCGCGGCGGCAAGGGCGTCAAGAATATGGCCGTGACGCCGCGCATCGGGCGCGTCAGCTCAATCCAGTTGGTGGACGACACCTCGGAGCTGATGGTGATCAGCCAGTTCGGCAAGATCATCCGCATCGACACCAAGACCATCCGCGCCGCCGGCCGCGCCACACAGGGAGTACGGCTGTTGAACCTCGAGGCGGATGACAAGGTAGCCGCGGCGGTGATCATTCCGCCCGAGGAACTGAAGGACGACGAGCCGACGCTGCTGCAATAGGGAGCATGTGCATGGACAAGACACTTCGCCGCGTGACCGACCTTGACGAGCAGCAGGCCGAGACATATCGCTATTGGCAAAGTCAGTCGATTGGTGCCCGCCTGATTGCCGTCTCGGAATTGAGCCAGACCGCATACGCATTCGCAGCCGCTTTCAAGGGAGTGCCTGTCAATGATGAGCAAGGACTTTCAGGACATTCTGCGCGCATTCAACGGCCATAAGGTTAAGTACCTGGTCGTTGGGGGCTTCGCCTTCGGTGTGCACTTGGAACCGCGCACTACCAAGGATATCGACCTCTGGATTCGTACAGATCCAGAGAATGCAAGGGCTGTGTTTCGGGCGCTCGCTGAGTTCGGCGCTCCGATCAGCGGAATGACGCCGGACGATTTCATGGACGGCACAGTTTTTCAAATGGGTCAGCCGCCGGATCGCATTGACATACTTCAGCAGGTTTCAGGACTGGATTTCGACAGCGCCTGGGAGCATCGCCTGGAGGGGTTCATCGACGAGAATACCCCTGCGATGGTCATTTCGAGAGACGATTTGATTCGTAATAAACTCGCCAGTGGGCGCGACCAGGATCTTCTCGATGTAAAGAGGCTGCGAACTGCTGAGCAGGCCTCAAGGTCGCCGCGACGGTAATCGGTCTGCAGGAAGATCTGAAAGGCGAAAAGCCAACGCTGTTGCAATGACATGATTGGTAGATTTCCAGGTCTCGGAATCGAGGCTGCCCATTTATTTTGCAGGGCCGGACCTGCGCCACCCGCCAGCAAGCCAACCCGGAATTGCGATTCGCTTGTCGTTTGTTTTTCCCATCGCTCCTCGCTTCGACGACCGCAACACAGTTACCCCCGCAGCGCCTTCAACACCTTGGCCGTCGTCACCACCTGCCCCACATGCCTCTGGGTATGGTCGGCCACGTGAATCAGCGCGCCGCCAATCGACGTAGGCAACTGCTTCCGGCCCACGCCGCGCATGGTATCGAAGTTGGCAGTAGCCAGCACCCGCACCCGCTCCGCCGCGTTGCTGAAAGATGCTTCAACCTCGGCCAGCAGTTCCGCCAGCGTCTCATCGCCAGCCGACAACTCGGCCTTGAGTGATGTCAACTTCTCCGACGAAAGTTGCTTCCCCTCCGCGTAGCTCAGCAGCCGGTCGGTCGAGCACGCGATGTGGCGCAGATGGAAGGCCACCGAGGTAAGCCCCAGCGGCTCCGAGTGAACCTCGGCATCGGTCAGCCCCTCAGTCCATTTGCTCAAATCGTCGAGAGCCAGATCGAGCGCGTGCAGCACCGCGCGCCCCGCCGCCGGAACCTCGGCATAAGTTCCGCGCAGCCAGGGTTCAGCGTAGGGCGTGGGGCCTGTGTTCATAGGGTGCTGTCCTGCCTCGGTTTATTGAATTCTGTGGTCCCTCGCCCTCGTGACGGAGAAAGTCGCAGGGGTGAGGCATGGGCTGAGCCTTTGCCGAGCGGGTCCGCACCATACGGTCGACTCCCTGCTGCTGAAGAGTTGGCCGTGGGGACAAGAGCGCTAGTGAGCATAAACTGTGTACGCACAGATGATGTAAACGAGAAAGAATCCGTACAGTGCGAATACTAAAAAAATCTGACCCGTTCGCGACTTCGGAACCCAATTAGACTTCCGGGTCCAATAAGGCCACCAATTGTATGCAACGATAAGGCATACCGCGCCCGCAACTATCACAGCAACCTTGGCTACCTGCGTCCAAAGCACTCGGACCTCCTGGAGCATTGAGTGCTTTCCGTTTGCGCGATTCAGACCTATTCGGCACGGCTGAGGTTGAGTCCTACATAAAACACACTCCGCGCAGTGACGCCCTACCCCGCACTCTTCACCCTAACCACCGTGATCTTCTCAAACCCCTCTTCAAACACCGGCGGCTTGAGCTTCTCGGCCATCTTGCGCATCACGTCCTCGCTGACTGAGCGGTCGCGCTTGCTGTTGCGCTCCAGGCAAACCTCAAGTGGCACATCAAAAAATACCGCCTGCACCTCGTAGCCAAAGCTCTTGGCCATCTTGATCCACTGGCGGCGCTCGTGGATGGAGAGATTGGTCGCATCCACGTAGTTCAAGGGCATGCGCGCAATCAGCCTGGCCCGCAACAGAGAACGCAGGGTCGAGAAAACCAGCCCCTGGTAGCGCTGCTCCTCCACATCGTCAAAAAGAATATTGCGCAGCAGGTCGCTGGAGAGCGGAGTGACGCCGCGACGCCGGAACCAGGTGGTCTTGCCCGAGCCGGGCAGCCCGATGGCCAGCACCACAAATCCCTTGGGAGCCTGGGGCGAGCGCTCCGCGGCCTCCTCAGCTGCAGGCAGAGAGGGCATCTCCGGCTGTGTCTCAAGCTCAAAGCGGCTGGAATCCGCCGGTTCGCTCCACTCCGGTCTGGCCGGGCGATCCTGTCTTGGCGGGCGCGGTTGTGCAGGGGGACGCGCTGCCGCCGTCAGCGACGGCAGCGTCGCCGGCTGGCCTTGCAGAGGCCGCTGCGAACGCGCCTGGTGCGCCGGCGCGGCTGCCGCGGGAGCATCGTCCGGATAGAACGGAACCAGCGGAGCTGGCTGATTCGACGGGAGTTCCTGGCCAATTTTGCCTGTGGATTCCGAGGTATTGGGAGTATGTCTGGAACGTCTTCTCATGCCGCCTTCAAACCTTGCATAGTGATACCCGAATACCATACTTGGCTTGGGCGCTGCAAATAGTGTGCATCCCGTCACATACCAACCTGCGCTCTGAACCTCATACTTAGAGTGAGGGAGTTTCCATCCTGACGACGGGAATCCGCGGTTTTCAACCGATTTCCGTTGACAGGGGTGTTACCATCATGGGTTTGGTGGATTTGCGTTCCAGGTCGAATCCGGACCCAGGACGCGACCAATTCGTACGAGCCCAAACAAGCTCAAATCACTGACGCAACTATTTGAAAAGGAGAATTCACACATGGCAGTTAAGGTTGGCATCAACGGCTTCGGCCGCATTGGCCGCAACGTTTTGCGCGCCGCACTTGGCAATCCAGAGATTGATTTTGTTGCCGTTAACGACTTGACAAGCCCGGCCACACTGGCCCACCTGCTCAAGTACGACTCGATTCTGGGCAACCTGAAGAACGAAGTCACTGCGGGCGAAGATTTTATATCCATCGACGGCAAGAAGATCAAGGTCTTCTCCGAGCGCGATCCCGCCAAGCTGGACTGGGCTTCGGTCGGCGCGCAGATCGTGGTTGAATCCACCGGCTTCTTTACCGACGCGACCAAGGCCAAGGCGCACCTGGGCGCCACCGTCAAGAAGGTCATTATCTCCGCCCCCGCCAGCAACGAAGACATCACCATGGTGCTGGGCGTCAACCAGGACAAGTACGACCCGGCCAAGCACAACATCATCTCCAACGCCAGTTGCACCACCAACTGCCTGGCGCCGGTCGTCAAGGTTCTGCTCGCCCACTGCGGCATCGTCAGCGGCATCATGACCACCATCCACAGCTACACCAACGATCAGGTCATCCTCGACACGCCGCACAAGGATCTGCGCCGCGCCCGCGCCGCTGCCCTGAGCATGATTCCCAGCTCCACCGGCGCAGCCAAGGCCCTCAAGCTGGTCATTCCTGAGACCTCCGGCAAGCTCGACGGCTTCGCCATCCGCGTCCCCACCCCCAACGTCTCCATCGTCGACCTGACCTTCATCAGCGAGAAGACCACAGACGCCAAGGCCGTCAACGCCGCGCTCAAGGCCGCCTCTGAGGGCGAGCTGAAGGGCATCCTCGGCTATGACGAGAACCTGCTGGTCAGCTCCGACTTCAAGGGCAACCCGCTCTCGTCGATTGTCGACGCCCCGCTGACCAAGGTGGTCGGCAACAGCGTGAAGGTGCTGAGCTGGTATGACAACGAGTGGGGTTACTCCAGCCGCGTCGTCGACCTGATCGGCTTCCTGGTTGAGAAGGGGCTGTAAAGACAGGGAACAGGGATCAGGGATCAGGAAAAAGCCCGCAGTGCTCTGATCCCTGATCCCTGATCCCTAATTAAACCCATGCGCAAAAACATCAGCGGCACCTCTCCCTACGAGCCCATCATCGGCTTCTCCCGCGCGGTTCGCGTGGGCAACACCGTGCATCTCTCCGGCACCGGCCCGGTTGGCGCGGACGATCTTGACCCTGCCGGCCAAACCCGCCGCGTCTTCGAGATTGCCGCCGAGGCTCTTGCCCAGGCCGGCGCATCGTTCAAAGATGTTGTCCGCACCCGCATGTTTCTGGCCCATGCCGAGGACTGGGAGGCCATTGGCCGCGTCCACGGCGAGTTCTTCGGCACCATCCGCCCCGCCAGCACCATGGTGGTCGCCACGCTCCTCAATCCCAAATGGCGCATCGAGATGGAGATGGAAGCCGTGATCGAGGAATCCTCCACCGGCACCTAGCTCTTCACTTCTTCACTCTTTCACTTCTTCACTCGTTCACTCATTCACTGATTCACCGTGTCCACTGTCCACTGTCCACTGTTCACTGCAGAAAGGTCTTCACCCCATGCCCAAGCTCTCCATTCGCGACATCGAACTGGCCAACAAGCGCGTCTTCATCCGCGTCGATTTCAACGTGCCGCTCACTGAAGACGGCGCCACCATCACCGACGACACGCGCATTGTGGCCACGCTGCCCACCATCGTTTACGCCCTCAAGCACAAGGCCAAGGTTATCCTGGCCTCGCACCTCGGTCGTCCCAAGGGCAAGCCCAATCCAAAGTATTCTCTGCGGCCGGTAGCTGCGCGGCTTGGCGAACTTCTCAACAAGGAACTCGGCGAACCCATCAGCGTGACCTTTGCCCCCGACTGCATCGGCGAAGCAGCCAGTGACTTGGCCGCCAAGCTTGAATCCGGCCAGGTGCTGCTGCTTGAGAACCTCCGCTACCACGCCGAAGAGGAAGCCAACGATCCTGCTTTCTCCAAGGCTCTCGCCTCGCTGGCCGAGGTCTATGTCAATGACGCCTTCGGCTCCGCCCATCGCGCCCACGCCTCCACCGAAGGCATCACCCACTTCCTCAAGCCAGCCGTCGCCGGCCTGCTGATGGAAAAGGAGATCACCTACCTAGGCAAGGCGCTCGAATCGCCCGAGAAGCCTTTCGTGGCCATCATCGGCGGCTCCAAAATCTCCGGCAAGATCGACGTCATCAGCAACCTGCTCGACAAGGTCGATACGCTGGTCATCGTCGGCGGCATGGCTTACACCTTCCAGCGCGCCCTCGGCGTCACCACTGGCAAGAGCCTTGTTGAAGAAGACAAGATCGACATGGCCAAGGCCGCTCTCGACAAAGCCAAGGCCAAAGGCGTCCAGCTTCTGCTGCCCGTCGATAACATCCTCGCCGACAAGTTCGCCCCCGACGCCGCTACCCAGCCTTGGGATACATCGGTCAACTTCCCCGCCGACTGGCAGGGCCTCGACATCGGTCCCAAGTCCATCGCGGCCATTGAAGCGGTGGTTGCGACTGCCCGCACCATCGTCTGGAACGGCCCCGCCGGCGTCTTCGAGTTCCCCCGCTTCGCCGTGGGCACCAATGCCATCGCCAAGGCCGTAGCGGCCAACAAGGCGGCCATCTCCATCATCGGCGGCGGCGACTCCGTCTCCGCCATCAACCAGGCCGGCGTAGCCGACCAAATCACTCACATCTCCACCGGCGGCGGCGCTTCGCTGGAGTTCCTGGAGGGCAAGAAGCTCCCCGGCGTGGAAGCGCTGACGGATAAGTAAACGGGATAGCGGGGAGCCAAGTCAATGCGGATTGGCTTCCCACTTTCTGCTATGCTCCGCACAGGAGTTTCAATATGGATATGGAATTCCCCATTTGGGAGTACTTAACCATCCTTCTCAGCGGAACAGTCCTTCTCGGAATATTGCTTCTTGTTGCCGCGCTCTTCTTCAGGCCCTTTCGTCCTTACCTGATGCTCAGCTTCGCAGCACTGCCATCGGCGCTCTTCCTGTGGGCAATCATTTACGGCGGTTTTCTCGCATATTTATTCGGCAACTCCGAATCGCGTTGGCCGAATTACGTCGAGTTCCCGCTTTGGATTCTTGCCACCGGAATCGTCTCGTGGCTTATATACCTGTTTCAGCAGTGGCTCAACAAGAAGCACCCCTTCTTCGGCGCGAAGAGCCTCGCAGAGGAGCCGTCGAAATTAACAACATTCAAACTATAGAAGTAAGAACAGCCTGGTGCAGGACTGCCGGTTCTTTCTTCGGGATTCCGAATTCGCGGTACAATTGCAGCGCGCCAGCCCGCGGCCTAAGCCCGTCGCGTCCATCCCCACAAAGTGCCCCTAACAGGCTCTACGGACGACTTGGCAAGGCATCGCACAAGGCAAGGGCCAGCAGCGGGTACGCGGTGCTGCTGTAACTGATAAACTGCCAGCCATCCCTATTCAACGAGCGCGTCCACCACCTCCCTGAAGAGCGCTGGTTGGTCAGCAGCCAGGACACGCCACGCTGGATGCGAGGATCGCTCGAAGGTACGCCTGCCTTGCGCAACGCGATGATTGCGAGGCCGGTCATATGGCCGTCGCTGGGAGGATCCGCAAACTCGAGTTCGGCTCTGAGTTTCTCGGCTCGATTGCCCTTCGCCCACTCTTCGGGCAGCGCAAAGGTTCGCATCGACCATCCGCCATCGGATCTCTGGTGGTTGAAGATCATCTGGATAAGTTTCTGCTGCCGCGGGGCATCGAGCAGGCCGGGAAGCTCTGTAGCTGCCCAGAGCAAATCGGTTCGATCGTAATCGCCCTGTAGCTTGCGCTCCGCTCTCAGATAATCTTCCAGCCGCTTGACCTTGTCCTCTACAGGCGTTCCCCGTTGCTGGGCAAGCCAGCCTGGAGCGTTGCCCACGGCTCTGGCGGCCACGGTCGCTAGTTGATACCTGCTCGACTCAAGCGGCGGATTATTGTCATCGCTGATGGTCCAGTCCCCGTCATCCCGCTGCAGCTTGAACATGACGCCGAGCGCCGCTGCTGTTTCGGGCGACAAGCGGTGCGCTACGTGAGCATCCCAAATCGCCAGCCCCGCCGCCACATAGACCGCTTGCGTCGAATCCAGTTCCGGGCGCATGTCGGCGGGATCGGCGGCTAGCTCCTCCTGAAGCGTGGAAACGAAAAAATCGCGCAGCTCCTTTTGCGGTTGCCCGAACTGCGGAGTCAGCAGGGGCCGCACCACCATGTACGACCCGTTGGTATGACAGGCCACACATTGGCGTTCTCCAGTCCAGGCCAGCGCGCCCTGCTCCATATAGTCCAGAGCAAGCTTCGGCGAGAATGGAATTTTGGCCTCGTCCGGCGATGGGCGAGGGATCGTTACATCCTTGAAGTGATACTGATACTGAAATGGAACGCGCCACGAGGCCTCTTTGGCCGTGCGCCGCAGTTCCAGAGGCGCCGGATGCCGGTCATAGGTCCAGGTGCCTGCCAGGGACGCTCCATCCACACTGAACTTCCCCTCGTATGCGCCCTTGCCCTCATTGATCGAAAGCTTGAGCGTGGAGCCGTCCATAACCGGGGAATCGACATGAATGGCGTCGGGGAAGAATTCGATATAAAACGCCGTGGCAATCCAGCCGCCGCCATCTTTTTTGGCCATCTGAAGCACAGCGCGATGCTGCTCCCCGCCGGATAAAAACGTTCCCTGCCAAGCGGAGGTTGCATCTTGCGCGCTCATGGCGCCTGCCGACAGCATGGCGAACGCACCGACCTGGAACATGAATTTTCTCATTTGCTGTTTTCCTTGGTGTAAGTGCATTGCGCGGTGCGCATCTCGCCCATTCTACTCAGTTTGCCAACCCACTTTCTGGGAAACGCCCCAACCATACAGGGCAATCGCATTTGGGCCGCTGAAGGGTATGGGTTTACCCAAGCTGCGGAAAAGGCGTGTTCCCAAATGGTTCTTGTAACAGGGCACGACTTCAGTCGTGCCTCAAAAGCTCCAATAAACGAGTCGGCTTTAGCCGCTGCGGAAGTGCAAATAACTGAAAACAAATACCGCAAGGGCTAAAGCCTGATAATTCCTCCGTTTCTTCGGCACAACTGAAGTCGTGACCTGACACAGTTTGAAGTCCCAATGGGATTTTGCAAGAGACTCATGTGCTTATATTCTCTGGTGCTCATTGGCGGGTTGCCAAGCCCTGCTCTTGCCGCCGGTGACCATCTTCATTCCATTGGGCGAACTCAGGTCTGAACATCCAGACCTGAGCCGCACTCTGTTTGGCCCCGCAGCACATGCAATGGAACTACTGGAATTGAAACCAATTGACGTTTGAGATGCTGCTTGAGGATCCTGTGAAGACGACGTAAAGGGTATGCACGCCGGATGCGCCGGAGACGGAGGCAGTGGTGTCGGTCCAGGTTTGCCAGCCGCCGGTTACCGGCAGGGTGACTGTGGCAATGGGCGTGCTGGTCATGCTGTCGAGGTATAGTGTGGCCGTTCCGCCGCTGCCGGCGCTGGCTGTGCGCAGATTGACCTGGGTGACCGAAGCACCGAAGTCCACGTTCTTGTAAACGGCGTATGAGCCGGGCGAGAGATAGCCGAGATCGTATTGGCCGGTCGAGTCGGCGGTGCTCTCCGTCTCTAGCCCGGATTCGCTGGAGAAGCTGGAACCCTGAATCTGTGCCGTCGCCGCCACGGGAGGCGTGCTGCCGGTCTGCGCGCCTGTCCACGTAAAGGTAGCTGCGGCAGAGGAAGGGAGGGTGTACGAGAATGCCTGAGTGCCCCATTGCACTTGGAAGGTCTGGCTGGCAGCCGAGCTGTTGAAGGCGATCAAGGCCATGGAGCTGTCGGGGTTCTGGAATGCAACGCTGGCGATGGCGGGGGTGTTGCTGGTGTAGATGCGCACCGCGCCGGGCAGTACGTATTTGCTATAGTGACCAAGCGTGTAGAACTCGATATCTTTGGTGACCGCGCCAGTCACGCTGTTGACGGTGACGATGGGCGTGCAGGTGTTGCAACCGCCGAGGCTGGCGTTTTGCGTGAGGTTGGGGCCCAGCTTTTCGTTGAGGGCAAGGCTCCACTTTACGTAGGCCTTGCCAGAGTTGCGCAGCACCTGAGTAATCTCAAGGAAGTCTGAGGAGAACTGGTCAGCCACCCAGGTGCCGCCGGAGTGTTCTGTCTCCCAATTGCCCAAGGTTGGGAACTGATTCTGTAACAGTTGCTGCGCGCCTTCGGCGCCGCCATACCCATGCCAGGCCGTGCCCGCCATCTGCGTTAGTTGCTGGGTCGTCAGTCCCGCAAGGACAGATTGCGGATAGGTCGGCGTATCCCAGTTGTGGTCGTAGGCGAACACCTTTGTGGACAAGCTGTTGGCCGTCAACGCAGGCAACACGTAGCCCTGGAGCAAAGCCAGTTGGGCGCTGCTGCTCATCCCCATGCTTGGGTAGGTGGTGGTGACGTAGAGCGGCTCATTTTGCAGCGAGATGTAATCGATGGGAACGCCGGCAGCCTGGTATGCCTGAATGTACTTGACGAAGTAGTTGGCGAAGTCTGTCTCGGTGGAGCTGGTCATGAGCAGCGTTCCGCCCAGCATGGAAACCGGGCTCATCGATGCCGGATCCTTCATCCAGCCCGGAGGGCTCCAGGGGTTGGCCATGAGCTTCATCTGAGGATTGAGCGCCTTGGCCTGCTTGATCAGGGGCAGGATGCTGGTTTGATCGTGGGCGATGGAGAAGTTCGCCAGGGTAGGATCGGTTTGGCCGACCGGCATGTCGTCGAAGGAATAGACAGAGAGTGCAATGTCGGATGCGCCCATGGGAATGCGCATGAAACTGAGACCGATGCCATTGCCGGTGCGCGTGAACAGGTCGTTGAGGGTTCCAGGCAGCGATGCCGACGGCTCAACCTGCATGAGCAGGTTGGCGGCCGAATCTGTGAATGCCGCGCCAAAGCCTTCCATCGACTGATACTGCTGGGTGGGATCGACGACCACGGTGCTGGTTCCGGCGTCGGCCGTGCTGCCGGTGACGAAGTTGATGCTGGGCTGCGCGGCCATTAGTTGAGTCTGATCGTGCGTGCTGAGGACGACGGATACAGATGGCCCGAGGATCGTGAAGGTCCCGGTGGCAACCGGGCTATTCAAGTAGCCGCTGGCGACGGCAATGGCTTTGATCGATGTGGTGGTGGAGACGGCAATGGGCGCCGCCGGGGAATAGAGGGTCGACGCGGTGGTGGGCGTCGATCCATTGGTGGTGTAGTAAATCGAAGCGCCGTTGGTGGCGTCAGACAGGCTCACCGACTGCGCTGCCGTGAAAGATCCGGCCGCCGGAGTGAAGGTTGGAGCAGCGGCCGCCGGCAAAGTGATGGTGAAGGTCCCCGTGGCGACTGGGCTATTCAAATAGCCGCTGGCAGTCGCGATGGCATTGATGGTGGTAGTGGAAGAGACGGCAATCGGCGTCGCCGGAGAAAACAGCGTCGAAGCGGTGGTGGGCGTCGATCCGTCGAGCGTGTAATAGATCGAAGCTCCGGAAGTGTTGTCGGAGAGGCTCACCTTCTGGGTCGATGTATAGGTTCCAGCAGTTGGGGTGAAGGCCGGCGTAGCGGCTTGCTGTTCCGGCGGCGTTACGTTCCCGCTGCCCCCACTACCGCTGCCGCAACCGGCGATCAACAACACTGCAAAACCAACTGCAAGAACACTTCCGCGCATGAGCATGCCCCCACCCTTCCCGCCTGCGACCCAATCGCCAATATGCTGACAGCCGCGGGGGACTGCTGTACAGCGGAGGAATCGGGCTGCGTCCAATCTTAATCCCAAAGCCTCATTCTGTGATTTCGGTTGTCATCATGCAGTGACTCCACCTCAGCGCTCTTCCGGTTGAAACGTGTTGGCCAGGACGCCGAGACCGGGGATGGAAACTTCTACGCGGTCGCCTGCCTTGAGCGGACCGACGCCGGAGGGGGTTCCCGTGAGCACAAGGTCGCCTGGTTCGAGGGTGAAGATGCTGGTGATGTAGGCGAGCAGCTCGGGAATCTGGAAGATGAAGTCGAGGGTCGAGCCGCGCTGACGGAGTTCCCCATTGACGCGCGTTTCAAGGGTGAGGCCGGAGGCGGGGTCTAATTCGTCGCTGACGATGGGGCCAACCGGGCAA
>Ga0302275_10001209_pt1 | contig 27864 bp, 26 predicted proteins | sample III_Bog_N2_2_FD_200229 | JGI IMG/M metagenome (GOLD analysis project Ga0302275, IMG submission 200229) | Peat permafrost microbial communities from Stordalen Mire near Abisko, Sweden - III_Bog_N2_2 | ecosystem: Environmental > Terrestrial > Soil > Wetlands > Peat | place: Sweden: Abisko... | reverse complement strand
CTAGCGGACGCCCACCGTAGCAGCCAATTTCATATGCGACAAGCGATCCGATGTTGCATCCGATCGCGCCCGCTGTCGCGGCCCAAACCAGTTTCATCTTGCCCGTGAACACCAGATAGCCGGCGAAAGGCATGATCAATTCCGATGGCAGCGGAATGCACGCCGACTCAATCGCCATCAGCAGAGTGATCCCGGCGTAACCCGTCGCCGCCACGATGGAATTGATGAAAATAAAAAGTACGGTAAGGACTTTTTCGGTCATTAGAAATTAGAAATCGGTCATTGGATATCTGATGGATATCTGATAGCGCAGGAATCTGCTTGGGCCGTCGGATCAACCGGTCATCGACTGGTTCGTCCGAGACTGGTTCGTCCTAGACTGGTTCGTCCGAGCCTGCTTCGTCCGAGACTGGTTCGTCCGAGCCTGGATCGTCCGATTCGCGATTCCATCGCCCGACGACCCGATGACCCGATCGCCCAATTGTCTCTAAAAGGCGCCTTCCTGCGTGAAACTGAAGCCCGGCAACGTGACCCCGTCCGCCGATTTCGCGACCTTCACCTTTACCACCGGAGCATCGGGCGCCGTTACCTCAGCCGGCCGCAGTACCGCATATTGCGTGAATACTTCGCTATAGACCTTGGTCACAAGATGATCCTGGCCGGTTGCATCATGCCGCCAGACTTGTCCGAGTTTGATTCCTTTTACGGCCACATGTTTTTCCCTAGGTTTCAGACTACCCATCCGCCTGCCAAGCCGTCAATTCCAGCCGGGTTACTTTGGTCCGTTGCTAGCGCCGGTTTCGATCCAGACTCGTTTCGAAACAGGTTCAGCCAACTACTTTCTCCAAGCTTTGTTACCATAACCCCTGTTCAGGAGGGACTCGATGCCTCGCGGAAACGCACCGCGTCAACCCAGTCGCAGCGGACGCCAGGAAGGTGTGCGCTCCCCGAAATCGATTGCCTCGAAGGTTGCAAAGCCGCTTCGTGGCCCATCGACCAAGCCCGCTTCCAGGAAAAGTCCGCTGTCCGGCAAAAATGCCAAGCGCAGTTCTTCTTCCTACGATCCCATCGCTCCCGAGCGCGTCCGTCAAATTATTTCCGGGCTCGATCAGCTCTACCCCGGAGTAACCTGCGCCCTTACCCATCGCAGCGCATGGGAATTGTTGGTCGCAACCATCTTGTCCGCACAGTGTACCGACGTGCGTGTGAACCTGGTCACTCCCGTCTTGTTTGAAAAATATCCCACCGTGCAGCATTTCGCGGCACTCGAGCCCGAGCAACTCGAGCCCGACATCCGTTCCACCGGCTTTTTCCGGAACAAGTCGAAATCCGTAGTCGGCGCGGCACGAAAGCTCGTCGCGGACTTCAGCGGCAATGTCCCCTCCACCATGGACGAACTCCTCAGCCTCCCCGGCGTCGCCCGCAAAACAGCGAATGTCGTCCTGGGCACCTGGTTCAAGAAAAATGATGGGGTGGTCGTCGATACGCACGTTACACGAATCGCGCGCCGTCTCGAACTGACCAAGCAGGAAGACGCTCGAAAAATCGAAGAAGACTTAATGCTGATTATCCCGCGTGATCGCTGGACCGATTTTTCTCACGAAGTGATCTGGCATGGACGCAAACTCTGCGTGGCTCGTGGCCCGAAGTGTGCCGACTGTGCCTTAGAGAAGTTGTGTCACGCCGCGGACAAGACGTGGTCCACAGTCGAAATTCACCCCACCGCGAAACCTTAGAAATCTGACCGGTTCGGTTCTCGGGGAGCCGTGTGTTCTTCGAGCGGAGCACAAATTACCGGTATCTTTGCTGGCCGCCAAGGTTACCTTCAATGAATTCCGCCCCGCGCAACGAGAACTAATCGCAGTTTCCTTAAAGCGACCGCTGCTTACCGGGACCACGCGCACCTATTGCCGCGAAAACTTTATCTCGACCGGCTCCCGCGTTTCATACGCAGCTTTTTCCCATCTCCATTGCCGCACCGTTGTCGCGGCCGCTTGCGCCAATACGGGATGGCCTCCCTTGATATCCACCGCCTTAACCGCCCCGTCTGCAGCCACTAACACCTCGAGCCGCACCACTCCCTCCAATGCCATATTGCGCGCGAGGATTGGGTAAGCAGGTGCGCTATGCGAAATGACATGCCGTTTGGGCGCGGCATCCGGTTGCGTTTGCGCGGATAAAACTCCCGGCAAATAAAACGAAAAGAAAAATGCCAGCAAAAAGACGAGCAGCCCTGAAAGAAAACGTACCGCCAACCTCCACCGTCGAGAGGGTCCCATATCGCAAAATGGCTCAGCCAGCCAAACCAGAGTCTAACGGTGCGGCGGACGCGTCCGAAAGTCACCGAGGTAATGTGTTTGAAAGTCAGATCCCAGATTGTCGATCACAATCCCGTGTAAGAAAGTTCCACGACCGTGCAGTCGTCATTCAACGGCGTGCCTCCGCAGAAATCCGCGACGGCCGTGAATACATCTTCCATGGAAGCGCTCTTGCCCGCCACCAGCTCCAGGCGCTCGCTGTCGAACATATCTCCCCGCGCATTTTCCGCTTCGGTCACCCCGTCGGTCACGAGAATCAGGCGATCTCCCGGACGCATCTGGCAACGGTCGCTGGAATAAGTCGCATCCGCCAACAAGCCGACGGGCAGGTTGCCGTGCGATGGGCGCAGCACTTCCTTGCCGCAGATCCAGACCGGAGGAACGTGGCCGCAGTTCACGTATTCCAGTTCACCGTCGTTGCGTAGCCGCGTGATAATCATGGTCGCGTACTTTTCGCCGATGTGTTTGTAAGTAAAGAACCGATTCACAGCGTCGACAATTTCCACCAGTGGCATACCTGAAATTAATTGCGAGTAAACCATGCCCTGCAGAATGGAAGCCAGCAACGCCGCCGAAACTCCTTTGCCGCTGACATCCGCCAAAACGACGGCCAAGCCTTGCGGAGTATTCACCGCCTCAAAAAAGTCGCCCCCGATTTCCTTACATGACATGTTCCGTCCGTTCACCCGCGCAAACGGCACTTCGGGCAACGTCACCGCCAACAGCCGCTGCTGGATCGACGCCGCGATTCCCAACTCTTGTTGATACCGGCGTCCCGCTTCTTCGGCCTGTACCAGACGCGCGTTTTCGATCAACTGCGCCGCTTCTGTCGCGATGGCCCTCAAAATATCGTGGCTTACGCTCGTGATATCGCGAGAGGCAAAGCGCGAATCGACATAGAGCGCGCCCATTACATCCCCGCCCGCCGGTTGCTCGGCTCGCGTCGTCTGCACCAGCGGCTTGCGCAACGGCATACAGATCACCGTCCGCAGATCGAAGGCAACAATACTCTGCCGTTCTTTTACATCGAGCATCTGGCTCGTGTCCGTCACCAGATATTCGGAGTTCGTGTGCAACGCCCCCTCCAGCACCGAACGGGAAATCGTCTTGTCGTCGAGCAGCGGCTCGCCCTTGGAATTGCGTCCCGCAGCCAGCGACAGCGTGCCTTCCGCATCGCGCAGAAAAATGTAGCCGCGTTCGGCGCGAGTTAGTTTCAGCGTAGCGTCCAGCAGCGTGACCAAAATCTCATCCAGCACGCCAATGGTGTTGAGCTTGCGCGCCGCTTCCATGAACAACGTGAGCTTTTCCAGATCGCTCGCTTCCGGAGCAATCTGGATCCCGGAAATCTGACTCAGGAATTCGCGGGCGGTATTCGAAGTCGTATGCAGCGGATGGAAGATTAAGTACGCCACATCGCGCGCCCCAAACTCCAGCCGGTCGTTGCGCTGCAGCTTGTGCCGATCCACCTTCTCGCCGTTGACGAACGTCCCGTGTTTACTATTCAGATCGACGACAAAAAACTCGCCATTCTCGGACACGATCGATGCATGCTCGCGCGACACGCGCGGATCGGCGATTACCAGGTCCCGATCCACCTTGCGTCCGACGGTGTAAGGAGTGTGATTCAGCGATAGCGTTTGCTGATCGCTTCCCTGTACAAAAATCGCGATGGGAAAGATGCTGGAGATGCCCGAATGCGACGAAGCCGACATGTACCCTGAATTCTCCTACGGAACCGTCATGCCGAGGCGACCGCGCGGACGCCTGGCATGGGCTCCAAGCATTCTACGACGAGCCCGGCTTTCCTGACGCGGCAAATGTCTTCTGATAGTAAAGGATCAGCATCAGCGCAGCTACCGCCACCGGAATCTGCGTCGACGTCCACACCGGAACGGCCCAGGCTCGCTCCACGCTGCCCCGCGGTAGCACAAACGACAACCCCGCCAATACCGTACTCGATGCCCAGGGCCAGATGATCAGAATCGCCGTCATCAGTAGAAATACACGATTCATCACACTTCTTTCCCAAATCAACCGCCGTTCTTTGACCAGTAACAACACCGCCGGAATTAAGAGAACCTGATTGTACTGAGCCGACGTCGGTATCACGAGGATCGTTGTAGCCAGTACCGTGCTCGTCATGAAAACAAACGATGCGGAGCCTGCGCCTTGCCGTCGCTCCCTCCAGCATCCGGCCAGCAGTCCGAACAAAGTAAAAAGCTCGATGATCGAACTCCACGGACGCCCCAGCATTCCGCCCAGCACCGAGACCGCACCTGTGTAGTCTTGATAATCGTGAATTGCATGCCAGAATCGCGGAATCCAATTGGGCAGAAACCACTCCGAAGCCGCACACAAAATTGCCATCGATATTACAAACGACGCGAGCAAGCGATAACGGCGCCGCCAGTCGCCTAAAGTCCATAGCATGAGCCATATCAGTAGCAGCGCTAATAGTTGCGGTTTAATCGTCGCAATGGCGAGGAGTACTCCGGCAAGAACCGCCTGACCGCCAATCAAAAACAAAATTGCCGCAGCAATAAGTCCAGCCACCCCAAGACTAATCTGCTGCAGCTTCAACCCCTGCATGACTGCAATCGTGCCGAAGGTTAAGGCCAGCAAACTGATCTGCGTCCAAAACGGAAGCGACCATCGCAGCACTCGCAGCCACGCAATCGTGCAGCTCAGAGTCACAGCCAGCAACAGCCAGAAAAAGCATTTTTGCAGAATGGGAAAAGGCACGCCAATCGTCGGCGCGAGAAAGAACACCACATACACCGGATACGCAAATCCAGCCTTATCCCGCGGGTCGTTCGGTCGAGACGCGTCCAAGGGCCGGCCGTAATAACCGGCCTGAATCTCGCTCGTGACCTCCGCGCTATACGGATCGCGCCTATTCCGAAGCAGCTCTCGCGCCCCCAGCCACCGCGGATAAAGGTCCGAAAGATTGCCTCGGGGCCGATCATGGGCCGTTGCATCTTGCACCTGGTACGCAATCAGCACCCGGTCGGCATAAGTCCACAATCCCGCCGCACAGAGGACGGAAGCGAGAACCAGATAGACCGGCTTCTGCAAAATGCCAATCGTCATGCCACCTACACGCGAATCTGGATATTACAATGCTCGCGTGAACATTTCGCGTTCGCGCAGAGATTTCGCGGTCGCGGCGGCAATCGGAATTCTCAGCGGCACACTCTGCTGGACCTTCCTCCACCGCTTTCAACTCGGAGCAGCGGACTTCAACTGGTCGCACCACGCCGCCCGCGCCCTATTGTCGGGCAAGAATCCCTACGCCGATACTCCACCCGGCGCAATCCCTTACCCGCTGCCAGCGGCCGTCGCCGCCATTCCGTTCGCGCCCCTATCGCCCGAAATCGCGGGCGCCATGTTTTTCGGCATCAGCTCAGCGTTGCTCGCTCTCGGCCTCATCCGCCAAAACCCGACCCGTCAAGACCCCACCCGCCTGCTGATCTTTCTGGCCTTTCCCTACTGGGCCGCATTAATGACCGCGCAGTGGACGCCCCTCCTCATGTCCGCCGCCTTCTTTCCCCTCGCCCTCGCATTCTGCGTAGCCAAGCCCCAGATCGGATTGCCGATCGCCCTCACTCACCTCTCCCGCTCAGGTTTAGCCGCGGGCGCCGCCTTACTTCTGGTCAGTTTTCTCTTTCGACCGCATTGGCCCTGGCAATGGATCGCGCAAGTTCACGGCTACCAGCACTTCATCCCCTTGCTCATCATTCCTGGACCTCTGCTCGCCCTCGCACTATGGCGCTGGCGCGATCGCGACGCCTGGTTCCTCTTCTTGTGCAGCGTCATGCCGCAACGCTGGTTTTACGATTCGTTTCTCCTCTGGCTCATCCCCAAAACGCGCCGCAGCATTCTCGCCACCGTCGCCTGCAGTTGGATCGTCGGCATCTGGCGCTGGTATCACTTTCCCCACTCCATACATCAAGTTGGGCTCTGGAGCGTGCTCGGTTTCTACATCCCGATGCTGGCGGTCGTTCTGATCCGTCCGGATCCCAGCAAATCTCCCCCGCCCAACCAACGCGGATAAACTCCACCGATGGATCGTGTCGATGTCTATGATTGTCATTCCTGTTTTGCTGGTCCGCCTTGTAGGGCGAATTCCAGCAGGAAGAAACCTATCGGGACAGCTACCCAGGACGAGTGCGTCATTAGCGCGGTCGGAGCGAGCAACAGCAGCATCCCACTCCACCAAGCGAGATTGGTTGCCTGGCGAGCCGTCATTACCGCAATGATCGGCAGGAGAAGCACTGTCAGATCGTGGCCGAAAACGTAGTAGCAACACAGAACAGCCGCCGGAATCGCCAGCAAGAGGGCATTTCGACGCTCTTGCAATCGCAGGAGAAAAATCGCGAGCAGTAATCCCAAGCCGATGTTGGCCGCGATCACTGTCTTCTCCGAAATGCCGCCCACGGTTCCAACCAGCAAGCCGCGCAAGTTCGCCATAAGAGGCGCTCCGAGAGTTTTACTCCGGCCGACCTCCTGAAGAAGATGGATGTAGGATCCCAACTGATGAACACCGGTAACGGAAATCGACACCAGCCCCAGTCCAAAAGCTGAAAGGGCAAATCCGTAACAAAACTTCCAACGCTTCCAAACCAGGAAAAGCAAGAATATCGGGATCATTAGCTGGAACTTGAACAATGCCAACCCAGCAATCGCGCCTGCCATCAAGGGGCGCTGGCGATCCAGCGCCTTACTGCTCGCGGCTAGAATGACCGCGAGCAAAACGGAATCCTGACCCGCAAACAACGTAATACTGACTGGTATGAAACAGAGAACCATGCTGGAGACTTGCACTACACCCCAAACCGAACCCGACGAAAGCATGGTAATAGTGACGCCGAGAAGCAGGACGTTCAGTCCCAGGAAACAGAAATATGCTGTCCGGTATGGCAGGAGTGAGAAAGGCGCGAGGAAGATCGCCTCGTAGGCGGGCCGGATGAAGGGTATGTAGCTGCCTGAGCCACCGGAAACCACCTCTTGCTGCACGCTCTGCTGAACTTCCCTGTTGTAAAGCCGTGAGGCTTGTCCAGTGCGGACCATGCAGCCGGCGGCATAGAGCTGGCGGAAATCTCGACCAGTTTGGTCGCCAGGCAGCGCTCGGATTAGCAAAACGATGGTTAATCCTGCGAACGGAATTAAACCGAGCAGCAATGTGGTTCTCATCTTGTTGAGCGGAGAATCCACGCTTGTAGCATGGGCTATACGCGGTCCCCGGTCAAGTAATGGCAACGCTGGTTTTTTTACGATTCGTTTCTCCTCTGGCTCATCCCCAAAACGCGCCGCAGCATTCTCGCCACCGTCGCCTGCAGCTGGATCGTCGGCATCTGGCGCTGACATCACACCCCGCACTCCATCCACGCAGTGGGACTTTGGTGTGTGCTCGGCTTTTACACTCCAACGCTAACCGTCGTCCTGTCGCGGCCATCGCCTTCCGGGGACAACAACAGCCAAAAATAAAATCCCAGCAGAATCACCGAAAACCAGAAAAACCGGTCCGTCACCATCAACAAAAATACGTAGATCGGAGTCAGCAGCAACAGAAACGCCAAAAGTATTACAGCTGCCCCGATGTTGCGTGTTTCGTTACCGTCTGCTTTTGAAATCGGATCGCCGGTTCTTGAAATCAGGAAGAGCAGCAGCGGCAGCAGCAGACTGAAGTCGTATACCAACGAATGGAAGCTGATTAATAGAGTCGTCACGATGGCAAGGCTCGACGCAAAGAAGTTCGACGCAAAGAAGCTCGACCCAAAGAAGTTCGGCGCAAAGAAGTTCGACGCGAAGAAGTTCGAGCCTTCTCCCTCGCGAAGCCGCCGCATCGCCAGAAAAAACACGACCGCCGATGCGAGAAAAATGAGCACGTGCGCCGCCGTTCCGGCAGGGTTCAGCCCCGGCACCTGCGACACCAGCCCGCGCAGGTTCGGTACCGCCCCAGGTCCGAAAGCCCGGCTGTCCGTTCCCTCCAGGTGCAGAACAAAGTGGACGTAATCAAAAGGACCTCGCCATCCCACCAATGCCACCGAAAGGCCGCCCAGAGCAAGCGCGACCGGCATAAATCCAACCAGAACTCGCCACCGTCGAACCGCGAAAAGCAAAACCAGCGGCACTGCCAGTTGCGGACGGAAAAGGCCTGCCCCGAGAAGCGCTCCCGCCGTCGCATCCTTGCCTTGATCGAGGCAGATCATGGCGAGAACGAAGAGCAGCAGCATGAATAGAATGTCCTGCCCTTGCACCACTCCAATTGCCACCGGAAAAAACGCCGTCGTACCGAGTCCCATCACCAGCGGAGAAACGCCCGCAAATACTGAAAAATGCCTTCTAAGCAACACCACGCTCACCGCCACCATCATCAGGTTCAACGTCGTCCATAGCAGGTAGGCTGGCCAATAAGTCAGAAAAGTAAGTGGGATAAAAAAGAACGCCTCGAACGGCGGATGATTGAAGGGCAGCGGCCCCAACCGTGTGGGGACATTCGTAAACGATTGTTGCATTCGATACTGCGTACCCAGATCGTAGAGATTCGAGGCCTGCCCCGTCCGCAACAACCGCGCACCCGTATAGAAGATGGTGAAATCCTGATACCCATTTCGCAGTTTCGATACAAGTTGAAGCGGCAGCAGAACATTACAAAATGTCATTGCCAGCAGGAAGGCCACGACCATAGCCTTCCGCTTTTTGAGGAACAAACTCATAAGGCGCTTTTTCGGACCGTCATCTTTTTCCGGAGCACTGATCCTACGGAGCACTGCTTCTACGGACCACTGATCCTACGGGACCACTGCTTCTAAGGACCACTGATTCTATAATCCCCTGCAATGGATTCACGCGGAATTCGTCTTTGGCGCCGGCTGACCGTATTCGACGGAATTCTCTTCTTCGGATTTCTCGCCATGACGGCTCGCAACGCCGTCGATCCCGATCTATGGTGGCACCTGCGCACCGGGGAGTTGATTGCTGAATCCGGCCACATTCCCCACTCCGACCTGTTCTCGTTCACTCGCGCCGGCCACGCCTGGATCTCGCACGAATGGCTCTCGGAAGTAACGTTTTTTGAGCTTTGGAAACACAGCGGGCCCGCTGCCCTCATCGTCTTTTCAGCCATCATTTGGACCGCGGGCTTCATGCTGCTTTACTGGCGCTGTCCCGGAAAACGATACTGGGCCGCAGCCGCCGCGGCCCTCGGAGCTCTCGCCGCTGCCCCCTGCTGGGGCGTGCGCCCGCAAATGTTTACCTTCGCCTTGGCCAGCCTGCTTCTATGGCTGCTCGATCGCGGCGAATTCCGCCCTCGTTTGCTTTTTTGGATTCCCCCGCTATTCCTTCTCTGGCTCAACTTGCACGCTGGCTTCGCCCTCGGTCCGGCACTGATCCTCGCCTACGCCCTCGGCCTTTTGCTGGAAACCGCCACGGGAAATACACCGTGGCAAGCGACTCGCCCCATCCTCTTGCGCCTGTTCTTGCTTCTCGCAGCCTGTTTCGCACTCGTACCCCTCAACCCCAGCGGCACGCAACTCTATCGCTATCCCTTCGACACCCTGCGCTCCCATGCCATGCGCTCGTTTATCGCGGAGTGGTTCTCGCCCGACTTTCATCAATGGCTGTATCGTCCTCTGTTGCTCGTCTGGCTCCTGCTGCTGACCGCGCTCGCCGCTCGACGGGTTCAGATCAGAGGACGCGTGCTCGCGCCTCTGCTGCTTACCGCATTCGCCGCCCTCGACGCCGTACGCCACATTCCCATCTTTATATTGGTCGTCATCCCAGTCTTGGCCGCCGCGCTTCCAAACCGCCCAGCGGCCCAGCCACCCCGCAGGCTCTACTCTTCAAAATTGACTCCGGGTCTAAACTTCGCCGTGATAACCCTGCTCGCCTTATTTACCCTGGTGCGATGGGCAACTCTGGCGCGCGATCAGGATACTCGCGAAGCGCAGCATTTTCCGCGCGATGCCGTGGCCTTCTTGCGGAACACCAGCCAGCCTCCAAACCTCTTTGTCTTTTACGATTGGGGAGGATACGCCATCTGGAAGCTCTATCCCCAGTACCACGTATTCGTCGACGGGCGAGCCGACCTTTACGGCGACGACTTGCTGCGCCAATCGACCCAGACCACTCTCGAACTCCGCCCCGGCTGGCAGCAGATCCTCGATCGCTGGGCCGTCGACTCAGTGCTCGTACCCACCAACTGCGCCCTGGCCCAAGCCTTGCTTCTCGATTCGGATTGGCATACCAAATTCAAGGACTCCGGCACCATTTTGCTGGTTCGCACGCCCCCTGCCCCTGGAGCATCGGCAATCTCCCCCGAACCCCTAGCCGGAAGGGCAACAAAGTGAAAAATTGTTTCCCACATGCCTCCTGAATCTGCGAAACTAGGGCGCATACGGGAGGGCCCTCCGTGCTCATCCTGAATCGAGAGTTGCTAAATAAAAAGCTTGAAGGAGTCTAGAATGGCAGATCTAGCTAAAGGCTTGGTGCGCAATCTGGCGCGCGACTTGATGCGCGACGAAGAGGGCCAGGACATCGCGGAATATGCCGTCATGCTGGCCGTCATCCTGGTGATCGTGATCGGCACCGTTCGTCTGATCGGCAGTAATGCCAACAACGTTTTCTCGTCCGTGGCGAGCCAAATCCAGTAACCACCTCGCAGTTGGTGGATTCGCGCAAGTGATCAAGTTTGATCTGCGGAAGTAATTTCCCGGAAACACGTCAACCGCAGCCCCCAATTCAGCCTGGGCTCGTTGCGGAAGGAGAGGGATGAACCGAAGCCGTCTGTTGATGATCGGAGGCTTGGCGCTCGCTGTCGGCCTCCTTGTTAGTTTTACCGTGTACACCCGGCTGCGCACCTTTACCACTTCGAACACACCCGAGCATGGCGCTGCAGTCGTCGTCGCCGCCAACGACATTCCGGTCGGAGTCAAAGTCACCAGCCGTGACCTGCGGGTCATCACTCTTCCCCAGTCGGCCATTCCTCCCGGTTCCTATGCCTCAATCTCCAAGGTCGTCGACCGCGGAGCCGTTTTGCCCATCAGCAAGGGTGAATTCATCCTCTCGAGCAAACTCGCTCCCGAGAACGCCGGAGCTGGTCTTCCCGCTCTGATTCCGTCCGGAATGCGCGCCGTCTCCGTGCGCGTCAACGATGTCGTCTCCGTCGCCGGTTTCGTACAGCCCGGCACTCACGTCGATGTTCTCTCGACCGGCAATCAAAGCGGCAACGAACGCCAAACCACAACCGTACTGGAAAATGTTCTCGTCCTCGCTGTCGGCAAGAGTCTTGACCGCAATACCAACGCGGAAGCTCAGGTCGCCTCCGTCATCACCTTGGCGGTTTCTCCCGATGACGCCCAGAAACTGGCTCTCGTTTCACAGGAAGGCCGAATTCAACTTTCCTTGCGCAATCCCATGGACACGAAAGAAGGAAGCATCAGCGCCACGCGCTCCAGTTCGTTGTACCCGGGCGAGAAGCCGGCCGTTACTCAGTCGAAATCCCCGGTTCACAAGGTCGTGGCCAAAGCCGCTGCGCCCGCGCCGCCCACCACTTATCAGGTTGAAATGATCCGTGGTAATAAACGCGAAGAAAGCAAGTTTCCGGAAGAAAACAAGTTTTGAATCAACCAGGCTGTCACCGTTCGCTCCATCACCGATTGCAGCACGCGCTTGAAACGCCCAAAAGGAATGAGCACTGGGCCTTCCTGCATCCTCGCAGAGGTGCGAAATCAATGAAGCTTCTTCGGCTCGTCGCGACCTTCCTGTTTCTGTTCGCCGCGACCACGCTATTTCCCTGTTCACTCGCTGCTGCGGGCTTGTCCGGCGAAAATTCGGCCGCTACCCCTTCCTCTCAAGACACGGCCACTTCGTCGACCTCGCAAGACAACTCACCCGCGGCCCAGTCGTCCACAACCGCCACTACAGCAGCCGGCGCGCAAAACGTGACTCCCGGCGCCGCCCCTTTGCGCGTCATGGTCGGCAAGTCTCTTCTGATCAATACCACCGAACGTTTGAAGCGCGTCTCCGTGACCGATCCCTCCGTAGCCGACGCCCTCGTGGTCACGCCCACGCAGGTTCTCGTTAACGGACTCAACCCCGGCGAAGTCTCGCTTCTCATCTGGGACGAACTCGAGCGCTCCCGCAGCTTCGATCTCCGCGTCGATGTCGACATCACCGCCGCCACCGAAGAGATGCATCACCTCTTTCCCGACGAGCAAATCAACGTCACGCCCTCCCGCTCAGCCATTGTTCTTTCCGGACATGTGACCACCGAAGACGTCTCCAAACATGCCGCAGCCTTGGCCTCCGCCTACTCGAAAAATGTAGTCAACGTGCTGACCTTCGGCCCCGTCGGCTCTGACGAAGTTCTTTTGGAAGTGAAGTTCGCCGAAGTCGATCGCACAGCGCTCCTCCAGGCCGGTATCAATATGTTTTCCACCGGCGCCGGCAACACCATCGGCTCCATCTCTACTGGCCAGTTCGGCGGAATCAGCAATGGCCCCATCACCAATGGTACGAACGCCAATGGCTCCGGTACTGTCTCCACCACAACCACAATCTCGAACGCGCTAAACCTCTTTTTCTTTAACCCCCAAGTCCACTTAGGCGGAGTCATCCAGGCACTTCAGGAGCGCAACCTCCTACAGATTCTCGCCGAGCCCAATCTCGTCGCCGTCAATGGCAAAGAAGCCAGTTTCTTGGCGGGTGGAGAATTCCCCTTCCCCGTCGTGCAACCCGGCGCCGGAGGCATCTCGACCGTCACCGTTCAGTTTCGCGAATTCGGCGTGCGCTTGAAGTTCACTCCCATCATCCAGCCGAACGGTAACATTCATCTCCATGTCGCTCCCGAGGTCAGTACACTGGATTTCGCCGATGCCGTCACCGTCTCCGGCACCACCATTCCCGCCATCAGTACGCGAAAGGCAGAAACCGAGTTTGAATTACAGGACGGCCAGAGCTTCGTAATCGCTGGGCTCATGGATAATCGCGTCACCAATATTGCCAACAAAATTCCGGGATTGGGCGATATTCCGATCCTGGGCAACTTCTTCAAGAGTAAGAGCGATCAAAAAAGCAACTCGGAATTAATGGTCCTGTGCACCGTGCGCCGCGTTTCGCCCAGCACCCAATCGCCGAACGGCCCCGCCATGCCGGTGCCGACTTTGGATAAGAGCAAGTTTGATGGTAAAAAAGCCGGCACCAGCAAGTAACCAGAACCCGGCTCCCATCGAGCGCTCACTCGCGGCACCGAGTTCGAATACAAAGCTTTAAAAGGGGTTTTCGGGGAACCAGTCATGCCGGAATTGTCAGTAGCCATCTTCGCCGCGGACAACGACCAGCGCGCCGTTCTGCAGGTTCTTGTCGATGGAACCAGCGTGGCGCGTACCGTCTGCAACCATGCCAATCTGCCCGTCTCGGCCCATGACCCGGTCATCCGCAAGACGCAGGCCTTGGCTCCCGACGTCGTGATCCTGGATATTGCCAGCGACGGCGTCAGTTCCGCATTGCGCGCCCTCGAACTCCTGCACCAGGAACTCCCCGACGCCGCAGTCTTTGCCGTCGGCTCCATGACCCAGCCTCAGCTGATTGTCAGCGCCATGCGCGCCGGCGTTCGCGAATACATCGAACGTCCCACAACTACAACCGACCTGCTCGAAGCCTTCGTTCGCCTGACCTCCATTCGCCGCAAGCCCGGCCGCGATACCTCTCGCGGAAAGGTCTTCACCGTCGTCAATGCCAAGGGCGGCAGCGGCGCAACCACCGTCGCCGTGAACCTCGCTCTTGCCTTGCAGTCAATTCACCACAGCACCGCCCTCGTCGATCTCGCGCCCCTTGGCCACTGCGCCCTCCATCTCAATCTCAAGCCCACTTTCACCGTCTCCGACGCCATCACCAACCTGCACCGCCTCGACTCTTCCCTGCTCGAGAGCTTCATGGCCCGTCATGACCGCGGATTGCAGGTCCTGGCCGGTTCCTCCGTCCCCACTGCCATCGAGCCCTCTGCCTCCGATTTTGCCCGCCTCTTCGATACCATGGCTGGCTCCTTCCATTACATCGTTGTGGACGCTTCCTCGCGCCTCGACAGCGCCACTCGCCTGGTCAGCAATCTATCCGAGAAAGTTCTGCTCATCGCCCACGCCGACGTCGCTTCCCTTTGGAGCGCCGGCAGAGTCGCCCAATATCTCGGCGAGACCGGATCCCGCGACCGCTTCGCCCTGCTCTTGAATCGTTACCGCAAGGTCGCTGGCTTCAATGAGGCCGAGACCGAAGCTGCCATCGGTGCTCCCGTGCTCTGGCGGATTCCCAACCAGTATTTTGCTGTCTCCACCGCCATCGACCGCGGAGTACCCTTGATGCAGCAGGGTAATACCGATATCGCCCGCTCCATCGCCGGCTTGGCCGAATATCTCACAAGAGACGATCCGGAAGTCAAACGCAACGCTTGGTCCTTGTTTAAGACGGTATAGTTAGTCATTGAGTCATTGAACCATTGGGACATTGACTCAATGGTCCAATCACTCAATGATTCAATAGAATTATGGCCAATCTGCAAGCCTTCGAACGCGGCGACTACCAGCAGGTCAAAGCCGACCTGCATCGCAAGATCCTCGACCGCCTCGATCTCGAAAAACTCGGCCGCACCGCCGGAGAATCCGCGCGCGAAGAAGTTCTCATCCTCATCCGCAGTTCCGTGAACAGCGAGGCCGTGCCCCTCAGCTTTGCCGAGCGCGAGCAACTCTCGCGCGAAATTCTCGACGAAATCTTTGGCCTTGGACCCCTCGAGCCTCTCCTGAAAGACCCCACCATCTCCGACATCCTCGTCAACCGCTTCGACCGCGTCTACGTCGAACGCGGCGGCAAACTCGAAATTACCGGCCTGTCCTTCAAAGACAACCAGCACCTGATGCAGATCATCGACCGCATCGTCTCCCGCATCGGCCGCCGCGTCGATGAGTCCTCGCCCATGGTCGATGCCCGCCTGCAGGACGGCTCCCGCGTCAACGCCATTATTCCTCCCCTCGCACTCGACGGAGCCTGCCTCTCCATCCGCCGCTTTGGCCGCGACCCCGTCACCGCGCGCAACATGCTCGACAATAAAACCCTTACCGAGCAGATGCTCGAATTGCTTTCCGCCATGGTCAAGGGCCGCCTCAACCTCATCATCTCCGGAGGAACCGGCGCCGGCAAAACCACAGTTCTCAACGTTCTTTCTGGATACATTCCAAATTCCGAGCGCATCGTCACCATCGAAGACGCCGCCGAATTACAGTTAAAGCAAGAGCATGTCGTCCGCCTCGAAACTCGTCCTCCCAACATCGAAGGCAAAGGTTCCGTCCGCATGCGCCAGCTCGTCATTAACAGTCTTCGTATGCGTCCCGATCGCATCGTGGTCGGCGAGGTCCGGGGCGAAGAAGCTTTTGACATGCTGCAGGCCATGAATACGGGTCATGAGGGCTCGCTCACCACCGTGCACGCCAACTCCCCCCGCGATGCCCTGTCGCGCATCGAAAATATGGTCTCCATGGCCAACCTCAATATTCCGGAGCGCGCCATCCGCCACCAGATCGCCAACGCCGTTCACGCTGTCGTTCAGGTTGCCCGACTTTCCGATGGCTCGCGCAAAGTCATCACCATCTCCGAAGTCACCGGCATGGATGGCGACATGATCGTGTTACGCGACGTCTTCGTTTTCGATCGCAGCGGCATCGACGAAAACGGTAAGGTTCGCGGCGTGTTTCACTCCACCGGACAACCCCCGCAATTCGCCGAACGCCTGGCCACCGCCGGATGCCGTCTGAATCCGTCGCTCTTCGAATCGCGGATGGAGGTTTGAGCCAATGCTGTTCCTCGTAGCCGCTCTCGTCTTCATCGTCGTCACTTTGGCGGTCTTCGTCGCCATGTCTTTGTTCGACGAGCGCAAGGCCCAGGCCCGCCTGCTCCGCGATCGTCTTTCCGGTTCCAGCGTGCAGACATCCATCGCACAGGCCAAGCCCGACGTTGCTCTTCTGCGCGACGAAGTGCTCAGCCGCATCCCCGCCTTCGATACTTTCTTGCGCCGCTCTGAGCGCGTGACCGCTCTTCAGAAAGTGCTTGCCCAGGGAAATGTCGACGTTCGTGCCGGCAACTTTCTCATGCTTTGTGCCGTGTCTGCGCTGCTTTTCGCCATCATCGCCGCCGTCGCGGGAGGAAACCTCCTCTTCGCATGGGCAGGTGGCTTGCTCGGATTCTTCCTTCCCTACGCCTACGCCTCCCACATGCGTACCAAACGTTTTCAAAAGTTTGAAGAAAAGTTTCCCGAGGGCATCGACACTCTCGCTCGCGCTGTGCGCGCCGGTCACGCCTTCACTACCGCCCTCGAAATGATTGCCAACGAAGTTTCCGAGCCCGTTGCCGGAGAATTTCGCCAGCTTTACGAAGAACAGAAATTCGGACTTCCCGTCCGCGATGCCCTCGTAAACCTGGCCGAGCGCGTCCCCCTCGTCGATGTCAAATTCTTCGTAACCGCCGTGATGTTGCAACGCGAAACCGGAGGCAACCTCGCCGAAATTCTCGACAATCTCTCTTACGTAATTCGCGAACGCTTTAAAATCCTGCGCCAGGTGCGAGTTCACACCGCGCAGGGGCGTCTGACCATGGTGCTCCTCATGGCCTTGCCCCCCACCGTTGTCGTCATTATGCAGTTGCTGAATCCAGGATTTATTCGTCCCTTATTCACCGATCCGATCGGACACGCCTTGATCGTGGCCGGCATTTCGCTGCAAACGCTAGGATATTTCTTCATCCGTAGAATTATCAGGATCCAAGTTTGATATGACTTCTCCGTTCCCATTTCTCGCTTCTACGCCACCGGACTCTGGGAACGGGAAAGTACTTCCGGGAGCTGAGCTTTTCGCCCTTACTGAGAACTGAGAACCGTGAACTGAGAACTAATCCATGGCCTTGGCACTCTCCATCTTCGTTTTCTTAACCATCGCGATCATCATCTTCGCGTTTGGCGCGGCCTCTGTCGCTCCTTCCTCCGTCCTTGGCTCCCGCCTCCGAGAAATCGGATGGCAACGCCCCAAGGCTCCCGCAAGACCCGCCATTCGCGAACGCATGCAACAGGCTCTCGATCCTTTGAGCCGCGCCTTGCCCATTTCGCCCTCCGAAGTCTCCCAAACCCGCCTTTGGCTCATCCAGGCGGGATATCGCAACGCCCAGCACGTCACCATCTATCGCGGATCTCGCGTGCTCTTCGCCGCCCTCGGTTTCATTTCCGTTTTCCTTTTCACCGGATTCAATTCGCCGATGCTCCTGATCGGCCTCACCGCCTTCGGCTTCTTTCTTCCCCGTTTCCTTCTGAAAAAGAAATTGCAGGAACGCCAGCGTCGCATCCGTCTCGGCCTTCCCGATGGACTCGACCTTACCGTCATCTGCGTCGAAGCCGGTCTCTCGCTCGATCAAGCCATGATGCGCGTCGGCCAAGACCTCAGTTACGCCCATCCCGAACTCAGCTCCGAATTTCATCTTTTCGATCTCGAAACCCGAGCCGGTAAGCCCCGCGTCGAGGCTCTCCGCAATCTCGCCGAACGCACCGGAGTCGATGACATCCGCTCCCTCGTCGGAACTCTCATTCAGACCGATCGCTTCGGTACCAGCGTCGCCCAAGCTCTGCGTGTGCATTCCGACTCGCTCCGCACCGAACGTCGCCAGCGCGCCGAAGAACAGGCCGCGAAAACCACCGTCAAGATGATCATCCCGCTCGTGCTCTTCGTCATGCCCTCCCTGATTTTCGTCACCGTCGGGCCGGCCGTGATTCAGCTTCTCCATATCTTTAAGCCGGCCGTCGCCCCCAAGTGAACCAAGCCGGCTTCGCAAAGGATCGTTTCAGATTTTGGTCTCAAATCACAAATCACCAATTACAAATTACCTGAGGCTTGCTCATGACGCGTCCCGGTCCAAAGGGATACGCTTTTAACCGCACTCGCACCACCTATCTTGCGACCGACCTCACCATCGCGCGCACTCACTGGTCTCGTTTTCGCGGACTCATGGCCACCGACTCCTCTCGCTTCTCTCACGGCCAGGGATTGTGGATCAACCCCTCCCGCGGCATTCACACCTTCGCCATGCGCTTCGCCATCGATGCCCTCTATCTCGACCGCGATCGCATCGTCATTCATATCGAAGAAAATCTAAAACCCTGGCGCATGGCCGCCGTCCGAATCGCCGCCGCCTCCGTGCTGGAACTTCCGACAGGCACCATCCGCGAAACTCACACCGCCCTCGGCGATCAGGTCGACATCTTTCTGGAAGACCCCATCCACACCGAAGCCGCCTGAAAGTGTGCCGCTCCCCCCGCCCGCGAAAGCCCCTCACCCTCTAATTTCCATCCCGAAATTTGTCATCCTAAGCGCAGCCGGACGATACGCGAAGCGAATTAATTTGTCATCCTGAGCGCAGCCGGACGATACGCGAAGCGAATCGTCCTGCGAAGTCGAAGGATCCCTACCCCCGTCGAAATCAAAACCCTCCTCGCGTCACCTACTGATACTCACCCTCTAATTTCCACCCCGTTACTCATCCTCCCAATTTCCACCCAGGTAATCTGTCATCCTGAGCGCAGCCGGACGATGCGCGAAGCGAATCGTCCCGCGAAGTCGAAGGATCCCTACCCCCGGCGAAATCAAAACCCCTAATACTCATCCCCTAATACTCATCCTCCTAATTTCCACCCAGGAAACTTGTCATCCTGAGCGCAGCCGGACGATACGCGAAGCGAATCGTCCCGCGAAGTCGAAGGATCCCTACCCCCGGCGAAATCAAAACCCGCGCGTCATCCACTACTACTCATCCCCTAATACTCATCCTCCTAATTTCCACCCAGTAATCTGTCATCCTGAGCGCAGCCGGACGATGCGCGAAGCGAATCGTCCCGCGAAGTCGAAGGATCCCTACCCCCGGCGAAATCAAAACCCTCCCCGCGTCACCTACTAATACTCATCCTCCTAATTTCCACCCAGGTAACTTGTCATCCTGAGCGCAGCCGGACGATACGCGAAGCGAATCGTCCTGCGAAGTCGAAGGATCCCTACCTCACCTGCATGGCGCCTCTGCAACAGAACTCTACCGAACTCGGTGCCCCAGTGCCCGCCCTTCGCCAGCGTAATTCGGGAAGGGCCCGAGCTCCCACGAAGCGTGGCAAGCGACTGAGGGCAAACCGAGAAAGAGTGCGCTAAGAACTCGTCAGCCTCGGCCACTTCAGCGCACTTCGCATAATCCTCGAACCTTCTTGACGCAACTTACTTAGTTGTTAAACTAACTTCATAGCAAACAAGATTTGCTCAGGTACAGTCCGCCCTTTGAAAAATGACTCAACCGCGTGTCGTGAGCTGGAGCCCTCGTCCGATCCATCTTTTCGAGAATAAATCTCTTGTTTTGAATACTTTGGCACAGCATCAACACCATTTCCGGAATCAAACCCGCTAAGTGCCTGATTCCCCGTCGCTGAAATTGCGGCAATCCGCGAAACCAGACTAACTCCTTATTTCTGAATACTTTGATATAAGTCCTTATTTTTCAAAGACCAAACCGAAATTTTCCCTCTAACTTGCTGATTCCAGAAGACCAGGGGGGGAGGGGGTGGGGGTACTATCTGGTTAACAGTTTCCTCGCTTTCCGAAAGCCCAAAAATAACCAACCTACTGCGTAAATCGCGAACCCCCTTGGCGCGTTACACTAGTACAAATCCCCCAAAAGCAGAACGCTCCAAACATGCCAGAAGTCGTTCCCATTCCCGAACTCGATCGTCAGAACAATGATGGTCAGAACAATGATCGTCAGAACAACGATCGTCAGAACAACGATCATCAGACGAACGATCATCGGACAAGCGACCCGTGGCCCGATCCTCCCCGCTTCCTCGTCGCGTGGTCTTCGCCTTGGATCGAGTTCAAGTCCGCCTTTCGCCCCGCCCTCACTCGCGCTCCCAAGGCTCTCGCCGGAGAAGCCCCCATCGGCATGTTTCCCTATCGCGGAATGCTCTTCTGCTGGCTTCTCGAATGTCTTCTGCTCATCGGGATCATCGAGGTTCCCGAGCATCTCATCACCCTCGAACTTCCGCCGCCTCCGACCCATCCGCAATCGGATGTTATCTATTATTCCGGCGATGAATTGCCGCAAACGCAAGATCGCGGCGGAGCCCAGTCCGGCAAGTCAGGGCGCGCCGGAGGCCAGCAAGCCCATCATCCGACCCAGACAATCCGTGTCGTTCGTGGAGAGCAACCCGCCGAGAAGGTGGTCGACGCCCCAAGAGTCAATCTGCCGCACTCCGATTCCGCCGTCGCGAATCTGCTGGCATTCAAACCCAATCCCGGACCGCCTCCCGCCGAAGGCCTGCGCTCCACTCTCACCACGCCGTTTCTTCCGACGACGAGCGCCATACCTCCTTCTCCAGATTTGAATCCATCAGAGTTGAATCCATCAGCGAGCCGCTCCCCCAGCGCCCTCACCGCCAACATCGTTCCGCCCGCGCCCGAGGTTTCACACTCCAACACGCGTACCTCGCAGGACTGGAACGCCGCAGTTGTTCCGCCAGCGCCCGAGGTTTCGCGAGATAAGACACGAACCACAAATTCGCTGGCTCCCGCTGTTGTCGCACCCGCCCCGCGAGATGCGCAGCGTGATTTAGCCAGTTCTCGCGTTCCGTTGACAGCGACCGCCGACGTGATCGCACCTCCCGTTTCTGCACCGGCGCGCGACACTTCTTCCCCCCACAAATTGACCTTGCCCGCTCCCGCCATCGTCGCGCCTCCGCCTTCGCAAGTGAGTCGCGATCTCAACAGCTGGGGAGGTTCGGCCTCCGGCGATTTGCGGATGAAGCCCGTGCCACCGCCGCCCACAGCCTCCGACGCAGCCGGACGACCACTATCGCGATCCACCAACGGGTCTTTCAACCCTCAAGTTGTCCCACCTCCCGCCAGCATCGCGGGAGGAACGGCACAAAGCAGCGGCCGCTCGCGCCCGTCCACAGCACATCCCGCAGGCTCGTTGCTAGGCTCCGCCGACGTCGTTCCGCCTCCACCCGGACTAGGTGGAGGCAAAACCACTTCCGGCATGGGACGCAGCGGGAAAGGCGCAGGTTCTGGTGCTCCACTCGATCTCGGCTCTTCGCTAGCTCCTCCAGCAAACGCAGGAGGCAATGCCCCCGGCACTGCCGTGGTTGTCTCGAATCAACCCGGAAAAGAAGTTGGAGTCCCCAACTCGAAGTCCAGCGGAGCAGTCGCCATGGCACCTGGCGGCACCGCGAAGAGTGGCCTCGGCGGCAGCGGCGGCGGCTCCTCCATCGGCAAAGGCAACGGCCCTGGCAGCGGATTGCAAGCCGAAGGCTCCGGCGCGGGCCGAGAAGGAGCAGGTCGTGGCTCGGACCCCAATTCACGCGCAGGAATCTCGCCCTATCCCGGACCGGGCGGCGCCGGAACTGGCACGAACAGTACGCCCGCAATGCCAGGCGTATCGGTGCAAGGTGGATCGACCCAGGTGATCAATCTGCCCAGCTTCGGCTCGCCCAACGGAGACGCTCCAGCCGCAGGTCCCGGCCATTCCTCCGCCAATGCCCACAAGGGATCGGGCATTACCATCGAAGCCACAGCGCGCTCCGGCGGCGTTTTCGGATATTACGGCGTTCTAAAAGGCGATCGCAATTATTCCATTTACATCGACACATCGCTCGGTACTGCTGTCATGCAGTACGCCGACGCCGCATCCGCCAACCATCCATCGTCCGAAAACTTGACCGCCCCCGAGCCCATGCACAAAGACTTGCCCACCGGTCTGCGCCCCACGCGCGTGGTAATCGCATGCATTCTCGACCGCTCCGGCGAGTTGAAAGATATCAAGGTGCTTGAACCCGGCGCCGCCGAAACGACCTCAAAGATTCTGGTGGCTTTGCACAGTTGGAAGTTCCGCCCCGCGTTTCGCGGAAACGAGCCAGTCGAGGTCGATGCGATTTTAGGATTCGGGGTAGACACCCGCTAGCCCACCCCGGTGACACGAACAGAGCTCGTTTGCGCGAAGGCGGCAGTGCAGAGCACTAAAGCCGATAGTCAAAGCAAACAGCGAACTGGCGAGGCGGAAGTCATCGATGTTGTTCTCCTTAATGCAAGGCACAATAGCCCAGCTTTGCACCATCGTCAATACAGTGCCCGTTTTTTACAGTCTCGTAATCCAAGGACTTATCGTTCTGCAGAGATGCGGCAATATCAGTGTTTAACGGCTTTCCGCAAATCGGCGCCCGTCATCTCTTTTGGCTCCGTGATCCCCAGCATCCCCAGCAAAGTCGGGGAAATATCGCGCAGCGAACCATTCGGCTTGAGCACATACTGGTTCGCATCTTCCGCAATAACGATGAACGGCACCGGATTCGTCGTATGCGCGGTGTGCGGACCGCCGCTCACCGGATCGATCATCATCTCCGCATTCCCGTGGTCAGCCGTGATCAGCATCGCCCCGCCTTTGGCTCGCACCGCCTTTTCAATCTCGCCGAGACACGCATCCACCGTCTCGACCGCCTTGATTGTCGGTTCAATTTTTCCGGAGTGTCCCACCATGTCGGCATTCGCAAAATTAACGATGATCACGTCAAACGTCCCGTCATTCGTGGCTTTCACGACAGCCTCGGCAATTCCCGCCGCGCTCATCTCCGGTTTCAGATCGTAAGTCGCGACCTTGGGAGATTGCACCATCACCCGCTCTTCTCCCGGAAACGGCGTCTCCACTCCGCCGTTAAAGAAGTATGTGACGTGCGCGTACTTCTCCGTCTCGGCCACGCGCAGGTTGCGCATATTCAATCCACCCATGACGTTCGCCAGAATGTTCGCCATCGACTCGGGAGGAATGACAATCGGCAGGCGGAAATTGTTGTCGTACTGCGTCATACAGACGTATTTCAAATTCGCCGGAACTTTATTCCGCGGGATGGTCGCATCCAGATCGGCCGCGCCCGGCAGATCGCTGCCACCCCCCGCATTCAGCCCACTATTGCGGCAGAGAGCGCGCGTAATCTCGCGCACGCGGTCCGCACGAAAATTAAAACAGATGCAGGAATCGTCATCCCCAATCGTTGCCAGAGCAGCGGCGCGCTCATCCGTACAAACGAAAGGCACCACAAATTCGTCGGTCACGTCTTTGTTGTACGACGCTTTCATCCCCTGCACCGCATCCGTCTGCGTTCCACCCTCGGCTTTACCGTTGACCATCGCGCTATACGCCTTGAGAACTCGTTCCCAGCGCCGATCACGGTCCATGGCGAAGTAGCGTCCACTCACCGAAGCAATTTTCCCCGAGTTGTACTCGCGCATCTTTTGCTGCAGCGCTTCCAGATAGCCCGCGCCATTTGTGGGCAACGTATCGCGCCCGTCCATGAACGCATGGACGAAAACGCGATCCACTCCCTGCTGCTTCGCCATCTTCAACAACGCATACAAATGCTCCTGGCGCGAATGCACCCCGCCATCGGAAAGCAATCCAAAAAGATGCAATTTCCGGCCGCCGGTTCGCGCATGCTTCATCGCATCCACCAGCACCGGATGCGAGAAGAACTCACCATTCAGGATCATCAAATCGATGCGTGTAATGTCCATGTGAACAATGCGTCCCGCGCCCATATTCAGATGGCCCACTTCGCTGTTGCCCATCTGCCCTTCCGGCAATCCCACAAACGGTCCGCTGGTATGAATCAAGGTATTCGGATACTCGCGCAAGAACCGGTCATACGTCGGCTTTCTCGCCAGCGCGATGGCATTCGCTTTGGTTTCGGCCCGGTATCCCCAGCCGTCAAGAATGATAAGAACGAGAGGTTTCGGACGAGGCATAAAATTGCTTTTCGCTCCTGATTGTTGTCTGTTGGCTACTGCTTCCAGGAAAAAATCCACCACGGAGGCAGGGAAACGCGGATAAAAAGGGGTAACAGAAGAATCTATAGGACGGTTCGCAGCTTTACAAATCAGACACCGGCGGATTGTCACTCACTTTTAACGCGTCGTTTCTCACAGCGCTTGTCGCTACGCCGTTTTATACTATCCGCGAGGACGATCCCCCATGCTAATCAACGAACTGCTTCTTACCGAATTCGACGAAGAAGTCAAGAAAACTCGCATCATGCTCGAACGCGTTCCGATCGACAAAAAAGATTTCGCGCCTCATCCGAAGTCCTCGCCACTCGGTAAACTGGCGCCGCACCTCGCCGAACTCCCTCAGTTCGGCGTGACGATTCTAACCACTCCAGAGTTCGATTTCTCCAAAGGCCCGCGGACAGCCCGGCCGCAGTTGGAGTCGATCGAACAGCTAGTCAAGACATTCGACGACGGCGCAGCCAACGCCCGCGTCGCACTGGCGAAGATTTCCGATGACGCGTGGACCGACCCCTGGAAGCTGAGTTTCGGCGACAAGACGATTTTCAGCGGTTCGCGTTTTCTGGCCTATCGCGAGATGTTCATCAATCACCTGGTGCATCATCGCGCCCAACTCGGCGTCTATCTGCGATTGACTGAAACACCGGTCCCCGCAACCTACGGACCTTCCGCCGACGACAAAATGGGGTTCTAGCGTTCGGTTGAGGCGGAGCTTGCCCCGTCTCAGACTATTAGTAGAAGAGATCTTCGAATTCACTAGGTAACGGGTCGTTAAAATCATCGGGCACGGTGAACTCCCCTTTGGCCGATCCAAAAACTCTCTTCTTTCCGGCACACTTAACCGGGACGAGTCTAGCTACCGGCTTTCCGGCCCTGGCAATAATCACCTCTTCACCCACGGCGACCCGTTGCAGCAGTTGCGAGAGATGAGTCTTTGCCTTTTGGATATTGACTATCATCGTCCTGTTATACCTTAGTCATGAACTTAGTCCGCTTCGGTTTTGGCCTGCGATTTCAACCTCCGTGACCTGCGAAGGATGCCATTGCAAGCCCACGTCAGCCCCGCTCCCATTAGCAAAAGGACTCCGTATCCGAGGTAGCGGGATTCACCACGATGCGTGCCGACGAAAGAGGTTACGAGCGCAAGCGCCCCGGCCAATACGAGCGCCGAGATGAGAAGTAGGAGTGAGTCCGCAACCGGATGCCCATAATCCTGAGTCGCACCAGATCGGCGCGCCTCTCTGACCCTGGCGATTGAAGAACCGGCCCACGCTACCGTGATCGCCAGTCCAATCCAAACTCTTACGCTCATCTCGGCACTTCCGCTCCTCACCCTCGATAGTTCAGCGCCTTCACCCCCAGAAACCGCGCCCCGCCGCCCAACTCTTCTTCAATCCGCAGCAACTGGTTGTACTTGGCAATCCGGTCCGTCCGCGACGCCGAACCCGTCTTGATCTGCCCAGCACCCGTCGCGACTGCCAGATCGGCGATGAACGTGTCTTCACTTTCGCCGGACCGATGCGAGATCACCGACGTGTATCCATTGCGCCGTCCCAGATCAATCGCGTCGAGCGTCTCGCTGACCGTGCCAATCTGGTTGAGCTTGATCAGAATCGAGTTAGCAATTCCCTTCTCGATGCCCTTTTCAAAGATCTCAATGTTGGTCACGAAAATGTCGTCACCCACCAACTGGATCTTGCCGCCTAATTCTTTCGTCAGCAGCGCCCATCCTTCCCAGTCATTCTCCGAAAGCCCGTCTTCCAGCGACACAATCGGATAGTCCCGCACCCACTTCGCCCAATACTTCACCATCTCTTCCGAACTTTTTGCCGACTTGTCAGACTTCTTGAAAACGTATTTTCCGTCCTGAAAAAATTCGCTGGCCGCTGGATCCAACGCAATTCCAATCTCTTCGCCCGGCTTGTATCCGGCCTGCTGAATCGCTTCCAGCACGACTTCGATTGCTTCGACATTCGACTTCACCGAAGGAGCGAATCCACCCTCGTCTCCCACAGCCGTGTTGTAGCCGCGCTTTTTCAGCACTCCTTTCAGCGTATGAAACACTTCTACGCCCCAGCGCAACGCCTCAGAAAACGATGGCGCTCCCACCGGCATCACCATGAATTCCTGGAAATCGACATTGTTGTCGGCATGCGCTCCACCATTGAGGATGTTCATCATCGGCACCGGCAAAGTATTCGCCGCCGCGCCGCCCAGATAGCGGTAAAGAGGAAGTTCACAGGCCCTGGCCGAAGCCCTCGCCGCCGCCATCGAAACGGCTAGAATCGCGTTCGCGCCCAGACGCCCTTTATTCGGAGTGCCATCCAGTTCGATCAACCGCGCGTCGAGCGTGCGCTGGTCGGCCGCGTCCGAACCGACAATCGTCTCCGCAATCTCGCCATTCACATTCGCAACCGCTTGCAGAACGCCCTTGCCGAGATACTTCGTCTTATCGCCGTCCCGTAACTCGACAGCCTCGTGCTCGCCGGTGGACGCCCCACTCGGCACAATGGCCCGCGCACTGGCGCCGCCTTCCAGAAAAATTTCCGCTTCAACCGTTGGATTACCACGTGAGTCGAGAACCTGCCGTCCGCGTACTTCAGCAATACTTGTAAATGGCATGAGTGCGTCCTTTATTGTCTGGATTGATAGAAAACATCGTTGTTCACTGGAGACGTTGCTGCTGTCTCTGCATGCGAACACGAATTATATCGGACCTGCAGCACCCCAGTCTGTGAGCCGCAACCATACGTCGTCGCTCAATTTCGCGGAACACGATGAAACAGCGAGGTCACGAACGATCGCGAAGCATTCAATTTCGAGGCTTTCCTTTGTGCGCCTTCGTGGCCTTGCTGGTTGACGCTTTCGCAAATTGAGCCACAGCCCAGCCATATGATGGGACGTCAAACGTCGAACCCCGTACCCGCTCCGTTATTGTCCCGAGTTTCCACCTCGCTTAAAGTCGAATTCAACATGAAGGACCGCACCGAAACTCTCGAAGTTCGCTCACTGGCTCCCTATTTCTCTTTGCCAGCGGCGAATCGCGGAGGCAATTTTTCGCTCGACGCGTTGCTGGCCGACGGCGCTCTGCTCCTTGAGTTTCTACGCGGAACCTGGTGACCGAACTGCGCAAATCGCATGACTCAGTTGGAGTCAAAACTCGCGGAGATAACAGCGGCGGGCGCGCAACTTGTGTTCGTAGCTGCGGAAAAGCGGCACGGCGTGTGGCGCCCGGAAAAGTTTTTCGCCAAGCATCCCATCGCCAGCCCGTTTCTTCTCGATGAAGACCGCGAAGCCACCAAAGCTTATGGACTGCATGACGTGTTGTCTACCGACGCCATCAATATCGCTCGCCCCGCGACCTTCATCATCGATCGTGACCGCTGGGTTCGCTACATTTATTGTGGCCGGAACCAGAACGACCGCGCGCCGATTGATCAAGTTCTCGCAGCTTTGACAGACGCACAAAAAAGTGGCCCGGCGGGCCCAGCGCCTGTCCGTTGAACTGTTCGGTTGATTGCAGCTGTAACTGGAAACTGGAATTGGAGGCTACGATGAAAAAAACACTCTTGCTGACCTCGCTCATCCTGATGGCAAATTTCGCCTGCGCGCAAACTGCTCTACCCCCTGGCACCGCTCTCAAGATGAAACTG
>Ga0302275_10001199_pt1 | contig 28024 bp, 24 predicted proteins | sample III_Bog_N2_2_FD_200229 | JGI IMG/M metagenome (GOLD analysis project Ga0302275, IMG submission 200229) | Peat permafrost microbial communities from Stordalen Mire near Abisko, Sweden - III_Bog_N2_2 | ecosystem: Environmental > Terrestrial > Soil > Wetlands > Peat | place: Sweden: Abisko... | reverse complement strand
GCATTGAATGCTATTGTCAAACTAAAAGTATAAATACATATTTTTCAATGGGATAACCATCGAGATGGATGGGAATATGAAGAATTTGTGAATCTTGAGCGAAAGTTGTGGCCGGGGATGAATGGGCTGTGTCGCCGTAGAAAAAAGGCGTCTCAGACTTGAGGTCTGAGACGCCCTGCGATTGGAGTTTGCGTGCCTATCTTCGGAATTGAATGCTGCTGTTGTCGTCGGCGGTGACGGCGGAGGAGGGAAAAGTGCTATAGCTGTTCACCAATTGCTGTACACCGAAAGCACGATGATAAGTGGCTTTTTCCTTAAGAAAGAGCCACCTTGCACGGAACTAAATAGAGCACATGAATTGGAGAACTGCTCTAATTGTTGTGGCGCGATGAAAAGCCCCTCCTTCTGCGAGGCCGCGCAGGAAGGAGGGGCTTCACGCTGTTGTGGGTTATGGCCTGCGGGAAAATTACACGCCCACGGCTTGATGTGCGTGCGCCACCGCTTCAATGAGCGCGCGGTTGAATGCGGGAATGTCGTCCGGCTTGCGGCTGGTGATGAACTGGCCATCGGTGACCACTTCCTGGTCTACCCAGTGAGCGCCGGCGTTTTTGAGGTCGGTCTTAAGGGATGGCCAGGAGGTGACCTTCTTGCCGGAGAGCGCTCCGGTCTCAAGCAGCGTCCAGGGCCCGTGACAGATTGCGGCTATCGTCTTGCCTGCCGAAACGAACTGGCGGACAAAATCCACCGCCTTCGGGTTCATGCGCAGCTGGTCCGGATTGAAGACGCCTCCGGGCAGGACGAGAGCATCGTATTCGTCCGCGTTGGCGTTCTCCAGGGTCTTGTCCACCTTTACAGATTGGCCCCAGTCGGTGTGACTCCATCCCTTGATCATGCCGGAGTTGGGTGAGACGACTTCAGTCTGTGCGCCAGCCGCGTCGAGCGCCTTGCGCGGCTCCATCAGTTCAGACTGTTCAAAGCCGTCGGTGGCGAGAATTGCGATCTTCTTTCCCTTTAAGCTTGAGCTTGAATTCGAGTTTGAGTTCGAAACCACTCTTCAATCCTCCTTGGTTTTTTCCGTACTTCAATAGGACGCAAGAATCGCAACGCGCGTTTGCCCGCGCGGCGGTTGGGATTGAAGCTCGATTGGATCACACTTGATTGAATCTTCGGGTTGCGATTGACATATTGAAAAACCGCGAGATCCGTACACACTCCAAGCGCAGCGAATTGTGTTCAAAGCTCGGCCTCTCGCGCTGATTCGGCAGTTCCACGGCACGGGCATATGCTGGAGTCATGGCGTTCGAAAGCTTATCAGCGAGGGACAGAACATCGTGCTTCGATGCATGAGATCGGTTGCCTTCTTTATCGACGCTTCAGAGAAGCATTCTCGATTGGGGATAGAGGGCGAAGATTTGAGTGAGCTAATCGATCAATGGCCGAACATAGACGACAGCGATCTGGGAGGAACTGGCTATCTCGCAGTTAATAACTGCCTAATTGAAGTGTGCCACGGGTTCCGGATTTCGCCCGACCAGTGGAGCAAGTGGTTCGACACACCGATGGCAGAGATCGTATTGACCTATCGCAGGTGGCTTGCACTGAAGGGTATTTCAGGTGGACTCTCCTAGAGCAGTTCTCCAATTCATGTGCTCTGTTTAGTTGCGTGCAAGGTGGCTTTTTCTTAAGGGAAAAGCCACTTATCATCGTGCTTTCTGTGCACAGCAATTGGAGAACAGCTATCATTGCAAACGGCCCGCTTCTCGTTGCGAGAAGCGGGCCGTTTGGTTGAGCGGGTGAGTGTGAGTTACGCCTTGGCCGCGGTGGTCAGCGCGCCCAGGTCGGCGGCCAGCTTCTCTGTGGAGAAGGCTTCGATGAGGTCGCCTTCCTTGATGTCGGTGAAGTTGCCCAGGCCGATGCCGCACTCCATCCCATTCGAGACTTCGCGCACATCGTCCTTGACACGCTTGAGCGAGCCGATCTTGCCCTTGAAGACCTGCACGCCGTCGCGCATCAGCTTGACCTCGGCATCGCGGCGAATGACGCCGTCCTGCACGCGGCAGCCGGCGATGGTGCCGACCTTGGGGATGCGGAAGACTTGCAGGACTTCCGCGCGGCCCACATAGTTTTCCTTGAAGGTGGGGTCGAGCAGGCCCAGCATGGCGAGTCGAATTTCGTCCTGCAACTCGTAAATGATGGAGTGCAGGCGAATCTCGATGCCTTCCTGCTGCGCCAGCTCGCCGGCCTTGCGCTCCGGGCGCACGTTGAAGCCGATGATGATGGTGTTCGAGGCCGTTGCGAGCAGCACATCGCTCTCCGTGATGGAGCCGACGCCGGAGTGGATGACCTTGATGCGCACCTTCTCGGTGGACATGCGAGTGAGCGAGTCGGCCAGCACTTCAACCGAGCCGGTCACGTCGCCCTTGATGATCAGCGGCAGGTCTTTAACGCCCGCGGTGCGGATCTGTTCGGCGAGACCTTCAAGAGAGACGCGCGAGCTCTTGGCCAGCTGCGCATCGCGCTCTTTCATCTTGCGGTATTGGGCAATGCCCTTGGCCTTGTCGCGATCGGCTACGACCAGGAAGGTGTCGCCCGAGTCGGGCATGGCTTCGAGGCCGAGGACTTCGACTGGAGTGGATGGGCCGGCTTCTTCGATTGCGCGTCCGCGGTCGTCGAACATGGCGCGGACCTTGCCGAAGGTGTTGCCGACGATGTAGCTGTCGTTGAGGCGCAAGGTGCCGTCCTGAACGAGGACCGTGGCGACAGCGCCGCGGCCGCGATCGAGCTTGGCTTCGATGACCGAGCCGACGGCCTTGCGTCCCGGTGTGGCTTTGGGCGCGCGAATGTCGGAGACCAGGCAGATCATTTCGAGCAACAGGTCGAGGTTCTTGCGCTTCTTGGCCGAGACTTCAACGAAGACCGTGCCGGCCTCGCCGCTGCCTGCCCACTCTTCAGGAATGAGGCCGCGATCGGCGAGCTGCTTCTTGACGCGGTCGGGATTGGCTTCCGGCTTGTCGATCTTGTTGACGGCGACGATGATGGGCACGCCGGCGGCCTTGGCGTGATCGATGGCTTCGAGCGTCTGCGGCATCACGCCGTCGTCGGCCGCGACCACGATGACCACGATGTCGGTGACCTTGGCGCCGCGGGCGCGCATGCGGGTGAAGGCCTCATGGCCGGGGGTGTCGAGGAAGACGATCTCGCGGCCGGAGGCAGGGGAACCTTCCTTGGAGAAGCGCACCTTGTACGCGCCGATGTGCTGGGTGATGCCGCCGGCCTCGCCGGCTGCAACGTCGGTCTCGCGGATGGCGTCGAGCAGCGAAGTCTTGCCGTGATCGACGTGGCCCATGACGGTGACGACAGGCGAACGCGGCACTTCGAGCTCGCCGGTGTTTTCGGCTTCGAGAACTTCCTCGATGGCCTGGTTGGCGATCTCTTCTTCGTAGCTGATGACGGATGCGGCCGCGCCGAACTTGGCGGACACGTCCTTGATCATCTCGGCGTCGAGCGATTGGTTGACGGTGACGAAGACGCCGGTCATGAGCAGCGTGGCGATCAGGTCCTTGGCGCGGACTTCGAGCTTTTCGGCCAGGTCCTTGACGCTGATGCCTTCAGTGACCGTGATCTCGCGGGTGATGGGCAGCGGTTCTCCGCCATATTGCACCCCGCCATAACGCGGCGGCGGCACAAAGCCCTTCATGGGGCCTTCCTTGGTTTTGGGATACTGCGTAGGACGGCCGCCGGGGCGTTTGTTGGGCGCGCGCTGCGGGCGGGGCGCCTCGCCCGTGGGCGCTGCTCCGCCTGCGCCGGGCCGTGCGCCAAAGCCGGGCCGCGGTGGCCCGCCGAAACCAGGGCGTGCGCCGAAGCCGGGGCGGGCGCCGGGTGCTCCGGGAGCGCCGCTGGGGCCGGCATAGCCGGTGCGTGTGGGATGCTTGGGCCGCGGTCCGCCGGGGAACTGGCCGGGCGCTCCGGGAGGTCCGCCTGGGGTGCGCTGCGGATAGCTGCCGGGACCACTGCCTGGACCGCTGGTGGGGCGGCGATCGAAGATGGGGCGTCCACGCACAATACCGGCGCCGGGAGCCTGGTTTCCGGTTCCGGGGATCGGGGCTGCAGCCGGAGGCGCGATGGGCGCCTTGTAGACAGGGCGCGGGCCGGTCTGCGGCATCACCATGCGGCGCACAGGCGGCGCGGGCGGTGTTGCAGCGGCAGGAGCGCTATCAGCTTCGGGTTGCACTGCGGTCTGGGCGGCCGATTCGATCGTTGCGGTCGACGCCACGGACGGCGCGTGGTTCTCCGGTTCGCGGGTCTCGGTTGATGCAGCTGCGGCCGGTGCGGCGGGCGTAACTGCCGGTGCGGCGGGCGGTGCTGCTGCGACGGCGGGAGAGGCGGTCGGCGGAGCAACGGGCTTGGATACCGCGGGCGGCTTGTCCGCAACGCGCTGCTGGTCTTCGCGCGGCGCGGCCGGAGCCGCGGCGGGCTTGACCACCACTGTGCCAGGAGGCGGCGCAACCACGACCACCGGCGGCCTGGCGACGACTGCGCCGGCAGGTGGCTTAGCTACCACCGCGCCCACAGGCGGGCGCGAGGCAATGGCCGGCGGCGCCGGCGCAGCCACCACAATGGGCGGAGCGGAACGCGGCTGGGGCACAATCTTGCGCGGAGCCGGGGGCGCCGGCGCTGCAGCCACAACAACAGGCGCAACAGGCGCAGCGGGTGCGGGAGCGCTGGCAACCGGTTGCTGCGGACGCGCAGCCACAGGACGCCGCGCCTCGGCCTCGGCTTCCTGCTTTTTGGCCAGAATGGCCTTCATCACGTCGCCGGGCTTGGCGATGTGAGAGAGATCAATTTTGGGTTGAATGCCTTGCGGGGCGCGCGAGGATGCAGCGCCGGAGTGCCCGCCGGGCTTTGAGGAGCGCTCAAACTGCGCGCGGACCTTGTCCGCCTCGTAGTCCTCAATTGAACTCGAGTGCGTCTTGCCGCTGGCCAGGCCGAGCTCTGCCAATGCATCAAGAATCTGCCGACTCTTGACTTCCATCTCGCGTGCCAGATCGTTGATTCGAACCTTACTCATCCGCCTCTTTTCAAGGTGTGCCGCCCAAAGCCGTTAGTTGTCCGCCGCGGCGGACTCCCTCATGGCAATGGATTGTGATCGAACTTCGATTATCGCCCGAACAGGTTAAAAAGATGCGACGCATGTCATGCGCCGTCCTCTTTGTCCCCATCCTCAGTTTCAACTTCGTCATCGCCCGCAACCGGAGCGTCTTCCACGGCCAGTTCTTCTGCCGTTTCACTCGCTTCTTCTGCTTCGGTCTCCGCCAGGCCCTCGCTTCCTGCACTCTCGAGCAGGTCGGTCTCGGCCTCAGCGGCGTGCGTGCTTTCGGCTTCTCCCAGAACATCTTCGGCGTTCTCGGTCTCGGCTTCGGCATCGCCTTCAACGGCGTCCGCATCCGGGATCTCCGCTTCCCCGGCTTTGCCGGCAGCCGATGCCACGGAATACTCCGTTTCACCCGCCGCGGCATCTGCTTCGGCGTGCTCGGCGTCAAGCTGTGCGCTTTCGGCAGCGTCCGGCTCACCAACCGCCGGCTCATGGCCCTCTTCACCCTCTTCAAAGTGGCCGAAGTAGTGGCGGACCGCGACGCTGATGCGCTCCAGCGTCTTTTCGCCGATGCCCGGGATCTCTTCCAGCTGCTCGGGCGTCATGTCGGCCAGAGACTCGACCGTGGTGATGCCCGCGGCAACCAGCTTTTGAATAATGCCGTCGCCCAACTCGGTGACCTGCTCGATCGGCGTCGAGGGCCCGCCGGTGAGAGCCTGCATCTGCTGCTCGACTTCCTGGCGCTTCTCTTCCTCGCTCTTGATGTCGATCTTCCAGCCCAGCAGCTTGGCGGCCAGGCGAACATTCTGCCCCTTCTTGCCGATGGCCAGCGAAAGCTGTGTGTCGTCCACGATGACTTCAAGCTGCTTCTCCGTCAGGTCGGAGATGGAGACGCGGCTCACCTTGGCCGGCTGCAGAGCCTTCTCGGCAAAGGTGGTGATCTCTTCAGAGAACTCGATGATGTCGATCTTTTCTCCGCGCAACTCGCGGATGATCGACTGCACACGCATGCCCTTCATGCCTACGCAGGCGCCCACGGGATCGACGTCCTTGTCGCGCGACTGCACGGCAATCTTGGTGCGCTCGCCGGCTTCCCGGGCAATGGCGCGAATGACAACCGTGTTGTCGTAGATCTCGGGAACCTCGGATTGGAAGAGGTTCGAAACCAGCTCAGGCGCGGCACGGGAGACAATGACCTGCGGACCCTTGGCGGCGCGGTCCACCTTGAGCAGCACCACGCGAACACGCTCGCCGATGGAGAACTGCTCCAGCCGCGACTGCTCGCGCTTGGGGCAGCGCGCTTCCGCCTTGCCCAGGTCGTAGATCACGTCCTGGCCTTCGATGCGCTTCACGGTCGCGTTGAGCACTTCCTTCTCGCGGTGCGCGTACTCCTGGAACACGGTGTCGCGCTCTGCTTCGCGGACCTTTTGGAAGATGACCTGCTTGGCCAGCTGCGCGGCAATGCGGCCAAGCGGCGTGGTGTCGCGATACATGCGGATCTCAGAGCCGACTTCCACGCCCGGAGCCAGTTCGCTGGCCTCGGTGAGCGTGATCTGGTTGAGCGGATCTTCGATCTCTTCGTCGTCGCCGACCACCGTTTTATAGATATAGGCGGTGATGGCGCCGGTCTCTTTGTTGAGCTCGCCGCGCATGTTTTCCTGGGTCTTGTAATACTTGCGCGTGGCCAGGGCGATGGCCTCTTCCACGGCGCCGACAACGATCTCGGGCTCAATGCCCTTCTCTTTGCTGAGGAGCTCGATACTCTGATACAAAGCGCTGGTGCCCATACGTTGCTGGCTCTCTTTCCGTCATCTACCCCAAAAACTGTGCTTCTCTAAATCTCCGCCACCAGTTGCGCCTTCTCAATGTTGCTGAGCGCAATTTCCACCTGGTTGACGCCGGTCTTTCTGGTCTTCGAGTTCTGCTTGACCGCGTTCAGGTCAAGCGTGATGTTGTCTTGGGCGGCGGCAACCAAACGTCCCTGCCAGTGCCGGTTGTTCTTGATGGGCTCAAAGGTCTGAATCTTGACCAGAGAGCCTGAAAACCGCTCAAAATCTTCGTGTTTGCTCAGCTTCCTGTCCAGGCCCGGAGAACTTGCTTCGAGCGTATATTCGCTGTCCGGCACCAGGTCTTCGACGTCCAGCAGCACTCCAAAGTCGCGGCTGAACGCGGCGCAATCCTCATGTGTGATGCCGGAAAGCTGCTCCACGCTGAGCGTGCCTTCCTTCAGGCTCTCCGGCAGCTCGTCCACTCCCTCGCCTGCCGCGATTGCCGCCTTCAACTTCGCCCGTCCGTCGGCATTCTTCTCGAGGTAGATGCGCAGCACGCGTTCCTTGGCCGGTCCCAGGAACTCGAGGTCCACCACGTCCAGCCCGTGGGAGGCAGCCACCCGTTGCGCTGCCGTGCGAATTAGGTCCAGCTTGACTGCCATGCGTCCTTGCCGCTTAACTGCTGTGTCGACAACCACTTGGTTTGCCAGGCACCGCCGGTCTTACCGGCCTTGCTGCCGGAGTGTTTGCCCCGGGTTGTGCGTTTGGAGGGGGTCGCTTCACCCCGGAAATCGGGCCATTTTGCCCCAAATAAAAAGTGGGCTGTGGGCCCACTCATCTCTCCGCCAGCCGGCTTACCCACGGCAACAAGGGCGGACAAATTCGTCTGCATGGTTATCATACGTCCATTTGCGCCGGATTTCAATGGGCAGCGCGCAGACGCCGTGGCGGATCGGAGGGGGCAGGGGCATTCATGCCCCTGAACGGAGGCTCGGCTGAAGTGGCCTTCAGGCGTGGACCTTCGCCAGCCGGAAATGAAGGCCCGAGGCTAAAGCCATCTGGATTGTGAGCATCAAGTCAGGGGCATGAATGCCCCTGCTCCCTCCGCAAACGACAGGAACGAAAAAATTGCATTAATCGGCGGAGGGACCAGCGCGCCTGGAGAACTCGCAGGTGCAGTTGCTGACCGAGAGCCTGCGCAAGCACGGGATCGACGACCGGATCACCTCCTCGGCGATTGCAGAGACGCAACGGAAGCGTGCGTGAGGGGGTCGTGGGCGGTCATTCGAACGCCGCTGCTCCCTTCACCTCACCAGATGCGCCGCACGCCGAACTGATCGAAGAGCGCATCGGGGCTGAGGATGGGGATGTCCTGGCCCAGGGCCTGGGCGGCGAGCATGCGATCGAAGGGGTCGCGATGGTCGGCTGTCAGGCGGCCGGCGCGTAGGGCGGACGCCGAATCCAGATCGAGCAGGGTGTAGCCCGCCGCTGCCATCACGGCGAGAAAATCGCGCTCCAGCTTCTCCGCGCCGGGCAATTTTCCCAGCCGCACCTTGGTCGCGATCTCCCACGCCGAGGCGGCCGAGACCAGGATCACGTTGGCCTCATCGGCAATCGTCTCGCGGGCGCTTGGGCTGAGGGCCGCAGGGGACATGGTGGCCCAGATGAGGGCGCAGGTGCCGAGCAGGACCTTCATCGCTGCGCTCCGCTCACGCGCCGCCCTCATTCCACAGGCGCAGCTCCTCTTCCGGGAGTGGTTCGAAAAACTGCTCCGACAGCACGAAGCCTGGGGTCTCCAGAGCGCCGAGACGCTTCCTGGCAACCGGCTGAATAGCTTCGAGCCGGGCGACGGGGGTCTTTGCGCGGCCCGACGTGATGATCACGACTTCGCCCTTCTCCGTCTCCTTCAGAAGGCTGGAGAGCCTGGTTTTTGCTTCGAAGATGCTGGCGGTTATCATGGCTCGAACTCCAAGTTGCTAGATTATCTTAGCTAAATTCGGCTGCAATTTCAATGTGTATGGGCGCGCGCCCAAACCGGCTATGCTCTTGGTATGTCTACAAGCCATCTTCCCCACGTGCGGCATTCATCTCACAGTGACTCTTCTGCTGTCGAGGCGCGCACGGCACTGCTGAAGCGCGCGGCACGCGACGCGATGGATTACCTGGAAGGCGTGGATGCGCGGGCGATGGTGCCCACTGCCGAGGCGGTGCGGAAGCTGAGCGCGCTGCGCGGGCCGCTGCCGCCGGGGGCGACGAGCGCGGAGACGGTCTTGCATCTGCTGCATGAGTTTGGCTCGCCGGCAACGATGGCCAAGACCAACGGGCGATTCTTCGGCTTTGTGACCGGCGATTGCTTGCCTGCTGCGCTCGCCGCCTCGTGGCTGGTGAGCGCGTGGGACCAGAACGCGGCGCACCATGTGCAGTCGCCGGTGGCTGCCGAGCTTGAAGAGACGGCGATGGAGTGGGTGCGAGATCTGCTCGGACTTCCCAAGGGAACAGGCGGTGCGGTAACGACGGGCGCGACCATGGCCAACTTCTCCTGCCTGGCGGCGGCGCGGCACACGCTGCTGAAGCGCGCCGGCTGGGATGTGGATGCCGAAGGCCTGTTTGGCGCGCCGCTGATCACTGTAGTGGTGGGCGAAGAGGTGCATCAGTCGGTAATCAAGGCGCTGGGCATGCTGGGCCTGGGGCGCAACCGCGTGGTGCGCGTGCCGGCCGACGGCCAGGGCCGCATGCGCGCCGATGCGCTGCCGCACCTGGATCAGATGACCATCGTCTGCTTGCAGGCGGGGAACGTAAATACGGGAGCCTTCGATCCGGCGGCGGCGATTTGCCCGGCGGCGCGGGCTGCCGGCGCGTGGATTCACGTCGACGGAGCCTTCGGTTTGTGGGCTGCTGCCTCGCCGCAACATCGGAACCACACCAGGGGATTTGAACTGGCCGACTCGTGGGCAACGGACGCGCATAAGTGGCCGAACATTGGCTACGACTGCGGCATTGCGCTGATGCGCGATCCTGGAGCGCTGCGGGCAGCGATGTCGATCAATGCGCCGTACCTGGTGCATGGCGAGGACCGCGACCCCTCCAACTACGGTCCGGAGCTGTCGCGCCGGGCCCGCGGTGTGGAGCTGTGGGCTGGGCTGCGCTCGCTGGGCAGAGAAGGCGTGGCCGCGCTGGTGGAGCGTACCTCAGCGCACGCGCGGCGTTTTGCGGAGGGCCTGAGGGCGGCGGGATTTGAAATTCTTAATGATGTGGCCATCAACCAGGTGATGGTCTCCTTTGGCTCGGCGGAGAAGACCCTGCGGACGATCGACCGACTGCAAGCGGAGGGGACGTGCTGGTGCGGCTCGACCGTCTGGCATGGGCAGACTGCCATGCGGATCAGCGTCTCCAGCTGGGCCACTACAGCGGACGACGTGGAGCGCAGCCTGGCTGCGATGATCCGAGCCGGTAAAGATTAAACGGCTACCGGCTTGACATCGGCCGCCGGCTCGCAGAGGCTTGATAACCGAGCCGAAATGATTGCTCATGCGTTGCATCTCTAGTCTCCTGGCGCGCGCAAGTGAGCAGTGCCCGAAGGAGTGCCGTGGACCCGCGCGACGAAATGGAAACCGACCAATTGGATCTTCTGGCGCAGGCCTATTGCGAGCAGCTGATGGCCTGCCTGGACGAGTGCGCGCGCGGACGCAAGGGGCTTTTTTCTGACGTGGAACTGCTTGCGGACGAGGGCGAAGACGCGAGCTGGCCGGAGGCGGCGCGGCTGCGCGAGCTGGCGGTGGCGCTGCAAGCGGTTTTTGCCCAGCAGGAGCGGCAGAACGCACTGTGCGACGAGTTTCTCGACCTGTGTTCGATGCATGGCGAGAGCCATCCGGGAGAGCGCAGGCTGGCGCGCGCGTTTCTGGAGCGCATTGAACGCGGGGAAGTGGGCGACCAGTCCGGCCCGGAAAAAGCCGGTGTGGAGAGAAAGCCATGGCAGTAGCCCGCACGTTTTTGGCGCTGCTGGCGGGGTTCGTCACCATGGCTGCGCTGGTGGCGCTGATGACCGCGCTTCTGATTCGGCTGGCGCCGGACTGGGCCGGCGCGGAGAGCAGGCCGCGGCCCGGCTATGCCTTCGTGAACCTGGGCTACTCGTTCCTGTCCGCGGCGGCAGGCGGATACGTGACCGCATACCTGGCTACCGGTAATCCGCTGGTCCTGGTGTTGGTGCTGGGAATCGTGGTGCTGGTCATGGCGGCGCTCAGCGCGCTGCAATCCCGGGGCGCGCAGCCGGTGTGGTATGCGCTGGCGCTGCTGGTGCTGATGCCGCTGGGGGCGCTTGCCGGCGGTCTGGTTCGGCTGCGGGTGCTGGGGGTTCTGTAGCCACCACCTGCGGTGCGGTCCGCCGCGGCGGACTCGCTCTTCGCTCGCAACGGGCTCGAGGCTTCCCACCCATTCCGCGACACAACGCGGAATGGGTGGGGCACGGGGGCAGGTTGCCGTCGATCGAGAGCTCAGGCTGCGGCTGTTACCAGCGCAGGCCCATGGTCACGGGAATCAGCTCCGTGGTTCCCAGGCCGTCCGTGGCGGTGATGGGCGGGGTCTTGATGAACAGGTAACGGGCTTCGGCAAAGAGCTTCATGTTGCCGTCGCCGTAGACGCCGCCGAAGCGGTGGCTGAAGCCCAGGCCGATGTTGCCGCCGAGCTGGTTGGACGAGAAGCTGTTGGCTGTGACCGTCACGGGATAGCCGTAGAAGTCGCAGCACTCCTGAATGTTGAAGTTGGTTGACTTGTAGTAGTAGCCGCCGCCGCCGGTCAGGTAAACGCTGTTAGCCGACTTGGGAAACAGGTCGATGACCGGCGCCGCGGTCAGCCCGATGATGTGCGCGTTGCCGGTTTGGCCGCCGCCTGCCGCCACCAGCGCGCCGGGCAGCTTGTTGTCCATGAACTGGAACTCGCCGAGCAGCGTGAACCGGCGGGTAAAGTGAATGCCGGCGCCGCCGGTAAAGTTGCCGCCCCAGGTGATGTACGGGGTGTCGTTGCCGATGGGGGCGCTGAAGCCGCCGCCGGCTTCGAAGGCGAACTTGTTGAAGCCGTGTCCGGAGCCGTTGTCCTGGCCGCCGCCGGCATGGCCGGAGCCGAGCGCGGCTACTGCTTCATGCAGCGCGCCAGCGCCGGTCAGCTCGTCCTCGGAGAAGGGCTGCGAAACAGCGGAGCTCGATTCGGCGGGGGCGTATTGGGTGGTTGGGTTGAGGGAGTACGATTGTGCGCCGGCAAACGCAGCCAGCGACAGCGTCGCGCTCGAAAGGAAGCAGACACGTCGCATCAGCGACAGCGAACGGGGGAATGACATGTCGGTAACCTCAATATTCGATTTGTCTTAAGAGCAACCGGGAGTCGCGCGCAACCCGGGTCAAGGGATTAGACACCGATTGCGGGGGAAAGGTTGCGGTGGGAAGTGGGACAGCCGATGGGACAATTCTCCTTGGTCCCACTATTGGCGTGCCGATTCACGTGATCCGCTGAAGCGGGCTCATGAATCGGCTCGCGGCTACCAGCGGATTCCGGCCGCGACGGGGAGCAGCGAGAGCTGCCCGAAGGCTGTGGAGCCGGAGGCGATGTAGTGGTAGCGCGCCTCGGCAAACAGCTCCATGCGCCGGTCGGGGAACAGGCGGTGCCGGATGCCCGCGCCGCCGTTGAAGCCCGCGGCGCTGGCCGAGTTGATTGCCGTCAGCGAGCCGCCGCCGGGGCCGCTCGTGGTCACCGGGCCAATCAGGTAATAGCCGCCCCCGCCAATCACATAGAGGCTGGTGCGGGCGCGGGGCAGCAGGTCGTAGGACGCCGCTCCACCCAGGCCGACCAGGGTATTGGTGAAGGTGGTTGCCGAGCCGGAGCCGGCAATTGTCTGGCTTCCGTCCAGGCCGAAGATGTGAACCTCACCCAGCACCGACCAGTGCGCGCTGAGATGGTCGACAATGCCGCCGGTGACGTTGAATCCCTGACTGAAGTACCCCTGTCCCTTGCCGATCACTGGGGCGTAGCCGCCGGCGATCTCCAGGCCGACGTGGTTCCAGGCGTGGTCGGATGGAAACGGCGAGCCCATCTGGCCCGGCTGTGGAATGGCAGGCGGCTGGTCGGGCGTGTTCTGCGCCGGCGCGGCGGCGGGAAGCGCGACCAATGCAAGCGGGAAGAAAAAGGCAGACGCGCTGCGCTTCAGAAGGGAAATAAACAAGAGAGCCTCACATCAATCAGGATCAATTTCATCTTCTCATGGGAGCCGGGGCGAGAAGGCCCAAGCGCCGACCCGTTCTGCCTTCCAAAAACGGCAAAGACGGAGGCTGTTCTAGCCTCCGTCTTTGGACCGCGTTGCAGGGTTTCCGCTATCCCTGGATGTCGAACTGCTCCGGATGCAGCGTCGCATCGCTCTTGACCAGGATGTTTTTGCCCACCAGCTCTTCGAATTCCGTGAGCCAGCTGGCATTGTTCTGCTTGAGCACCTTGACCGTTTCGGGGTTGACGCGGAGCAGGACGTCGGCGCCTTCAAAGTGCTTCTTCATCTTGCGCAGCTCGGTGTAGATCTCGTTGCACACGGTGGTTGGGCTCTTGACCATGCCGGTGGCCTGGCAAGTGGGGCACGGGACGCTCAGCGTGCGTTCCAGAGATTGTTTGACGCGCTTGCGAGTGATGGCCACCAGTCCAAAGTCGTTGAATTGGAGGACCTTGGTCGGGGCGCGATCGGCCTTCAGCGCTTCTTCGAGAGCGGCGAGCACGCGGAAGCGGTTTTTGCGCTCGTCCATGTCGATGAAGTCGATGACGATGATGCCGCCCAGGTCGCGCAGGCGGATCTGGCGGACAATTTCCGGCACCGCATCAAGGTTGGTCTTGACGATCGTATCCTCAAGCCGCGCTGACTTGCCGACGTACTTGCCGGTGTTGATATCGATAGCGACCAGGGCCTCAGTCTGGTTGATGACGATGGAGCCGCCACTCTTGAGCCAGACCTTGGAGCGAAGAGCCTTGGAGATTTCATCCTGGATGCCGAAGTGCTCGAACAGCGGCACTTCCTTGTTGTACATCTTGACGCGGCGGACCAGGGTGGGCGAGAAGCGGTTGAGGAAGCGCACAATGCGCTCATAGTCTTCCTGCGAGTCGACCCAGATGGAGGAGAAGTTGGAGCTGACCTGGTCGCGGAGGATGCGCTCGATCAGGGACAGATCGTGGTAGATCAGGGCGGGGGACTTGGAGGACTCGGAGCGCTGCTTGATCTCGTCCCACAGGTGAATGAGGAAGCGCAGGTCGGCGCGCAGCTCTTCTTCCGATGCGCCTTCGGCCGCGGTGCGCACAATGAATCCGCCGCTGGCTTCGCCGCGCTCGTGGACCAGAATGCGCTTCAGCCGCTGGCGCTCTTCGTCGGACTCGATCTTGCGGCTCACGCCGATGTGCGAGACGGTGGGCATGAAGACCAGGAAGCGGCCGGGCAGGGCGATGTGCGAGGTGATGCGCGCGCCCTTCTTGGCGATGGGCTCCTTGGCGATCTGCACCAGGATCTCCTGGCCGGGCTTGAGCAGGTCGGAGATGATGGGCAGGTCAGAGGTCTGCGCGCTGCGGCGGGTCATGCCGCGGCGCTGGCCGTCGCGGCCAGTGGGTTGGCTGCCGGGCTGCGCGCCCTGCTGGCCGCTGCGCCCGCCACGGCGTCCGCGTCCGCCGCGGTCGCGGCGCTGTTGGGACCCCTGTCCGGGCGCGGCTTGCTGGCCGTCGGCGGTGGGCTCGTCCTCTTCGTCATCCTCATCGTCGCCTTCGTCGCCGTTCTTGCCGTCGAAGTTCAACTGGATCTTGTGGTCGAGGTGGGCTTCCTGCAACATCTCACCGAGGTCGCCCGAGCGCAGCTGCGCGGGCAACGTCTCTTCTTCGTAGTCTTCAAGGTCGTGCTCGTCGGACTTGCCGTGATGATGGGGCGCGTCGAACTCCTCCTCCTCGATCACCTCTTCTTCAATGAGGCCGGCGCCGGGGGCGTAGGCGGAAACTGCGGCGACGGTGGCCGGCTTGGCCGCGGGCGCCTCGGCGGGCGCGGGGTCGGCTTTCTTTTTGCCCAGGCCAAAGAGGCGGAAGCCGGTCGGAGCGGATGGATCGACGTGGTGCGAGGCAGAGGCGTCGGAGTCCGGCGCGGTCGATTCGGACTCTTCGAAGTCGGACTCCTCGCCGTCAGCTTCGGGCGCGAGCGCTTCCGTTGAAGAGACGGGATCGTCCGAATAGGGGTCTTCAGTCACCTCTTCGTGGTCGACCAACGGGTCGCCTGCAAGCTGCTCAGCGTTCGGCGCTTCGAACGCCGGTTCGGCGGCTTCGGGCGCTTGCGCTGCTGTCTCGGTGCGCTCGGCGAAGAAGTCCTGCTCCTCGACGGCGTCGGGCGCGGCGGCATCGGCGAAGGTTCCGCTCAGCTCCGAGTAACCCTGTGCGGCGGGCTCCGGCTGCGCGTCCCGGTTGCGATGGCGGGAGATGGATTCGCCAGGCAGCAGGCCGCTGCCATCCCAGGCCAGGGGCGCTTCAATCAGCGAAGCCGGTTTGAAATTCGAGGACGGGCGTACCGGAGCCGGGGCCGCAGCCCGGGGCGATTCATCTTCGGCCGCCGTGCCGCCGTACTTGCGGAGCGACTCGCCGGGCAGCACAAAGGGAACCGGAGCCTGCGATGCGCGCGGCGTGGATTCGGGGGTGGGGGCAGACCACGAGCGGGGAGCGGGCCGCTCAGCCGGTGCGGCGCTGGCCTGGATTTCGGTTTCCACGCCGGAGTTCGACGCACCTGCTTCTTCGCTGGAGATTGCGGCGGAGCCGGTCTGGCCTTCTTGCGGACTGTCTGACGAACCGCGGCCGCCACGGCGGCGGCGGCGTCCGCGCCAGCGCTTGGCACCGCCCTCGGCGCCGTCTTCCTGGGAGTCATCGGCCTGGCCTGCCGCAGCGGGCGCCGGAATGGGACCATCCGCGCTTTCCACAGCCGGCTCCACGACCAGCCGCTTCTGGCGGTCCTGTCCGCTGCGCTCCTGCCCGGAGCGCTCGCCGCGCCCGGATTGTTTCTGTTCCGATTTTGGTTCGCCGCCGGAGTGGCGAACCTCGCGAGGTGGCTGGTTGCCGCCGGAGACAGCGGCCTTCTCCACTTCGTCGGACTCTTCCGGGTCTTCAAGTTCGAGGAAGTCGGTTACGTAGAGGAAGGCGTCGCGTTCCAGGCCCACGTCCACAAAGGCGGACTGCATGCCGGGGAGAACCCGGGTGACGCGGCCGTTATAAATGGACCCCGCCAGGGTGTACTCGTTTTCGCGTTCGTAATAGATTTCCGCAAGCTGGTCGTCTTCGAGGATCGCCAGCCGCGTTTCATGGGGTGTTGAGGAGATGCAAATCTCTTTTGCCATCGTACCTTTCCGTCCAGCGGCATTGGCCTGCTGGGTGATAAGCGGTTCTGCCCTTCACTGGTCCTGGCCGGCTCGGCGCGGAGTGTCTTGCTGCTGACGCAGGAAGACCTTCAGGCGAGGCGGTTTCGGGTGAAAGCGATTGGCGAACCGTTGAGGGGCAAGGTCGAATGGAGACAGTCGAGAACGGAAGGTGTGGGGGTAAGCGGGAGGGATGACCTGAAACCAGCCGCACGGCCTGCCATCCCGGAGGGAGGCGACCCGCGGCGGATGTCTTGCCCAACAAATCGAACTAGCTGTGCGAAGAGGCGATCCGGGTGCAGAGAGTTTGTGGCCAACCTTGCAACGGGCAAACTGACGCTTGCCTGCTGCGGGGCCGTTTGAACCCTGGCAATCGCACGGACGAACCGCACCAGCAAGGCGAGCCAGAACTGGCCCAATCCCTGCGGATGCTCCATGCAACTTGTGTGCTGCCAAAGGTCTTGCCGTCTCTGCGTGCTCATGAACCCTTGTCCTGCCGGGCTCGAGATCCATCCGGACCTGGCCGGCTAATGTGTTTTCCCTGCGGAGAACACAGTAATTGCTTGATACTCAATCTCTTGCTGGCCGAAGCGTTGCGGCAGGGAAAGCAAGAGGCAAACTTGGGAAACTACCGCCTGGCCCCACAAGGGAACAGGTTTCAATTTACGAACCGGCGCATACGGACATTCATGACCGTACCCAGCGCCAGGAACGTAAACAACACCGAAGAACCGCCGTAACTCATTAACGGTAAAGGAATTCCGGTGACTGGCATAAAACCGATGACCATGCCCACGTTGACCGCGATCTGGAAGGTCAACACAGCCACTACGCCCATAATAATCAGGGAGCCGGACAGATCCGCGGCCGTTTGAGCGTTTTGAATCAAACGCATCAATATGAAGAAGTATAGCAGCAGCACAAAAACCGCGCCCACAAACCCGTGCTCCTCGCCAAAAGCGGCAAAGATGAAGTCGGCATGGGGGATGGGCAGGAAATCGCCCTGGGTCTGTGTCCCCTTGGCCGCTCCCTTGCCCCAGATGCCGCCCGATCCGACCGCGATCTTGGATTGCAAAAGCTGGTAGCCCGAGCCCTTGGGGTCGTTATCGGGATTGATGAAGCTGGTCAAACGGGCTTTCTGGTAGGGTTTGAGCGCTTTCCCGCTGGACCAGACGCCGGCCACAAGGGCCACGGCGCAGGTGCCCAGAATCACGGTCTGCTTGAGGCTTATGCCGCCCAGCAGCAGGCCGGCGACCAGGATCGGCGTATAAGTGAGCGTGGTTCCCAGGTCGGGCTGCTTGAGCACCAGCAGCATGGGGAGGCCGACCAGGGCGAAGGCCTTGAAGATGTCCTTCCAGTCGAGCGAGCGTCCGCCGAGGTTTGCGAAGTAGCGGGCCACGGCGATGATGAGCACCAGCTTGACCCACTCCGAAGGCTGAAAGTGCATGGGGCCGAGCCTGATCCAGCGCTTGGCGCCCAGGACTTTTTGGCCGACGACAAGGACCGCGACCAGGGCAATGAGGCAAAAGCCATATGCATATTGCACAAAGTCGATGAGCTTGTGGTAATCGATCCAGGAAAAGATGAACATGGCGACGAGACCTGCGCAAATCCAGTAGATCTGCTTGGTGTGGAAGCCGGTGTACTTGGTGTGCAGGGTGGCCGAGTAGATTTCGAGCACCGAGATGGTGCAGAGCAGCATGACCACGCCGAGGAGGGGCCAGTCGAAGTCGCGAAAGCGGAGCATGCGCTGCATGGCTATTGGCCCCGGCCCGCAGCTGCGATGACAGCCGCATTTCCCTTGCTTTGAAAGGGCGTGCCTTTAGGCGCGCCATTCGATACGAATCCAGACGCGCGGGGCTTTAGCCGCTGAGGGGATTTTTCGTCGCCAACCTGCATGCCCTCGGCGGCTAAAGCCGGTTCTCGCGTGGGCGGGCTTGCGGCGCGGCTAAACCCGCGCCCTTTCAAAGCTGGCCTTGCGCCGGGAGCCAAAGCGGGCGGAACGGCGGCCGCCCGGGCCACAATTTCGCCGCCCTTGTCGACCAGGAAGCTGCCCGACTGCACGCGGTCCTCGTCGGCCCGCTGCTGGCCGGGCCCGGTGCTGTTGCCGGGGCCGGGATCGCTCCAGACGGCGCTCACCTCGGTGGGCGCGTTGGGCTTGTCGGATTTTGCAGGCTCGACCAGGTTTTTGGCCAGGCGGCGCTGCTTCTCCACATACGCGGAGACGACTTTGGCGCCGATGCGCGCTGGGTAGTAGCTGAACTCACCGTTCTGCCACAGCACGGCGACCACCAGCTCCGGGTTGCGCCGCGGCGTGACGCCCACAAACCAGACGTTGGGATTGGTTGAGCGACCCTTGGATGTCTTGCCGAGCGCCTCGTGGCTCATCACCTGCGCCGTGCCGGTCTTGCCGCCAAAGTCGATCCCTTCCAGATGCGCCGAGCCGGCGGTGTGGAAGGCGCCGGGCTCGGTTACTTCGGCCATGCCGTCGGTGACCGTGATCCAGTTCTGCGGGTCGATGGGGACGGTCACATCGCCGGCGCCGGGAAAGCTTTCGAGAAGCGCCTGGCGAAAGTCCGTCGGGAGCTTGTCCTGAAAGACCACGTGCGGTCGCACCAGATGGCCGCCGGAGGCGATGCCGCCGATGATGCGCGCCAGTTGCAGTGGCGTGGCCTCGACCGCGCCCTGGCCGATCGCGACGTCCAGCGTCTCGTCCGGATACCAGCGGTTGTGGTAGTTCTTCATCTTCCACTGCGCGCTCGGCATCAGGCCGGCTTGCTCGCCAGGCAGATCGATGCCGGTCTTCTGCCCGTAGCCGAATGCGGTGGCGTACCGGGCGATGCGGTCGATGCCCAGCTTGTCGCCCAGCATGTAGTAGAACGTATCGCAGGAGAAGGGGATGGCGTTGTGGATGTCGACCCCGCCGTGATGCTCGTCGCAGTGGTGGAAGAAGCCGTAGGGGCCCCAGCCGCCGGCGCAGTTGATCTTCATGTTCTGCGCAATACCCTCCTGCAACCCGGCCACCGACATGAGGATCTTGAAGGTCGAGCCCGGCGCCAGCTGCGCCTGGATGGCCTTGTTCATCAACGGCCGGTTGGGGTCGGTGATGAGCTCATTCCAGTCAGTGCGGTTGATGTGCACGGCAAAGTCGTTGGGGTCGAAGGTGGGCCGGGAGACCATGGCCAGAATGTCGCCGTTGCGCGGGTCCATGGCCACTATGGCTCCGTTGCGGTCGCCCAGGGCCAGCTCTGCGGCCTTTTGCAGATCGTTGTCGATGGTCAGGTAGAGGTCCTGGCCGGGAATGGCGTGCTGCACGCCCAGGTAGCCGACCTCGCGGCCGTGGCTGTCCACAATCACATCCCGAGACCCGTCCTGGCCGCGCAGCAGCTCGTCGTAGGTCTCCTCGACGCCGGCCTTGCCCACCACGTCGCCGGGCTCGTAGTAGGCGTAGCGGGGATTGTTCAGGTCGTCCTCGCTCACCTCGCCCACATAGCCGATCAGGTGCGCGGCAAAACCGTCGCGCGGATAGAGCCGCCGCTCCTCGTGCACGGTCTCAAGCTCGGGCAGCTCGTTGCGGTGGGCCTCGATGAAGGCGTCTTCGTCGGCCGTGATGTCCTGCTTGATGGGGATGGGCTGGTAGCCGGGCGACTGGCGGTAGTGGCGCAGCGTGGCTTTGAGCTGCTCCAGATCAAGGTTGAGTCCCTTGGCGATCAGCGGCAGGTCGGCGTCGATGTTGGCGTTCTGCTCGCGCACCAGGAAGCAGGAGACGGAGGGGTAGTTGTCGACGATCAGCCGGCCTTCGCGGTCGAACAGCTTGCCCCGCGCGGCCAGCACCGGCTCCTTGCGGACGCGGTTCTGCTCGGCGAGCACGCGGTAGTTGTCCGCGCCGAGCACCTGCAGACGCCACAGGCCGGCGGCCAGAGCCAGCATCATGAGCAGAATGCCGTACTGCACCATCGTGAGCTTGAGGGTGGGGAGCTTCTCGTTGCGATTGATGCGGCCGGGTTCCAGTTCCATGGGTACGCCTTCAGGATACAGCTATTGCTGTTGAGAGTGGGGCTTGCGCAGCAGGTAGGTGGGCTCAATCATTCCCGAGGGCGGATACCATTCCTCGCCGGAGCGTTCGAAGCCCAGATTGAGCAGCACTTGCCGGGAAGCGTGGTTGGCTGGATGGTGGCCTGCAAACAGGGCGTCGGCTCCCAGGTGCGTAAAGCCATAGTCGATGACGGTGCGTCCGGCCTCCTGCGCCAGGCCTTGTCCCCAGAATGCGGGGAGCAGGTAGTAGCCCAGCTCGTAGATTTTCTCTTTGGCGCTGCGGATATGCAGGCCCGCGCAACCGGCGAATCGGCCCTCCTCCAAGAGAAAGACGGGCCAGTACTGCATTCCGCTTTCGTGGGTGCCGCGCATCTCCTGGGTGAGCCGTTCTTCAACTGCCTGCGGGGCAAACGGGCCGCCCAGCCACGCGGTGACGGCGGGGTCGCTCCACAGCGCCATGGCCAGCGGCAGGTCGTCTGGCTGCCAGCAGCGAAAGCCGAGCCGCGCGGTGCGGAGAAAGTAGTTCATAGCGCTCCAACTCTCCATCAACGCCCGCGCCGCGCCATCGGGCAATCTGGTCCCTTGGTCCCTGTTTTTTCAGTCCCTGATCTGCAGACGGTCGAGCATGGGAAAGAGCACGAGCGCGATGACGGAGTTGCCCAGCGCGGCGAACAACGCGGTGTACCAGCGCCATTGGTAATCGAGACCGAGCATGAAGCGGGAGACAAACATCACCAGTCCGCTGGACATGAGCGAGAGCAGGAAGATGAGCACCAGGCGGATGGTGTGGTTCTCGACGTCGATGCGCACGCCGACGGATGCGGCCAGAAAACCGGCAATGGTTTTGGCGATGCCGTTGACGCCGATGGGGTGCTGGGTGAGCGCGTCTTCAAACAGGCCCATGGCCGCGCCCGTCAGCGTGCCCTGGATGGGGCTGCGCCGGCACAATGCAAAGTAGACGGTGACCACCAGCGGCAGGTCAAACCAGGCAAACTGGCCCAGCACCCGCGGCAGCCACGCCTGCAACACCAGAGCGGCCAGCGGCACCAGGCCGTAGACCAGGATGGGGTAGCGGCGGATTTCAAGATCGCGGCGAAGATCGGCGCCAAGCAGGGGCACGGTTAAGGATTCCTCCGCGGGCTGGTGGGTGGTGGCTGCGCCGTCTTTGGTTTGGTCTTCTGGTTGTGATTTGCCTGCGCGGGCTTGCCGGCCGGCTTCTGCTGCGTCACGGCTGAATCCGGCTCGGCCGCCGTGGTTCGGTCCGGTGCGTCGGGCGCCGCTGACTCGGCTGATGCTGCTCCCGAGTTGGGGTCCGCGCCGGGGCTGAAGCGGTCTGGATGGAGTGCCTGCGGCGGATGCGCGACCGGGTTGGGATTGGATGTGTCGTGCAGCGGCTGCTGATCGGCGGGCAGGCTGGGATCGATCAGGCCGGGGAGCCGCTCGGCCATGATCTGCGAGGCCTTCTGCTGCTCCTTGATTTGCGCCGCCTCGGCGCCCTTCTCAGCCTCGCTGGTGGCCACGTCCTGCTGCTGCTGCTGGTTGAAGCGCGGCTGGGTCGAAGTGATTACGAGGACCTCGTCCAGCCGGTCAAGATGCGCGGCCGGCGTGATCAGCACATCGATGAACGAGTCGCGCTCCGGGTCCTGAATCACTTTGTCGACCACGCCCACGGGCAGGCCGCGGGGAAAGATCTGGTCGCCGCCGGCGGTGAGGACGACCTCGCCCTTCTGAATACGGTTGTCGGCCAGGATGTCTATAATCTGCGGCCGGCCGTTGGCGTTGCCGCGCAGGATGCCGCGAATCCGCGTGGTTTGAAGAATCACGCCCGCGCCGCTCGACTGGTCGTTGATGGCCAGCACCTGGGAAGTGCTCGGAAAGACCTCACGGATCTTGCCCACAATGCCGTCCGGCGTAATCACCGCCATGTCGGGCGCCAGCTTGTAGTCCTCGCCCTTGTCGATGGTGAACACGTGCGACTGCTCGCTGCCGCTGGAGCCGATGGCCTGGGCGGCCACGGTCGTGTAGATGTACTTTTGCTGAAAGCCGACCAGCGCCTGCAATCGCTGGCCCTGCTTGGCGTCTTCCAGCAGCGAGGCCTGCTCCAGGCGCAGCCGATCCACGGTTTTTTCGAGATCGGCATTCTGCTGGCGCACGTTGCGCAGGTCGAGGTAGTTCTCCCACGCATGCTGGCTGCCCAGCTTGACGGCGTGAATGAGCCTCTCCGGCGGCGACACCAGCCCCTCGGCCCACAGCCGGATCAGGCGCACACCAGCCGAGTCGCTTTGGTCCAACGTGCCGCGGCCCTCGCTGGTGCGCCGCACCTGCATGGCGAGACCAATGATCTGCGCCAGCAGCAGGGCCAGCAGCACCAGCAGGTTTCGGTAGCGGTCGAAGAAGGAATCCATCGGAGCAGGGACCAGGGGGTCAAGGGACCAGGGGACTAAGGGACCGGGGGACAAGGGTCAAGGACTAGTAAGCATTTGAGGTTGAGGTTGCGCATAGCACCTGAAACCATTTGGAGATTAGCTCTTGCATATCAGCCGGGCCTGGTCCCTTGGTCCCTTAGTCCCCTGGTCCCTGTCTTAGTCAATCTTGATCTTGCGCAGCAGGCGGAAGTCGGAGAGCATTTTGCCCGTGCCGAGCACCACGGATGCCAGCGGATCGTCGGCGACGGAGACGGGAAGGCCGGTTTCCTCGCGGATGCGCTTGTCCAGGTTCTTGATCAGCGCGCCGCCGCCGGTGAGCACAATGCCGCGGTCGCTGATGTCTGCCGAGAGCTCGGGAGGGGTGCGCTCAAGAGCCACGCGGATGGCGTTCATGATTACCGCAATGCACTCGCCGAGAGCCTCGCGAATTTCAGAGTCTTCAATGGTGATGGTCTTGGGCACGCCTTCAATCAGGTTGCGGCCCTTGATCTCCATGGTGAGCGGCTTGTCGAGCGGATAGGCGGAGCCGATCTCGATCTTGATGTGCTCGGCAGTGCGCTCGCCGATCAGCAAGTTGTACTTGCGCTTGAGGTAGTTGGTGATGGCCTCGTCCATCTGGTTGCCGGCCATGCGGACAGAGCGCGAGTAGACGATGCCGGAAAGCGAGATGACCGCGATATCCGTCGTCCCGCCGCCGATGTCGACCACCATGTTGCCCGAGGGCTCGGTGATGGGCAGGCCGGCGCCGATGGCCGCCACCATAGCCTGCTCCACGAGATAGACTTCGCTGGCCTTGGCGCGATACGCCGAGTCCTCGACGGCGCGCTTTTCCACCTGGGTAATCTCGGAAGGCACGCCGATGACAATGCGCGGATGCACCAGCATCTTGCGGTTGTGGGCCTTCTGGATGAAGTAATTGAGCATTTTTTCGGTGACTTTGAAGTCGGCGATCACGCCGTCCTTCATGGGCTTGATGGCCACAATGTTGCCGGGCGTGCGGCCCAGCATCTCCTTGGCCTCCTTGCCCACGGCTTCCACTTCACCGGTGTTCTTGTTGATGGCCACAATGGAGGGCTCGTTGACGACGATTCCCTTGCCGGCGGCGAAGACCAGGGTGTTGGCGGTGCCGAGATCAATGGCCAGGTCCGAGGAGAACATGCTGAACAGGGAGCGCAGGCCGTGCGACCGCGAGGAGCGGGATGGGTAACCGTTCAATGACATTGGAAAGTTGGATCAACCTCAAGCTGTATTGTACGGCCAGAGGGCGCAGGGCTCTATCGGCAGGTTGAAAAGTGGGCCTGAGCCCGTTCCGACGCGGTAACTATGGGCAATTCCCGCATTGGAACTGATGTCGGAGCGGACGCTACCCTCCCGGCGGTCGCCTCCGCTTCGGGGACTGGCTGCCGGCCTACGGCCTGGGCGCCGGCCCCGGTCCCGCGTTGCCCGTCACCGACCCGCCGCAGGCCGCCAGGTTCGACCCGTTGTCGGCCATCGTCGTGGTGGTGCCGATGATCGCCGTCGAACCCGAATAGATACAGGCGCCGTTGGTGTTGCTGGTAATCATGGAGTGCTGCACATTCAACGTCGCGTTGGTGTCCGCTTCAATTCCATTGGTGTTCGTTCCGACGTTGCCTGAGATCGTGGAGTTGAGAATGTCCACATTGCCGTTGCGCGTGAACACGCCGGCCGAGGACGCGCCCTGAATGTCCACGTGATCCAGCTGCACGTGGTCGTAAACCACGCCCCCGCTGCTCTGGAATGTACGCAACCCGATTGTTCCGCCCTGGATGGTGGTGTTTTTCACCGTCACATACATGGGCGACTCGCTGCCCAGGCCTACGCCCAGCTGTGTAAACCCGGAGATGAGGCAACCGTCAATCACGACGTTCACGATGTTGGTGGTGCCACTGCTGGCCACGAAGATCGCATCTGAACCGTTGCCGCCGCCGTCAACCGACAGGTTGCGCAGCACGATGTTGGCATTTGAGCCGGGGGAGACATAGATGCCCTCGCCATCGCCGGCAAAGTTGATGCTGCCGCCGCCGGTTCCATCGATGGTGATGGACTGGCTGATCGTCACGGCGCCGTAGTCGCCGGGGCCGGTCACTGAGACAGTGCCTCCGGCAGCGGTATTGGCCACAGCCGTGGCGAAGTCCGCGTACGGGCTCTGCGGCGTGCCCGCGTTCGCGTCACTGCCATTGGGCCCAACCCAGGTGTGGGTCGGCAAGGCGGCAAGGTAATTGGCGCTTATCAGCAAGCAAGCTGTAATGATGCAGATGCGGTGATGTCTCATGGGGAACTCTCTTTCTTGTCTGGCGCGGCTGAAGCTGTGGCAGAGTAGCGCCGCCAAGGATTTTGTGACGAGGAACGGTTGAAGTATACCCGCACAAATGCTTTGCAGGCCTCAATAATCCGCCACGAGTCCGAAAGATCTGCGGATGCGATAAACTCAGGTGTTTGCCGGTGCAGGCCGCGTGCTTGACCGCCGCGCCGGTTTTCCGTCACCATGCGAGGTTTCCCGTGACCCACCCTGTCTACAACAACCTGATCGGCGGCCAATGGCAGCCTGCCCTAAGCGGCAAGACACTCCTCAACCTGAATCCGGCAGACCACACCGACATTGTGGGTTCATTTCCTGCCAGCAACGCGGAGGATGTTTCTCTCGCAGTGGCTGCGGCCAAGAAAGCCTTTGCCACCTGGCGGCTAGTGCCCGCGCCCAAGCGCGCCGAGATCCTGGTCCGCGCCGGCATCGTCCTGCAGGAGCGCAAAGAGCAGTACGCGCGCGAGATGACCCGCGAAATGGGCAAGGTGCTGGCCGAAACCCGCGGCGACGTGCAGGAGGCCATTGACGAGGCCTTCTACGTGGCCGGCGAAGGGCGCAGGCTGTTCGGGATCACCGCGCCGTCGGAGTTGCAGAACAAGTTCGCCATGAGCGTGCGCATGCCTGTGGGCGTGATCGGCATGATTGCGCCGTGGAACTTCCCCATGGCCATCCCCAGCTGGAAGCTGTTCCCAGCACTGGTCTCGGGCAACACATGCGTCATCAAGCCGGCGGAGGACACACCGCTGTCGACGTACAACCTGGTCCAGGCGTTGATGGAGGCGGGTTTGCCACCAGGCGTGGTGAACATCGTTTGCGGGCTGGGGCCGGACGCGGGCGCGCCGCTGGTGGAGCATCCGGACGTGCGCGCGATCAGCTTTACCGGATCGAGTGAAGTGGGTTCGCTGGTGGCGCAGCGGGCGGCGGCCACGTTCAAACCTGTCTCGCTGGAGATGGGCGGCAAGAACGCGCAGATTGTGATGGACGACGCCAACCTGGAGCTCGCGCTTGAGGGAGCGCTGTGGGGCGCGTTTGGAACCACCGGCCAGCGCTGCACGGCCACCAGCCGCATTCTGCTACAGAAGGGGATTGCGGCGAAGTTTACGGCAGAGTTTGTGGCGCGCGCGCAGAAGCTGGTTGTCGGCAACGGACTCGATGCTGCTGTTGAAGTTGGTCCGCAAGTGAACGAGAGCCAGATTGAAACATCCACGCGCTATGTGGGGATTGCCGTGGCCGAGGGCGCCAAGTTACTCACCGGCGGCAAGGCACTTACCGGGGGCAGTTATGCCAACGGCACGTTCTTTGCGCCGACGGTCTTCGGCGGAGTTACACCAAAGATGCGCATTGCCCGCGAGGAAGTATTTGGTCCGGTAGTTAGTCTGATTGAGTTCGCGACTTTTGAGGAAGCGATCGAGATAGCTAACTCCATCGACTATGGGCTTTCGACGGCGCTCTACACCAAGGACGTAAACCGCGCCTTCACTGCCATGCGCGATCTGGAGGCGGGGATCACTTATATCAACGCACCCACGATTGGTGCTGAAGTCCACTTACCCTTTGGCGGGGTCAAGCGCACCGGCAACGGGCATCGCGAAGGACTGGGGTCGATTGACTTCTACACCACCTGGAAGGCGGTGTATGTCGATTACTCCGATAAGTTGCAAAGGGCGCAGATCGACAACGCGGAGTAAGGCGGAATTCGTTGCCCTAAGTCGGAAGTTATCGCCGCAGCTGGGCAGTCAGTACCACAGCGCCGCGATGGGTGAGCGTGCAGGCGTAATTCATGTCGCACTTATAGTGGATGCTTGCGGGCAGATCTTGCCAGCGTGCGGCGGCGTCCTTTGCCATGGCCGCGCTGAGCAGGAAGGTGACGCTCGTGGTAGTTTTGGCGATGCCTCGCGATGAATCGATCCCCACCAGCTCGTCGTCTCCTTCAATGGCGAAGGTGCCGGGCTGGTCGGCGGCTTTCTTTTTCGCTTTGCGGTGTGCTGCGGTCACGGGGGTTCCCTTGGCTTCAGCGGGCGCAGCGGCTGTTGCCGTCTCCGTTTCGCTCGCGTGGTGTTGCAGCAACGCAGTCTGCTCATCTACCGATGGGAAATCCGGCGCAAAGCTCCATGCAACAGCGCTGGCGTAATCCTGATTGGAGCAGGGAATCTCGCCGGCAGCACTGATGGATTGAATCTGCCCATCCTCGCCGGCCTGACTCTGAAACAGGTCCTTGCCGCGCTCCCGCTCCGCTTCCTGCTCCTGGCGTTTTTCAAGCTCTGCCGGTGCGGGTTGGCTTGCGGGTGCACCTGACTGCGGTCCGCTCGGCGCGGCATGGGCGGGGTCGTATTTCACGGCGATGGTCTTCATGCAGAGCGCATAGCCGTCTGCATCCTTCAACTCAATGGCGACAGACAGTGGCCGCGGCGGCGCGGCAATCACCTGAGCAAACTCCCCGGCGCGCGCTGGATCGCTGGGTTCAACCGCCAGTTTGTAGTCGAGCTTCTTATCCCAGTTGAGGACCAGATGGCCCTTGACGCCTGCGGGACTAAAGAGCATCTGGCCCAGGTCGTGAGTGCCGGTGCGTCCCGCAGGGCGCATGGCCATGGTCGCAACGGCGCCGCCAACCGCGAGCCCCAGGGCCACGGAGACGAGCGCATAGACGAGAGTGCGGCTGGACCCGGACGGGGCCATGTCGTGGCGGGCAGGTTCGGTGTCGACCGCAGGAACTGTGATGGGTAAAATCAGCTCGGTCGCCTGGACCGGCGCCCCGCTCGCGTCGTGGTGGTTCTGGTCGGTCATCCGGATCGCTTCCTCTCCCGGTTCTCCCACGCTCTCTTGCCGGCGTGCGGAGAATTGGAGCAAAACCACGACAACAGTGCCCTGATGAGCGGTGTGCGAGGTGCAGATTTCTTAAGGAAATCAACACTTTGAAGACGTGGCTCAGACGATATCTATCGTGATTTTGCTTCAGCCCAATTGGACTACGCGTCTCCGCCGGAGAA
>Ga0302275_10001197_pt1 | contig 28039 bp, 20 predicted proteins | sample III_Bog_N2_2_FD_200229 | JGI IMG/M metagenome (GOLD analysis project Ga0302275, IMG submission 200229) | Peat permafrost microbial communities from Stordalen Mire near Abisko, Sweden - III_Bog_N2_2 | ecosystem: Environmental > Terrestrial > Soil > Wetlands > Peat | place: Sweden: Abisko... | reverse complement strand
CATTACCGACCGCGAATACGATTTGCTCTTCAAAGAACTGCAGGAGCTGGAGAAAAGCTTTCCCGACCTCGTCACGCCGGAATCACCCACGCAACGCGTCGGAGGCGCGCCGAGCGAAAAGTTTGCGCGCGTCAAACATCTCGTGCCAATGCTCTCGCTCGACAAGGTTCAGGCCAGCGATTCGCCAACAAAAGAGGAAAGGCCCGATCGCGACCAACGCAATCGGGCCCAGGATGAAAATACTTTGGCCGAACTCCGCGCTTTTGACACCACCATCCGCAAGCAGCTCGGCCGCGACAATGTCCAATATATCATCGAGCCGAAAGTGGACGGCGTATCCATCAGCGTCCACTACCAAGACGGCAAGCTGGCGCTCGGCGTCACGCGGGGCGACGGCACCGAAGGCGATGATATTACGACCAATCTCAAAACGGTGCGCGGCATTCCGCTCGAATTAAATCTCAAGCACCCCCCTGCCCTGCTTGAGGTGCGTGGTGAGGCCTACATCTCCATTAAGGATTTCGATGCGCTCAACGCCAAGTTCGCCGCCGAAGGTGAAAAGCCTTTTCCCAATGCCCGCAACGCCACCGCCGGCACGCTCAAGCAACTCGATCCAAAACTCGTCGCGCAGCGACCCATCCGCGCGGTGTTTTACGCAGTGGGTGCCTACATCGGCATCGAGTTTAAAACACATTCCGAAATGCTCGAAGCGCTCGCCAAGTTTGGTCTGCCCACGCAAAAGCTCTGGTGGGTGTGCGACGGCATCGACGAGGTATTAAAGGTTTACCACGATAAAATCGTGGCGCATTACGACGAGGACAAAGATTTGCGACGACAGCTGCCTTATGAAATTGACGGTATTGTGCTTAAGGTGAATACGCTTGCAGACTGGGCAAAAATTCCAGGACGGAGCCGTTCGCCGGGCTATGCCATCGTCCACAAGCCCGTGCCGTGGATCACACCGGCCGAAACCGTGCTCAAGGCCATCACTGTGCAGGTCGGGCGAACTGGGGTATTGACACCGGTGGCCGAATTGGAGCCGGTCTTCGTGCAAGGTTCCACCGTTGCGCGCGCGACGCTGCACAATGAGGACGAAATCCGGCGCAAAGATATCCGCATCGGCGACACCGTGGTCGTGCGCAAAGCCGGGATGGTCATTCCGGAGATTTTCGAGGTGGTAAAAACCAAGCGTCCGCCCGCCGCACAGGAATTTGATTTGTTCAAACATGTCGGCGGAAAATGCCCTGCGTGCGGCGGGCCGATTGCCAAGGATAAAATCAAAACCGGCAGGACGGCCCCCCTCGCCTTCCCCAAGAGAGGAGAGGGCCGGAGTGTGGAGACGCAAATATTTCCAAATCAAATCCCCTCACCCCTACCCTCTCCCCTTTTGGGCGGGGAGAGGGAGGCGGAATCCGCCGCGGACGACGAAGTCGCGTGGCGCTGCCTGAACATCGCAGGCTGCCCGGCGCAGCTCACGCGGCGCGTGGAATATTTCGCGCAACGAAAGGCGCTGGACCTTGAATCGCTCGGCGGCATCGTGGCGGAAAAATTGGTTGAACGCGGTCTGGTCAAAGAACCGCTCGATTTGTTCGACCTGAAACTGGAAGTGCTCGGCAAGCTGAATCTCGGCACGGACGAGGACCCGCGCACGTTCGGCGAGAAGAACGCCACGAAGATTCTCGACGGGCTTCAACGCGCCAAGACCGCGCCGCTCTCGCGATGGATTCAAGCCTTGGGACTAGCGAATGTGGGTGAAGCAACAGCGTTTTATATTGGAAAGTGGCATCTAGATTTTCAAGATGTGGCTAATTCCAATCTACTGAAATTAATTATCAACGAAGGAAAATTGCGAAACAAGGATTTAGCTGAAGATTTAGACGCAGAGGATGGAAGCGAAACCCTAATATCTCGGAGGAAACCTATTTGGGCTTTGATTCGACAAGAAATTGACTGCAGATCAAAAGATGCAGAAAGTTTGCGACTTGAAGTCGAACAAGAACGAAATAGGTTGGGTCGAGAAATTGATATTCTTGTTCCTGAGCACAATGCGCTGGAAAAGAAAGCTGCAGACCACAAGGAACGCCAAAAAGGTAAGACACGAAAGGAGCGCGAAAATCTTCCCAAAGATCTCCAAGACCAGCGAGCCAAGATGAAAGGGCGATTGGCGACCCTCGAAGAGCACCTTAGTAAGGCTGGAATGCCAGAAGAGTTAGGCCCGGTCGTTGCCGAGAGTGTTCTGGATTATTTCGAATCAGTGGCCGGAAAGAAGACTCTGCTTCGATTTAAAGAATTGAATATTTGGCCACTAGGTGGACTGGCTAATTCAAAAGATCCAAAAGAAAACAGTTTGTTCGGCAAGACCTTCGTTATCACTGGCTCATTGCCGAGTTTGTCCCGCGATGAAGCCTCGGCACTCATCCGCGATGCTGGCGGAAATGTGACTGGTTCGGTCAGCAAGAACACAGATTTCCTGCTCGCCGGAGAGGAAGCCGGCTCTAAGCTCGACAAAGCCAAAGTACTCGGCGTAAAAATCATTTCTGAAGCGGAGTTGTTGAAACTAATTGGAGCCAGCAAAAAAATGGAGAAACCAGCCCAAAATACCAATCAATCGAAATTGTTCTAAATGGCAGGCAACAAAAAAACTGCTTATCTGCTGAAGCCTGTCAAGCTGGCTCGAAAGGCGAACGCCAAGGATTTGCAGCGCACAGATCTTTCTCTCTGCGATGCTCCGGCTCCAGAGATTACTTTTGAGGGTCGTTCATTTTGTCTGACTGGTGTGTTTGAGTTTTCTGGCGGCAATCGTGACAAGTGCGAGGAAGCCATCCGAGCCCGTGGCGGGGTTTGTTGGCAACATCCCAATCACGACTTGGATTATCTGGTCATCGGAACTTTCGTGGAAGGCTCATGGGCACATGAAGGTTATGGGCGAAAAATAGAGAAAACACTGGAATGCAAGCAAACCGGAGCCCCAACCAAGGTAATCTCGGAAGCAAACTGGATTGAAGCTGTCAGAAAAACCCCGGAGTTGCCTGAAGATAAAAGAGTGAAGCGCGGTGGCCAGTCCCAAAGTAATCAAACTATCCGGTTAAGAAATGAATTGGATGAGCTGCAAAAGCAACAAACAACACTCTTCAAAATTTTACAGGAAAACTTGCCAACCGAGGTTTTCAGCAAGATCATTGAACGGTTAAACAATTCAGGTTTGGGATTTAATTTCGCGTTCAAGCAATCTAACAGCAAGAACAGCATATACGCCGGCAAGATGTTTGTGCTGACCGGCACGCTGCCGACGCTTACGCGCCAAGAGGCGACCGCAAAGATTGAAGCGCTGGGCGGCAAAGTGACCGGCACCGTGAGCAAGAAAACCGATTTCCTGCTGGCCGGAGCGGAGGCCGGTTCCAAACTCACCAAGGCGCAGGAGTTGGGCGTGAAGATTTTGGATGAGGCGGCATTTCTCGCAGGGCTTGCCTGAGATTGGTAATCGGCAACACCCACGGCGAGGCGCGCGGCGCACCAATGGATTCAACGCAGAAACAACTCCGCCGCCGCATCGGCAAAACGCAGACCCTGATGCGTCAGATAAAAGCGATCCGCCTGCCGCGCGGCCCAGCCACGCGTGCTGAGCTGATGCATATCGCTTGCCCATTCGTTCCGAAGGTCGAACTGGGTCATGCGCTGGAATTCATCGAACGGCCAGCCGGCATTCATACGCAGACCGAAGGCCGCGATCTCGCCCGCCCGGCGCAGCGGCGGCAGTTCCTCGGTGGATTCAATCGCGCGCGCGCCCTTTTCCAGTTGATCGCAGTAAAGCGGGGTATTGGACCAGTTCTTGGTCCGCACGCCGCGCACATAGCCGGTGGCACTGGGACCCAGGCCGTAATACGAACCGCCGCGCCAGTAGTTGACGTTGTGGCGACAGGCAAAAGCGGGGATCCGGGGTACCGTTTCGAGTTTCAAAGGTTCCGTGTCCGGTTGTGCGGCATCGGCAGGTTGAACCGTTGAACCTGGCCCACTAAAACGCGTATCACGCGCAAAGTTGGCAATCTCATATTGGTGGAAACCGGCGCGGGTGGCGCAGGCAATGAGTTCCTCATACATTTCGCAGGCGAGTTCCTCGTTCACGGCGAATTGGCCGGCCTGAAGCTGTTCGTAGAGCGGGGTGTCGTCTTCGTAGATAACCTCGTAACTGGAGAGGTGCTCGCTCCCCATGGCCAGGGCCTCGTTCAACGTCGCGCGCCAGATGGCCATCGTCTGACCCGGAATGGCGAACATCAGGTCGAGATTCAGGTTGTCGAAACCGGCACGGCGCAAGAGGTCGAAGGATTTGAAGACCATCGCGCGGGAATGGACGCGGCCAAGGCGGTCAAGCAGCTGCGCGTCGAGCGACTGGACGCCCATGGAAATGCGGTTCACGCCAAAATCGCGGAGCAGCTTGGACTTGTCGGCGGAGACAGTGGCGGGATTGCATTCGATGGTGAACTCGGCCGCGCCCAGGAGATTGAGCTGTTCCATGGCGCGGAGAATTTGTTCCCACTGGCGCAAATTTAAGAGCGACGGCGTGCCACCTCCGAAGAAAATGGTCTGGGGCTTGAGATCGGCGGCAACGAGCTCCAGTTCGCGGACGAGCGCGGCCGTGTAGCGGTTGATGAGTTCACCGGCAGCGGCTTCGGAGTAAAAGGCGCAGTAGCCGCATTTCTGCGCGCAAAAGGGAACGTGGATGTAGAGGCTCGTTACGGGAGCCGACGACGATTGAACCATGGCTTCAGGTTAGCGAAGCCATGGGCGGAGGCTATGGAAATCTGCCGCCGTCAGAGCGATTGGATGCGCTGAACGTTCTGCGCGCGGAAACCCTTATCGGTGGGGACGGCTTCAAAGATGACGGGTTCGCCCTCGAACAACGTTTTAAAGCCCATACCGACGATGGAGGAGTGATGGACAAAAATATCCTGCCCCGTATCGTCGGCGATGAAGCCGAACCCTTTCCGGTTGTCAAACCACTTAACTTTGCCGCTGGCCATAACTGCTCCTGAATTGCGAGGCCGCCGAAAAAAGAAAGCGAATGCGGCTGGTTCAGCCGCATCCGCGCAACATCAATTTTTCCCAGTACTCATGCCTCTGGTGTTAGGTTCCGACTATGAGTCAATCCGTCCCCCTGTCAAGGTAATTTTTAATCGACGCGCAAGGCCTGTTCCAGCATTTGCGGCAGATGACCGGTGAGGGCGCTTTCGGTGACCGCGAGGCTGGCACCGGCTGCCTGGGCGGCAGCGAGGAGGGCCGGGGCGTTGTCCGGGGCGAAAGCAATGATGGGCAGATGGCTGGTGGCACCGTCCGCCCGGATTTTACCGATGGCGGCCATGACTTCACCCTGGGAGTCGAGATCGGTCAGCAGCAAGAGGGGCATTTCCCGTTGCACAGTGGCAAACAGCCGGGCGGCATTGTCCAAGGCAAGGACGCGGTAATTCAAATCCTGCAGCCGGTTCACCAACTGGCTGCCGGGCATGAGCCGTTCGTAAAAAAACAAAGCGAGAGGCTGCGGCATAATCCGGGGATCACGGCAAATCGGTCGCGCCCATCAGGAAACGATCGCATTCACGTGCGACGCCGCGGCCTTCGTTGAACGCCCACACGACAAGGCTCTGGCCGCGGCGGCAATCGCCGGCGGCAAAAACTCCTGGAATGTTCGTGGTGTATTTTTCGAAATCAGCCTTGGCATTCGAACGCGGGTCGCGCTCGATGCCGAGCGATTCAAGCAGCGGCTGATCCGGCCCAAGAAAACCCATCGCCAGCAGCACGAGCTGCGCGGGCAAAACCTTTTCCGTACCGGGAATGTTTTTCGGGATGAACTGGCCTTTATCATTTTTCGTCCATTCCACCTGCACCGTATGAACCGCTTTGACGTGGCCATGGGCATCGCCTTCAAACTTGGTCGCGGTGGTCAGATAAACCCGGGGGTCGGCACCGAATTTAGCGGCGGCCTCTTCCTGGCCATAATCCAGCTTGTAGGTCTTCGGCCATTCGGGCCAGGGATTGTCCTTGGCGCGGGCAAGCGGCGGCTGGGGCAGGATCTCCACCTGCACCAGCGACTTGCAGCCATGACGAATCGAAGTGCCGACGCAGTCTGTGCCAGTATCGCCACCACCGATGACGACGACGTCTTTGCCCGTGGCATCAATGAAACTCCCATTTTTGTGCTGGTCCAAAACGGCTTTGGTATTCGCCGTGAGAAAATCCATCGCGAAATGAATGCCCTTCAACGGACGTCCTTCAATCGGTAAATCGCGCGGCTTGGTCGCGCCCGTGGCCAAAATCACCGCAGCGAAATCCTGCAGCAGTTTTTCCGCCGGCAGATTTTTTCCGACTTCTGTGTTGCAGACAAATTTCACGCCTTCTTTTTCGAGCAGGTCAATGCGGCGCAGCACGACTTCTTTTTTGTCGAGCTTCATGTTGGGAATGCCATACATCAGCAAGCCGCCCGGACGATCCGCGCGCTCAAATACCGTGACGTCGTGGCCGGCTTTATTCAATTGCGCGGCCGCCGAAAGTCCCGCCGGACCGGAGCCGACCACCGCCACTTTTTTCCCCGTGCGATGCTTGGGCGGTTCCGCCGTGACCCAGCCATTTTCCCAGCCGTGATCAATGATTTCGCATTCGATGTTTTTGATCGTAACGGCGGGATTGTTCATGCCGAGCACGCAGGAACCTTCACACGGCGCGGGACAGACACGGCCGGTGAATTCCGGGAAATTATTCGTCTTATGCAGCCGGTCGAGCGCCTCGCGCCAAAGTCCGCGATAAATCAAATCGTTCCATTCCGGAATCAGATTATGGATCGGGCAGCCGCTCGCCATGCCGCTGACAAGCTGGCCGGTGTGGCAGAACGGAATTCCACAATCCATGCAGCGCGCGCCCTGTTTTTTCAGGTCGGCTTCGGGCAAATGGTGATGAAATTCCTTCCAGTCGGCGATGCGCGCGAGCGGGGCGCGGTCGGCAGGTAATTCACGCTGGAACTCTAAGAATCCGGTTGGTTTTCCCATCTTATTTTAGTTTTTGATGCTAAATTATTTTGGCTTGTTCAATGTCCGCCCTTCACGTTTTCCTCAAACGCGGCCATGACCGCTTCGTCACCAGTCAAGCCTTGCGACTGAACCTTTTTAAGCGATTGCAGCACGCGCTTGTAATCCTGCGGCATGACTTTGACAAATTTCGGGATGACGTTTTTCCAGTCGCCGAGAATTTTTTCGGCACGTTCGCTGTGCGTGAAAGTTTGATGGCGCTGGATCAATTTCCAGACCTCCTCGATCTCATCCACGTCGGTGAGTTTTTCAAGGCCGACCAGTTCCATATTGCAGCGGCTCGCGAAATCACCCGCTTCGTCCAATACGTAAGCCACGCCCCCGCTCATGCCGGCCGCGAAATTGCGGCCCGCTTTGCCGAGCACCACCACGCGGCCGCCGGTCATGTATTCGCAGCCGTGGTCGCCCACGCCTTCGACGACCGCATTCACGCCAGAGTTGCGCACGCCGAAGCGTTCCCCCGCCATGCCGCGCACAAAAATCTCACCCGCCGTCGCGCCATAAAGGGCCACGTTGCCGATGATGATGTTTTCCTCCGCGGCAAAGGTTGAGCCCTTCGGGGGATACACGATCAATTTGCCGCCGCTCAGGCCTTTACCGAAATAATCGTTCGCATCGCCTTCGAGTTCGAGCGTCATGCCCTTGGGCGTGAAAGCGCCGAGGCTCTGGCCCGCGCTGCCATTGAATTTCAGAAGCACCGTGTCTTCAGGCAAGCCGGCCGGCCCGTGTTGCTTGGTGATTTCGCTGCCGACAATCGTGCCGACCACGCGGTTCACGTTGATGATCGGCAGTTCCGCGCGAACTTTCTCGCCCCGCTCAATCGCCGGTTTGCAGATGTCCAAAAGCCGGGTGACATCCAAAGATTTTTCCAAACCATGATCCTGCGCCTGTGAGCGGAAACGGCCGACCTCCGGTCCGGCTTCGGGCTGATACAAAATCGGCGTGAGATCGAGGCCCTTGGCTTTCCAATGCTCGATGGCTTTCCACGGCGCAAGTTTATCCGTGCGACCAACCATGTCCTCCAGTTTGCGAAAACCGAGCTTGGCCATGATCTCACGCAGTTCCATCGCGATGAATTTCATGAAATTCACCACATGATCCGCGTCGCCGGTAAAGCGCTTGCGCAACTTGGGATCCTGCGTGGCCACACCGACCGGGCAGGTGTTCAGATGGCAAACGCGCATCATAATGCAGCCCATCACGACAAGGGGCGCGGTAGCGAATCCAAATTCTTCCGCGCCGAGCAGCGCGGCAACGGCCACGTCGCGACCGGTTTTCAACTGGCCGTCCGCCTCGACATAAATGCGGCTGCGCAGATTGTTCAACACCAGCGTCTGATGCGTTTCAGCCAAACCAAGTTCCCAGGGTCCACCCGCATGTTTAATGGACGACAACGGCGACGCACCGGTGCCGCCGTCGTGACCGGAAATCAAGACCACGTCCGCATGGGCCTTGGCCACGCCCGCCGCAACGGTGCCAACGCCGACTTCGGCAACGAGCTTCACGCTGATGCGCGCATCGCGGTTGGAGTTTTTCAGGTCATGAATCAACTCCGCCAAATCTTCGATGGAGTAAATGTCATGATGCGGCGGCGGCGAAATCAAACCGACCCCGGCGGTCGTGCCGCGTGTTTTGGCGATGTCCGGGAAAACTTTCTTGCCGGGCAGCTCGCCGCCCTCGCCGGGTTTCGCGCCTTGCGCGAGCTTGATCTGCAATTCACGGGCGTGCGTCAAATAATTACTCGTCACGCCGAATCGCCCACTGGCGACCTGCTTGATCGCGGAATTCTTTGAATCGCCGTTGGCTTCCAAAACGTAGCGCGCGGGGTCTTCACCGCCTTCGCCGGTATTGGATTTTCCGCCGAGCCGGTTCATTGCGATGGCCAGCGTTTCGTGCGCTTCCTTGCTGATGGAGCCGTAACTCATGGCGCCGGTTTTGAAGCGCTTGACAATGCTTTCCACGGATTCGACTTCATCAATCGGAATCGCGGTTTCGGCAAATTTGAAATCGAGCAGCCCGCGAAGCGTGCAAAGATTTTTCGCCTGGTTGTTCACCAGTTCCGCGTATTCGCGGTAAATCTTTTCGCTGCCAAGCCGGCACGCGGTCTGCAGTTTGTGAATCGTCTGCGGATTAAACAAATGATATTCGCCGCTGTCGCGCCATTGATATTGGCCGCCGGCTTCGAGTTCCGCGTTGACCGTTTCGCGCGGGAAGGCGCGGCGATGACGCGCCAGGGCTTCCTCGGCGATGACCTTGAGACCCACGCCTTCGATGCGCGAGGGCGTCCACGTAAAATATTTGTCCACGACCTCGCTATTGAGGCCGACGGCTTCAAAAATTTGCGCGCCACGATAACTTTGCACGGTCGAGATGCCCATCTTGGCCATGGTTTTTACCACCCCTTTGATCGCGGCCTTGACGAATTTCTTCACGCCCGTCTTATGATCGGTGCCCGGCAGCAAACCTTCCTTGATGAGATCATCGATTGTCTCATAGGCCAGATACGGATTGATGGCGCTGCAACCGTAGCCAATGAGCAGCGCAAAATGGTGCACCTCGCGTGGTTCGCCGGACTCCAGCACGAGGCCGGTGCGACCGCGCAGACCGGTGCGGATGAGATGATGATGCAGTCCCGCCGTCGCGAGCAAAGCGGGGATGGGCGCGAGTTCGTCCGATACGCCGCGGTCGGACAAAATTAAAATGTTCGCACCTTCCTCAATCGCCTGGTCCGCGATGGCAAACATTTCCTCCAGCGCCGCTTCCAGACCTTTTTCACCGTCCGCCGCCTTGAATAAAATCGGCAGCGTCGCGGCGCGGAAACCCGGACGGTTTACTTGGCGCAGTTTTTCCAATTCTTCGTTCGTGAGAATCGGCTGCTCCAACCGGATGAGCGAACAGCTGTCCGGTTTGGAATTCAACAGGCCGCCGCGGCAACCGACCATCGTGTGCGTGGCGGTGATGATTTCCTCGCGGATCGGATCTATCGGCGGGTTGGTCACCTGCGCGAACAACTGCTTGAAATAATTGTACAGCAACTGCGGCTTGTTCGACAGGACCGCGAGCGGCGTGTCCGTGCCCATGGATCCGAGCGGCTGCACGCCCGTGCTGGCCATCGGTCCAACGATGATGCGCAGATCCTCAAACGTGTAGCCAAACGCCTGCTGCTCCTGCAAAATCTTGCGGTGCGACGGTTCGGTATGGCCGGAGGGTTCCGGCAAGTTTTCCAGCAGGACGTGATACTTGTCGAGCCACTCACGATACGGATGCGCGGTGCTATACTTCTTTTTGAGCTCCTCGTCGGCGATAATGCGGCCCTGCTCAGTATCGATCAGGAACATCCGGCCCGGTTGCAACCGGCCCTTGCTCGCAATGCGCTCCGGCGCCACCGGCAACACGCCGGCTTCCGAGGCCATGATCACGACATCATCCTTGGTGACGTAATAGCGCGACGGCCGCAGCCCGTTGCGGTCGAGGCACGCGCCGATGCGGATGCCGTCCGTGAACGCCATCGAGGCCGGGCCGTCCCACGGCTCGATGAGGCACGAATTATATTCGTAGAACGCCTTGCGCGCGGTGTCCATGCTCTCATGATTTTCCCACGGCTCGGGAATCATCATCATCATCGCGTGCGGCAATTCGCGGCCGGCCATGACCAGTAGTTCGAGACAATTATCAAATTGCGCCGAGTCGCTGCCATCCTCGTTGATGACGGGGATGACCTTTTTAATGTCCTTGCCAAACAATGCGGATTTGAAATTCGCCTGCGCCGCCTTCATCCAATTCACATTGCCGCGCAGCGTATTGATTTCGCCGTTATGCGCGATGAACCGGTTCGGATGCGCACGGTCCCAGCTCGGGAACGTGTTCGTGGAAAAGCGCGAATGCACCAGCGCCATCGCCGTGACCATGCTTTCATCGCGCAAATCCGGATAATACTTCGCGACCTGCTCCGGCATGAGCATGCCCTTGTAGGTCATGGTCCGCACCGCCAGGCTGGAAACATAGAACCATTTGCCGCCGTCGATTTTACTGCCGTAACGGATCTTCTGCTCCGCCTGTTTGCGGATCACGTAAAGTTTGCGCTCGAACGCCGCTTCGTCCTTCAGCTCCGGATTGCGCCCGATGAACACCTGGGCCATGTGCGGTTCGGCGGCCACCGCCGTCTTGCCGAGCGAGGAATTATCCGTCGGCACATCGCGCCAGCCGATCAGCGTCTGCCCCTCGGCGGAAACAATTTTCGCGAAGGCGGTCTTGACGGCGTTGCGCTCCAAGGGATTTTTCGGCAGAAACAACATGCCCGCGCCGTATTCTCCGAACGCCGGGAGTTTAAAGCCGAGCTTGGCCGTAGCCTTGACCAGGAAATCATGCGGTGTCTGAATGAGAATGCCCGCGCCGTCGCCCGTATTTGGCTCGTGGCCGACCGCGCCGCGGTGGTCGAGGTTCACGAGGATTTGCAGGCCGTCCGAGACCAACTGATGAGACTTCCGGCCTTTCAGGTTGACAACGAAGCCGATGCCGCACGAGTCATGCTCGAACTGCGGATCATAGAGCCCCTGTTTCTGCGGCGCGCCGGGCGGCGTTGAGCCAGTCTTATTAGCGGTCTGCATTTTTATCTGGTGGTGCGCGGGCTGGATAAGCCCGCGTACACTTATTTTTTACTCAAAAATTATCCGGGCGCAATAAATGTTTTCAAAAAACATCAATAAATCGGCGATTAGAAATCAGATTTTTACCCGCGCCAGCATTAGGTAGAACCGAAACCGGCCAAAATCGTCCGCGCAATTTGAAACTGCGGCCGTCGCGCGCCGTCAAAAAGTCCTGCTCAAAATCCCGTTTTCATGCCCCGCACCACTGCGGCCGTCCCACCATTTGTATGTTAGTTTTCCGTTCCCAATCTCATTTTGTACGAAGGCGCACAACGGCTCCAGGCAAATCCGCCGCTCATCCCGTTCAACACCCTCTTGGTCAGCCTGGCGCGCCGGTGCGCTGGGCCATCCTCGGTGTGTTGAGCCACGACCAACCGCGGATGGTCAACGAAATCGCCAAAATTATCGGGCAATCGCCGGGACTCGTCTCCAAACATCTGGCCCTTTTGCGCGGCACAGGGTTGGTGGTGGTGAACCGACGGCTGTACCAGGTGCCGGCAGCCTTCATCGCCGACGCCGGCAAGCGGCATCTGGATTTCGTCCACTGCCTCCTGCGACCGCCGGATGCCAACGGCCAGCCGACGCGGTGAAATTTTTTAAACGCCCAGCGGCAGGCGGACGGTGAAAGTGGTTCCGGCTCCCGCGACGCTCGCCACGTCGATAGTGCCGCCGTGCGCCGCGACGATGGCCTGGCAGATGGCCAGACCGAGACCGGCGTTGGCGGCCCCGGTGCGCGCGTGTTCGGCGCGGAAAAACCGCCCGAACACGCGCGGCAGATTTTCGGCGGCGATCCCCTGCCCCGTATCGGACACCGTCAAGACCGCGAGGCCATTATTTGTTTCCAACTGCGCCCGCACTTCGCCGCCCGGCTGGTTGAACTGAATCCCGTTGGTGAGCAAATTGGTGACGACCTGCGCGAGCCGCTCGGCATCGCCCGTGATTTGCAGCGGCCGGGATTCCACCGTGATCTTCACGCCGCGCTCGGCGGCGAGCGGCTGCACCAAGTCCGCGCATTCGGCCACGGTTTGGGCCAGATCAAACGATTGCCGCCGCAAAATTTCCTGTCCCGCCTCGAACCGCGCCAGCGCGAGCAGCGACTCGATCAACCGGCGCATCCGCTGGGCCGCGCGCTGGCAGGCCGCGACGGTGTCGCGATATTCCGGAGCGGAACGCTCGCGGTTCAGCGCCGTCTGCGTCTGGGTGAGCATCACGGCGACGGGCGTCCGTAATTCATGCGCGGCGTCGGCGGCAAATTGTTTCTGCTGGGCGAACGCCGTTTCCAACCGCGCGAAAGTGGAATTCAACACGGCGGCGAGCTGGCCCAGCTCGCTTTCCGCCTCGGCGACGTTGATGCGTTGCGCCAAATCGCCGGCGGAAATTTTTGCGGCGGTGGCGCTGATAGCCTCGATTGGTTTGAGCGCCTGCGAAACCAGCCTTCCGCCCACGGTAAGGCCTAGCAATAAAATGCCAACGCCAACGCCTGTCAGCGTCAGAGCGATCAAATGAAGTTCATGCAGTTCGGGCGCGACATTCTTTCCCACCAGAATTGATTCTTCGATTCCCCTGTCAGTCGCCGAGATATCGCTTTGGATTTCTCGAAATGTTCCGTGCATCCAGGCCGGTCCGGGTTGACCCATCGGAATTCTTTGCGGGCTGAAATCACTATCAACGCTAAAATTGCCATTATATTTTTGTCTTGAATCTCCAGTCGGCAACTCTGGCATTGCATTCTCTTCAGTGATTGTTAGCCGCCCTGGGAGATATTTATCTGAAGTGGGCGCATTTGTGGATCGAGCGATTTCATGATCATCACGATTAATCACGAAATAAAATCCGTTCGGGTCAGAGGCATCAAAAAGCCCGGCGGCCTCTGGTGGCAGATGAAATTGAATGGGAACGCGTAGGTGATTTGAACCAGGGGCAAACGGCTCCGGCTCGTTTCCCAAGTCTTCATTGCGACGCGGAGGCGGCCGGTCAAACGGCGGTCCATCACCTTCCAATTCGCGAGGTGGCGGATGATGTAACGCATTTACCAGGAAACCAAACCGGCGATGCAATTCGTCGTCAATCCGGCGAAACTGACGATTACTCTCAAGGTGATAGGCTGTTAATCCAAAGCCCGCCAGCACCGCCAAGAGAATCAGCCCGTACCAGAGTTGCAGCCGCCATTTAATGGATTTGGGAATGTTCATTCGATGCAATAACCATGGCCGCGCCGGGTGACAATGAATTCCGCGCCGAGCTTTTTGCGGACGTTGGAGACATGGACGTCGAGCAGGTTGGACAGCGAACTTTCGTTCTCGTCAAACAGATGTTCGTAAAGCTGCGTGCGGGTGACGACTTCGCCGCGGTGAAGCGCGAGAAATTCCACCAGCGCATATTCGCGTGCGGTGAGCTCGACGGTTTTGTCCTTGAAGAAAACATTCCGCGCCGCGGTGTCAATTTTCACCGCGCCGATTTCGAGGACGTTCGTCGTATGGTTGGCGCTGCGGCGGATGATGGCGCGGAGCCGGGCGAACAGTTCCTCGAGGTCGAACGGCTTCACGACGTAATCATCCGCGCCGGTGTCTAGGCCTTTCACGCGGTCGCGGGTCTGGTCACGCGCGGTGAGCATGAGCACGGGCGTCTTTTTGGTTTTACGGAGGCGCTTGAGAATTTCCCAGCCGTCCAACCCCGGCAGCATCACGTCGAGGACGAGGGCGTCGTAGTCCGTGCCCTCGGCGTAGAAGTAGCCGTCGTCGCCGTTGTCGGCGGTGTCCACGGCGTAACCCTCCTCGCGCAGCGCCTGGGCGAGGCTCGCGAGCAGATCCGGTTCGTCTTCGACTACAAGAATTCGCATGTTTGGACGACGGAGTTTTAACAGGAACCGCGCGGCTCCGCCAGTGCGTGAATCTTCGCAGGTCCAACCTTAAGCCGGGATGAAGAAGTAAATTTTGCGGCTGCGCAAAAAATGGTCGGCTTCATCTTTGCTTAAGGTTGGCTCGCGTAAAGTCGCGGCATGAAAACTCAAATTCGCACTCGCAGCAACCGGCAACGAATTCCGTTCATCACGGCGCTGCTGGGAATAATTCTCACTCTCGCCGCCACCGCCGCCACCGCCGGCGACCCGCGCACGAACGGCTGGTTCACGACGCTTTCCGGCCAGTACGCGCGCATTTACACGAACAACGCCATGCGCGCCGCCGGCACGGCGCTGACGACCTGGAGCAACGGCACCGAGACGCAGTCCTTGCCGGCCTACGACGGCGTGCAGGCGGTGTATTCTTCGTCGAACTCGGTTTACGTGCGTAGCACCGGTCTGGCCAGCTACAACATGGGCCCTTGGCAGAACGGCGCGTTTCCTAACCTGCCGGTGAACCAGAAACTGCTTTACCGCGTGCCGCGCACGAACGGCGTGCCGGCGACCAAGTCGCTCAACGGCGGCGGCCAGATCGGAATTTTTGTGGATGGCGTGGAGATGTTCAACAGTTGGGATGCGTTTTCGTGGAACGGCTCGGCGGATGTCAGCGCGGGCAACACGACTTATTACTGGAACCGCGACGCCTACGTGAACGAGGGCGCGACGTTCGATCCGGGTTACGCGCACCAGCAGAACAGCGGCGTATATCATTATCACGCGGACCCGATCGGCCTGCGCTATCTGCTGGGCGACCATGTGGATTACAATCCGGCCGCCAAGACCTACAGCGAATCCACCAATGCGCCGACGCGGCACTCGCCGATTCTCGGTTGGGTGGCGGATGGATTTCCGATTTATGGTCCGTACGGTTATGCGAATGCGACGAACGCCGGCAGCGGCGTCCGGCGGATGATCTCCGGCTACGTCCCGCGTAACGGTCTGAACGGCACGGATAATCTTTCCACCAACGGCGCGGCGCGCTCGACCATCCCGATGTGGGCGCAAACCTTTTACGGCGTCGGCGCTGGTCAGAGCGGGCCGACGGTGAGCACCAATCCCGGCTCGTATTATCCCTTTGGCCGTTACATGGAAGACAATGCATTTCTGGGCGACCTGACCAATGTCGCCACCGGCAGCAACTATCAGGCGGGCGTGGATTTCGACCTAGACCAATACAACGGCCGTTTCTGCGTAACGCCGGAATTTCCGAACGGCACGTACGCCTACTTCGTCGCGATCGATGGCAACGGCGTGCCGGTCTTTCCCTATAACATCGGACGCGCTTATTATGGCAGCCCGGCCGGAGGCACCGTCACCAGCATCACAGAAACGGTCGCAACCAATTTCCTTGGCGGCCCGGCAGCCGTACCGTCGCTCAACGCACCCACGGTCAACAATGGCGCGGTCACTTTGACTTGGAGCGCGACGGAAGGCGGAACTTACCGCGTGCAATCCACGACCAATTTTTCTGCATGGACCACCAACACCACTTTCGTGACGGCTGTGTTGAATGGCGCGAGTTACACTGACAATCCCACGGACGCCGCCCGCTTCTATCGCGTCGCGCAGACGGCGTTGGCCAATTATGACGACGTCAGCGCGAGCGGCGGCGGCATAACCTATCCGGTTCCCGGCGGCAGCGTCAGCCGCAGCAGCGTCACCAATATCACCTTGAGCATTACATTGTCCGGACCACCGTCACCGCCGGCCGGCGCACCCATCACCAGCGTCAAGCTGGGATCCCTCACGGCCACCAACACGGCCGTTTCCTATGTCACGCAAGGCATCGTGCTGGCGACGTTCAATATTTCCAGCGCCACGACCGGCGCTCAAAACGTCGTCGTCACCTTCACCTCCGGCCCGCCGCCGTACACGTTCACGGGCGGCTTCACCATCAATCCGTGATTAAAAATCCAGCGTCAACACCCAAGCGCCGGTGAAAATTCCCTTTCTAAACCGCAAGCCCCGCGGCGTGGCCTGTCGGTTGATGCTTGGGATTTGGAGTTTCTCCGTGGCCTGGGGTTTGGCGCTCGGCGCTACTTTGCAAATTGAGATCACGCCCCAAGTTGCCGGCGAAAATCTCCAGCCCGCGACGTTTCGTTACCACACTTCGGCGGGCGAAACTTATTCCATCACACGTGTCAGCTATTTGGTCAGCGATTTTGCGCTGCAACGCAACGATGGTTCCTGGCAGGAAATTTCCAACTCCGTCGCCTGGCTGGACTTTGAACAAAACCGTAAATCCATCTGGCTTGAAAAAATCCCAGCGGGCGAATTTCGCGCCGTGCGTTTCAATGTCGGCCTGGTTCCGGCGCTGAATCATTTGAATATAACCAATTTTCCGGCCGGCCATCCGCTGAATCCCGACGTGAACGGCCTGTACTGGGGCTGGCAGGGTGGATATGTTTTTCTCGCGGTCGAAGGCCTGTGGCGCAACGCCGCCGGCGAGTTGGACGGCTGGGCTTATCACCTCGCCCGCGACCCGAACTGCACCCGCATCACCCTCGCCGCCGCGCTGACCCTCACCAACGAAACCAAGCTCGAACTCGACTTCGACGTGGCCACGTTGCTGAACGGGCCATGCCCGCTGTCGTTTGCGAAGGATGGCTCATCCACGCATTCGCGCGATTGCGATCCGGTGGCGGCCGCGCTGGCTGCAAATCTGCCGGGCGCGTTTCGGATTCACAAAATCACTTCACTTACCGATTTGGAAATTGCCGCCGCGCATCCGCGGCCGCTTTACCTGCCCGCGAAATTCACGCCGTATCCGTTCCAGATCAGCGCAACCTTTCCGGTGCCCAACCTGCCGCATGACAACCCGCTCACCGTCGAGCGCGTCCAGTTGGGCGAAACGCTGTTCTTCGACAAACAACTTTCCATCAACAACCGGCAATCGTGCGCCGATTGTCATCTGCCGGACAAGGCCTTTGCGGACGACCGCCGCACGGCACGCGGGGCGGAAGGCGGCCTAGGCTCACGCAACACGATGCCGCTTTTCAATCTCGCTTGGAAAAGCGATTTTTTCTGGGACGGCCGCGCAACGAGCCTGCGGGAACAAGTATTGCAGCCGATTCAAAATCCGCTGGAGATGCACGAGCCACTGACGAATCTGGTGGCAAAACTGCGCTCGGAAAAATCGGGGATCGATTACCCCGCCCGGTTCACCGCCGCGTTCGGCGCGCCGGATATTACAGCCGAAAAAATCTCACTGGCACTGGAAAATTATCTGCTCACGCTTACGTCGTTTGACGCCAAGTTCGACCGCGTGCTGCGCGGCGGGGAGAAATTCACAGCGCAGGAACAGCGCGGGTTTGAATTATTCGCCACCGAATACGATCCCCGCCGCGGTCAGTTCGGAGCGGACTGTTTCCATTGCCACGGCGGGCCGTTGTTCCAGAGCCAACGTTTCGCCAACAATGGTCTGGACGCGGCTTTTGCCGACCCCGGTCGCGTAAAGGTCACCGGCCACACGGCGGATGCCGGTAAGTTCGCCGTGCCTTCGCTGCGCAACGTCGCGCTCACCGCGCCCTACATGCACGACGGCCGTTTCCACACTTTGACCGAGGTGATCGAGCACTATGCCACCGGCGTGGTCCGCAGCCCGACCCTCGACCCGAACCTCGCCAAGCATCCCGATGGCGGCGTGCCGTTGCGCGCGGAGGACAAACTCGCGCTGGTGGCCTTTCTGAATACGTTGACGGATGAACGGTTTCTTTCCGCCAGTTCCGCCGACGCAGTGGCCGAAAAATAATTGCAACTATTTTCCGGCTTAACGCTGGCTTAAGGTTGCTTCGGCTAGATTGAGCGCATGAAAAGTGAAGCCCGTCGCACGCAAAAACTAATCCGGTTAAGTCGCCAGGTGCTGGTGACGTTCGCGGTGCGCGTGGTTTTGAAAAAATAGCCAAGCCATATATGAACACCTTTTTTACCATCACAGAAAACACGCGCTGGATGATCGTTGACGACAATGAACAGATGCTGCTGATGCTGTCGGCCGTGCTGAAAGAAAAGACGAGCGCCGAAATCGAATGTTACCGTTCCCCGGTGGCGGCGCTCGCCGCCTTCACCGCCGAGCCGGGAAAATATGAGTTGGTCATCACGGATTTTGAGATGCCGGAAATGGACGGGGCCGAATTGGGCCGCCGGCTGCGTGCACTTTCGTTGTCGCTGCAAATTTTCCTGGCGACGGGCAGCGGACAATTCACGGAGGAGACCGCTTATGACGCCGGGTTCAACGCACTGTTGATCAAACCGTTTCCCGTGTCGGAATTGCACGCGGCCTTGGCGGCGGCAGGATTGGACCGGGAAATGGCCGGCGCGAACTGACGCTTTACACCCACCAACCAACAAATGAAAGGTTAACTATGAAAATGAAAAACACCATCGCCCTCGCGCTGATTGCGCTGGGCACCACCGCGCTGGTCGCCAGCGCCCAGGACAACCACGACGGCCCGCCCGGCGGCGGCGAAGGATATCAGGGCGGACCCGGCAGACATCACCGGCCACCGCCCATGCCGATCGTCATGGCCCTGGATGTCAACCACGACCACGTGATTGATTCCAATGAAATCGCCAACGCCAGCGCCGAACTGCTGACGCTCGACAAAAACGGCGACGGCGTGCTGACCACGAATGAATACCTGCCGGCGCCGCCGAAGGATGCGCCCGCCGACGCGCCGCATCCGCCCACGCCGCTCATCGTGAAAGCGCTAGACGCCAACGGCGACGGCCTGATCGACGCCAGCGAGATCGCCAACGCGCCGGCGGAATTGAAGGCGCTGGACAAGAATGGCGACGGCCAGTTGACGCCGGACGAATTCATGGGGCCGCGTCCGCCCCGCCCCAACCATCCGAACGGCCAGGGTCAGGGGCCGGACGGTAATCAGGGCCACGGTGGCGATGACAGCATAGGCGGCCCGCCGCCGGATGACGGCAATGATGGCACTCCTCCGTCCGGGCCACCGCCGGATCAGCAATAAACTTCCGTTCGGGTGAACGGCAAGGCGGCGGACTGACCAAAACTTTGGGTGTGAAGGGCAGTCCGCCGCTCCTTTTTTTTAATTTGTCACCGGTTCGTGTGCCGGAATGGCGGAACGGGGTGGCAGCATTTTTACGGCAACGAATCCTGCGAACACACACAGGCCCGCACCGGCCAGATACGGCGAGTGCGGAAACAGCGCGTAGGCGCTGGTGGCAAAAAGTGGCCCGAAAATCCGGCCCAGCGTGCCGGCGCTTTGCGTGACGCCGAGCACGGCTCCTTGCTCCGCCGCCGGAGTGAAAATAGAAATCAACCCCATCGTCGGCGCGCGGTTAAGGCCGGAAGACATCGCAACCAGCGCCAGGCCGAACAGCAGGACGCCCAGTGTGCCGGCATACGGGATGATGAGCAGGCTCAAACCCACGGCGAACAGACTGCTGGTAATTAGTGCTGGCTCGCCAAAACGTTTTACCAGCCGGCCAATCATACCGCCCTGCACCAGCGCCGACATCAGCCCGCAAAAGGCGAACAGATAGCCGATGTGCCGTTCATCGTAATAAAATTTCTCCGACTTCAATTCCGCTGGATACGCGACTTCCAGCAACAACCGGTTCAGCCGGCGGTTTGTGTCGTTATTTCGCTTTGCTGCCACAAGCCGGACAGCTTCGTCGCCAAGTTTGAGATTTTGCCAGGCAACGGCTTCATAAAAATCCGGAGATTTGAGCAGCGTGTTTATTTCGTCAAACAGAACATGGCGGAGCGAAAGCTCACTGGCGGCGGGGTCGCCAAGTATTTTCAAGCCATCCGGCGAAATTCTCGCACGCACGCGAATGGAAACCGAATCAGCGCCGGAAACAATTTTTTGCGCCAGCGCGGCGGGATCTTTGAATTCATCCGGGTGCAAGTTGGGCGAACCGAGAAGCAGCGGCAGCGTGCATTCAAAGCAGGCAAAGCAGAATGTGGCCAGAAAATACAGGATGATGAGAAAGCCAACATGCGGCGTCTTCAAGGAGTGCGCCCATTGCGCGAGCTTGGGCCGCGGGGCCGCCGGGGTGGCACCAGGCTTGCGGCTCTCGCCGAGAATGATGAAAGCCAGCAAAAAATTTGCGGCGCAAATGCCTCCCGCCACCCAGCCCGGTCCCTGCAAGCCAAGATAGCTGGCGCTCAACGCGCCGATGACCGGGCCAAGGATGAACCCGAGACCAAATGCCATGCCGATGAATCCCATACCGCGCGAACGTTTTTCCGGCGGCGTCACGTCCGCAATGTAAGCCGAGGCCACAGAAATGTTCGCGCCGCAGATGCCGGCAAAAACGCGCGAGACCAGCAAAATGGTCAAGGCGGTATGGGGTTCAAGCCCCGGCCAGGCCGCCAGCGCAAACAGCGCGTAGGCAAGCGCCGCACCCGCCGTGCTAAACAGCAATACCGGCCGCCGGCCGATGCGGTCCGAAAGCCGGCCCCAATAGGGGGCAAAGAAAAATTGCATCACGGAAAACGATGCGATGATGAGTCCGATCATGAAACCCTCTGCACCAAACTTGTCCGCGTAGCGGGGTAGCAGCGGCAGGACGATGCCGAAACCAATGAGGTCAATGAAGACCGTGAGAAAGATGACGAGCAACGACGGTTTGCGATTCATGTTCAAAATAAACGCGGAGAGTTTAGCCTTGAATATCGGCGAGTCAAATTTGTTAGCCGGCGCGCACTCCCCGGTTTGGCTGGCCAGACCGAAGGGCGTATCAATTCCCGGCCACATGGGCTATGCTTTCGTCATGGACATCGATCTCACGGATTTTTCCACCGCGCAACAGCAGGCGATGTTCGACCTGCTGATCCTGGCCATGTACGCCGACGGCCATTTGACGTCGTTTGAAGACGAGCAGCTGCAAAAGCTGCTTGCCGCCATGGGTCACACCGAGGAGCCCGCCCGGCAACGCGAGTTTGACTCCGCCGTCACCCGGATCCGGCCCTGCATCCTGTCCATCCATGAGGCCAAGGAACTGGCCCTGGCGCTCGCCGGATCCTTCACCCAACGCGCCCAGCAGAAGCGGGTGTTTGCGGCCGTGGAACAGATCATGACCAGCGACCAGCATGTGAGCTCGTGGGAAAACACCCTCTTGATGGAACTGCGGATGAAATTTAGATTGTGAATCCGCCAGCCGGCCAGCACATTGAAACCATGAAATCTTCCTACGAACTCGCGATGGAGCGGCTGAACAAAACCGCCCCAGCCGCCAAGCTCACCGGCCAGCAGAAGCAGGCGCTCGCGGAACTGGACACCCGCTACGCCGCCAAGATCGCCGAACGCGAAATCGCCTTGAATGGCCAGATCACCAGCGTGGCCGATGACGCGGACAAAGCGGAGGCCTTGCGCGAGCAGCTGGTGAACGAGCGACGCAAACTCCAGGCCGATCTGGAGGAGAAAAAAGAACGGGTGCGGTCCGGCAAAGGCTGATCGTCCACTTCCGGAATCGTCCGCAGCCCCGCCCCGTTTCCGGCGACGGTTTAGCTCTTACTTCCCTGACCGTTGACTTTCTCCAGCTGGACATTTCCTGTCATTTAAATGGCTAGAACCGTGGATTGACGATTCTTCAACTAGTCCCTTAAGCTTAGAGTGCTAATAAAAAAGCCGGCGAATTTTAGCGCCGCCGCCATTGGGTTTGGGGAGCCAAACCGGACGGTTGGAAGCGGACCCTAGCCGGCCATCGGCCAGGGATCATAAATCGGAAGAACCCGCAGGTAACCATATGAGTACCACCGCCAACTTGGGACGTTCGCCACAATTGCGCATCCTGCTGCTGGAAGATTCGCAGATTCTGGCTGAAATCATGAAACTTTTCATTCTGCGTTGGTTTCGCTCCCCGGAAGTGATCATTTATGGGGATGGCGACCTGGCTTGGGCGGATTTGGTGCGGCAGGACCCGGACTTGCTGATCACTGATCGGAAACATCCCGGATTGGACGGCGAGGAACTGGTGCGGCGGCTGGCGGACCGACAAGTGAAGTTTCCCATCTTGATGCTGTCCGGCGACCCCAACCCCATTGAAAATACGACGCCGGATCTCCGCCTGCTTTTCCTGCCCAAGCCGTTCAACCGGGACAGCCTTTGGGTGGCCATCAATGCACTTGCCGGGCCATGCGATTTCCCGGTCCGCCCGCAGCCTGAGCCGACCGCAGCCAGCCAGACCAGCAAAGCTCCGCGCAAGCGCTCACGCACAATGGAAAAACATGATTGAACAGCGGTGCCCAGGAAGACTTTGACGTCAAAGCGATAAAACTTTGCTCCCGTCTCCAAACTTTTTCCGGCGACCACGAACAGGTGTTAAATCCAGACTCTCAGGGTGGTTTTTGCGGCTCTGGCCATCGCCGCCCAGGCGCAGCCTTCGATCTCGGCCAGTGGCACTAACCTTATATTGCCCTAACCATGACAATATATGGTTAGTTATATTTATCTATTATTTTAGTTGCATAAGATTTATAACCGACTAAGATTTGATCCGAATAGTAGATCGCTGGTTTGATTGATGGATTGATAACAACACAATTGGGAGAGAACGCTATTATGAAAAAACTTTGGTGTAATATCTCTTTGGCCTTGGCCCAACCGGATCCAAGAGAACTGGCAACCCTCGGCGAAGGCTTCGCGATCTAGATAAATGACCTCGCTCCGTCACCAACAGCAGAGTTTGCACAATTTCTCACCGCACCAATCTTCACCTCGCTTTGATTTTGGCGAACTCATTTTGGAGGGTGCGCCTTGATCGTGAGGAATGGGTGCTGTGTTCAAACAATGACTAAATGGGCTGGAGCGCTGGGGGGGGGGGGCGAATCGGGTGATCTATGGCATTGGTGTTAGCGCACCGTTGGTCAGTCGTCAACGCATCCCGGGAATTTCCCCAATGTATTCATTGGGGTACTCCGGTCATCGGCGGCAATTTAACCTCAAAATGGATATGAAACTTCGCAAGTCAGGCAGGACACGGTTGCTGGAATGCTCGTATAAATCGTTGCGGGTCGTCGCCGGTATAGGTCTGGTCTTTTGGATCGCCACCGGTGCCCAGGCGAACACGGTCAGCTGGGCCATAAGCGGTGGCATAGCGTGGTTGAAGTACAACAACTGGACCGGCGGCAATCCGCCCGGGCCCACGGATGTCGCCCAATTTGGCAGCTATCCGACCAGTTCGACGACCATCGGTATCGATCTGGGCAGCGGCCTGTTAAACAACGGCGCCAACAACGAAGCCGTAGGTGCCATCGAGGTGACTTCGGCCCGGGCCAATAAATTGACCATCGGCAATAGTTCAACCACCTATGCCGGCACGTTCACCCTCAAGGGCGCGACCGTTAATGGCGTCAATCATGTCGTGCTCCGCAACGGCAGCAACGGCAAGGACCTGGTCATTCAGGATAAAGGCGGCAGCGATACCTTGGATCAGAACATGACGCTCGCGCTCGGCGACCCGGTGGAAAACCTCGTGGTGTTGGACAGCGCCGGGTCCCTCGTCATCAGCGATGTGATTGCCAGCAGCAGAGGCACCACGCCGTTGACGTTTACCGGTTCGGGTTCCGGCACCATCAATGTGACCAACCCGGCCAACACCTTCACCGGCAATATCAAGGTGACCGGGGCCGAGTTGGACATAATCGCCGACGGTAGCCTCGGCAACACCGCAAATAACCTTACGCTCAACGGCGGCCGGTTCGGCATCGTGAGCGGCGTGACGGTAACCCTGTCCGCCACACGGGCGATTTGCATCGCCACCAACACCATCATCAATGTGCCGGGTGCCGCCAGCGTGCTAGCGTTCAATGGGGTGATCGCCGACTGCGCCGGTTCCACGGGCGGGCTAATCAAACAAAATCCCGGCCGTTTGTGTCTGGGCGGCGTGAATACCTTTTCAGGTAATGTCCAGATCAACGGCGGCACGTTGCAATTGACCAATGGCAGCGATCGCCTGCCCACGGGAGCCATAGTTTATCTTGGTCAGGCGGCGAGCACCAGTCTCGGTGTCCTGGATTTGAACGGCAATAATCAAACGCTGGCCGGGTTGGTTTCGGTGCCGGGAAATAATTATATGTTATTCCGGAACCTAGTCACCAATTCGTGCGCCACCGTCGGCACGCTCACCTTGGCGGGCAGCGGCACTTACGTTTTTGGCAACAATACGACCACCAACTCCGGCATCCTCGGCGGGCCGATCAATCTTGTCGTGCAAGGCTCCGGCACGAATATTTTCGGCGATGCGGACAATTATTCCGGCACCACCCTAATCACCAACACCGCCACGCTGGCTGTAAGCGCCAGCGGTTCGATCGCCAGCACGCCGCAGATAGCCATCGCAGCGGGCGCAACGTTCGACGTGTCGGCGGCGGGTTTCAGCTTCGGCGCAGCGCAGACGCTGGCCGGTGGCAGCAGTTCCGGCACGGCCAACCTCAAGGCGACCGACGAAACGGTGACGCTGTCCCCGGGCGCGAAGCTTTCATTCCACGCCGTTGGCGGCAGCAGCCCTTCGGTCGGCAAAATCAGTGACACGGGCGCGCTGACACTGAACACCAACGCGGTTACGGTGTGTCTGGATGATGGCACCCTGGGACCGGGCACTTACCGGTTGCTGGATTGCTCGGGCACGCTCACGGGATCGGCCAGCAACCCGGCCGCCATCACGGGTGCCGGCTCCCTTCCCAGCGGCGCTACCGCCACGATCAGTACGACGACGGGTCCGGCCGGCCATATTGATCTGGTGGTAAGCAAGGGCAACGCCAATGTCGAGCTGACTTCCACGGCAAACCCATGCGGGTTTAATGATAGCGTGGGTTTTACCGCCACCCTGCCGTCTGATGCGACGGGCCAGGTTGTTTTCTGCACCACCAACGGCCCCTTCAGCACGAATATCCTCAACAACGGGGCCGCTACGAGCGGGATCATGAACCTATTGCCGCGTGGAACCAATTTGATCACGGCCGTTTACAGCGGCGACGGCAACTATCTTGATAGCCAAGGTGCGCTAAATGAGCTCGTTACCAATCATCCGCCGACCGCTGTCACAATCAGTTATTTCCGCAACGGGGGCATCGTCTCCTTGCACATCGCCATCACCGACTTGCTGACCAACATATACGACGCCGACGGCGACCCAGTCACGCTGGAGGGAACCTGCGTCAGCACCAACGGCATCGCTTTGATCAACGGCTCCGGTTACCTGTCGTATCGGAACACGAACGCCGTGAACGACCAGTTCCTCGGCTTCATCACCGATGGTTTTGGCGGCACAAACGTTGTGACCGTCAACCTCGTCATCCGCTCCAGCACCGTCGGCGGTCAGACACAAGGTCTCCGCCTCACGGGCGACCGATGCACGGCCACGTTGAACTTCGCCGGCATACCGGGGTATCGTTACATTGTGCAACGCTCGACCAACCTCGCCGATTGGGTGGACATCCTTCCGACCAATGTGCCGGCCAACGGGGCCTTTCAGTGCCTGGACAATCTCGGGCCCAACCCGCCGACCCAGGCTTATTACCGGCTCCGTTGCGATCCCTAAGCCCGCCCGGTCAAGGCAGCCGCCCGCCCGTGGGAATTTTGAATTGAATAAAACTTCTGGTTCGTCCACAGTGTCTGTCTGTGCGGAGAGATGGCTGAGTGGTTTAAGGCACACGCCTGGAAAATGAAAACATGGTGAAATCGCTGAAATTGTCACAACCGGTCACACCTATTCAGAATTGACTAAACCATTGATTTAATTAGCCTTAAACACCGTTCTGGAATTCCCCACCTGTTCTCATTTATTCTCATTTTTTGGCAAGCAGTATCAGATTGCAGTATCAGATTTGTGCTCTTGATGGCGCACCTGATTTCCTTCAGTTCCGCACAAATAGTGCCGTTTGTCTGCTCATTTTTTCTTCGCCTCGCCCCGTAATATTTTCACCGGTTCGGGCAATTTGTAATGCCGCTTCAGACCTGACTCGGCCAGCAGCCCGGCCGGCACCCGCGCGATGAATTCTGGAAAACTTCGTTCCACGCGGTCGCGTAACAATTTCTGCCCGGTCTTGGATGCCCAGAAGTCGTCCTCGATTTTAGTAAGCGCAATGGCCGCCTCATCGCTCGTCAGGTTTTCCTGCTTGGCCAGCGCCCAGATCAACTCTGGGTCGCCCGGCAGGCTCACCGGCAGCGGCACAAATTTCAGCGTGACCTCCGGTTCGTCGCTGCCTTCCGACGCGAGCGGTCGCACGGGAATCCGGCTGTGGAACTGGGTTCCGTCCGGCAGCGAAACATCCACCAGCAGGCCTTTGCCATCTTCATTCGGCTCGATTTCCAGATCCGCATCGCCAAACCCGGCCACGAGCTGCTGTTTTACTTCCTCCAAGGTTTTAGCCTCCAAGTCCGGCAACGCGATGCGCTCGCAGAACTTTTCAAACGAGTTGGCCCGGTTCTTGGCCCGCAATTCGGCCTCGAACGCGGCATAGATCTTTTCGGCGAACGCCGGGTCGGGCGCCACCCTGGGCAGGATGGTGCGCAACAAGTCCAGCAACTGAGCCTGTTCGTCGCGCTTGGATTTGGTCGGTTTCTTTTCTTTCATGAATTTGGACTGCGTTAATTTGAAAACGGTCGCATGGTGTAACGGAGTGGCGATGGAGTGTAAAACGTAAACGCAACAAAAGTGGCTCCAGTCTGAATTTGCAGCAACGCGCCTCCTGAAACGCCTGTATCTGCAACAGCCCCTCCGTTTGTGTAATAAGCCTTTGGTAGAGACGTTCGTTTTCTATCAGTCCCTGGCGCAATTCCGCGCCGGGGATTTTTTGTTTAACCCTCCACCGAAAGGATTCTTATGTCCCCTCAAGCAGGCTGGATTCTGCAGGAAGAAATCGTGCCGCGTCTGCGCTCCGCCATTCCACGCTCCGTCAACTGCGTCGGCTCAGAAGATCACGCGGAGCTGATCCAGGATGCCTCGTGCATGGCCGCCCGGATGATTGACCGGGTCGAAGGCCAGGGCAAGCTCGGCACGATCACCGCAAGCAACATCGCGTTTTACACGCTTCAACATCTCAAATCAGGCCGGCGTTCATACGGCACCAACACAGTGGATGTCTGTGGCATCGGCACCCAACTCAACGGTACATCCCGGTTGCACTCGCTCAACGAGGTCGTGGCCGAGGATGAAGCTGGGTGTGAGATCTTCGAATTGCAGGATGTGTTGAGCAACGACCACGAAGACCCGGGCATGGTAGCTGCGAGGAAGCTCGACTGGGACAGATTCCTGGATCAGCTGTCACACGTCGAGCAGCTGGTGATTGAGTTCTTGAGCGCTGGCAAAACGCTCCGGGATGTCGCGCGTCAGGTCGGTTTGAGCGATTCGGCCATGCAGGGGTATCGCCGCAAAATCGGTGCGAAGGTACTCGAGTTCTTCGGCATCGATGTGCTCGTGGACCTCGGCATCGAGCCCAG
>Ga0302275_10001191_pt1 | contig 28116 bp, 22 predicted proteins | sample III_Bog_N2_2_FD_200229 | JGI IMG/M metagenome (GOLD analysis project Ga0302275, IMG submission 200229) | Peat permafrost microbial communities from Stordalen Mire near Abisko, Sweden - III_Bog_N2_2 | ecosystem: Environmental > Terrestrial > Soil > Wetlands > Peat | place: Sweden: Abisko... | reverse complement strand
GTCTGGAGCTTCCTCGATGCTGATGCGATGGCTGACGATCTGGCTCGGCTTCGATTTCCCGTTAACAATCAGATCCCGAAGATACTCGTTATACTTCTTCACCGGAGCCTGGCCGCTTCCCATGGTGAGACCTTTGTCGAAGAAATCTGCCAGCGAAAAGGGAAATATTCCCTGTTTCGCCTGATCATTCTTCGCGCCGGGGTCGGGCGCTATGTAGACTCCGATCATGCCCAGCGATCCCGTAGCATTGAGCACGCGAACGCAGTTTTCCAGAACCTGCGTCGCCTTTTCTTTGCCGGGATTCTCATCGTCGCGCGCCTGATACCCCACTGCGTCAATGGCGCAGTCCACGCCCTTCATCTTCTCTTCGCCGGGGCGCAGGCCGCCGGTGATTCCCTTGTTTTCCTTGCGGAGCGCGAAGATCTGTTCCACGGGATCGCCCTGGGAGAAGTCCACGGGAATCGCTCCGAGTTCCTCCGCCTTCTGCAGTCGCTCCGGAATGCTGTCGACTACGTAGACCTCTGACGCACCCTTCAAGATCGAACAATGGGCGGAAAGCAATCCCACCGGGCCTGCGCCGAAAATCGCAACCGTTTTACCCGCGCTGACGCAAGCCAGTTCAGTCGCATGAAACGCCGTCGGGAACACATCGGATAGAAGCAGGAAATCGTCCTCCCATTCATCGCCCGGCTGGCCTGGAACCTTCAGACAATTGAAGTCCGCATAAGGAACCAGAACAAATTCTGCTTGGCCGCCTTTATAGGGACCCATGCCTGCATATCCGTAAGCGGCATGCGGCGCTTCCGGATTTAATACCAGGCACGCCTCAGTGTGGCCGCGATGGCAATTGAAACAATATCCGCAAGCGATGTTGAAAGGGAGAACCACTCGGTCACCCTTCTGAATGCTCTGCACCGCATCGCCGACTTCGTCGATCACCCCCATGATCTCGTGGCCGACCACCGTGCCCTTGTCGAGAGGCGTGCGGCCGTCATACATATGCAAATCGCTGCCGCAAATTCCGCTGGTGGTGACTCGTAAAATTGCATCGGTGGGCGAGTCGATTTTTGGCTTGGACTGCTTGGATACCGACATCTGCCGAACCCCTTCGTAAGTAATTGCCTTCATCGTCATTCGAAAACTCCTATGTCGTAAACTTTGAGGTTTTGATCCTTATGAAGTGGCGTACATTCAGGGTCAACCCCGAGCCGGCAAGCTGGAATCGGGTTTCCACTGTAAGTCCAGCGATGATTTGCACCAGCAGTTACGGACGAATCAGGCCGTTTCATCGGAGCAGCGATGAGGCATCCGTCGACCAAAAGAAATGAAGATATCGAGAAATGGAAGATCTTGAGAAATGAAGGAGGAGGAATTATTGCAGGCTGAGGTTGATGTCGCCGTGCTTATCGAAGGTGACTTGCAACACGTTGTCCTGTTTGCTGGCAAATTCTCCCGTCACCGTGGCGGATTGATCGTACCCCACGGCATCGGAGGTGACGCGCACGCGTAGATGATGATTTCCGGCGGGTACTTGCATGGCGTGCAGCTCATGCCCCTGCACGTGGTGGAAGACGACGAGACGTTTCTTGTCGGTTCCTTCCAGGGGATGGGTATAGCTCAAATGATCGTCCACCCAAACGGAAAGCTTGGCTTCCGCGAATCTGTGGTCGACCTCAATCTCTAGCATAGCCGGAGGAACAGTCGGCGCTGCCACTGGCGCCGGGGTTGAATCCGACACCGTTTTTATTGCGGCCGGGCTATTGTGACTGGCCGGGGCCGCGGGTTTCCCCGATCGCCTCGATCCCGGCGCTCGCGTGGTGATTGGCGAATCTTGCGCGATGATGGAGTTGTCCGCAGGTGATGGGGTGGAAGAACCCGTCGGGGATGGCGGTGTCGCGTCGGCTATGATCGAATCAATAACCTGCGCTGCCGTCGGCCTCGGCGGAGCGGCTACTGGTTGCGTTGGTGCAATTGAATTTCCGGCTCTGCTTCGCGATGCTCTCGGACCAAACGAGACGACCCACACTCCATAAGCAAGCGCCGCAATCAAGCAGAAGGCGCCCACGACAAGTGTTTTACGGCTCAGGTCGCGAAGTTGCTTGAGGGAGTCTCGCACCTGCGCGGAAGTGTGTGGCACCGGGTCCCGGCCCGCAACAGTTCCGGCCTTCCGGACCGGCGCTACGATTTTTTTGAGCTTCGCTCTCTCGCGGTCTTTCTCCCGCTCTCTTTCTCGATCTCGCGAGGCTTGGTTCGGAGCAGGAGCGAAGCTCGGGCTCGGCTGTTTCGCTTTGCTCCACGGCTCCCGGCCTTCGCGCAAATGCTGAATGTCGAAAGCCATCTCCATGCCGCGCTGGTAGCGCTGTGCTGCGTCTTTGGCCATGGCTCGGTCGATAATGTAGTCGAGACCGGGAGGTAGTTCCGCATCAAGAACGGTTGCCGGCACGGGATCACGATTCACCACTTTGTAGGAGATCGTGATGGCGCTATTCCCCTGGAACGGGCGATGGCCGGTGAGCATGGTGTATAAAATTACGCCCAGGGAGAATATGTCGGAGCGTCCATCGATCGCATCGCCGTTTAGCTGTTCCGGCGACATATAGGCTGGAGTTCCCAGTGCGCGTCCGCCATGGGTCAGGTCGCCGAAATTGAGTTTTGCTACTCCGAAGTCGGCGATTTTTGCCTTACCGTCCTGGGTGAGAAGCACGTTTGCCGGTTTCAAGTCGCGGTGTACAACTCCCTGGCCATGGGCGCAATCGAGAGCCTCCGCGAGCTCCAGTGCGAGTTGAAGGGAGGTCTCCACCGACAGCTTGTGGCCCACGCTCGATTGCATCATCGCATCGAGTGACTGGCCGCCGACGTACTCCATCACAATGTAGGGAGCACGCGTTTCCGGCTCTTCGCCCACGTCAAAAATGGTCACGATTCCGGGATGAGAAAGCCGGCCTGCGGCTTCTGCTTCGCGAAAAAAGCGTTCGCGAAATTCCAATTCTTCTTCCGGTGGCTGACCGGCCAGCGAGATAGTCTTTACCGCGACCACACGATTAATTTTCGGGTCCCGCGCCTTGTAAACGATGCCCATCGCTCCCCGCCCTAGTTCGGAGAGGATCTCGTATCGTCCAAAGCGGTCGCTTCTGCGATCTTCCATAGGGGTCCAGCGCCGAACGGAGAAAAGAAAATGGTGGCCTTTTTCTAATTGTGCCTCTCTGTGCCCGAAGTTCCAAGTTACCTCCGTGTCGCCCAAACTGCCGGAAGCGCCCGGCCAAAAGGCGATCTGACGGGCTGACTTCGGATCCGATACGCGATTGTTTACGATCCTCTAAGGCATCCCACGGATGGGATCGACACCATGGCCGGCGCAAACTCGCTACAGTGAAAGAAGCGCTTCCTGATCCACGCAACGATGTCATTTGCGGGGAAGGGAAACGGAGACTGAGCCAGGAGGTTTTCGAATGTCAGGAACTAGAATTACTTTTCTATCAATTCTTCTTCTGTGCGGAACGTGGGTGTTCGCGCAGAGTGGAGGCGCAGGTGGTGCAGGAGGCTCGGGAGCGGGTGCTGGTCAAGGAGCAGGTGCAGGTGCAGGCGCCGGCACCGCAGCAGGACAGACTCAAACGCCGGGTACTTCGAACCCTTCGGGAATGTCGACGACGCCCGGAAGCGCTTCGACGCCCAATAGTCCGAACTCAACCCCGTCGACCGTTCCGGGATCCAATTCCCCGAATCAACCGACTCCGGGCAGCAGCACGCACCCCTCGACCGTTACCCCAAACCAGACTCCTGGAAGTTCGCCCAGCGACTCGCCTTGCGCAGCAATGCCGGGAACACCCGGCGCGCCGAGCGGATCGGCTACCAATCCGGGAACTCCCAACACCGGCTCTTCCGCCAACAACGGTTCGTCCGGTTCGGGCACTGGAAGCAGTTCGAATCCTGGCGCGTCGAGCGCACCTTGCTCACCCGCCAGCAGCGGCTCGCCTAAATAAGAGGCTCGCCCAAAATTAAGAGCGTCACTTAAACAATTTTGGGGAAAGCGATTTTCCCCACTCGCACGCGGACCCGATTCTCTCCCGGGTCCGCATTTTTGTTGGGGGAGGATACTGCTATTCGTAGGTGAAGGACAGCTTGTCGAGATAGATGGAGTAGGGCGTTTGCACGTTGTTCCCGTCCATCTGGTAGTTGACCGTGATGCCGTACCATCCCGGATAGGAAGCGGGGTTGTGATAGATGTTCAGGGTATTGGTCACCCCGTTCAAGGTGATCGACTTGTAAAGAAGTTGATTACCCGAGGTGCGCTCGACCTCAAGCGTCAGATGATTCCAGGCATTATTGTTGGGATAGCAGGGCACACCGGTAGGAATCCATTGGGCCGCGACCGGATCCCAGACGTCCCACTCATTGCCACCGGCGATGCGGCATTCATGGCCCCATACGAAGCCCATGCCGTCAAAGAATTGATTGAGGTCGAACTCGAGCGCTTGCGACGCAGGCAGATTGCTGCCAAAGAAATACACGTCGTAACTGAGATTGTGCACCGATGGAATCAGCGAATGATTCTGGTCCAGCATGCCCTGTGTCGATCCGTCCCCAATCAAGTGGTTGTTGAACAGAACGTCCCAGTACGGTCCGGTACCGCCGATATTGAACTGCGTTGCCGAGCCGGACAGGGAAGGATTCTTGATGCCTTGCTGCATGCTGAACGTGATCTGCTTGCCGCAGGGGTTGCAGTCGATGAAGTCAGGAGGACCCTGCCCGGCCATGTCCCAGCCGTTATCCGCCTGTACGTTGTTGAAAGCATTGCCCACCACGATGGTGACCGGCGTCGTGGATGATCCGCCGCAATTGTCCCACTCTTGAACGACTGCATTGTAAGTTCCCGGAGCCAGAGAGACATTAGCGTTCATGCTCGAGCCCGGCCCGGAATACGCCAGTTGGTAGGGGGCGCTGTATACGCCCATGGAATTGACGCCCTTCGAGCACGACGTACTGGCCGTCGCTACAAAGTTCACCGGCGAACTGACGGTAGCGTTCGGGAGCGGCCAGGAGACCTGTACTCCCGTCTGATTGCTTACGTTGACGGTCACGCCGGCGGTGGCAGCGCCGCCGCAGTTGTCCCATGCCACCACCACTGTGTTGTAGGTTCCGGGGTTAAGACCCAAACTTGTATTCAAACTGCTTCCATTGGACACGTAGGCCAGAACTCCGGGAGCGGTGTAGACTCCCATCGAACCGACACCTTTTTTGCAGGATGTCGAGCCAGATGCGTTGAAATTGACGGGGCCTTGCACCGTTCCGCCGGTCGGGCTGTAGATGGTAACACCGGCGAATGCAGTGGACACGAGGATGGCGAAGATGCTTACCAGGATTTGCACACTCTTAGACATGGAATACTTCTCTCCCAAAGAATTTGGACTTAGGGTCCTCTCAGTTGTTGTGCGACACTGACTGCGGGTATCATGACGACACCCGAGCGACATTCGGGAAGAAGTGGCGTTCTACCTGGGCGCGAAGTGCAGCAGATCGACTCATATCCTTGAAGTCCGCAAGATACCGGATCAGGAAAAGACAGGCAGAGTCAATCTGAATTTTGTTGAGCATACCAGAAACACTGTATTCCACCGCAACTAAAATCATGTATTAGGAACTCGGAAGTACATCCCATTTTTTACATCCTCTCCGAATTATTTTCCCTTCATGGCTGAAGCCTCGCCCCGGTGCCGACTACGCTAAGGGCTTCATGCGCAGGTTCCGAGGTCTACGATGGACGAATCTTGGACCAACAACAGCAAGATTCCGGGCCGGGATGGCTCGCGAAGACGAACCGCCGAGGTCGATTCGGCCTAAACAAATTAATTTCGTTTTGGAGGATTTACAGCTCTGGAGTTGGCGGGGCGGTGTTACGGGTCTGTCACGGAGATAAACACGGACACCAGACAGCCTCCGAGCGAATCCAACTGCCGCCAGATTTCGCTTTCGCGCGAAAGTGCTTTAAGAAAAGAGATTCTGCTGCATGTATTTCTTGCTGTCGAACTTCTTGCCCGTACTGGCCCCCGACATATATCGGATGAGCCCAAAGATCGGGCGCTCAAACCACGGCCGATCGTATTTCCCAACGATGGACCAGGCGATGCCCGCGTATCCATTCGGATCGCGCCCGTCGAGCTCGTACTTGTCGTTCAGCCACACCGCGATCCGATGTGCCTCGGCTGCCGACGGACTCCACTCCAGAATTTTCTTGGCCCAATACATTCGCAAATAGTTGTGCATCCAGCCGGTCGCGACCATTTGCGTCTGCGCCGCATTCCACAGCGGATCGTAGGTCTCCGCATGTTCGAGTTGCGACTCGCTGTACAACACCGGCCGGTCATCGTTGGCATGAGCGGCCAGCGTCCGATGGGCCCATGGCTCCGCACACTCAAAATTGTCGTAATTAGGGTTGAAGCGCACCAGATTGATCGCCAGTTCGCGCCATGTAATGAGCTGGTCGAGGAACCTTTCCTTGTCTTCTTTCGGCGCGTCGGCTTTTTCCGCGGCGAGGGCGATGGTGAGCGGGCCGATGTGTCCGAAATGCAAATAGGGAGACAGCCGGCTGGTGGCGTTCCTCTCGGGCTTGTTGCGCAAAGTGCCGTACTCCGGTAGCCCGTGCTTGATGAACTCGGCGAGCAGCCGCAACGCCTCTTTCGTTCCGCCGCGAAAATTCGATACCGGCGCCACCGAGTTGTCGAGCGGCCACCCCTGCAGGATGTCGAAGTCCGGATCGAGCGCGAGCAGGCCCTTCGGTCTGGTCCACGAAACCTTGGCCTTGGTGTTCTTGGGACTCACCATGAAGCGCTTCAAGTGCGCTTGCAGCCGCGGCCGAATAATATGGGCCGCATACTGTTCTTTTTCCAGTAGCACCGAAGGGACGATTACATCCGCATCGACGGTCCACAGCGGCACGTTGAGTTTCCTGGTTGCCGTGCGGCGCCACGCTTCCGGCTCCCGCATGGGATTCTCATCGCCCACCACCAGCGCTGGTTTCACTTCCGCGCAGAACCTAACCAGGCTGTGTTCCGGAAAACGCCGAAGAACGAATCCAATATTGCGCTTCGCCAGGGCCTCTGCAATGTCGGGAATGCCCTCGGTCAGAAAGCGATAATGACGCAGGTTGGCATGTGGGTAGAACGGCACGGGGGCGAAAAAAACCACCGCTGGCTTCTGCAGCGCGTTCGCAGCCTCCACAGCCACATCGAGCGCAGGATTATCCAGTGCACGCTGCGCTCGCTGCATCCAGTAAACAACGCAAGTGCCCACGGGATCGGGTGCGCCGCTGCGTCGAACCGTCACGCGAGGGTCGTCGGTCAGCCGTTTAAGGGCATCCATAGTTGCTCAGTGCAGCCGTGCGATTGATCGTCCGACCCGTCGCGTCAGGAAAGACAACCCCTGCCGCGCGGTGGCAGAAACTATACGAATCGTGCAATATAGATGCACACCGTCGCTGTGGGGAATACCAAAGAATACAGAGAATCTCAAAGAGTGCGCGAAATAATTCAGCGCGAGGCGCCTTCCAATAGGTGGCCGGGAGAAAAGCGAATGAAAATCTTTAGAGTACTTTCAACATGCGTCATTTTCCTGTCGTTTACGGTGACGCTGTTCGCCGGTTCCGCTCCTTCTGTTGGGAGCGCGGCTCCGGAATTTACCCTCAACTCTCAGGAAGGCTCGCCCGTCAGCTTGAAGGACTTTCACGGAAAGTGGGTCGTCCTGTATTTTTATCCCAAAGATTTCACCAGCGGTTGCACCATCGAAGCACACAATTTTCAGCGCGATCTCTCGCAATACCAGCAAAAAAATGCGGTCATCCTCGGAGTGAGCGTTGACAGCCCCGATTCGCACAAGCAGTTCTGCGCGAAAGAAGGACTGAATTTCAAACTGCTGGCCGATACCGACTACAAAGTCTCGACTGAGTACGACTCGCTCATGACCTACAACGGCGCCAAGATGGCTTCCCGGCATACTTTCATCATTAGTCCAGACGGTAAAGTGGTGAAGACCTTTACCGAAGTGAACCCCAACAAGCACAGCGAAGAAGTGCTGACCGCACTGGCTGAGTTGCAGAAGTAGGCCAGCCCTCCGAAATTGTCTGGAGACGGGGCTTGCCCCGTCTCATTTTTTTTTGGGCCGGGATATTTTTTGTCGACATGGTTGTCGGGCGTTAGCCAACTCTCGCCAGCCAATCCTGATGACCGAAGTTTCGATCACCGGCTCAGGAAGCATCTTTCGCATTGCAACCGTTCGTCCCCTCCCGCAAACTTAAAACGTAGCTATTCATGCCCGTGGCAGCGACCAAGCCGGTGATCGTCATCCAGAAAACAACGGGAATTTTCCGCTCTCCCAGGCAACGCAAGTTAGTCCTCGGCCTTTTACTTGTAGTGGCCACGCTCGCTCTTTACAATCCTGCAGCGCGCTGCACCTTTCTCGGTTTCGACGATGACCGTTACGTTACCGACAACCCGCACGTCCGCGCCGGCCTGCATTGGAGCACTGTATCCTGGGCCTTCGCTTCGCTCGAGCAGGCGAATTGGCATCCCCTGACCTGGCTCTCGCACGCCCTCGATTGCCAGCTCTTCCAACTCAACGCCGCCGGCCACCATTACACAAACATTCTGTTTCACGCCGCAAACGCGCTGCTGCTGTTTCTCATCTTGCAGCGCTTCACGGGATACACTGCCCGCAGCCTGATGGTCGCCGCGCTCTTCGCCGTGCACCCTCTCAATGTGGAGTCCGTTGCCTGGGTCTCAGAGCGCAAGAACGTGCTCTGCATGTTTTTCTGTTTGCTGACAATCGCCGCCTACGGATGGTACGTTCGCAGGCCCGGGATCCAGCGCTACACGCTGGTGGCGCTCCTTTTTGCCGGGGCCTTGATGGCGAAGCCGATGGCAATCACGCTGCCCTTCGTGCTCTTGTTGCTCGATTACTGGCCCCTGAATCGACTTCAAGGAACGACCGTTTTCAGCCGCAGCCCTGACACGCGATCGGTTGCGAAAGATGACGCAATCGAATCGCGAGTTCCCATCGCTTCTGGCTCTTATCCCGCATGGAAGTTGTGTCTCGAAAAACTTCCGCTGCTCGTTCTCTCCGCGGGCAGCGCCGTCGTCACCATGCTCGCGCAACGGTCCGGCGGAGCCGTTCTCACGAGCGCGGCGCGGAACCCAAGCCTGCGCTTCGAAAACGTAATCGTCTCGTACGCCCTCTACCTGAAGAAAGCACTCTGGCCTAGTCATCTGGCCATCCTCTATCCATACCCGCACAAGTTGCCGCTCGGGCAGGTCGTAATCTCAGCAATCGTGCTCTTTGCTATTACCGGACTGGTGCTGAAGTACCGGCAGCGTAGTCCCTACCTGGCAGTCGGCTGGCTCTGGTACCTGGGGACCATGGTTCCGATGATCGGCCTGATTCAGGTAGGGAACCAGGCGATGGCGGATCGTTACGCCTATCTCCCCTTGATTGGCTTCTTCATCATGATCATCTGGGCGATCGCTGATTGGGCCAGCCCTAGTCGGAATTCAATTTCGCGCCAGCCCACAAATTTGCTCTACGCCGCGGCGCTCTCGATCTTGCTGGCGCTGTCAGTCCTCACACATATTCAGATCCGCTACTGGCACGACGATTTTGCCCTATGGTCGCACGCGCTCGCCGTGACGCAGAACAATTTTGTCGCCGAAAATAATTTCGCCAACGCCCTTATAACCGCGGGAAGGCCAGACGAGGCGATCCAACATTTCCGCGCCGCTGCGGCCATCGAGCCGCTGGATTCCGCCAGTCAACTGAATCTCGGAATCTACGCGCAGGAGCATGGCGATTTTCAGCAAGCGATCGCTCGCTATGAGAATGCACTGCAGCTTGCCACCGACACCCAGATCCGTGGCTCCGCCTATGCGAACCTGGGTACCGTCTACTTCGCGCTCCACGACGATGCCCGCGCGCAACAGAACTTCGACGCCGCGATGAAACTGAATCGCGTGTATCCCTCCGCCCTCCTTGACCTGGGGCTAATTGCGGAGCGTACAGCGCGGAAAAGAACCGATAGCACGAAACACAATAACGGCACTGAAACTAGTAAAGACGACTGGAACCGCGCCGCCGGCTACTTCACCCAATTCGTCGCCCTCGCCCCAAGCGACGTAGGCTATCTCCTCCTGGCCGACGCGTTTCACCACGCCGGACGCGACTCCGAGGCCGTGTTGGCCGAGCAGCGGGCAGTCTTGTTGTCAAAAGACATCGGCCAAGCCCGGCAACGAGCCGCCCAGCTAACCGCCCCATAAACCCGTTCCCCTACGCCGTCCTCCAGCGCCGTCCCCCGTAGGTCCTGATCTTCCGTGATCTCGGAACCCACTCCGCCCGTTGCTAATCTCGAAGTGACTTTATAGGAGGCACTTTGCCCGCGACCGGTCAGAAATCCGCCCAATCCACCATCAAAGTTCTTTATGGAGAGTCCGATCAAAACACCCTCTCCGCGCAAGCCGCCGAAATGACCAAGGCTGGTCATCACGTTACGACGGCCCTCAATCGCCAGGGCGTGCTCGAGGCCTTGCGCCGTGATGCGTTTGATCTCGTCATTCTCGGCTCGACCTTGTCCAAGGACGATCGCCATCACCTGCCCTACATGGTGAAGAAGTCGCATGAGGGGACAAAAGTCCTGGTGATGCATGCTGGAACGCACCATCACGAAGTGGATGCTGCCATTGATCCCAGCTTGAGCATGCAACGAATCTTGGAAAAGATCGCTGCGCTCTTGCAACCAGCGACCGTCAGCTAAAACTCCTCGCGCACCTGCTACAAAAAAACGGGCTGGCCGGGGGAGAGTATCGCACCCGGCCAAACCCGCCAGATCACTTCCAGGCGATCTAGAAGTTCCGAGTTGTGCAACCTAAAACGCATTCACTCCGGAACAGTCATCATTTTCCACGGGCACGTCCCTCCATTTGTCACCACCGCGTTAATTTATCGTCAAGTTTCGCGCAAGATTTGAGGCTCGATTTTGCTCAGCAGGCCTCAGCAAGTTCGGGAAATTAAAATGGGCCGCCAGCCAAGAAGCGGTGACTCTTCCTTGGCTATCGGCCCATTCGATCCGGACTGGGATCGGAGGTGATGTATTAATGGTAGACCCTCTACCTCGATTGTCAAGCGTCATCTTGGACTTTCCCGTGCATGAAGTTCACGCCCTCGGCCGCAGCGTCCCAAACCGGGAAATCACTCTTCAAAGCATTACAATGATTGACATTCGCGACTGCCGAATGTTATTTTTACTGGTTCTGTAAGGCTCTTCTTCCAGCCGAATCAGCCAGCTCGATCAGCAAGGATTGTTCAGCACTTCAACAGTCAGTTCGACCATCAGAAAATGGACGAGATAAGCCGACAACTAGGCGAATTACTGCTCGGAAGCGTGCCCACGGTCATCCTTGTGGGCGTGCTCTATGCCGTTTATACGTTGCTCGTCCATCGCCCTCTGACCGCCGTACTCGCCGAGCGTCGCAGCCGTACGCAGGGCGCAATGGAAAAAGCTCGCGCCGACATCGCCTCCGCTGAGGCTCGGACCGCCGAATACGAACAACGCCTTCGCGAGGCTCGTCAGAAAATCTTCAAGAAGCAGGAAGCGCATCGTCAGGCAGCGAATCAGACACGCGCTCAAGCCGTTCATCACGCCCGGGCCCGCGCCCAGGAACAGGTGAAGCATGCGCGAGTCGCCATCGAAGAGGATAAGAATCAGGCGATAGCGAAGTTGCAATCCGACGCCGGACGCCTCGCTACCGAGATCGTGCGTACCGTGTTGCGCCCGATGTCGTCCCCCAGTCAGGTGGGTGGCCAGTGAAAAGCGACGCGAAAAACGAAACGAAAAAGAAAATGTGCCGTGGCTTGAAGATGGTCCCTACGCTAGTGGCTGCCGCACTCATCGCTCTTGGCATGCTGCTAATGGTCCAGGTCGCTCAGGCGCAATCTTCTGCTCAGACTTCTAGTGCCCAGTCTTCTTCCGCCCAGACTTTCGCGCAAACCTCTTCTCCTTCCACCGCACAAAACTCCCATACCGCCTCCAAACCGCCGGCCCATGATCCGAGCACCTTGGGCGGCGAACTGGCTAAAGAGACTCGGGAATCGACCGGCGAGGACGAGGAAGAGAACGCCGATCTGAAGCATTCCACGTCTGTGCAAAAGCTGGGCCAAAAATTAGGTCTTAGCGTTCATCAGGCCCACATGGCGGCGCTCAGTTTTAACTTTGCGGTAGTCCTGTTGGTGACGGTCTGGGCCTGTTGGAAATTCTTGCCAGCCGTTTTCCGCAACCGCACAGCCTCGATCCAGAAAGCCTTGGAAGAAGCGCGCACCGCCAGCGCAGAGGCGAACAGCCGTCTCGCCGATATTGAAAAGCGCCTGAGCCAGTTGGACGCCGAGATCGCGCAGATGACGGCGCATGCTGAGAAAGAAGCTGCCGCAGAGGAAGTTCGCATTCAGAAAGCAGCCGAAGAGGATGTGCGCAAAGTGGTGCTCGCCGCCGAGCAAGAGATTGCCGCCGCCACCAAGCAGGCGCGCCGCGAGTTGAGTTCACACACTGCCAACCTCGCCATCGCGCTCGCCACTAAGCAGATCAAGGTCGACTCCAATACCGACCAGGTACTGGTTCGCAGCTTTGCCTCGACCCTCGCCTCCGAGAATGACAAAAACGGCGGAAAGGGTGGCCGGTAATGGCTTCTGTCGTTGGAACCTATGCCCGCGCCTTCGCGGACGTAGTCGTCGCTCCGAAAAATAAGTTGGACTCGGCGCGCGCCTTGCAAGAGTTGCATAGCTTCGAAGCTGTGCTCGCCGAAAGCGATTCGTTGCGCCGCGTGTTAGACAATCCCTCGATCCCAGGTGATCGCAAGCGCGCCGTTCTCGACGCCGTCACCGCTCGCCTCGGTTCGATCCGGCAAGTGAGAAATTTTGTCGCTGTCTTGATCGATCATCACCGGCTGTCGCTGTTCAGCGAAATCCTGAAGCAACTGGAGCAGGAATTGAACGAGCGCCAGGGCTTCGTAGAAGCGCAGGTCAGCAGCGCCCGCCAACTGAGCGACGGCGAGAAAATAATGTTAGAAGCCGAAATCATAAAATTAACCGGCAAAAAAGTACGCGCCAGGTACGCCGAAGACGCTTCACTCCTAGGCGGAGCCGTAGTCGAGGTAGGGAGCACCATCTACGACGGTTCCGTGAAAGGCCAGCTGGAAAAAATCAGGGAGCAATTAGTGGAGAACTAGCGGCTGCAGGCTGCGAGCGAAAAGCAAACCAGCGAAAAGCAAACGACGAATAGCGAACGACGATCGAACCGACGACCTTTATGGCACAAATCAAAGCAGACGAAATAACGCAATTAATCCGCGAACAGATCGAGAACTACGAAACGAAGATTGCGGTCGACGAAGTCGGCACGGTCATCACCCTCGGCGACGGCATCGCCCGCGTCTACGGCCTCGACAAGGTCATGGCCGGAGAGCTTCTCAGCTTTCCCCACAACGTTGCCGGAATCGCCATGAACCTGGAGGAAGATCAGGTCGGCGTCGTGCTCCTCGGCGAATACACGGAGATCAAAGAAGGCGATGAGGTCAAGCGCACGGGACGCATCATGAGCGTTCCCGTCGGCGACGCGCTGATTGGCCGCGTGGTCAACTCGCTCGGCGTGCCGATCGACGACAAAGGCCCCATCGCCTCCGATAAATTTATTGCCCTCGAACGCATCGCCCCCGGTGTCATCGACCGCCAGCCCGTCCGCGAGCCCATGGCTACGGGACTCAAAGCCATCGATTCGATGATCCCCATCGGCCGCGGCCAACGCGAACTCATCATCGGAGATCGCCAGACGGGCAAGACCGCCGTCGCCCTTGACACCATCATCAACAGCAAGGGCAACAACCTGATCTGCATCTACAACGCGATCGGTCAAAAGCGCAGCTCGATTGCCCAGGTTGTCAAGATTCTTGAAGACGCCGGCGCCATGGAGTACACCATCGTCGTCGCCGCGTCGGCCTCCGAACCCGCGCCCATGCAGTACATTTCGCCTTACGCTGCGTGCGCCATGGGCGAATTTTTCCGCGACAATGGACGCCACGCGCTCTGCATCTACGACGATCTTTCGAAGCACGCCGCTTCGTATCGTGAAATTTCGCTGTTGCTCCGCCGTCCTCCTGGACGCGAAGCCTATCCCGGAGACGTCTTCTATCTCCACTCGCGTCTCTTAGAGCGCGCTGCAAAAGTCAGCGATCGTCTGGGGGGAGGGTCGCTCACCGCGCTTCCCGTCATCGAAACCCAGGCTGGCGACGTCTCGGCATACATTCCGACGAATGTCATCTCGATCACCGACGGCCAGATTTATCTGGAAACCGACTTGTTCAACCAGGGCGTTCGTCCTGCAGTGAACGTAGGACTCTCCGTGAGCCGTGTCGGTGGTAGCGCGCAAATCAAAGCCATGCGCCAGGTAGCCGGAACGTTGAAACTCGAATTAGCGCAGTATCGCGAACTCGCAGCCTTCGCCCAATTCGGAAGTGATCTCGACAAAGCGACGCAGCAGCAACTCAATCGCGGCAAACGGTTGGTTGAACTGCTGAAGCAAGGGCAATTCTCGCCGCTGCCATTCTCGAAGCAGATTCTGATCATCTTCGCCGGTACCAGCGGAGTGCTCGACGACATGCCAGTCGAACAGGTGCGCGATTTCGAACAAGAACTCTACAAGTACGTGGACACGACGAATCCTGGTCTGTTGAACACAATCATGGAAAAAAAGGTTCTGGACGACAATCTGAAAGCAGATATGTCGCGAGTAATTAAAGAAGCAAAGCAACAGTTCGTGGATTCACGACAGGCAGTAGCGAAATAAGCGGCAACGAAGGTAATAACGTAATGATTAAGAAGAGTTCTCAGTTCCCGGTCGACCCAGCGATCGGGAGACTCGAACTGAGAACTGAGAACTGAGAACTTTTTTCATGGCAAACATTCTCGACATACGGCGCCGTATCCGCAGCGTGGTGAATACGCGGCAGATCACCAAGGCGATGAAGACCGTTTCGGCGGCGAAACTGCGCCGCGCGCAGGAAGCGGCCATGGCTGCGCGCCCGTATTCACAGATGCTGACCAATGTTCTGAAATCGCTGGTAGAGCGCGCTGATATTTACGATCCGAACACCGGCCTTCCGATCCATCCGCTACTCGCCCAGCGCCCCGAAAAAAATATTCTTCTGATCGTCGTAACCGGCGATAAAGGCTTGGCCGGAGCCTTCAACACCAACATTTTGAAGATGGCGTCGAAGTTCATCCAATCCAAGCCCGACCAGAATATCGACATCGAATGCATCGGACGAAAAGGCCGCGACTTCATGCGGAGACGCTATCCGATGGCGCCGCAACCGCCCGAGGCCGCCAACAACAGCGAAAATGAAAATAACGACAATGGAGATGCGGCCGCCTCGCTCGTTTATTCCGAAAACGCCGCCGCTCCCGAGCGTGCCGGACGCGTCCAGATCGTTGGCGAATATGTTGGCGTTCTCGGCAAAGTCGAATTTAACTTCGCCAACACCCTCAGCCAAAGAGTGGTCCACCGCTACATTCGCGAAGAAATCGACGCCGTCTATCTCCTGTTCAACGAATTCAAGTCGGTGATCGCGCAGCGCCTGGTGGCGGAACGTCTTCTGCCCATCAAGGAAATTGGCGAAGTCGATGTACAAATGACCGAAGAATTGTCGGACGAGGAAAAAAAGAAGCGATTCGAAGCCGCGAAATCCGCCCATGTTGGCCTCCGAGCGCCCGACACCAAAGAAACCGATGAAGCCGCGGCCAGGTTTGGCAACGCTCCCGTCGACTACATTTACGAGCAGCCGCCGCATGAGCTTTTTCAGGGAATTCTGCCCAAATACATTGGCATCCAAGTTTTTCATGCGCTCCTGGAGTCGGTCGCCGCTGAACACGCCGCCCGCATGACCGCGATGGATTCGGCCACCAACAACGCCAGCGACATGATCGACTCCCTGACGCTCATCATGAATCGCGCGCGCCAGGCCAAGATCACGAAAGAGATTATAGAAATCGTAAGCGGAGCAGCAGCGCAGTAAGAATTTGATTTGCGAACGACCAACGACCAACGACCAACGACCAGCGAAAGAACGACTCGCGACAAACGACCAGGATTTTTTTGAGACCTTAATTTATGTCAGAAAATATCGGACACGTAATCCAAATTGCCGGACCCGCCGTAGACGTGCAATTCGTCGAAAGCTCCATGCCCCCCATTTATGAGGCGCTGCGCGTGGTCAGCGACGGCTTCACCGTGCCCTCGCCCATCAATGTGATTCTTGAAGTCCAGCAGCATCTCGGCGAAGGCCGTGTGCGCTGCGTTGCCATGGAAGCAACCGACGGCATGGTGCGCGGCATGAAAGCCATCGATCAAGGTGGACCCATCTCCGCTCCCGTCGGCCGCGGCACTCTCGGCCGCGTGATGAACGTGATTGGCGAGCCCGTCGACAACCTTGGCCCCATCGCCTGCACCAAGCGAATGCCGATTCACCGCCTCGCACCCGCTTTCGACGAGCAATCGACCACCGCCGAAATGTTTGAAACCGGAGTGAAAGTAGTCGATCTGATTCAGCCCTTCCTCAAAGGCGGAAAGATTGGTCTCTTCGGTGGCGCTGGCGTTGGCAAAACCGTGGTCATCATGGAACTCATCAACAACGTCGCCAAGCAGCACGGCGGCTTCTCGGTTTTTGCTGGAGTCGGCGAGCGCACCCGTGAAGGCAACGACCTCTGGCTCGAAATGTCGGAGTCCGGAGTCATCAAGCCCGGCAAGCCCGATGAATCGAAGGCGGCCCTCATCTATGGCCAGATGACCGAGCCCCCCGGAGCGCGTCTCCGAGTCGCGCTCACCGCCCTTACCGTAGCCGAATATTTCCGCGACGAAGAAGGCAGCGACACTCTTCTCTTCATCGACAACATTTTCCGCTTCACCCAGGCAGGCAGCGAAGTCTCCGCGCTCTTAGGCAGAATGCCCAGCGCCGTCGGTTATCAACCCAACCTCGCAACCGAAATGGGCGAGTTGCAGGAACGCATTACCTCCACCAAGAAGGGCTCGGTCACATCGGTGCAGGCCATTTACGTGCCCGCCGACGATCTCACCGATCCGGCTCCCGCAACCACCTTCGCTCACCTGGACGCCACGACCGTGCTTTCGCGTGCGCTCACCGAAATCGGAATCTATCCCGCCGTCGATCCGCTCGCGTCCACCTCGCGCATTCTCGATCCGCGAATCGTTGGACAAGATCACTACGACGTGGCACAGATGGTGAAGAAGACTCTGCAAACCTATAAAGATCTGCAGGACATTATCGCCATTCTCGGTATCGACGAACTCAGCGAAGATCAGAAAGTTACGGTTGCTCGAGCCCGTAAAATTCAGAAGTTCCTCTCGCAGCCGTTCTTTGTGGCCGAGCAGTTCACGGGCACGCCTGGCCGCTACGTGAAGATCGCGGACACGGTGAAGGGTTTCCGCGGCATCGTGGAAGGGAAGTACGACGACATTCCCGAGCAGGCGTTCTACATGAAGGGAACGATCGACGAGGTCCTCGAAACCGCCGAAAAAATGAAAGGTGCTACCAAGTAGGGAACGGCGAACGACCCACTGCGACAATCCATGCCCGATACTTTCCAACTCGAGATCGTGACTCCGACCAAGCTCCTGATCAAAGACGCTGCCGAAGAAGCTCAAATTCCCGGAGCCAGCGGATACCTCGGAATTCTTCCGGGCCACGCTCCGCTCATCACCGAACTGGGAGTCGGCGCCATTACTTACAAGGCGAGCGGCGCGACCCACACCATTTCGGTAGCCTGGGGATTCGCCGAAGTTCTGCCCGACAAAGTCACCATTTTGGCGGAGGCAGCGGAACATCCGCAAGACATCGATGTCGACCGCGCGCAAAAAGCGAAAGGCCGCGCTGAAGACCGCCTGAAGAGCAACGATCCCAACGTAGACTTCACCCGCGCCGAGGATGCGCTGCAACGCGCAGAAACGCGCCTGAACGTAGCCAAAGAAAAATAGTCACAAAATAGCCCATAAGATATCCCGCAAGAATGTCCTGATAAGAATCTGCGCGAGGTTCACGTGGGATTCCGAAGAGCGACCAAAAGCGCATTCAAGATGAAACGGGACAGGTGATAAAAGCGGGACGCGATTAGGTGAGGCTCTCGTCTTTTCGCGAACTAGGCGAGGTGAGTCCTCGGGAAAGTGAAAAGCTCGACGAGCACCCTCACGCGCTCTTTCTGACGGCTGCGCGGAAATCGCCTGGTTCTTGTGAGCTCGGCGATACCGTGAAGGCTCGCCCAAAACAATTCCGATAGGACATCTGACCTGGATCTCGGCCCCGGAAACAACTCCAGGAGTTGGGCAAACGCGAATCGCAGCTCCGGAGGAGTAGCCGCGTCATCGAACGGTACGCTCAGGTTGAGCGAAAACATCACCTCATACAGTGCGGGTGACGACGCGGCGAACTCCAGATATGCGGCCGCGACCGATTCGACTGTGTTTCCACGCTTTACCCGTTTCCGTGCCTTCTCCAAAGCCAGGCCTATCTCCCGGAAACCCTCGATAGCAACCGCGGCGAGAATCCCTTCGCGGCTTCCAAAATGAGCGTACAAGACGGGTTGGCTGTATGAAATTTCTTCGGATAGCCGTCGAATGGTTACGTTGGGCCACCCTTCAAGTTCCGCGATTCGTCGTGCGGCACTGATAATCTGTGCCCGTCGGGCCTTCCTGTCCCGCAGTTTTCGTTCCGCAATCCGGTTCGCTGCCAGCGTTGTTGTCATTGATAGAAAGTATAGCGCCGCTAGAATCAGCTTGGCGAACGGCACACTGTTTCACGAATATTCTTGCGTCATGCCGCGCAGGTCATGCATCATATATAGCGTTGCTAGATTATGTACTATCGATATATTTAGTGAACCGCGCTATCCCGGAAAGCGGAGAGGACAAATGAACACCACAACCAGCTTGGAAAGCCCGACTTTGCATAGGAATTCGCCGCTCTTCTGGTGCACTCTTCTGGTACCCGTCGTTATCATCGGAATCGGCATCAACTTCATTCTCAACCCGGTTGGGGCGTCCACTGGCTATGGCATTCCCATCCACGACCCCGCCGCCTTTCCTTTTATGTGGGTCAAGGGAATTCGCGACATCTTTTCGGGTCTCGTAATCCTGACGTTCCTCTTTAGGGGAGACCGGCGCACCACCGCAATACTCTACGCTCTTGCAGTTTTCATTCCGGTCGGCGATGGCTTGGTCATCCTGAGCCATCTTGGTTTTGCGCCGCCCATCTTTATTCACTGGGGAACAGCGCTTTACATGATGATCGTTGCCGCGTTTCTTCTCAGAATGAAGTAACCCTCACCCAAACGCGGTGTTGTGCTTGGAGGAACTCATGATGGAAGCCCTTGGGGTCGTTGTAATTATCGTCGCAGGATTGCTGGTTGGAACTGAACTGGCCATCGCCGCGTTGGTTCATCCCACGCTCGATAAACTTCCGGATGATGTTCATCTGCCAGCCGCAAGCGCCCTCGCTCGCGTTCTGGGGACCGTGATGTCGGTTTGGTACCCTCTCGTTTTGGTGCTCACCCTAGCCGCGGCCATCATCGAATGGCATCAATCCGGCCGTCCACCGATCTGGTTGGCTACTTCGGCCATTTTGTGGATGTTGGCGAGTGTGTATTCGCTTACGTCACTCGTGCCCATCAATAACCGTATTAAGTCCTGGGAAAACTCCGCTCCGCCTGCCAATTGGAAGACCTACCGGCATAGATGGGATCTGCTTCACCGCTGGCGGGTTGTACTCCTGACGGTCGCTCTCGCTTTTCTAATCCTGGGATTCACTAGCAAGTAGTCGTCTTTGGATTCAATAACTTAGCTCCGGAAAATGTCCCATTTCACCGCTCAACCCCGATTTTCTCCCCTTCATTGCCTTCTGCGTGCCTAAAGCTCGCGGATTCCATAGCATCAACCTGAGCAACTCCACTCCCTAAAAGGAACTGTATGCTCGTGGAGAAGCTGTCAGGTGCCGCGTCACGATAGCCTAGGTTTGTGAACGTTGGCGTCACTGCGAGAGCGACGAAAGCCCAGGAATCAGGAAAGCGAGAGCTGAATGCATAAGCCGATTAAATATGTTGAGAAGGCCGTGACGGTTGCCGCCACGGGCGCATGGGCAATTTTTGAACGTCTCAACCGGGTGGCTCCGAATGCGTCCCCGACTCCCAAATGGTCGGATAAGCCGCTGCTCAAGTCGTGGGAAAAGTCGAAGCCGCCGCTAGGCTGGCCGCGGTCGACCGATTCGCTCTGTCCAAAATGCGTGCCAGAAATTCGGCAGCAGATTCTGGATGGCCATCTTCCCGTCGACGTTCTAATGAACGAAAAAGTCGGCGAAATTAAGGCGCAGATCATCGAGCGCGATGGCAAGCTTTGGATGGTGAAGGATTGCGAGAAGCATGGTCACTTCGAAGACTTGATGTCGATTGACACCGAATTCTCGCAGCACCTCGAAGACGTTTTCCCCGGCCGCGATATTCGCGCCCATAACGACGAGAAATTGCATCATCACGGCTCGTCAACTGTGAAGTATGGCCGCGGCGCCGTTCTCACCGTCGATCTCACCAATCGCTGCAACATGATGTGCGATCCCTGCTTTATGGACGCCAACCAGGTTGGTTATGTCCACGAACTTACTTGGGAAGAGATCAAGACGGTGCTCGACAACGCCATTACGGTGAAGCCCAAGCGCCAGATGTCGGTACAGTTCTCTGGCGGAGAGCCAACCTTGTCGCCTTATTTCTTGGACGCCGTTCGCTACGCCCGCAAAGTGGGCTATAACAGCGTGCAGGCTGCCACCAACGGAATCGAGTTCGCCAAGAGCTTTGAATTCTGCCAGCAAGCGGTCGAAGCCGGTATGCGCTACGCCTACCTGCAGTTCGACGGCATTGGCAACGCTGCGAACGATCACCGCGCCGTCGGCAACTTGTTCGACGTGAAGTTGAAGGCGATCGACAACCTGCATCGCGCCGGTTGTGAAATCGTTCCCGTCGTCACCATCATCAACGGCATCAACAATGAGCAAGTCGGACGCATCATCCAGTTCGCTCTCGATAATCCCAAGAAAATCGGCTTCTTGAGCTTCCAGCCGGTTTCGTTCACTGGACGCGACGAAGCGATTACCGACGACCGCCGTCAAGCGCAGCGCTACACGCTGGCGCACTTGGCGCACGACGTCAAGAATCAGACTGGTTTCGGAGTTCCCGCCCGCGATTGGTACCCGATTTCCTTCATGTCGACCTTCAGCGATTGGGCCGACGTGATGCACGCCCAGGATTCAAACAACGACTGGGGTCAACTCTCTTGCGGATGCCATCCCAATTGCGGGACCGGCATGGCGTTGATGATCGACAAAGAAACCAAGGAAGCGGTTCCGGTTACGGCTTTCCTCAAGGGCGATCAACTGGCAAAGGATATCGCTAAGGTCAACGACGCGGCTCGATCGAAATTCTGGACCGCATTCGGCATGGCGCTTTGCCTGATGAAAAATTATGACTCCTTCCAGTCGCCGACCCACTTCAAAATGACGGATTTGCTTAAAAAGTTCGACAAGAACTTTAACGCGACCGGCAAGGATTACGGCAAAGTCGGCCCGGACCGCACCATCGACGACGTGATGAAACGGCGCAACGACCGTTGGAACTTCCTCTTCATCGCCGGAATGTGGTTCCAGGACCTGTTCAATTACGACTTCCGCCGCACCGAGCAGTGCATCATTCCTTACGCCACGCAGGAAGGCGAGATCAGCTTCTGCGCCTACAATACCGGCGTGGGATGGCGCAACATCATCGAGAAGATGCACATGACCTCCACGCTCACCAAGTGGTACGAAGAGCACGGACGCCATGAAATTTTCGCCGGCGGCAAGAAAGTCAACATGGAAGACAAGGACCACGCGCTCTACCTGCGTGAAGAAATTGTCACCCATGAAGTGCAGCACGATCTCGACAAACTCGGCATCGCAAAGACCGCGCGCGAAGAGAAGAAACGCGCTCGCGACAGCAAGGCCGAGACTAACAAAGTCAAGAACGATGCGGCCTACGATGCGCGTATGGCACAGCTCTATCGGGAGGTTGTCCTGAAAGAGAAGCCGGCGACGTCAAACGAAGGCGGCTTCATTCCGATCGGTGCAATTGCGGGCGCCATCGCGCAGCCGACTGGAATTGCACCCGCCCCGAAAAAGAACGAAGAAGTCGGTGAACCGGTAGCCGGAGACTAAGAAGACCTAAGCTAAGAGTGAAGGCCGCTCAAGGGAGCGGCCTTTTTCTTTGGAACATTCGCTGCCGATAACGAGTCCAATCTGAGTAAGCATCAAAACAAGAGGAGGCAGCGCCGACCTCTTTCGATGGCTCGAAATTCCCGAACCAGGGCACCCGGATTCCCCAGTTTTGCATCTCTCTGATATTGAGGCGACAATAAGGTCAGGCCATCCTCCTCGGCGCGGAGTTCTGAAACGTGAGAATAGAAGCACCCAAATGGGCGCGTGGGCGGGCCGTTCGGCTCGCTTCAAAGGCAGGATCTCTAGCCTGCGTCTTCGCCGTTCTCGGCCTCGGGCTATGCTTTGCCCAGGCGTCGCCGGTATCCGATCCCAGCGATACCATCCGCGGCATCGTCGTCAACTCCGTGACCCGCGAGCCAATCGGACGAGCATTGGTCGTCAGTCCCGACAACCGTTTTGCCGCATTGACCAATAGCGAAGGCCGTTTTCAATTTGACCTTCCCAAAGTCGACACGACAGATCAAAACTCGGGTTCAGACAGCCCAAACTTTGCCAGCTCTAGCTTCAGAACTCAAACCAGGCTCTCGAATCGTCCTTACATGTTAACCGTGCGCAAGCCCGGGTTTATGCCCGATCCCAATAATCCTGGACAGAATTTGCAGATCGACTTGGTCCACGATCTAACGCTTGCGCTCGTCCCCGAGAGCCTGATTGTCGGAACAGTCACCCTTCCCACCTCGGAGGCGCCCGATAGCATCTCGCTCCAGCTTTACCGTCGCCAGGTTCAGGACGGCCGCGCCCATTGGGTGCCCGCAGGAAACGCAGAATCGAATTCCGACGGGCAATTCCGCTTTGCCGGTCTTCCTGCCGGAACTTATAAGCTACTCACCAGCGAGTTACTGGACGAAGACCCCCTCGCTATCGACCCACTTACAGTAAATCCTGCGACTTTTGAGTCGCGCGGGCCTCTGTTTGGGTATCCACCCGTCTATTTCCAGAATGCGACGGACTTTGGCTCGGCTGCGGAAATCCAGTTAGCCGCCGGACAAACGCAGGTCGTCAACCTGTCACTGGTTAAGCAGGCTTACTATCGCGTCAGAGTTCCAATCGTAGCCCCTGCCGCCGACTCCTCTCAAAATGGCTTTGCCGTTGAAGTCTATACGCATGGACACAAGGGCCCCGGATTTTCCCTCGGATTTAACAACGCTCATCACACGGTAGAAGGCCTGCTACCGAACGGGACGTACACCATCGAGGTATCCAGCTTTGGACCAAACGCCATGACTGGACAGCAGACGATCACCATCAAAGGCGCTCCGGTGGCGGGCCCTCCCGTGGCCGTAGCGCCAAACGGATCGATCCCGATTGAGGTAAAAGAGGAATTCACATCGGCCGATCATGGCGGCACGATGTCTGTGACGACCGGTGGCCGCACAACCGTGATTCGGAATGCGAGCCGATATCTGAATGTGATGCTCGAACCGACCGACGATTTTGGCCGCGGAATGCCGTTTCCCATGCAGAGTCTTAGAGTCGCTGGTGAAGATGTCCTGGAAATTCCAAATGTCGCGGCGGGAAGTTATTGGGTGCGAGTGCAGTCGTCCCGCGGATATCCCGCCTTGATTCGCTCCGGCAATCTCGACCTCCAGCACCAGCCACTCGTCGTCGGCGTGGGCGGCGGAGCCTCTCCCATCGAGATCACGATGCGCGACGATACGGCCGAGATTAGCGGCACGGTCGAGGGAGTTACTACAAACGCGAATGGTGCAGGAGCGAGTAACACGCAGGGCACGTCGTCCTCAGACGGAGGGCAGGCGGCCGCGCATATCTACTGCATTCCGACCGCGGATAGTACCGGGCGAATTACCGAAGCTTGGGTCGGTCCCGATGGCAGCTTCGACGCGCAAGGCTTGGCGCCGGGTGCCTATCGCTTGCTGGCTTTCGACCGTCCGCAACAAGAATTGGAATTCAACAATCCTGAAGCGATGCGAACCTACGATTCCAAGGGTCTGGTGATCCGTGTGGTGGGCGGACAGAAGGAACGCGTCACTTTGCAATTGATTTCAACTGAGCATTTTTAGTGAGTTCTAGAGGCATCTCGGAGTTTAGCCGCGTGTTGACGCAATCTCCATCTTATCGACGAGTCATCCGGAAGACGCGCTGCTTAGGCTCTGTCGCGTTCGCTTGCCTCCTGTTGCTCTCTCACGCCTTTTGTCAAAGTGAGGAAAGTTCGCGAACTCGACTTGCCTCCGGACCGCGTCGTATCTCAGGCTTAGTGATGAACGCTAAAACCGGCGGAACGCTGGCTCGAGTTCGCGTCACCATCGCCGATGCCAGGCAGCGGCAAAGCATGCAATCGATCGTTACCGGCGAGGATGGACGCTTCGAGTTTCACGTCCCGGCCGGCAAGTATTCGTTGGAAGGAGAGAAGCGGGGATTCATCTCGGCAGCCTACGATCAACATGAGCAATTCTCGACCGCGATTGTAACTGGCCCAGAATTCGATACTGAAAACCTTATTCTCAAGCTGTGGCCGAATGCCGTGTTGCGCGGACAGGTCTTAGACGAATTCGGAGAGCCCGTTCGTCAGGCGCAAATTTCCATCTATCGAGAAACTCATACCCAGGGTGTAAGCCGGGTCGTTCGTTTTCGAGTAACATCGGCCGACGATCAAGGCCGCTACGAGGTAACACCCCTCGAAGCGGGAACTTACTTCGTATCCGCGCGCGGAACACCCTGGTACGCCGTGCGTCCGCCTTCGGAAGCCGATGCCTCGCCCGGCCAGTCGTCTCAAGTCGATCCCGCGCTCGATGTGGTGTATCCCGTCACATTTTATGGCGATGCCACCGAAGCGGAAGACGCGGCCGCGATCCCAATTCGTGGAGGCGATCGGCTCGAAGCGGATATACACATGAACCCGGCGCCGTCGTTGCATCTTACGGTACACGTGCCAGAGAGCAACCAGGGCGTCAATCTGCCGACTCTGCAGAAGCCGGTATTCGATAGCTGGGAGCCGGTGGAGAGTCCTGACATTCAAAACGTTTCACCGGGAGTTTACGAGATCAGCGGCGTCGCAGCCGGACGCTACATGGTCCGCACGCCCGATTCCAGCGGTCAGATGAAAGAGCCGACAGAAATCAACTTGAGCGGTGGAGGCGAACTCGACATCGCCGGCGGAAGCGCGACTAGTACGATCAGGGCGACCGTCCAAATGGAAGGCGGGGCAAGCTTTCCCGACTCGCTGCAGATCGGTTTACGCAACAACAAGCTGCGAACCATTGCTACGAGGGTCGACGCCAAGGGCGAGGCGCACTTCAGGGATGTAATTCCCGGAAAGTATGACGTAATCGCAAACTCCCAGACCCAAGCCTATTCCATAACGAAGATCGCCTCGGACTCAGCAATAATTTCTGGACACGAACTGAACGTGCCGGCGGGTGCTTCTCTAAATTTAACCCTCACCGTGGTCGGGAGTTCAGTGCGCGTCGAGGGCTTTGCCAAGCGCGCAGGAAAAGGAGTTGCGGCGGCAATGGTGGTTCTAGTGCCCAAGGATCCGGAATCGAATCTCGATCGCTTTCGCCGTGATCAAAGCGATTCGGATGGCAGCTTTGTTCTGCAGAATGTTATTCCAGGAAGTTACACCGTCGTCGCCATCGAAGATGGATGGGACTTAGACTGGTCCCAGCCCGCAGTGCTCTCGCGGTTTGTGGAGCGCGGGCAGAGTATCTCAATCGCCGACGGATCCGGCCCAACCGTCCATCTCCCGCAGGCCGTCGAGTTACAGGCTAAATAGCTGAGTCATGCTTACAACTTACCAAGAAGACGCAAAGTCGACCGACCTGCCGCGGACTCTGAAACCGTCTCCAATCGTTGTTACGGGGATGTCGATATCCCCTAGTCTGCGCTCATGAACTTCAGGCACACAGGAGACGGAACCGTCAGTTGTTGGCCCGTCGCCGCCAGTTTCCCCGAATTCGGATCTAAACGGAAGACCACGACATTATTTGACTCCTGATTAGCGACCAGCAAGAAATTTCCTGACGGATCAATTTCAAAGTGCCGTGGAACCTTCCCCTGCGTGGGAAAGCGCCCTATCAGAGTCAGGTTGCCGCTCTTCCCATCGATCGAGAAGGCAGCGATGCTGTCGTCTCCTCGATTTGAGCTGTACAAATATTTCCCATTGGGATGGACAGCAATCTCGGCCGCGTCGTTATGGCTCGAAAATCCTGCTGGCAGCGCGGAAATGCGCTGCAGCAGGTCAAAAGAATGCTTTTCGCCGACTGCGAACACACTAACATTCGAATCTAACTCACCCAGCACGTACATGAAGTTACCGTCTTGAGAAAACGCGACGTGCCTTGGCCCGGTACCGGGAGTAAGAACTGCTGCCGCAAGACCGCCCGCCGTCACCTTGCCATCCCTCAGGACTCCCCCTGCTTCGTTGCGCAGTTTTCCGTTCGCCGCGTCGAAACCGTAAACCAGCACCCGGTCTAGACCCAGATCAGAGACATAAACGGAACGATTGTCGCTGGACGCCTCGATCCAATGGCTGTGCGGCGCATCCTGACGTTCTTTATTCGGTCCCAGTGCGCCTTTGTCGTACATCACGCTCGACGCTTTCGAAAGCCGTCCATCCTTTTGAATTGGAAAAACCGCGACCGTCCCGCCCGTATAATTCGCCACCAGCAGGTACTTTCCAGTCTTGTCAAACGAGACGTAACAAGGATCAGCCCCTTCCGACGCGACTTGATTCAGCAGCGACAGCTTGCCGGTCTTCCCATCGATCGTGAAGGCGCTCACCGCTCCAGTTTTTGCGCCTTCAAAATTTTGAACTTCATTCACCGCGTATAAGTAGCGATGCGTCCGGTCGATTGCGAGAAACGACGGATTCGCCGTCTCCGCAGCTAATCCCAGCGGCGTAAGTTCGCCCGATGGCGCGTCGAAGCGGTAGGCGTAAATTCCTTTGCTGTCTTTTGCGGTGTAGGTGCCCGCAAACAGGATGTCCGAGTTGCCCGGCAAATTCTGAGCGGCAATCATCGGGGCCAACACTGAGACTGCAACCAGCCATCGCACGAATTGGAAAAGCGTAATGGTCATGCCGAGTATGAAAGCCTATTTCGGGGTCCGAGCGCAAGCGCACCCATCATCCGCAACCTACTTGTTCGTTCCGAAACACGGTTTCGATAGTCGACGCGGCGGACCGGCGAGTGCGGTATCCTCTCGAGATGGCTGTGCGCCCATTGCCAGCGGAAGATTCCGTCCTGATTCAGATTGTGGACGCCGCCCTCGCCGATGCTGCGCGCCGCAGTGGTGAGTGGCTGGTTTGTCGCCCCGGATGCACGCAGTGTTGTGTCGGAGTTTTTGCCATCAATCAACTGGATGTGGCGCGTTTGCAATCGGGACTAGCGCGGCTGGAAAACATCGACCCTAACCGGGCGCGCCGCCTTCGATTCCGTGCCCAGGAATCAATTGCGAGACTATCGAAAGAATTTCCCGGCGATCCCATCACCGGCCTGCTCGACCAGAGCCCGAAAGCCGAAGCGCGCTTTGCTGACTTTGCCAACGATGAGGTCTGCCCGGTCCTCGACCCCGAGACCGGCCTTTGTGAACTTTATGATGCGCGTCCCATGACCTGCCGAACCTTTGGCCCACCCGTCGAATCGGAAGACGGGCTTGGCGTCTGCGAACTGTGCTTTCATGGCGCGACCGAAGAGCAGATTGCCAGATGCGAAATGCTCCCCGATCCAGACGATCTGGAATCGCGGTTGCTGAAAAAGGTGGAAAGAACCATGCG
>Ga0302275_10001179_pt1 | contig 28267 bp, 24 predicted proteins | sample III_Bog_N2_2_FD_200229 | JGI IMG/M metagenome (GOLD analysis project Ga0302275, IMG submission 200229) | Peat permafrost microbial communities from Stordalen Mire near Abisko, Sweden - III_Bog_N2_2 | ecosystem: Environmental > Terrestrial > Soil > Wetlands > Peat | place: Sweden: Abisko... | reverse complement strand
TAGAGCAAGCTTCCAACGATGCCCACCGGGATGAACACGGCCGACAGGACGAGGGCGTAGTATTTTGTCCGGCGCCAGGCTTCGGCGCTGGTCATCTGGCCCGAGGTGAGCGCCCCCTTGGCCAGCCTGTCCCATTGGCACGTGCCCAGGGTGAAGACCGTGGTCGGCACGAGTTGGACCAGGGTCAGAAGCCCCCGCCCTTCCGCCCCGAGCGAGCGGTTGAGCAGGATGGAAGCCGGCACGGTCAGGGCGGCCAGGAAAAACTCCCAACTGACCGACCGCCAGAAGGCCCGGCGCATGTCGCTGCCGGCGAGCTTACGCACGGCTGTCAGGCCCCGGCAGGCTGCCGCGCGCAACCGTTTCGGCGACCGCCCGGGCCAAGTCGCCGGGATGCGGCAGGGGGGCCGGCAAACAGACCATGGCCGCCAGCGCGGTCAATTTCTCGATGGCCGAGGCCAAAGCCCCCGCGTCGCCCACTGGAAAGACGAAGCCGGTTTGCCCGTGGACGACAAGATCCGGCGCGCTGCCGACCCGGGAACTGGCCAGGACGGGGAGGCCGAACTGGAGCGCCTCGTTGACCACCAAACCCCAAGTCTCCCCGGTTTTCGAAGGCAACACCAAAGCGTCACACAAAGCGTAATACCGTCCGAGTTCCGTTTGGTTCTTGAAACCAACGAAAACCGCCCGCTCGCCCAAAACGGCCTGGGTTTCGGCCGTGAGCGCGGCGCGCAGGTCGCCGTCGCCGACCACGAAGAGCCACGTGCGCGCGGCCGTTTCCGGGGAGACAAGCGCGAGGGCACGGGCGATCAAAAGCGGGTCCTTGGGTTCGTGCAGTTTGCCGCAAAATAAGAGCGCCTTGTCCCCGGGAGCGATCCCGGCTTCGGCGCGCAGCGCTTCGCGCCTGGGGTTCCACACGGCAACCTGGCCCTGAAAGAAATCGTAATCCACGGCGTACCCGGCCGTGGTCATGCGCGACGGGCTCACCCCGAGACGCAGGTAGTGGTCACGGGAATGCGATCCGATGGGAAAGACATGCTGGAACAAGCGGTAATAACGCCGCAGCAGAAAATCGCGCAGGGCGTTTTTCGCACCCGTTCGCGCATGGTCCGCATCCGTGGTCTCGGCGCGCAGCAGGAGCCGCTGGCCCCTGGCGGCCATGGAAAGCGTGGCGGCGGTGATAAATGCGGGCGAATAGCTGAAAATCAGCACGGCGTCCGGTTGAAAATCCGCAACCCGGCGCGCGGCGCGCAACCCCAGAGCCGCCCCGGAGCGCCCCGCCAGCGCGGTGAGCGGCGCGTCGGACACAAAGGCGTGCGCAAATCCCGCGACCGGCGCGCTGTCCCAGGCCACGGCCGTCTTGAAAAAGGGGTCGATTTCGCCCGCAAGCCCGTGCGGGCAGCCGAAAAACACCTTCAGCTCCAGGTCGTCCCGCGCCGCCAGGGCGCGAAAGACCGGCGCGAAATACTGGACCGGGTGGGTGGCCAGGGCGGCCAGGCGCATTTTCGCCTTGCTCATGACCTCGCCCTCGCCTCTGCAACCGCCATGGACAACCGCCTATAATACATTGTGTTCCCGCAAGATGGCGGCCATCACCGCATCGCTGTCCAGCCCGAGCCCCGCGAGCTTGCGCGCCCCGGCCCGGGCCACGGCCGCGGCCCTTTCCGGATCGGCCAGGGCGTCCAGGCACTTGGCGGCGCATTCCTCGGGACCGTCCCAGAACAGGGCTTCCTCGTCTTCCCGGTACAGCCAGAGGTGTTCGTCCGTGCGCTCGGCGCAAAAAAGCCCGCCCAGGGCCGGTATCTCAAGCGACCTGGTGGTGTGGCGGTCGCGGTTGCCCTTGGAGCACAGCCCCAGATTCACCTTGGCGCACTGGATGGCGTAGGCGTAGTCGTCGCCCATCAGTCCGCGCCGCTTCCAGACGGGCTGTAAGCGCTCGAACTGCGGGGCCAGATTCCAGTCGTTGCCGCAGATGGTCAGCGGCACGCCCAAATCGAGCAACCTGGCCATGAACGGCCCGCGCTCGGGCATCCAGGTGCCCACGAAAAGGACCTCGCTCGCCCAAGCGGCGGAGCGTTCGGAGGTCAAAGGCCTGGGCGCGTAGGCCACGGGATCGTAAAAGCGGTAGACGCGCCGGACCTTTTTCGCCCCCCTGGCCTCGGCTTCGGCCACGTTTTCCTGGCGCACCACCAAAATCAGATCGTAATGGGGCACGGCTTCCAGGTAAACCCGCCACATACGGCCGTCGCGGGTTCCGTAGGGATCGTCCACATTGTAGTTGACCAGGAAGCCGGCCTGCTTGGCGAGCTTGCGCAAGAGCCCAGGCCCGACCAGCTCGCCGTTGTCCACCCAGACGCAATCGAAATGCGTTCCGCCGATGCGCGACAACACCGCATGTTCGACCAGACGCGGCAAGACCGGATTGCCCAGCTTGTTGCACAGTCCGGGAATGGGATAGAGGCGCGGGGTAAAACTCCGGGGATTGAAATGGACGACCTCAAAGCCGATGCGGGCAAGGCTTCCCGCCCTATACCAGGAATTTGTCAGGGGCGCGTCGTCGCCGAGAAACAGGACTTTTTTTTTCATGCGGATGTCGCGCGGGCGCGGGGCTAGAGCGGTTCGCCCCGCCGCAGGCGCTTTTGCTCGATGATCTTGATCACGATCATACACTCGTAGAAAAAGTACATAAGGCAAAACATCAAGGCCGCAAAGCCCTCCGTGAAGCCGCCGCGCAGGACGTACATGAGAAAAAACCGCGCGAACGGACGCACGGGCCAGAGCCGGGCGGCCAGTTTGCGCAGCCGCAGCTTGCGGATGGTGCCCAGGGCGTGGGCATTGTCCGGCGAGGCCAAAAACTCGATGGTTTTGCCCGCGTCCCAGGTGGAATACCGGTCATGGCGGGCAAGCCAATCGGAGAAGCCCTTGGAATTGGCGTAGTGGTCATAGGGGATCTCGACGCGTCCGGCGCGCGCCCCCTCGGCAAAATGCTCCCAGACCCCGCCGGCGAAACGCGCCCGGCCCCGGGCGACCAGCCGGGGATGCCAATTGGGGTAGCCCTGGGTGCGCCTGAGCCACTTGCCCCAAAAAAGGTATCGGGGCGTCAGCTCGAAGGCGTCCTTGTCGGTTCCTCCGGGGGCGCAAATCCGGGTGAGTTCGCGGGCCAGGTCCGTCGGCACGACCTCGTCGGCGTCCAAAAACAGGACCCAGTCGCCGCTCAGTTCGCAATGATCCAAGGCCCAGTTGCGCTGCTCGGCGATGTTGAACGGGCCTTCCTGGACATGGGTGAACACCTTGGCTCCGAGTGCCGCGGCGATTTCCCCGGTGCCGTCGCTGCTTCCGGAGTCAACAACAACAATCTCCCGCGAAAACGCAAGCGAGGCCAGGCAGCGCGGCAGGTTCGCGGCCTCATCGAGGGCCAGGACCACGGCGCTGACGGGCGAACCGGGGTTCATGCCCGCGACGTCCGGCTTTTTTTGTCCAGGACCACGAGACATTCCACGTGGTGGCTGTGGGGAAACATGTCCACGGGACTGATGGAGCTTATTTCGTAGTGGTCCAGGGCCAAATTCACATCGCGCGCCAGGGTGGCCGGGTCGCAGGAGACGTAGCAGATGCGGCGCGGACCGATGTCGGCGAGCAGGCGCATGATGTCCGGATGCGCCCCGTGGCGCGGCGGGTCGATGACCACCACGTCGGGACGTTGCTCGCCGCGGCGCAAGGCCCCGAGCACTTCCCCGTGGACAAAGGAGCAGTTGTCCAGGCCGTTGCGCGCCGCGCTGGCCTCGGCGTCGGCCACGGATTCGGGGCTCGACTCAAAGCCGATCACCTGGGCCGCTTTGGAGGCCAGTTGCAAGGCGATCCCGCCGCCGCCGCAGTACAGGTCAAAGACCGTCTCCGCGCCGGAAAGCCCGGCCCGCTCGGCGATGAGCTCGTACAGGACCGCGGCCGCCGCCGTGTTGGTCTGGAAGAACGTTCCCGGCGAGATGCGGTAGCTGACCGCGCCGATGGTCTCCTCGATCGCGCCCGGGCCGTCGATGAAAATAAGCGTCTCGCCGATGGCGCCCGGCGTCTTGGCGCGGCGGATGTGGTGGGCGAAAACCGTCAGTCCGGGAAAAGCCGAGCGCAGGTGGGCCGCCAGGGCCCGGCCGATGCCCTTGGCCCGGGGATGCGGCGCGGTGATCAGTTGGACCATCCACTGTCCGGAGGCAAACCCATGGCGCACCACCAGGTGGCGCCAAAACCCCTGGCCGCTGGCCGCATCGAAGGCCGAGGCGCCGGAATCGCGGCACCAGCGGCCGGCCTCGCGCATCATCTCCACGCCCGTCTCGGGCATGAGAAAACAGGTCGTATTGTCCAGAACCGCGCCCGGGTCGGCCAGCGAGTGCAGGCCCAAGCGGAGATTGCCGCCAAAGGCGAATTCCATCTTGTTGCGGAAATGGCGGGTGCGCGGCGAGGCGACGGTCTCGGCCACCGCGACGTCCGTGGACGTGGTCAGGCGGGCGAACGTTTCGCTTATAAGCCCGCGTTTGGCCCGAAGCTGGGCGTCGTAGCTCAGGTGCTGCCAGGAGCAGCCGCCGCACTCGCTAAAATGCGGGCAAAACGGCTTGACGTAGTCGGGCGACTGTTCCAGCACGGCCACGATTTTGGCTTCGGCGAAACGTTTTTTGACCGCCGTGACGCGCACCCGGAGCAGTTGCCCAGGCAGTCCGCGCTCCACGAAATACACCAGCCCGTCGCGCCTGGCCACGCCCTTGCCGCCGACGGCCAATCTGTCCACGCGGACGTCGCACTCGTCGCCCGCCGCCGGGACGCTCGCCTTGCCTTCAGCCTGAACGCTATTTTGCATCATCATGTCCGGTATTGCCCCCGGTCGGGGGCTTGGCCCTGAAGCGGGCGCTATATATTTCGAGTTGGGCCGGGATGATCGGCCGTGGCCGATCGCCTTGACTGGCGGTGGCGGAAAAAACGAAAAATAGCAAGGGGGAACGGGGTTCGCCGCTGACTCCAGGATGCGCACTCTCGCCCAAAAGCCAAACCCGGAAGACCAGACCCGTCAGCCCGGCACGCCGGCCCAACACGCCGGCCCGGCAGAGCGGGCGGCGCGGCGGGCGCCGCGCCGCCGCAACCGGCAAAAGGAGCGCTTATCCCCTGACCGCTTTGGCCCCGGCCTCGATGGCCTCGGCGTTTTTGGGAATCATGTGCTTGTAGTGGGGTGAAATCACCTGGCTCAGGCTCTTGATCACGGTTGCGACCGGCATGGCTCCCGAGGCCTCGGCAAAGGCCCCGATGGCCACCATGTTGACCAGCCTGGGATTGCCCATCGAATCGGCGATCTGGTTCATGGGAACCATAAACGTCTTGATGCGCCCGGTTTCCGCCAGCCCCGGATCGATCAGCGAACTGTTGACGATCATGACGCCGCCGTCCTTGAGCCTCGCCTGGAATTTGTCCAGCGAGGGGCGGTTCATGGCGATCACGCCGATGGGGCGGTGGATGATGGGCGAACCGATTTCCTCGTTGGAGATGACCACGGTGCAGTTGGCCGTGCCGCCGCGCATCTCCGCGCCGTAAACCGGGATGTAGGTCACGTTGAGGCCCTGGTCCATGGCCGCGTAGGCCAGGAGGTTGCCGATGAGCAAAACGCCCTGGCCGCCGAAGCCCGCGATGATGACGTCCTGGTACATGCTAGCACACCCCCTTGCCGCTGGTGACGTCCTTGAAATCGCCCAAGGGGAAATAGGGGATCATTTCCTCGGCGATGCGCGCGTTGGCGTCGAGCGAACTCATTTTCCAGTTGGTCGGGCAGGTGGAGAGAAATTCCACGAAGCCGAAGCCCAGCCCATTGGTCTGGACCTCGAAGGCCTTGCGCAGGGCCTTTTTAGCCTGGTTCAGATGCTTGATGGTGTCCACGGCCACGCGCGAGGCGTAGGCCGTGCCGCCCAGCGAGGCGATGATCTCGGCCATGCGGATGGGCATGCCTTCGGTATCCCGGCACCGGCCGCCCGGGCAGGTGGTGGTCTTCTGGCCGATCATGGTGGTCGGAGCCATCTGGCCGCCGGTCATGCCGTAGATGGTGTTGTTGACGAACACCACCGAAACCCGTTCGCCCCTGTTGGCGCAGTGCATGATCTCGGCCATGCCGATGGAGGCCAGGTCGCCGTCGCCCTGGTAGGTGAAGACAAAGGAGTCCGGCCGGGCGCGCTTGACGCCGGTGGCCACGGCCGGGGCGCGGCCGTGCGGGGCTTCGACGGTGTCGACCGTGATGTAGTTGTACAAAAACACGGAACAGCCGATGGCGCTCACGGCGATGGTGTTCTCCACCAGATCCATGTCACCCAGGGTCTCGGCCACCAGCCGGTGGATGATGCCGTGGGAGCAGCCCGGGCAGTAGTGCGTGGCCCGGTCGGCGAGAGCCTTGGGCCGTTCAAAGGCGATTTTCTCGGTCATGTTACCTCCCCAGGGCCTGGCGCACGGGTTGCTCGAAGTCTTCCGGGGTGGGCATGTTGCCCGGCGGAAAGCCGAAGAAGGCCGAATCGGCCACGCCGCAGATGCTCAGGCGGACATCCTCGATCATCTGGCCCATGTTGTGCTCGATGGTCAAAAAGCGTTTGCCCCGCTTGGCCAGCTCGGCCAGCGCCGCGCTGGGATAGGGATAGAGCGTAATCGGCCGGAACAGCCCGACCTTGAGCCCTTCCTGGCGCAGTTTGCGCACCACGGTTTTCACGATCCGACCGATCGAGCCGTAGGCCACGACGACAAGTTCCGCGTCCTCGGTCTCAAAGGACTCGAAGCGGATCTCGGCCCGCATGGACTCGTATTTGGCGGCGAGTTTCAGATTGTGCTTCGCCAGCTCGCCTTCTTCCAGGTGCAAGGACTTGAGTATCCGATACGGCCGATCCTTGGCCCCAGTCAGTTTCCAGTCGCCGCCCTCGGCCTCGTCGACGGTGATGGGCTCGCCCACGGACACCGGCTCCTTCATCTGGCCCAAAATGGCGTCGCCCAGGATCAGCACCGGATTGGTGTACTTGTAGGCCAAGTCAAAAGCCAGCATGGTCAGGTCGTAGGCTTCCTGGCAGGTGCCGGGCGCCAGCACCAGGGTGCGGTAGTCGCCGTGGCCGCCGCCCTTGACCGACTGGAAATAATCTCCCTGGCTCGGCCCGATGTCGCCCAGGCCAGGCCCCCCCCGGTTCATGTTGACGATGACCCCGGGCAGTTCGCTGCCGGCCATATAGGAAATGGCTTCCTGCTTGAGAGACACGCCCGGGCTCGAGGAGGAGGTCATGGCCCGGACGCCGCAGGCGGCCGCGCCGAGCAGCATGTTGGCTGCGGCCACCTCGCTCTCGGCCTGGACAAACTGTCCGCCGGCCTTGGGCATGGCCTTGGACATGTACTCCGGGATGTCGTTTTGGGGCGTGATGGGGTAGCCGAAGAAACACTTGCAGCCCGCGGCCAGGGCGCCGTAAGCCACGGCCTCGTTGCCCTTGATAAAAACTTTTTTACCCGTTGACACGAGCCCCCTCCTTGTCCGGATTGCCGGGCTTGACCGGCGTGCCGGGCTTGACCGTCTTGTACACGGTGATGACCGTATCCGGGCAGATCATGGCGCAACTGGCGCACCCAGTGCACTCGGCCATTTTCTCGGGCGCCACCGCCACGATCTTGTAGCCCTGCTGGTTCATCTCGCCGGAAAGCGCGATGATCGACTTCGGGCAGACCTGGGTGCACAGCAAACAGCCTTTGCACCGCTCATTCAAAAAAACAACGCGTGACATGTTCGCTCCTTTGCGCCTTGGGCGAAGCGTTCGCAACCTCTCGATCGATCATGCCCGGGCCGGGGCCCAGGACCTCGCCGGGCCATGCCCAGCCATCTCGGGCGCGACGCAATACGCCTCGCGGCCGGCCCGCCATGCCCCCGGATCACAGGATCAGCATGGCGTCTCCGTAGGAAAAAAATCGGTATCGCGAACTGACGGCCCGGTCGTAACCGCGCAGAATGGTTTGCCTGCCGGCCAGGGCGCACACCATAATGAGCAGCGATGATTTAGGCAAATGGAAATTTGTAATGCAGTGATCGACGACCCCGAACTCATAGCCCGGCGAGATGAAAATGCCGGTTTCGCCCCGGTATTCCCGCAGGCCTCCGCGGGCTTGATACGCCCCCTCCAGAGCCCGTACGCTGGTGGTGCCCACCGCCACCACCGGCCGGCCCTCGGCCTTGGCCGACGTCACCGCCAGGGCCGTCTCCGCGGAAACCTCGATATACTCCCGGTGCATGGCATGCTCGCGGATGTCCCTGACGCGGATCGGCGAAAACGTGCCGTAGCCCACATGCAGCGTGACCTCGGCCCAACCGATGCCGCGCCCGCTCAGTTCCCGGCGCAAGGCCTCGGAAAAATGCAGTCCGGCGGTCGGCGCGGCGGACGAGCCGGCCTTGTCGTCGCGGGCATAGGTTGTTTGATACCTGGCCTTGTCGCCCCCGTCCGCCTCGCGCCGGATATACGGCGGCAAAGGGACGCTGCCGATGCGCTCCAGGATGCCGACCAGGTCTCCGGACCAATGCAAACGAACCTCGAAGCGGCCGAACCCCTGGGCGCGGACGGCCTCCACCGCGAAATCAGGCGCCAGTTCGATCACTTCCCCGGCTTTTGGGGCCTTGGAAGCGCGCACGAGCCCTTGGGCCGGAGCCTGGAACCAGCCGGTTTGAGAGCCTGGTGACGGCTCAAGCAAGACCGGCGGCGTCAAGAGCAAAAATTCGACCGCCCCGCCGCTTGGCTTGCGCCCCCTGACCCTGGCCGGCACGACCTTGGTGTTGTTGGCCACGAGCAGGCAGCCGGGCGGCAAAAAATCGGCCAGGTCGGCGAAACCCGCCTCGGCCTGAATCCCGCCGCCCCGGCGCAGCACCATCAGCCGTGAGCCCTCGCGCTCGGGACTGGGGTAGGCGGCGATACGCTCCTCGGGCAAGTCGAAATCGTAGGCGTCAAGGTCAAAGGCGACCGGTATCTGGGGAGATTGCGGCATGAGGAGGCGCTACAGTCCGAGGATTTGCTTGAGTTCCGCCACCCGGCGACGGCCGACCGGAAGCTCCAGCCGGGTTTTGCCGGCGGTGCGCAGCATGAAGTTGCTTCCCGGCAGGGAGGCGATCTCGGTCACCATGTCCAGGTTGACCAGGTATTTGCGGTGCACCCGGAAAAACCGGTGCGGCTTTAGTCGCTCCTCGAGATTCTTGACCCGGTAGGAGGTGAGATACTTCTGGGCGCTCGTGTGGATATAGGAATAGTCCTCGTTGGCCTCGACAAAAACGATCTCGCTGTAACTGAGGAAAATGGTGCGGCCTTCGAGGCTGATGGCCAGCTTCTCCATTTCCCGGGGCTTTTCGCGCTCCTTGAAATCCCAGGCTTGCCGCAGGGCTGAAATGAAGCGGTCCTCGGTCTCCTCGTCCTCCATCGGCAGCTTGACCATCTCCTCGTCGTCGTCCGTCGCCGGTTCGCGCCAGGCGGACGGCGCGAGCGCCTGGCGGAAACCGGGCCGCAGCTGCCGCAGGCGCTCGATGGTGCCGGCCAGGCGTTCCTCGGAAAAGGGATAGAGCAGATAATCCAGCGCACCCAGTTCAAAGGCCCGGTAGGCCAGGCTTTCGTCCGGGGCGATGAAAACCATGGCCGGCTTGTTCTTGCGCTTATGGAGCATCTGGGCCAATTCCAGTCCGCTGACCCCGTCCGGCAGGTCCACGCCCACGAAAAAGAGGGAATACGGGATCGCCTCCAAGAGTTCCATGGCCTCGAAGGCGGACACGGCCTCTCCCAGCACCTTGATGAAATCGGCGCGGCGCAGCATCAGGCGCAAGGCGCCTCGCACATCCTCGCCGGGGTGAAGCAGAAGTGTCCTGAGTTGGGTCATGGAAAAACTTAATCGTTATAAAAGCCCCGTGTCCAGTTGTAAACGCGCACCGCCAAACGATCGAGGACCAGCGAGGGATTGACCATGGCCGTCACCGCCTCCTGGGATTCTCGCAGCATCTCGTCCAACCGGCGCAGCTCGCAGGCGTCCATGGACGCGAAAAATCCGCCCGCCCCGTCCGGGGCTTGCCCCCCGATCAAAGCCTTGGCCACTTCGCGCTCCAGGGACAGCAAGATGCCCGAGGCCGTCTGCCTGGGCACCCTGCCCTTGACCGCGGTCCGCTCGAACCAGCCCGCCCCGGTGCGCGCGAAACCGGCGAAAGCCGACAGCCACTGCTCCATTTCCTCGGCCGCGGCCGAGCCCGCGCCGCTCTCAAGGCTGAGCACCCAGGGCAGGCTCATGACCCAGGAACGCGAAACCAACGTCGGCAAAAGCCGTTCGCGCAGCGGCGCAAGCAGAACGAAACAGTTGCCGGGCCTGGGCTCCTCCAAGGATTTGAGCAGGGCGTTGGCCGCCTCGATGGTCAACTCCTGGGCCTCGGCCAAGACGATCACCCGGGTGCCCGGACCGCGCGGCGGCTCAAGCGCCTTGACCCGGATATCGCGGACATGGTCGACCTTGATCGCGCCTTCGCGGCCGTCGAACACGATCAAGTCGAGATGCACCTTTTGAGCGATCTGGAGGCAGGAGGCGCACAGGCCGCAGGGGGGAATTTCGGCCTGGCAATTCAGGCGCGCGGCCCAATAGAGCGCCATGAACATGCGGTCGTCGGCGTCGCCGCCCTCAAACAGCATGGCCTGGGGAGGCGAGGGCGCGAGCCTGTCCAGCCTGCCGGCGAGAACGGACAAACGCGGCGGGACCGCCCACAGGGCCGGCTGGGACGGTATTGGCGGAACCGGCTCGCGGTCCGCGGTCGCGGCCTGGGCTTGCCCGCTCGGACTTGCGACGAGTTGTTCCCGATCCATACCAGCCTTGCGCCCGCCCGGCCGTAGACCACCGGCCGTCTAGTTGATGAAAATGGTTTGCTTTCGGTCCGCGCCGACGGAAATAAGCGCGACCTTCACCTTCAGGTCCGACTCGATCTTGCGGATATAGTTCTTGGCCGCCTGGGGCAGGGCTTGCCAGGTCGTGACCTGGGAGATGTCCTCGCTCCAGCCGGGCATGGACTCGTACACGGGGGTGACGCCGGCCATGCCGTTTTCCTCCTGGGGGGGAAAATCCAGGGTTTGGCCTTGGTACAGGTAGCCGGTGCACAGCTTGATCTCGGGCAGGCCGGTGAACACGTCGAGCTTGGTCAGGGCGATGTCGGTGGGCCCGTTGAGGCGCGCGGCCTCGCGCAAGGCGACCAGGTCCAGCCAGCCGCAGCGGCGTTTGCGGCCGGTGGTGGCCCCGAATTCGGCCCCGTTTTGCTGGAGCTTTTCCCCGGTGGCGCAATCCAATTCCGTGGGAAAGGGACCGGAACCGACCCGGGTGGTGTACGCCTTGATGACGGCCACGATCCTGTCCAGCTTGGACGGGGCGCACCCGCTGCCGGCGGCGGCATTGCCCGAAACAGTGTTGGAGGAGGTGACGAAAGGATAGGTGCCGTGATCGATATCCAGATGCGTGCCCTGCGCGCCCTCGAACAAGACCGCCTGTCCCTTGTCGTTGGCCGCCTGGATGTCGGCGGCGACATCGCCCAGATAGGGCACGACCCTGGCGGCGTAGGCCTCCATGTCCTGGAAAACCTTTTGCCCGTCCAGGGGAGCCAGTCCGTAGAGATGCACAAAAAGGGTATTTTTTTCCGTCAGGGCATTCTCGATCTTGCGGCGCAAGAGTCCCGGATCGGCCAGATCCCCGGCCCGAATCCCGATTCTGGCCGCCTTGTCCTCGTAGCACGGGCCGATGCCCCGGCCGGTGGTGCCGATCTTGGCCCCGGCCATGGCCGATTCACGGGCTCCGTCCAGCATCCTGTGGTAGGGCATGATGACATGGGCCTTCTTGCTGACGACCAACCGGCCGGGGGAAACGTCGATGCCGCTGGCGGCCAGGGTGTCGATCTCGCGAAGGAAGACCTCGGGATCGAGCACCACGCCGTTGCCGATCAGGCATTTTTTCCCGGGATGCAAGATGCCGGAGGGGATCAGATGCAAGACCGTCTTTTTCCCGCCGACCACAAGCGTGTGCCCGGCGTTGTTGCCGCCTTGAAAGCGCACGATGAGCGATACTTCTTCGGTGAGCAGATCCACGATCTTGCCCTTGCCCTCGTCCCCCCATTGGGCGCCCTGAACAACTATGTTTTTGCCAGCCATCGATTTCTCCTTGATGCCGCCGCGGGTTGCCTCTGCCGGGCCCCCGCGCCGTGGAACGAGTATACTGCCTAATGCGCCGTAAGATTGTCAATGACCGTTGCAAGTTGGCCCTAAACGGAATAGAAGGGAGGCATGCCTATAACCCCGGTATCCCGGCTCAAACCGGGCATGAAGCTGGCTGGCGACCTGCGCAACGAAAAGGGCGCTTTCCTGCTGCCCAAGGCAACGGTATTGACCGAAGCCCATATCGTCAACCTCAAGAGCTGGGAGGTCGTCGAGGCCGACATCGAACCCGAGGCCGCGGACCCTCAAGCGCGGGCAAACGCGAACGGCACGGTGAAAGCGCCGAGGCGCGGGACCAAGATATCGCCGGAAATCATCGCCGCGGCCAAGGCGTGGGCCATCAAACGATTCAGAAAAACCGACCTGCGCGACGAAATCATGCGCGAGATTTTTCGTTCGGCCGTGGCCCACAAGGCCAAAAGCATGTTTCTGCGCAAACTGGCGGTCGCCGATGATCCCTGCCCCAAGCCCACGGACGCCGAAACCAAAGCCGCCGCCGCCCAAACCCCTGCCCCGCCGGCTTTGACCAGCCTGATCGGCAGCCGCGACGACATATTTTCCCTGCCCAGCGTGCTGGCGAAGATCAACACCGTGGTGCAAAATCCTCTGAGCACGCCGGAAGAAGCGGCCGAGGTCATCGCCCTTGACCCCGGACTGTCCGCCAAGCTTTTGCGCTTGGTCAACAGCTCCTATTACGGCTTTATCGCCAAAGTGGACACCTTGTCGCGAGCCGTGACCATCGTCGGCAGCAAGCAACTCGGAACCATGGCCATGGGCTTGTCCGTGACCTCCATGTTCCAGAACATCCCGCCCGAGCTGCTCAACCTGCGGGAATTTTGGAAGCACAGCGTGGCCTGCGGCATCATCGCCGGCACCTTGGCCACCATGATCGACAAAAATATCGCCGAGCGCGCTTTCGTGGCCGGGTTGCTTCACGACATCGGCCGCCTGGTCATGATCGCCACCCACCCCGAGCTTTGCCACAAAACCCAGGGCCTGGCCAAAATCCAGTCCCGCCTGTTGTTCGACACCGAGAGCGAAGTCTTCGGCTACGACCACGCCCAGGTCGGCGCGGCCTTGATGGCCAGTTGGCGGTTCCCGGCTTCCCTGGAAAACGCCGTGCTCCTGCACCATCAGCCGAGCGAAACGACTCCGTTGGAATCCAGCCTCATCCATGTGGCCGACATCCTGACCCATGCCCTGGAAATCGGTTCCAGCGCCGAATGCCTGGTTCCGCCGCTGGCCCCCGAAGCCTGGCCGTCCTTGCGCCTGCCCAAGGAGGCCGTCGGCAAAACAGCCCTGCTCGCGGTGAAGCAGATAGAAGACACCCTGGCCGCTTTTTTGCCGGAAAAAGGCCCCGGGCATTAACACACGCCGCGGGGCTGGATTTTTTCGCGAATCGCTGCGGCGGACAGGCCCAGAAGGCCGCGCGCCGCGCTTGCGACAGGCTCAAGCCGGGCTAGGACTCTTGGGGTTCCTTGGGCGCGGGCCTGATTTTGGACAGCAGGTATTTCTCCATCTCCCGGGAGTCCTTGCGAAGCCGCACCAGTTCCGCCTCAAAAACCGCAAGCTTGCTTTCCATGTCGCGATTTTGCGATTTCAATTCGGCGAGTTCCTCCCTGGCCATGTCCAGTTCGTCGCCAAGCCCCTCGGCGTCGGCCGGCCCCAAAGCCGCCTGGGAACCACCCGCCAAAAGCCCGCTCAAATGCGAGCCGATGGCCTTGGCGATCTCCATTCCGATCGAGGCGGCCATCTCGGCCAGGGCCTGCGTCTGCCCCTGGCCGGGCCCCTGGCGGTCCGAATGCCCGGCCAAAGCTTCGCCGGTATCGACATTGACCGGAAAGCTGCGGCCGAGTTCCTCGCGCACATCCTCGGTCGACATGCCCGAACGCAGGAGTTCGCCGATCCGGCGAAACACCTCCACGGCTTCCAGGCGGAAACGCTTGTGCCGTCCCTGCCCGATGCTCGGCAAAAACGGCTCGAATCGGTTTTTCCAGTAGTGCAGCGTGGACTCTGGCTGGCCCAGGTCCTTGGCGATCGCCGAGATGGAAAGGAGCCGGGTCTGGGACATACGCTGGCCTTTGCTCCGTATTTGTTGCGACTCGTCCCGTCGCGGTCCGGCGGGAGACTGGCGGGCTTTGTGTACTACCGGATAGCGAAAATGACAATGCGCTGGAGGCGTCTCGCCCGGGAGAAAATCGTGTCGTTGTTTGTTGTAGTTTAGTTGTTTATCAAACGCCGCGCGCCGGCGTCCCGATACCCCGGACACCCGGCCCCTCCCGCATATCCCGCATACCGGAGATCCCCGGGAACGTTTGCCCCCCGGCCGAAGGAGTCCTCGGGAGGCGCGGCCCCTCCGACGGGAAAAGGCCCGGGGGCTTGGCCTCCGGCGTCTATTTGGGGGCGATCCCCATTTTTTTCTCCAGTTCGGCCACGGCCAGGGTGGTCTTGATGACCGTATCCGGGTTGAGCGACATGGACTCGATGCCGCATTCGACCACGAATTCCGCGAAATCCAGGTAGTCGCTCGGCGCTTGGCCGCAAATGCCGATATATTTACCTTTCTTAAGCGTCGTCTCGATGACCTGCTTGACGAAACGTTTCACGGCCTCGTTGCGTTCGTCGTAGACCTGGGACACCAGGGCGGAATCCCGGTCCACGCCGAGCAGAAGCTGGGTCAAATCATTGGTCCCGATGGAAAAGCCGTCGAACACCTCGAGAAATTCCTCGGCCAGGATGACGTTGGCCGGAATTTCGCACATGCCGATGACCTTGAGCCCATTTTCGCCTTGTTTCAGGCCGTATTCGGCCATGGTGGCGACGACCCGCCTGGACTCCTCGACGGTGCGCGGGAAGGGGATCATGATTTCCAGATTGGTCAGCCCCATTTCCTCGCGAATTTTTTTCATGGCCGCGCATTCCAGGGCGAAGGCGTCCTTGTAAGCCTCGGAATGGTAGCGCGAAGCCCCGCGCCAGCCGATCATGGGATTTTCCTCGTGGGGCTCGAATTGGGCGCCGCCGACCAGGTTGGCGTATTCGTTGGTCTTGAAATCGGACAACCTGACGATGACCTTTTTGGGATAGAAGGCCGCGGCGATCATGCCCACGCCCTCGGCCAGCTTGTCCACGAAATAATCGCTCTTGCGCTCGTATCCAGCAGTCATTTCGTAGATCTGGCGTTTGATCTCGGCGTCTTTGAGCTCGCCGAAACGCAACAGGGCTAGGGGATGCACCCGGATATAGGAGCTGATGATGAACTCCTCCCGGGCCAGGCCGACGCCCTGGTTGGGAATGAAACTTTTCTCAAAGGCCTGTTCCGGACTGGCCAGATTCATCATGATCTGGGTCCGGGTCTTGGGCAGATTCTGCAAGTCGGTTTCTTCGACAACGAAGTCGATCAGCCCACGGTAGACGGTGCCGCTTCCGCCCTGGGAACAATCCACGGTGACGTCCTCGCCGTTTACAACCACATCGGTGCCGCGCAAGGTGCCGACGACGCACGGTATGCCCAGTTCGCGGCTGATGATGGCCGCAGGTCCGCCCGCCCCGGTTGGTGACGATGGCCGAGGCGATCTTCATGATCGGCTCCCAGTCCGGATCGGTCATGTCCGTGACCAGCACCTCGCCTTTGCGGAAATTCTTGATCATCTGGGAGTCTTTGATGATGTTCACCTTGCCCCGGCCGATCAGTTCGCCCACGGACTTGCCGGTGACCAGGACCTCGCCGGTCCCGGTCAAAACGTATTTTTTCAGGGTGCTCATGTCTTTTTGGGAATGGACCGTCTCCGGCCGGGCTTGGACGATATAGAGCTCCCCGGTCAGGCCGTCCTTGGCCCACTCGATATCCATCGGCTTGTGGAACCCGGCTTTGGCGGAATAATGGTCCTCGATGGTGCAGGCCATGCGGGCCAGTTCCAGGACTTCGGCGTCCATGAGCACCAGGCGCTTGCGGTCGGCTTCCGGCACGGCCACGTTCTTGGTGGGTTGCTTGGCGTCCGCGGTGTAGACCATCTTGATGGCCTTTTCGCCGACCTTTTTCATGATGATGGGCTTGAAGCCCAGCTTGAGGGTCGGCTTGAAGACATACCACTCGTCCGGATTGACCGCCCCCTGGACCACGTTCTCGCCCAGGCCGTAGGCTCCGGTGATGTATACCGCGTCCTTGAAGCCGGTTTCCGTGTCGATGCTGAACATGACGCCGCTGCAGGCCAGGTCGCTGCGCACCATTTTCTGCACGGCCACGGTCAAGGCCACGGAAAAATGATCGAACCCCTTGTCCACGCGGTAGGAGATGGCCCGGTTGGTGAAGAGCGAGGCGAAACAGCGCTGGCAGGCCTCGATGACCTCTTCGATGCCGTGGATGTTGAGATAGGTTTCCTGCTGCCCGGCGAAACTCGCGTCCACCAAATCCTCGGCCGTGGCGCTGGAACGCACGGCCACGTCGCAATTTTTGCCGTACTGGGCCTCAAGCTGGTGGTAGGCCTTGGCTATGGCCTGGCGCAAATCCACGGGGAATTCCAAATTCCGGATGAGCGAGCGGATGCGGCGACCCCGGTTGGCCAAGTTTTCCATGTCCCGGGTGTCCAGATCGGCCAGAATGTCCCGGATCTTGTCCATGGCCTGGGACGACTCCAGCAGATGCCGGTAGGCCTGGGCGGTGATGGCGAAGCCGCCCGGGACCCTGACGCCCTTGGACGCCAAGGATTGGTGCATCTCGCCCAGGCTTGCGGTTTTGCCGCCGACCAGGGGGACGTCTTCAATGGTCAGGCGGTCGAACCACAACACGAACTCTTTTTCCTTGCTCATGGGGCTTCTCCTTGTTGCCGGCGAACCCAGATCCCAAATGACAGGCCTATAGACAAACTACTGGATTTTCCTTTCCGCTTCAAATAGAAAATAATTTCAGCTCATCGTCACAACACGATCGCCGCAGGTACTGGGCCGTCATCAGCCGCAAACGAGGGTTCGAGCATGAAAAAAGTTTTAATCGTCGAAGACAGCCGGGTTCAAGCCAAGATCATGAGCGACCATATCCGGGCGGTCACGCCATTTACAACCGTCATAGCCAGCAAATTGACCGAGATGATCGACGCCATGGACCGCGAAGGCAAGAATCTCTTCATCTCCATACTTGATCTCAATCTCTCCGACGATCCGGATACCCGCATCGTCGAAATCGCGACGGCCAAGGGCATGCCCGCCGTGGTCATGACCTCCTCGGTCGATGAACAGGTCCGGGAAAAACTCCTCACGCAAAACGTGGTCGATTATTTCTTCAAGAGCGTCGCCGAGTTGGCCAATCTGGAGAACCTCATTTTGCGCCTGTACAAAAACCTTCAGGTCAAGGTCCTGGTGGCCGACGATTCCCGGGTGGCCAGAACGCACATCGTCAAGCTGTTGGCCAACCAAAACTATCAGCCCATCGAAGCCGTGGACGGGATGGACGCGCTGGAAAAGCTCAAGGAACACCCGGACGTCAAAATCCTCATCACCGACTACAACATGCCCAAGCTCGACGGCTACGACCTGATCACCGAGGTGCGCAAGACATACCGCCGGGACAAGCTGGCCATCATCGGGGTCTCCGGCCAGGGAGGCCACTATGTGGCCAAATTCCTCAAGCACGGGGCCAACGACTTTTTGACCAAGCCTTTCGAGGTCGAGGAATTCTATTGCCGGATCAACCAGCAGGCCGACATCCTCGATATCGTCGCGGAATGCCGGGGCAATGTCGCGAAATAGCAATCCTGGTCGCGGTTGCCCGGCGGGATGAGCCAAAAAAAAGCGCGCCCCGGGCGCGCTTTTTTGCATGTGACCGGCTACCGCGGCAGCCCAAGCATCCGGTACAGCGCCGGAATGTCCAGGTTCGCCCTGACCACGGCGGCCAGGCGGCTTAGGGCCGGCTCGATGTCGAAGCGGGCGCCGCCCCCGGCCAGGGGGCCAAGGCCCTTGCGCGCGCGGACGGTGTCGATCCACCAGCGGCGGAAGGCGTCGTCATCGAAAATTCCGTGCAGGTACGAGCCCCAGGCCAGGCCGGGCCGCCTTTGGTAGCCGATCACGTCCCCGTCCTCGCGGACGACCGCCGCTTCGGCCCCATCGCCGCACAGGCGGGTGACGCCGTGATGGATTTCATAGCCCGTCAGCGCAAGCCTCGAAACCTCGTGCCTGGCCCGCACCCTGGCCAGGGTCTTATCCGGCAGAAGTTCCGTGTCCACGGGCAAGAGCCCAAGACCCGGGGTATCCTCTTTGTCCACGGATTCGATGCCGTGGGGATCGCGCACGGCACGGCCGAGCATCTGAAACCCGGCGCAGACGCCGACCACCTCCACCCCCTCCCCGGCCAGGCGACCGATGGCCTCGGCCAGGCCGCTCCCGCGCAGTCCGCGCAGATCGGCCGGGACGTTTTTGCTGCCGGGCAAGATCAGTACGTCCGGACGGCCCAGTTCGCGGGGCGTGCCCACGGTCCGGACGCGGACGTCCGCTTCGGCCCTCAGGGCGTCAAAATCCGTGAAGTTGGAAATATGGGCCAAATCGACGACCGCCACGTCCACCGCGACGTCGCGGCAGGCCGCGGAGTCCTGGCCGAACCCGGATTGCTTGAAGCTCACCGAGTCCTCCTCGGGCAGCCCCAGATCCTTGATAAACGGCACCACGCCCAACACCGGCGCGCCGGTGGCGCGTGCAATAAACGCCGGGCCGTCGCCGAGCAGCCTGGGGTCGCCGCGAAATTTGTTGAGGATCAGGCCCGCAACCAGCCGCCGCTCCCATTCTTCCAAAAGCTCCATGGTCCCGGCCAGGCCCGCGAACACCCCGCCCCGGTCGACGTCGCCGACCACGAGCGCCTTGGCCCGGGCCTGGCGGGCCATGGCCGTGTTGACGATGTCGTGGGCCTTGAGGTTGATCTCGGCCGGGCTGCCCGCCCCCTCCAGAACCATCACGTCGTGCTCGGCGGCCAGCTCGCCGTAAGTTCGGCAGACCACCGGCCAGAGCGCGGCCTTGTATCCGGCGTAAGCAGCCGCGTCCATGTTGCCGACCGGCTCGCCCATGACGATCACCTGCGAACCCGTATCCGAGGAGGGTTTGAGCAAAACCGGATTCATCCGGACATCGGCCGCCAGGCCGCAAGCCTGGGCCTGGAGGATCTGGGCCCGACCCATCTCCTTGCCGTCCACGGTGACGCCGGAATTGAGCGCCATGTTCTGGGACTTGAACGGCGCGGGATGCCAGCCGTCTTCCAGCAATATGCGGCACAGGGCGGCGGCCAGCAGGCTCTTGCCCGCGTTGGAGCTGGTTCCCAGAAACATGACCGCCGGGGGCAGGCTTTTCGCCCGGCTGGTTTGCCGGCCGGGTCCAATCCCGAGGACGCGCCGCAGCGCGTCCAGCAGGACGGCGTTTTCCTCTTCCGGCCGCACGGCGATGCGAAAATAACGGGCATCCAGGCCGTCGAAATTGTCGCACACCCGGATGGCCACCCCTTCCTTGAGCAGGGCGGTAAAAAGCCACCCGGCGTCCAGGCCCGGCCGATCCAGGCGGCACAAAATGAAATTGGCCGGCCCGGGAAACAGGGTCAAATCGGCAAATCCGCTCAAATCGGCAATCAACCGCGCCCGGAGCGCCGCCGTCAGCGCCGCCGACCGGGCGAAGAAGTCCGGATCCGCAAAGGCCCGTTCGCCCACGGCCTGGGCCAGGGTATTGACCGACCAGGGCGGCAGGATGGCCCGCATCCCATCCAGGAGGGCCGTGCTTGCGACCGCAAGCCCCAGGCGCAATCCCGGGATGGCCAGTATTTTGGTGAGCGAAAGCAGCACGCTGACGTTCGGCGGCCGGTCGCGGCACAGGCTTTCGAAATCCGGAACAAACCAGCCGAAGGCCTCATCCACGCAGAAATGGCATTGGGGATAACGCCAGGCCAGCTCCCGAACCGCCTGGGCATCCGCGACCAGGCCCGCCGGATTGTTGGGGCGGCCCACAATGACCAGGGCCGGGGAGCCCGGAGATGACACCAGCGCGCCAATGTCTTCCAAGTCCGGGGTGAACGCCGCGTCCGGGCCGGCCGGCACCGGGACGATCTCAAGCCCGGCGGCCCGGCAGGCCCGGGCGTAATCGCCGAAGCTCGGCTGCGGAATCACCGCCCGGGAGAGGCCGCAAGCCCTGACCAGAGCGTAGAGCAGGTCGCTGGTGCCGTTGCCGGCCAGTATTTCGCCCGTTTCGAGGCCCAGGTATCCGGACGCGGCGCGGCACAGGCCGTGGGCCTCGGGATCGGGATAGTGGCGCAGGGAACTGACGGCCGCGCTGATGGTCTGGCGCAGCCAGGGCGGGGAGCCGAGCGGGTTGATATTGGCGGAAAAGTCCAGGATGGCTTCGGGAAGGCGGCCGGAAAGCCCGGCCAGGGCGCGGAGATTGCCGCCGTGTTCGAATGATTGCATATTATGGCCGACGGGCGGCGAATCCTGCTCTTTTAGGCTTCCAAGACGCTTTGGGTCGGTTTCTTGGAATATTCCGGCACAACCCGGTGCAGCGCTTCTTTGATGCCCGGGCCATCATGGTCGTGCGCCCGCGCCGCAAGCTCGCTCACGCCGATCTGAAGCTCGGCCATCTGGACCTCCCGGTCGGCGCACGATTCCTCGATCAGGGCCTTGATTTTCTCATGCCTGGTGGGGGCCACGCCCTCGTCGGCGGTAATGAGCTCCTCATAGAGCTTTTCCCCGTCGCGCAGGCCGGTGAAGACGATCTCGATGTCGGTGCCCGGCTCCTTGCCGGAGAGGCGGATCAGATCCCTGGCCATCTCGGCGATGTTGACCGGATCGCCCATCTCCAAAATGAAAATTTCCCCGCCCTGGCCCTGGGCTCCGGCTTGAAGGATCAGTTGGCAGGCCTCGGGAATGGTCATGAAATAGCGCATGACATCGGGATGGGTCACGGTCACCGGCCCGCCGCACTCGATCTGGCGCTGGAAAAGCGGGATGACCGAGCCCGAGGAACCGACCACGTTGCCGAAGCGCACGGCCATGAATTTGGTTTGCCCGCAAGGCATGGCCCGCATAAGCATTTCCGCCACCCGCTTGCTCGCGCCCATGACGTTGGTCGGCCTGACCGCCTTGTCCGTGGACACGAACACGAAGCGCTCCACCTGGTGGCGCACGGCCGTTTCCATGACCACCTTGCTGCCCAGGACATTGGAATAAACCGCCTGCCAGGGATTTTTCTCCAGCATGGGCACATGCTTGTATGCGGCGGCATGGAAGACCGCCTGAGGAGCGAACCGGGAAAAGACCGACTCCATAAGCGAAGCGTCCTGCACCTGGCCCAGGATGGTGTGGTAGTCGAGAAAATGCTTCTCGTGGTGGAGTTCCATCTGAATGGTGTAGAGATTGACTTCGCTGGAATCCACCAGAAGCAACTTTTTGGGACTAAAACGGATGATCTGGCGGCAAAGCTCCGATCCGATCGAACCGCCGCAGCCGGTGACCATGACGGTCTTGCCGGTGATGGTGCCGCTGATGCCTGTTTTGTCCAGCCACACCGCCGGACGTCCGAGCAGATCCTGATAATCGACCTTGCGCAGCGAATTGAACGTCACCTTGCCGTCGATGATCTCGGCGATGCCGGGCAGGGTCTTGGAGAGGGCCTGGGCCTTTTCGCACATGCCCACGATGCGGCGCATCTGCGCCCCACTGGCCGAGGGAATGGCGATATAAACTTCCAGCCCCCGGTTGTCCTCGTTGATCGCGGGCAAGAGGTCGATGCCCCCGAGCACGGGAACTCCATGCACGGTGCAATTCCACTTGGCCGGATCGTCGTCGAGAAAACCCAGGACGTCATAGGGCAGGTCCGGATTGTCCATGATCTCGCGCAGAATTTTCTCCCCGGCGTTGCCGGCCCCGACGATCAGGACTTTCTTTTGATTCTTGCCTTTTTTCCAGGGCAGGCGCCAGAGACTGCGCGACTTGTTTTGCAGCCGCAGGGAAAAGAAATAGCGTATGGCCACGCGCGCGCCGCCGGCCAGCAGGAAGGTCAGGATGCCGTCAAGCAGGAAGACCGCCCGGGAATATCCGGCGAAGCGGTGCCAGAAGAGCAAGGCTCCGGCGACGGTCAAGGTGGACAAGGCCGTGGCCTGAAACAGCCGTAAGGCGTCGGAAAGGCCGCTGTATCGCCACATGCCGTGGTACAGGCCGAAGAAATAGAACACCAGGCACTTCAGCGGCAAGGTCCAGCGCAACACGGCCAGAATTTGCCTCAGGGCCTCGGACGACAAATTGAAGTCGAACCGGAAAGCGTAAGCGGCCAGCAAGGAGAGGGAAAACAGCAGCAAATCGGCCAAAATCATGACATAGATTTTGGGATTGCGTAAACTTTGCAGCATACCGGATCCTATTGGGGGCGGGGTTGGCCTGGGCCGGTCTCGTGCTCTCGGCGCGTGGCGGAAAGGGCCGGCGGACGCGCGTGGAACAAGTCCGGTTTCGCCGTCCAGGCGGCCCTTACCATGCAAGGGCGCGATCGTTCAAGAAATGCGGGGCGTCAATCTAGAGCGCCCGGCGCCGCCGCAGGTATGTGACAAACGATTCCCGCAGATAGGCGACGACCAGCAAGACGACAAGTCCCGCCACCCCGGCCGCGGCCAGAATGCCGGTCCGGCCGGCCGGGCCTTCGGCGACCAAGGTCCCGCTGAAACCAACGATATCGCTGAAATAATAATCAAAATTGCGGCCGGCCATGGCCAGTCGATTGCGCACCTGAATGTCGGCCGGATCGTTGCCGGTCTTGGCGGCGAATTCATCGACGGCATTGCGGAAGGCGTCTTGGAGTTCCTCGCCGGAATCCGTCTTGTCGGAGAGAAATTTCAACGGTTCGAAAACGCCCAGGGCCACGGAGGTCACCTTTCTTTCATGGGCCAGGGATTCGGCTTTTTGCCTGGCTTCCAGAAGCGAGGTCTCAACGGTCATGACCTTGGCGGCCATGTTGCCGAAGGCCAGCTTGCCCTCGCTTACGGTCACGGACTGGGCCGACTCCATCTTTCCGGCCGGGGCCAGCTTGGCGGAAAATGCGCCCAGTTCGCCGCGCTCGCGCTCAAGCACCGCGATTTTGCGTTCCAGGTCCAGGGACTGATTTTCCAGGTCAAAGGATTTGGTCTTGAGCAACCGGTATTCGCCGTCGAAATAGGTATTGAGGCAGTCATACAACAGCCTGTCCCTCAGAAAGCGTCCGGCATTCTCGGCCGCGGCCACGGCCGTGTCCGCGGAATTCCCGGCGGCCGCGACCCATGACATAGTTCACGGCGTCGCGGTAGGATTGGTTGGGGATCTTGCGCTCCTCGCTGTAAGCATAAACCGGCTTGAAATTTTTGACGGCCGTGCTGACCGAGGCGAGCGCCTTGCCGTCCACGGCTTTTTTCCCTTCGTGCGCGAGGAAGCGTTCGATGAAGGAGGCATTGGCCATCGACCGGATCAGAAACCCGTACACATCGTACGTTATGAAAAATTCGGTATCGGACTCTTCCCAGCTGAAGTTGGCCACTTTGCGGTTGACCGGCTGGAAGATGGTGACGCCCTGGACGTTTTGCATTCCGCCGGATTCCTGGCCATTGCCCTCCCGCGTCTTGTCCGGCAATACGGCCTGGAGGTTGACGATCCGATTTTCCCGGTACGCGGGTTCGGGAGCGAAATCCTTGACTTGACGCGAAAGCTGGTAAAAGCCTTTGGCCGAGACGGTCTTGGGCAGCATCGACAACACCGCGTAGACCAGGGCCATAAACAGGGCCAAGCCGCAAACAATGAATATTTTCTGCCGCCAGATGGTGTACAGCGCCTCAAAAAGAACCGGACGTTCGTCCGAAACGTCGTTGTGCTCGGAATCGGTGCCGTGCATGAACAATTCTCCCTGGGATCGAGATGACCGGCCGCGCCGGTGCGTGCAGCGAAAAAAGAAACTTCTTCGGAAATGCCCGGAAAGTCAATCGGCTGTCCTCGTTTCCCCGGACGCGGGCGTCCGTGGCCCGGCGGGGAGCAACCTGATATGCTTCGGAACATCATGATGCCCAAACGTCTTCTGCTCACCGGGGCCGGCGGGTTTCTCGGCCGGCGGCTTCAGGCGCGCCTGCTTTCCCAGGGACGCCGCGTCCTGGCCATGCAGCGGAACAAACCGGCCGAGGCCGGGCGCGGCGAACACGGGGATCTGGAAATTTTGGCCTGCGGCCCCATTGAGGCGATAACGGACTTTTCGGAGATACTTTCCGGCGTCGACACGGTGGTCCATTTGGCCGGCAGGGCGCACGTCCTGAGCGAAAACGCCGCCGATCCGGAAAAGGCCTTCATGGAAATAAACGCCCGCGCAACCGCCAGATTGGCGCGGGCGGCCGGGGACCTGGGAATTTCGCGCTTCGTCTTTATCAGCTCCATCGCGGTCAACGGCAATTGGTCACGGCACGCCCCGCTCACCGAACTCGACCCGCCCAAGCCGCGCAACGGCTATGGCCGCTCCAAGCTCGCCGCCGAAGAGGCCCTGTTCGCGGAACACCAGCGCAGCGGCCTGCCGGTGACTGTCTTGCGCCCGCCCCTGGTCTACGGACCAAGCCTGAAAGGCAACTTTCCCCGGCTTTTGCGCCTGGCCGCCTCGGGCGTTCCCCTGCCCCTGGCCAACCTGCGCAATCTGCACAGCTTCATTTACGTGGACAACCTCATGGACGTCGTCACCGCCTGCCTCGACCGGCCGAACCCCGGCCACGCCATGTACTTGGTCAGCGACAACGAGGACATCTCCACGCCCGCTCTCATCGCCACGCTGCGGCGCATGATGGGCAAGCGCGACAACCTGTTCCACTTCCCCCAGCCCGTGCTGCGCGCCGCGGCGGCCTTCATTGGGGCGAAAAACACCTTCGAGAGCCTGTGCGGGCGACTTTGCATCGACCCGTCCAAGGCGATGCGCGAACTGGAATGGACACCGCGCTTTTCCCTCGGGCAGGGACTGTCGGCCACGGTGGACTGGTATCTGAGCAGCCGTCCTCCAAAATCTTAATCCGAAACGCTAACGGCCGGCAGCCCCGATGAGGAGACTGCCGGCCGTTTCGTCAAACGGATATGGGATTCCAAAGGGGCCCTGCCCTTTGGCCGCCGGAGGCGTTCTTATCCCTTCAAATTATCGGCCAACATCTCGGCGATATGGCGCACGGCCGTTTTGGAGCCTCGCTTTTCCATGCCGCCGCGCAACTGCATGACGCACCCCGGGCAGTCGGTGACCAGCCGGGCCGCCCCGGTGGCTTCGACATGGCTGAGCTTCTTGGCCAGGATCTCGGCCGAGACCTCCGGGAACTTCGAGGAATAGGTGCCGCCGAAACCGCAGCAGACGTCTTCCTCCGCGGCCTGGGCGTACTCTCCCGCCATGGCGATGAGTTCCCGGGGCTGTTTCGTCACCCCCAGGCCCCGGCACAGATGGCAGGGGGCGTGGTAGGCGGTCTTCAGCGCATCGTTCGTGAAGGACGCAGCGTCCATGCCAAGCACGTCGCGGACAAAAGAGGAGAAGTCGATGACCTTGTCGGCGAAGCGCTGGGCGGTCAGGGCCATCCCGGGGTCATCCGCCAGCAGTCGCGGATAGGCCTTTTTCAGGTGCGAGGCGCAGGAGGCGCAGCCGCAGACGATATAATCGAACGTGGCCGGGTCCAGGGCTTTGATGTTCTGGACGGCCACATCCCGGGCGGCCTTTTTCTCGCCCATCATCTCGACCGGCAGGCCGCAGCAGGATTGATTCATGGGAAACTCCACGGCCGCGCCGCCGGCGGCGAGCACCTTGACCATGGCCTCGGCCTGTTCCGGATAGACGAAATCCTGGACGCAGCCGGCGAACAGGGCGACCGTCGCCTTGGGCGCGACGACCTTGGGCTTAAGCGATGCCCACATGTCGCGAAAGGGTTTTTCGGCAATGGCCGGCAATGCCCTGAAGCCTTGCTCCCTGGCGAAGAACTGGGGCAGGTGGCGCAGAAACGGCGTGCCTCCGGTGATCGGCCGCTGGACCAGTTTGGCCGCCCGCAGCAGGCCGTGGAACAGGCTGCGGTTTTGCAGGACCCGGCCCAGCATGGCGTTGGGCAGGGAATGGCCTTCCTCGTCCTGGATACGGGCGTACACCTCTTTGATCAGCCGGGGCAGGTCGATGCCGGCGATGCACACGGCCTTGCAGGCGCCGCAGTTGATGCAGTTCTGCACCAGGTTTTTGGCCTTGTCGCGGCCGTGGTAGAAATAGGTCAGGATCAGGCCGATGGCGCCGATGTAGACATGGCCGTACTTGTGCCCGCCGACCATGCGGTAGACCGGGCAGACGTTGGCGCAGGCCCCGCAGCGCACGCAGCGTAGCGCCTGGGCAAAAAGCGGGTCCTTGGCGATGGCCGTGCGTCCGTTGTCCAGGAAGACGATGTGCAGCTCCTTCTTGCCGTCCGGACCGGTGGCGCACTGGGCCGGACCGGTGATCCAGGAGACGTAGGAGGTGATCGCCTGGCCGGTGGCGTTGCGCGGCAGGCCCTTGATCGCGGTCAAGGCGTCCTCGACGTTCGGGGTGAGTTTGTCCAGGCCGACCATGAAGACGTGAACGCGCGGCAGCGTGGCCGTGAGCCTGGCGTTGCCCTCGTTGGTGAGCACGGCCAGAGTGCCGGTTTCGCTGATGGCGAAGTTGGCCCCGGACACGCCCATCTCGGCCTGGTTGAATTTGGCCCGCAGTTCGCGCCGGGCGACCTTGACCAGCTTTTCGATCTCGGAGTCCTGCTTTTGCTTGGTCACGTCCTCGAACAGGTCGGCCACTTCGTAGCGCGAGAGGTGGATGGCCGGCATGACCATGTGGGTCGGGCCTTCGCCGCGCAGTTGGATGATGAATTCGCCGAGATCGGTCTCGGTGACTTCCAGCCCGGCCGCTTCCAGGTGGTGATTGAGGTGGGTCTCCTCGGCGGTCATGGACTTTGATTTCAAAACCCGCTTGACCCCGGACTTGCGGGCGATGGAGGCGATGATCTCGTTGGCCTCGCCGGCGGTTTTGGCCAGATGCACCACGGCTCCGGCCGCCTCGGCCTTTTGCTTGAACTGGGCGAACAGTTCATCCATCCGGGCCACGGCGTTGTCCTTGGTCTTGGCGATGTTTTGCACCACCGCCTCGATGTCCATGCCGGCAAAGGCCTTTTCCCGGGACACCCGGTAGGCCACGGCGAAATTGTCCATGGCCTTGCGCAGAAAATCGTCGCTTAAGGCTTCACGCAACTCGCTGCGGTATTCGCCGAGATTCTTGGCGGTTTGCATTACTTGTCCTCCCAGAGGTAGATGTGCAGTTCCAAGGGGCCGTGCACGCCCAGGGTCAGCACCCGCTCGATATCGGCGGTCCGGCTCGCGCCGGTGATGAAGGCGGTGTAATTCGGCGCTCCGGAAAAGGTCTTGCGCAGTTCCGGCGCCATATCCATGGCCGTGGCCACGATGCGCGAAGTGGGCACGAGGGCGGCGTGGATTTCACTGACCATGGTGGCCAGGCGCAAATCCTCCGAATCGGAATTGAAGACCATGGTGCCGGTTTCGGCGATGGCCCGGTCGGCCACGGTGAAGCCGATGTCCACCCCGGCGACGTAATCCCGCAACCCTTCGGTCACGAAGCGCACGCCGGAATCCCCGCAGAGTTTGGCCAGCTTCTTGGACAAATCCTTTTTCAGTCCGGGCGCGGCCACCACCTTTTGCTGTTTGCCGTCGCACAGCCTGGCCGCGTCCCCGGACAGGGGCAGTTCGCAGCCCGTGGCCAACAGTTCACAGGCGGACCGTTCCAGACACATGGCCATGACCTTCTCCAGGGCCTCCTCGGGCGAGGCCACGCGGCTGACGAAAGCCGAGACAGCTTGGGCCTTGGCTGCAAATTCATCCACAAGCGCGTTTTTTTGGCTCATACCGTACCGCCTTGGTTGTTTCGAGATATGGTTGTCAAGCAAATAGCATGTCGCCGCGACAACCGAAAGATGCCTTTCCCTGGAAACGATCCAGGCGGCGGCCCGCCTACTCAATTCAACTTTT
>Ga0302275_10001170_pt1 | contig 28343 bp, 25 predicted proteins | sample III_Bog_N2_2_FD_200229 | JGI IMG/M metagenome (GOLD analysis project Ga0302275, IMG submission 200229) | Peat permafrost microbial communities from Stordalen Mire near Abisko, Sweden - III_Bog_N2_2 | ecosystem: Environmental > Terrestrial > Soil > Wetlands > Peat | place: Sweden: Abisko... | reverse complement strand
GCTAAACCGCCGCACCATGGAGCCGGACTTGATGGTGCGCCTACTGCGCGCTTGCATCTGCACACAAACCATCACTTACAAACAGCTTGTCGCCACGCCGGAGCTAGCGTGATATTCATCTTCTCCTATTGGTGCAGGGTACAGCGTGGACCGGGAGGTCCACGCTACAGCCGACCGGGAGGTCGGCGTTACTCGGTCTTGCGGCGACCAACCGGGACTCAGTCGGCTTGGGAGTCCTCTCCTTTGGACGGGAAGATGTTGCCCATGCGGCGGATCTGGGCGCCTACGCCCTGCAGTTTCTGTTCGATCCGCTCATAGCCGCGATCCATGTGGTAAACGCGGTCCAGGATGGACTCGCCATCGGCCACCAGTGCGGCCAGAACCAGCGAAGCGGAAGCCCGCAGGTCGGAGCACATGACGGCTGCGGCGGAGAGCCTGGCGGGCCCGCGCACGGTGGCGGTGCGGCCGTCGACCTTGATGTTGGCGCCCATGCGCACCAATTCCTGCACGTGCATGAAGCGATTCTCAAAGATGTTTTCACAGACCACGCTGACACCTTCGGCCTGGGTGGCGAGCGCCATGTATTGCGCCTGCATGTCGGTGGGGAAGCCCGGATACTCTTCGGTGGAGATGTCGGCCGCGCGCAAGTGTTCGGCGGCGCGCACGCGGACGGAGTCAGGCCCGAGAATATCGACGCGCACACCGGCTTCGTCCAATTTGGAAATTAAAGCGCTCAAATGGGTGGGATTGCAGTCGGCTACTGTCAGGTCGCCTCCGGTGATGGCGCCGGCAATGAGAAAGGTTCCTGCTTCGATGCGGTCCGGATTGATGCGGTAGTGTGCGCCATGGAGCCGGCTGACTCCCTGCACGCGCATGGTGGGAGTTCCAGCCCCTTCGATTTGGGCGCCCATTGCGGTGAGCAGCGCGGCGAGGTCGGCGACTTCGGGCTCGCGGGCGCAATTCTCGATCAGGGTTTCGCCGTCGGCGAGAACCGCGGCCATCAACAGGTCCTCGGTTCCGGTGACGGTGATCTTGTCGAAAACCAGGTGCGCGCCGTGGAGCTTTTCCGCACGCGCTTCAAGGTAACCGTGTTCCTGCGCGATGGTCGCGCCCATCTTTTCGAGGCCCCGGATGTGGAGATCGATGGGCCTGCCGCCGATGGCGCATCCGCCGGGCATGGCGACCCGCGCCATTCCGGCGCGCGCCACCAGCGGCCCGAGCACCAGGGAACTGGCGCGCATGGTCTTCACGATCTCGTATTTGGCAACGGGGTCGGAGAGGTTACGGCAACTGATGGTGGTGCGGTGGGCGGCGCTGCCATGGCCCAGTTCGACTTCGGCGCCCATGGAGACCAGCAGCTTCCGTTCGGTCTCGATGTCGCGCACGTGCGGGATGTTGTCGAGGATGACTTCGTCTTCAGTGAGAATGGCCGCGGCCATGCAGGGCAGCGCCGAGTTTTTGGCTCCGGATACACGAATGGTGCCTACGAGCGGATTGCCGCCGCGAATGACAAACTTATCCATGAAAGATGTCGAACTCCTAGCCTTTTAGTGTAAATCGGCAAGGGGGAAGCAGTGGTTCGAGGGACCGAGCGGCAGACCTAGCGAGGGACCGTCGAAGAAGAAGGGTCTACAATCGGCCCTTCAAGAGCGCGCGAAGGTGCTAAGGGGCTGCGGAAAGATCCAATTTGTTCAGGAGCTGAACAGGCTGCGAAAAGCGTCGGCTGTTTACGCGGAGATCGCAAAAACATCCCTCCGCGGCTAAAGCCACGATGTTTCTGCTGGCTTTATGCGGGGGTTAAAACCCCCGCCTCCCTCCGGGTCGAGTGTTTCCGCAATGTGTTGGGCGCTGAGGAATTGGCTGGAGATGGGAGGCCACCCGGTACACTAGAGGTATGCACCCTCCGATTCGGCTGGTGGCAATCGACATGGACGGCACCCTGCTTCCGACCTACATGCAGGGGATCAGCAAACGCAATGCCCAGGCGCTTAAAGATGCGCAGCAGGCGGGCATCGCCGTGGCCATCGCCACCGGGCGACGCACCGCTTTTACGACGCCGCTGCTGGACGGGCTGAACCTGCGAGAGGATACGCCCCTGATTACGTCGAATGGGGCAGTGGTCCGCACGCTGGGCGGGGAGGCGATCGACCGCTGCCGGTTGGAGGCGCGGGTGGCGCGCGGGCTTTGCGGTCTGCTGCGGAAGTTCGGCGCGATGGTCTTCACCTTCGACCGGCCGGGACGGGGGGCGCTGGTGGTGGAAGATCTGACCACGACGTATGGGCAGATTGCGCGATGGGTCGAGGCCAATCGCGACGCGATCCAAGAGGTGAAGCCTCTGGAAGATGCACTTGAGGACGGGGACGATCCGATTCAGGGCATGGTGGCGGGCGGGGTGAGGAAGATGCGCAAGGCCGAGAAGGCGTTGAAGGCCAGCCCGTGGAGCGGAGCGTGCGAGTGCATTCGGACGGAGTATCCGGCGCGCGACCTGTCGATCCTTGATCTGTTGCCGGTTGGCGTCTCGAAGGGGTGGGCGTTGATGCGGCTGGCGGAGCGGCTGGGCGTGGACCGCGCGGAAGTGATGGCGATTGGCGACAACTGGAACGACGTGGACATGCTGGAGTGGTCCGGGCAGGGCGTGCTGATGGGCAATGCGGTGCCGGAACTGCGCACCATGGCCAAGATGCGGGGATGGGAACTGGCTCCGTACAATGACGACGATGGCGTGGCGGCGGTGCTGGAAGAAGCGATGAAGCGGCGAGCATCTGAAGTGGATCTGACGTCTTTAGGGTGACGGGGTATTGGGATTGGACATGCGGGGAAGGCGTTTCAGCACGGCGGGGAGATGGGCGGGCCTGATGGCTCTGGCCGCGGCTGGCGTGTGTGGGCAGGCGGCCGAGCAGGTTACGCTGCAAAACGGATTTGCGATGCGCTGCGACCATCACGCCCCGGTGCAGGGCCACGTCCGGGTCTACCTAAGTGCCGGTGAGGACAATTACCTTGAGTTTCGCCCCGAGGAGATTGCGACCGTTGAGAAGGTTCCCGATTTGCCTGCGGCGGTTGTGGCGAAAGACGCGCCGGGAGCGCCGGACGGCAGAGCCGATGCAGAGGCAAAGCTTTCACCGGCCGATCTGGCCCAGATGTTGGCGACGGCCGGCCAGGCGCACAACCTGGATGTGGACCTGCTGGCCAGCCTGGTGAAGGCGGAGAGTGGCGGCAATGTGCACGCCAAGAGCCGGACGGGAGCGCGCGGGCTGATGCAGTTGATGCCGGGGACGGCCTCGGAGATGGGCGTCGAGGACAGCTTCAAGCCGGACGAAAATGTACGCGGCGGCTCGACCTACCTGGATTCACTGCTGACGCGCTACCACGACAACGTGGCGTTGGCGCTGGCCGCCTACAACGCAGGACCGGCGGCGGTGGACAAGTACCACGGGATTCCGCCCTACCACGAGACACGGGCCTATGTGGCTCGCGTGATCCATGAGTTCAACCGCCGCGTGCTGGCCAGGGAGACGCAGGCACGCAAGGCAGCAGTGACCGCGATGGCTTCGCGGCCCCAGCCAATTTTATAATGTCCATCCCTCAACCTTCCGTTCATGGGGAGAACGTAGAATAAATAGAGATTTGCTGACGGGGAACGGAGAGCGCTTGAAGAAGAATCATCTGATTCTGGGTTTGGTGGTGCTGGCGGCGCTGGTCGCGCTGGTAGTGTGGGGACGCGACAGGATTCACTTCGACTTTGGCGAATTTCGGTCGCAATTGGCGCTGGCCGACTGGACCAAGATCGCCATTGGCGTCGGCTGCATCTACCTGGCCTATGTTTTCCGTTCTGTGCGCTGGGAACGCCTGCTGCGGCCCAACAAGAAAGTTCCAACGCTCTCGCTGCTGGGAACACAGGTCATCGGGTTCACGGCCGTGGCTCTGATTGGCCGCGTTGCCGATCCGGTTCGTCCTTACCTGGTGTCGAAGAAGACTGGGCTGCCGCTGAGTTCGCAGGTGGCGGTTTATATTGTGGAGCGGCTCTTCGATGCCGGATCGATGGCTCTGATCTTTTCCGCCGTGATTCTGCTGGCGCCGGCCGGGGCGATGCCGCATCCGGAGATCGTGAAGAAGGCCGGCTACTGGGGATTGGCGCTCACCGTCGCGGGGGCGCTCTTTCTGTTTGCAGTGCGCCTGGCGGGCGGGGTGGTGGCTACGTTCTTCGAGAAAGCGTTCGGCCTGATTTCAGGGAAGCTGGGCCATGCGGTGGGGCACAAGATTCGCACCTTCCGCGCAGGGCTGGACACCATGCGCAACTTCTCGGACTTTGCCATTGCTTCCGGTCTTTCACTGGGCATGTGGTTGCTGATCGCACTGTCCTATCTGGAAACGACGAAGGCTTTCACCGCCAGCCCGGAACTTTCTTCGATGACCTGGGCCAAATGCATGCTGCTGCTGGCCTTCAGCGGCACGGCCAGCATCTTCCAACTTCCGATTATCGGCTGGTTCACGCAGATTGGCCTGGTGGCCGCGGCGATGACTAGCTTCTATGGGGTGGGCGCCGAGGCCTCAACGGCCTGCGCCGCCACGATTCTGCTGGTGACCTTCCTGAGCATCGTTCCGGTGGGACTGATCTGGGCGCAGATCGAGCACGTGAGCCTGCGCAAGGTGGCCCATGAGAGCGAGAGTGCAGGCGAGGAACTGGTGGTGGAGGACGTGGCCGAATAGGGCCCGATTCGGTCAAGGCGAGGGCATGCGGGAAGCGGCTTGCCCGGCGGGCGCAAGGTCCGGCCGCGAGTAGCGGATGGTCTCAGGGCTGACCGCGCCGCCGGTCATCAGCATGCTCATGGCCTGCTCCATGGTCAGATCGGTGTCGATCACGCGCTCCAGCGGCAACACCTGCAGGAAGGCTGAAGTGGGGTTGATGGCGTTGGGCACCAGGACTGCTGCCAATTCGATTCCGGTGGTGGAGTCGTAGAGGGTGCGGGTGAGGAAGCCGATGCTTTTTTGCCCCGGCAGGGGGAAATCGATCAGCACGACGCGCTGGCTGGAGTCTTTTTTGGCCATCATCGAGTCCAGCAACTGGCGCACCGAGGTGTAGACCTTGGCCACAAAGGGCAGCCGATCGAGCACGGTCTCGAAGAGGCTGAGAGCCTGCCGTCCAATGACCAGAGAGGTGAGACTGCCGAGGATGTAGAGCGCCAGCAGGGTGAGCACGACGGCAAGGGTGGACTGCAGCCAGGGCTCGCCGAGCCACTTTTCAGGCAGGATTGCGGCGAGAAACTGCACCGCCGGCAAACCGGCCTTGGCCAGGCTGCCCAGCAGAAAGCTGAAGACGAGCCAGGTGACAAACAAGGGGCCGATGGTGATGACGCCGGCCAGAACATTGCGTTGCAGATTGCGCAGCGGTTGGGCAAAGAGAGGTTTCAAGCGCTTCTCCTAAAGGTCAGGATACGTGAAACAGAGGGGCCGTTTCTTCAGGAAAGAGCCCTTCGGCCTCCAGGTTTCTCTAAAGAGCTGAATCGAAAATGCCCTATCGGCGGCAATCCCCTTTATATTTAGTGAGGAAGGAAGTACATGATTGATTCACTGGGTCTCGGACTGCACGACTCTGGCCGCCAGCCAGGTAATCCGGGCGAGCCATCCAAGCGCGCCGTGGGGTCGCCACTGCCGGTGGGCGGGAGTACGCCGGTGAAGGAGGAACGGCAGGAACCGCAGATGCCGCGGGTTGCGCCGCGTCAAGGGCGTTCCCTGGCGACCGTGCCGGATGCGGCCGAGTCTATCCAACCGCTGAGTGGATTCCAGCGGGCGGTGGGAGCGCTGCGACTAGCCATGCCGTTTGTGCAAAGGATTCTGCCCCTGCTGGACGGAAATGTAGCGACCACGGTCTCGAATATTCTGTCGCCGCATGCGGCCCAGCCGGTGCCGGTGAACCTGGCGCCAATCGAAGATGGTTTGGCCGAGTTGCAGGCAGGGCACCGCGATTTGCGCGAACAGGTGATGGAGCAGAACGGTTCGCTGAAGCGGGTTGAGGACCAGCTGGAGATGGTGCGCGAAGCCACCGACCGCAACACGCTGGAACAGCAGGAACTGCTGGAGGACCTGAAAGCGGTCAGCAACAAAATGAATACATTGGCTTTCATCGCGCTGGGCTTGCTGGTGGTCTCGGTGGGGTTGAACATCATTCTTTATTTGCACATACTCCGGGTACTGCCCTGAGAAGCTGTCCTTGTATCTGCTGGACTTGGAGGAATTCTCCTCTTTGCGTGGCGTCTTCAGATATGTGCAGGGTGGCTTGATTTCCTCCCCCGGACAGGTCTTTGTCCGGAGGGCCTGGAGGAGAGAAAGGCCACTTGAGTGTGCACTTTAGCTCTGCAACCATTGCTAAGAAGTGATAAAGCAGGCCAGCGGCCCGGGATTGGAAGCCTCGCAAAAGGAAGCCGGGTGCTGTTCAAGTCGTCGCACTTGAAGCGTAAGTTCGGGCAATTCTGGCAAAAGAGAGAGCAATTTTCGTCTGGTCAACTGGTATTTTATTCGTGTGAATACTAATTTGAGTGGTACTGCTTCCTTTCTTGAAGTTGGTGATGTGAGAGGTTGCCAGTCGTATTTTCGGGGGGCTAGTATTCGCCTTAGTTGAATCAACTATTTTTGTCAGAACCCGGCCTTCATGACCACTGTGCAGCTTTTCTCACGTTCACAGAGCTTCACCAACGAGCGGCGCTTACCGGCGCACGCGAATGGAGTGTCTTGTCATGGCATGGTATGCCTACTGCATCGGTGAAAAGCAAGCGTTCCCAGAATTATCACGTCATCGTAAACCAGTTCCGTTGGAATCGGTTCTCGGCGTAAGCGGCAATCAGGTATTTCTTTATCCAGCCAGCGATCTTGCGATAGTGGTCAGCGAACACAACCCGGCGGATGTTTTGAATCAGAAATCGGGAGTGGATCACGCCCGGGTGATTGCTGATTGTTTTCAGCATTCGACGGTTTTGCCCTTCAGATTTGGGACGGTATTTGGCGACGACGATGCCTTGCGCAAGTCGATTCGCTCGAACCAGCGGCAGTTTCTGAGTAATATCGACAAGCTTCGCGGCAAGACCGAGATGCATCTGAAGGTCGTTGTGGACGGAGGTTGCAGTCACCCAACGGACAAGCAGAAGCCGGGTGAGCGTGGGGGTTGGGAGTATCTTACCAACCTGCGGGAGAACGCGACGCGGCAGCGCGAGCGCCAGACTCGTGCTCGTGCGGTGAGTTTCCAGATGCACCGTCTGTTCCTGCCTCTGGATGAAGAGGTCAGCTGCCGGTTGACGGAAAGCGGGAAGATGGTGCTGGATATCGCGCACCTGATTGATCGCAAGTACGTGGAGCGCTACCAGAACAAGTTCTTGACCACGAGCACGCTGATGCGGGATTGCCAAATGCAGGTTTCCGGGCCGTGGCCGCCGTACCACTTCGTTCACCGGTTGACGCGCGGGGCGCATGTGCAGGCGCAGCCGACGTCAGTACCAGCACCGGTACTGGTACAGGTACCTGCGGCCCTTGAGGGCATGCCGGAACCGATTGCAGCGTTGGCGTAATTTGACTCGATCCAAACGCAGAAAGCCCCGGCCACGGCCGGGGCTTTCTGCGTTTGGATGGGAACGGTGCGAAGCTGTTTACTTGAAGGAAGCGATGGCGCTGGCTTCGTCGTCCTTGATGTCGAAAACGGTGTAGAGTTTGGTCAACTGGAGCAGGTCGTGAACTTTTTTGGTGAGGTTCAGGAGCTTCACCTCGGCGGCCTGATTCTTGGCCGTGGTATAAGCGCTCACCAGTTCGCCCAAACCGGAGCTATCGATGTAATTCACATCGCCCAGGTTCAGCAGAATGTTCTTCTGCCCCTTGCCGATCAGATTGCGAACGGCGTCGCGTATCTGCACGCTGCCCTCGCCCAGAGTGATCCGCCCGCTGAGGTCGAGAACGGTTACGCCGTCCACTTCACGGGAAGCAATTGTCAGTGCCACGGAATTTCCTCCTTGTTGGTATTACGGTTATAGCACCTTACCGGTTCACCTGGCGGGAAGGTCACATCCTGTTTGAGTTTCCGGTGGGAATGACCGGGATCAATCCGCCGCCGGCGCTCTCCGCACAAGTGCCCTAGTACTACAGTTGTACTTCGCCAGAATGCTGGAAGAGAACAAAGGCCCGGGCCTGAAGGCCCCTCTGTTGTACGGCTGTTTCAGGGGCCTGAAGGCCCCTGCTCCCTCCGTAGCCTGAAGGCCCCTGCTCCCTCCGTAATTGTCGATCTGCAACTGCAGAACTAGGTTAACCCCCCAGCCGGCTGGAGACGCTTGATCAGCGTCAACTCGGTTCCGGGATGCAATTGACGAAAGTGTACCTCATCCATAAAGGAACGGATGAGGAAGATGCCGCGGCCGGTGCCGCGCAAAAGGTTTTCCGGGGCCAAAGGATCGGGCAGGCTCGCCGGGTCCAATCCCTTGCCCTGGTCGGAGACGGTAAACACCAGCGCCGTGCCGGTGTTTTCAAAGCTGACGGTCATCTTTTTGGCGGGGTCGTATTCGTTGCCATGGAGTACGGCGTTGACGGCAGCCTCGCGAACTGCCATGGTGACGTGGAATCGCTGATCCTCGTCCAGACCTGCCTCCGAGGCCAACCGGTCTGCGGCAGCCTCCACTTCGCATACGCTCTCCATGGTGGAACTTAGAGTAAAACTCTGTCGTCCTGCCTTGGGTCGGTTCACCGGTTTCTTTCCGCCTCTCCCCCGAACGGGCAGGTGCAGGCGCGACCGCGCCTAATGCTCCAAAGTTTCATGGTTGAGGACGTTTGTGTCAAGCGCGGGCGAGCCGACGTGGGAGGGGCGTGCGCCGAAGGACCGCGTCAGGAGAGGCTTCGTGCTTACTTGTTTTCCTTCTTGCGAAACAGGAACAGGCCTCGTCTCTTGACTGGCCGCCCCTGGGTGCGGGTGAGGTTCGACGAGGTCGAAATCCCGCTGAAGAGAATGAAGAAATCGAAAAATGCACGCAGGAAGCTCTTTCCATTTTTTGGGGACACGGGGAAGGAACCTCCTGGTTTATCGATCGGAATCCGGCTTGGGTGCGGGTTGAGGGGCAGGGCGCGGCTTTCTGGGCGGGCTGGAGACCCCGAAACTCATGAGAAGAAAATCCAGGCCCTTGCGCAAGGAGTCAAGAACGTTCATGGCAACTTTCCTTTCCGAAGCATTCGGATCGAGTTAGAGAGATTTGACCCGGGATGCCGGTTTCAATCTTGGTCGGGTTACTTCTTTTTTGCCGTTGGAGCAGGCGCAGGAGGCGGTTGTTCTCCGCGCAGAATTTCGACTGCGGCGGGGGGCAGGGGTTTGTCGGCGTTGGCCAGTAACTGGCTCACCTGCCACATCTGGGTTTCCGAGAGCGTGGCTTTGTAGGAAGGCATTCCAGTCAGGCGGATGCCGTTGGCGACCTTCCAATAGGTCTCTCCCGGCGGGTCGTCGCTGACGCCGACCACGTCGTTATTGTGGTGCTTCTCCCAGAGGGGCGGGGCATCGGGGAACATGTGCTCGCCAAAGGAGGAAGGCTTGCCATGGAAGCCATGGCAGGCGGCGCACTGGTCGCGATAAATGCGGGCGCCGGCAATCAGGTTGTCTTCATCGGCCTCGAGGGGCGGGGTCTTGATCATCTCGCGATGGATGCGCGCCTGGAGGGGCACGCTGGTGATCAGACGCTCCTGGGGCAGCGGAGGGTCGGCTACAGCCACTGGAACCTTCCCCACACTGAACCATCCGAATACCGCCAGAGGCACGAGCACGATACCCAACAGAATTCCCAGAAAAAGACGGCCCATCTTCAGTCGATCCTCCGTTGCCCTTCATCGTAGAGCATTCATCCGCTTGATTGGGCCGCGGGTATGCCGATTTACGTGAGGAGCCAAAAGAATAGCTGGACAAGGGCGGATGGATTTGCAAGAGTTTGGTCGAAGCCGCAACGGCGGGGTCCGTTGACGGCAATTCCCGAGCAAGGAGCAAGCAAGTCATGGCAGATCACTCGAAGATGAGACTGGGCCGCAAAGCCATCAAGACCGATACGCGGACATTGGCTATTGGGGACTACCTGACTCCAGGTCTCCCACCCCCACCTCCCACCGCCGACTGGACCAAGGGCATCGCCAGTTGGGGCATGATGCTGAACGACACGCTGGGTAACTGCACCATCGCGGCCATAGGCCACGCGGTGCAGGTGTGGACCGCGAACACAGGTACGATGGCAACGGTCCCAGACCCGACCGTCGAGAGTTTCTATGAGAAGTGGGACGGCTACGTTCCCGGCAATCCCAGTACGGACTCGGGTGGTATCGAATTGGACGTGCTGAACGACTGGCGCCAGCAGGGGTTTGCCGGTCATGTACTGATGGCCTTTGCCGATCCCAAGCCGGCGGAGCTCGCGGAGGTTCGCCATTCCATCGCGCTTTTCGGCGGGGTGTATATCGGGCTGGCCTTGCCGTTGACGGCACAGACCCAGGACGTCTGGGATGTTGTCCCGAAGGGTGGCGCCAAAGCCAAGCCGGGGAGTTGGGGTGGCCACTGTGTCTTTGTACCGAAATACGATGAGCACGGCTTCACCTGTATTACCTGGGGGCAGCCAAAGACGATGACGCTCGCCTTCTGGAAGAAGTATTGCGACGAAGCGCACACCCTGCTGGGCCAGGACTGGTTCGACACCAAGGGATCGCCGGTGGGCTTCGACCAGGCGCAGTTGCAAACGGACCTGGGCGCAATCAAATAGCGCATTGGGGCACGAAACGGCGGGCGGCGCGTCCAATCCATTGCTGGTTCACCCACAAGGCTCCCCCCAGGTGGTTTAATACCATAAGGGGGGAGCGCCGACGAGGTGTGCTCCCGTACTCCCGTGGAGGAAACCCGAAACCGATGTATTCTTTACGCCGTCTTGCCCTTTTGCTGGCGCTGAGTTTGTCAGCGATGCCTTTCGTACTGGCCCAAAGCTCGAGTTCGAGCAGCAACCCCGCAGCTCCCACCCCCGCCCCGGATCAGGCCCAGGCCCAGACGCAGGGGCAGACAAGCGTCCAGGCGCGCATCAAGGCCCGCCGCGAACAGCGCCGCGCCGCTGCGATTCGCGACACCTATGGCCATCTTTATGAAGCCTATGCCGGTATGGGCTACCTTCGCTTTTCTCCAGGCGCGAACCTGCAGCGCACCACCTATTACGCCTGGGACACTGGTCTCACGCGCTATTTCGACGAGCGCCTGGGAGTGACCGTGGACGGCCGTGGCTACTATGGCACCGCCTATGTCGGCCTGAATCCCAGTTCGATCACCCGGCCGGCCATCAGCACCTACGCGGTGATGGGCGGACCCACTTACCGCTTCTATCTCCAGCCCAAGTACTCGATTTCGGGCCGGGTGATGGGCGGTTGGGCGCTGGGCAACTTTTCGAGCGACACCAGCGGATTCGGAGCCACGACGCTCGGTCTCTACCCGGATTCCTCGACCTTCGCCATCAGCGCCAGCATTCCGGTGGAATATAACCTGGCCCAGAATATTGGGTTGCGACTGGGACCGGAGTACTTTGCCACGGGATTCAACTCGAAGATCCAGAACAGTATTGGTTTCAACGGTGGGATCGTGGTTCGGTTTGGCAAGCAGTAACGAAGCTGACAGCTCTCAGCTGACAGCTATCAGTTAACAGCTTTCAGTTAACAGCTTTCAGTTAACAGCTAAGAAGCCCCGTTCTCAATTGGAGCGGGAATAGATCAAAAAGCCCCGCCCTGGCGTTTGAATACGCTGAGGCGGGGCTTGGTGTTTCTTCCTTGAGAAATGTCTCTACAACTGACAACTGACAACTGTTAGCTGTCAGCTGAGAATGGGGATTCCGGCGATGCGCTGCTGCCATTCGGCGGGACCGGTCTGGTGGACGCTGGTTCCCTTGGAGTCGACCGCGACGGTGACCGGCATGTCGCGGACATCGAACTCATAGATGGCTTCCATGCCCAGATCCGCGAAGGCGACGACGCGTGCGCCGTAAATGGCCTTGGAGACCAAGTAGGCTGCTCCCCCGACGGCCATCAGGTAGACGGCGCCGAACTCACGAATGGCGTCAATGGCCGCAGGCCCGCGCTCGGCCTTGCCCACCATGCCCAGGAGGCCGGTTTCAGCCAGCATCTGGCGGGTGAACTTGTCCATGCGCGTGGCCGTGGTGGGACCTGCCGGCCCTACAACTTCCTCTCGCACCGGATCCACTGGACCAACGTAGTAGATAAAGCGCCCGCGGAAGTCGACGGGAAGCTTTTCTCCGCGGCTGAGCATCTGGGTCATGCGCTGGTGGGCGGCGTCGCGGCCGGTGAGGAGCTTGCCGGTGAGGAGCAGGACTTCGCCCGGCTTCCAGGTGGAGGCTTCCTGGCGGGTGACGGTGTCGAGGTTGACGCGGCGGGCGGTTGAAACGTCGTGGGTGAGCCGGGGCCAGTTTTCGAGGTCTGGCGGATCAAGGAAGACGGGGCCTGAGCCGTCCAGCACGATGTGGGCGTGGCGGGTGGCGGCACAGTTGGGAATCATGGCCACGGGAAGGTTGGCAGCGTGGGTAGGATAGTCGCGCACCTTGACGTCGAGCACGGTGGTGAGGCCGCCCAGGCCCTGCGCGCCGATGCCGAGGCGGTTCACCTTGTCGAAGAGTTCGAGGCGCAGTTCTTCGGTGCGGTTTTTGGCCCCGCGCGCGATCAGATCCTGGATGTCGATGGGGTCCATGAGCGATTCCTTGGCCAGGAGCATCGCTTTCTCTGCCGTGCCGCCAATGCCGATGCCCAGCATGCCGGGCGGACACCAGCCGGCGCCCATGGTGGGAACGGTCTTGAGCACCCACTCGACGATGGAATCAGAGGGGTTGAGCATGATGAACTTGGATTTAGCTTCAGACCCGCCGCCCTTGGCCGCGACCGTTATTTCGACCGTTGCCCTGCGCACCAGTTCGACGGTGACGCAGGCCGGGGTGTTGTCTTTGGTGTTGGTCCGCTTGCCGGCGGGATCGGCCAGGATGGAGGCGCGCAGCTTGTTGTCGGGGTCGAGATAGGCGCGGCGGACTCCCTCGTCCACCATGTGTTGCAGGTCGAGCGCTGGAGCGCCGTGTGCGCCCTCGAAATGCACGTCCATGCCGACCTTGAGGAAGGCGGTGACGATGCCGGTGTCCTGGCAGATGGGGCGATGGCCCTCGGCGCACATGCGGCTGTTGATGAGGATTTGCGCGATGGCGTCGCGGGCGGCAGGAGACTCTTCCCGCTGATAGGCTTTGGCCAGGCTGGTGATGTAATCCACCGGGTGGTAGTAACTGATGTACTGGAGCGCGGCGGCAACGCTGACGATGAAATCTTCCTGGCGGATGACGGTCATGGGAAAGGCTCCTTTGGCCCTTCCAGAGTAATGGAATTGGCCGCGAACTGGCAGGGCGGCAGACGGGCTGGCCGCCTGCTGCCCCTTTCCTCACTCTGGAAACACCGTCAGGTTATTCTCCGCGGGCCTGCATGGCCAGGTAGCGTTCGTAGCCGATTTCCCTGATCTGGTTCAGTTGCGCTTCCAGCCAGTCGGCATGCTCTTCCTCGTCCTTCAGGTTTGCGGCAAAGAGGTCGGCGCTTCCATTGTCCGCCTCGTCCCGAGAGAGTTTGACCGCGAGGTTGTAGGACTTGACCGCGCCGAGTTCGGCGGCAAGGTCATTCTCCAACTGCTCCTTCACCGTCTTGCCCACATTGATTTGAGCGGGCCCGGTCATATTTGGAGTCCCATCCAGAAAGAGAATGTGTTCGATCAGCCTCTCCGCATGCTTCATCTCGGAGATCGACTGCATCTTCAGGTATTTGGCAAGCTTGGTGTACTTCCAGTTCTCGCACATCTCGGCGTGAATGAAGTACTGACTGACCGCGGTGAGTTCTTCCTGCAAAGCTTGATTGAGCGCGGCAATGACCTTCGCGTTTCCCTGCATAGCGACGATTCCTCCAGCAGATTCAGGGACTGTTGGGGCAATCCCCTGTTCTGGCGAAGAGTATAGTCGCGCTCCCGGCAAAATGTATCAACAGATTGGAACGATGGCACAATTCACGTGGCTTTGCCAGCCACGTGAATTGTGGACTTGTGCCTCCGCCCCAAAGCCGAAGGCCCAACTGCAGAGATTCCGGCTGCACTCCTCAAACAGCCGAGCAGATGGAGCAATCCTGCCGGTGGCACAGCGCCTTGTGATAAAGAAGGGCCGACTGATCGAAGAGTTCATTTGCCTTCAGCTCGTACTCCCTGCCGCGCTCAGGCGTGCTGTTGCGAAACTTCATCCCAACCGTATCGAGGATGGATACTCGACTCAATTTCAAAGCATATTCGGCAGCGCTTTTGTGAGCGTAATGGTTGATCCAGGCGCGTTCGACGGCGGGCGGGACGGCCGTGCTGGCATAGACGCGCATTCCATTGACGTCTCTTGCCGTCGAAAAGAATCCGCGGTAATACCAGGAATGAGAATTGCGGCAGCTGGCAACCCGCTCAGGCCGGATGAATACCTTGACATGGCGGTTCGTCCGATTTTCGCGCCGGGTGTACGCGGCGATCACCGGTCCCGAGGGACGCTCAATGTGTCCGTTTGAACCGAAACATCTCCAGTGGAGCGCCAGGGCCGGGTATCTGGGCGGCAGTGAATTCAAGAACGCGTCGATGGGGACGTTGCCTTCGACCACCACAAACTCGTCGGCATCGATGCACCCCATCCAGGCATAGCGCCCGATGCAGCGCAGAACGCAATCGTGCTCGGCTGCCGTAGAAATCGGAACATGAGGCCAGTTCTCGATCAGAGTCACAACACCTGAGCGGACGAAGGGGTCGAGAACGGCGTGAAAATCGTCCTTGCTTTTCGCTTCGTAAAAGAAGAGGTGGCTAACTCCGGCCGCCAGATAATATTCAACCAGTTCCCGCAGGTTGGGCGCTTCGTCCCGGATACGCATGCAGAGCGCAACGCCCTGCCCACGAGGCGATCCTTTCGCGGCCTGGACGACTTTCGATCTGAACTCACCGGTGCGGGAATTTCGGAGAATCTGCGCGATGTAAAGCGCTTTGCCCACCGTGCTCAGAAAAAGCGGACTGCTCCGAAGCTTCTCTCTGAGCGCCCAATATCGAGATAGCATGCACCCTCATAGCCGCGGTAAACCATCCCGCGTCACGGATATTTTCTCATAAGGTTGGTCAGTGAGAAGACACAGGTTCCCGATCAGCACAAATGTGCGAGCTGCGGCAGTAGACCTCGGCTACAGAACAAAAATATTCTTCTGCGCGCACATCTCTTTCAGGATCTTCGGCCACACGGTCACGCTCACCTCGCCGAGATGAGCTTTGTGGAGCAGCAGCATCAGGGTGCGCGACTGGCCGATGCCTCCGCCGATGGAGAGCGGAATCTGGTCGTTCAGGATCGCCTGGTGGTAGGGCAGTTGCATGAAGTCCAACTGTTTGGAGATCGTAAGCTGCTTTTTCAGGGTCTCGGCCGTGACCCGGATGCCCATCGAGGTCAGTTCGTGGCGACGCCTGGTGACCGGGTTCCAGACCAGAATGTCGCCATTCAGCCCGTGGGTATCCTTGCCGGTTTCATGGCAGGTGTCGGTCACCCAGTCGTCGTAGTCGGCGGCGCGCATCTCGTGGGGATAGCCGTCCCGCAACGGCCAGCCGATCCCGGCGATGAAGACGGCGGGAAAGCGTTGCAGCACCGCCGTCTCGCGCTGCTTGCGTGGCAGGTTGGGATACATGTCGAGAAGTTCCTCGGCGTGCAGGAAGGTGAGCTTCTCGGGCAGGTCAGGGTAGCGCGGGTCCTTCAGTTGGGGGAAGAGCGTTTGGGCAAACTTCTCCGCTCCCACGATCACTTTCCAAATCTTGCCGACTACTTCCTTCAGGAAGCTCAGGTTGCGCTGACCGGTGGTGATGACGCGCTCCCAGTCCCACTGATCGACGTAGGCGGAGTGGTCGTGATCGAGAAAGTAGTCCTTGCGCACGGCGCGCATGTCGGTGCAGATGCCCTCGCCGACGCGGCAATCGAACTGTTTGAGCGCGACTCGTTTCCATTTGGTGGCGGCCTGGACGATCTGGGCGTCGATGGGATGAAGGTCTCGATCGTTCGAAATGTGGAACTGGATGGGGGTGCGCGAGCCGTCGCGGTCGAGCATGTCGTTGACGCCGCTCTCCACATCCACGATGAGGGGCACTTCGACCATCATCAGATTGAGCTCCGAGCAGAGGTTGTCTTCGATGTAGCGTTTGACCTGAAAGATGGCCCGCTGGGTTTCTTTCGGGGTGAGGAGGGAATGGTAGTCGTGGGGCAGGATCTTCTCCAACTCTGTGTAATCGCCGATTCCTGGCCCAGCCAGATCGGCTCTCTTATCGAGAACAGTGGCCATCACGTGCTCCTTTGCGGACGGATTCCGCGCCGCCGCTGCGCAAATTGTCGAGGTTTCCGGACAAGGGAGTGCCGACGCCTAAAAATCAGAGCGGTGGCCACAGAGTTGTCATGGGATGTCGGGGCTTCCGTTTCGCCGCGTGCGCTTGAAGCGAGTGTTCCAGAATCAGAGCTGTCGCCAGCAGTGTTCCAAGAGCGCCAAAGATGATCAGCGCGAGCAGAGCCATCATGGGGACCGGCATAGCTGCACCTCGATGCTGCGGAAAGATGGTGAGTCCAGACAACGCGCCGCGCTGTGATTGCAGTCACCGATCAATGCGGGTGGGGAGATGGGGGCGGGTCATTTGGGCTGCTGGGCATGGAAGGATGGTCGCCTCAACCTTCAAATGAGGCATGGTGTCCGGTTTGGCGACAAAGCAGGTGCAACGTCGATTCCTGATCCTGGGGTGGATTTAGGGAATGATCCCGACAGTCACGTGCAATCGTTCGTCAATGACCGGTTTGGGCTGTTACCGTAAACCGGGAATTTCGCGGGAACTGAGCGGCGAAAACCGGGCTACTTTCCGGAGAGAAATCCAAGATGGATGAGTTTTTAGGCTTTTCCAGATCAAGGTTTGTGCTTTCCCAGGTGCCCAAATGCGAGGCACCTGGGGCGCCCACTCATTTTTGATTGGTCGGACGTGGGCCACCCGCCAGACTTGTTTGCGATGAACGCCTCATATCTGCTCCTTCTAGACCGGAACAGTTCCGTGCCCCGCTGTGTATGATTTCGGAGACGCAAAAAGCCTTCTTGGAGATGTCTTGATTGAGATGAGCGATTTGAGTGCTTGTGAAGAGAAGCAGTGCTATCGCTGGAGCGGGATGGCGGCGCTGCTTTTGGCGATTGGCTACGTGGCGATTATTCCGCTCTTCGCATGGGTGGGAGCGCCTCCGGCGACCGGCGAGGCCTGGTTTCGCTACCTGCAAGGCAAGACCACAGTGTGGTGGGTTATTATTTGGCTTTCGGTTTTAACCGACCTACTTTATCTGCCGGTTGCCTGGGCGCTGTGGATGGCCTTACACAAGGCGGCAACAAATCTGATGCTGGCGGCTGTAGTCTGCTTGCATCTTTTTGTAGGTCTCGATCTGGCAGTGACCTGGACACACCACGCTTCTCTGTTGGCGCTTTTCCAAAACTACTCCAGCGCCGCTGACGAGGTTCATCGGGCCACCTATCAGGCTGCGGCCGAATATGCCGCCTCGATTTACGCGACACCGCTGCTGACTTTTTACATCATTGTGATTCCATCGTTGGGCGTGCTGCTGGCGAGCATCACGATGATGAAGGCAAGATTCGGGAAGGCGAGCGCCTGGACCGGGGTGATCACGGGGGTGTTTGGGATATTGTCATTGACTGGCTCCTTTCCGTTGGTGATGGCGAATGCGTTGGGCGCAACGCTTTGGTTCTTCCTGGTGGGCGTGCGGCTACTGGGGCTTGGCAGAGCTTGTGCCGAAGGGAACGGATAGTTGGCGAGGGCGTGTCCAGCTAATACTCGATCTGAGGCTAGTTCGTTTGTTTCACGGTTATGCGTTCAAGCATTGAACACAACGGTTTTTTCGTTCGTGCCTGTATCACCGTCAAACCGGAAGTTGTCAGGAGTAGGCGCCAACCTGCTATTGCATGAACGCGCGAATCAACTTCTCGCGGAAGCCGATACTGGCTTTTGAGGCATGGCGGAGTTGCACATTCGATAGGGATTCTGGTTACCTGGGAGGGAGACGCTGATTCCCCTGTACGTTGTGTCCCGTTTTGCGGCACAATCGCTTATGCTGACTGTGCCGGGGAGATGTATTCTCCGGGCAGGGACAAGTGGAGAAGAGATTTGCCTGCCCGCTTCCCAATTTGCCGCGGCGCCTCTTTCGAGGATCCTTTGAACCTGGTGAACGGTCAACCCGTCCCCGAGGACCAGAAGCGTTCTGGCGAGGGTAGTTTTGCGCCTCAATACCAGTCTCCGTGGCAGTTTATCGAGGAAGAAGCGCCGGAGAGAGCATCGAGGACAGAGCCCGCCAGCTCGACGCGCCCCTCGGAATCCCGCCCCCCGGCTTTGCCCGTGGGACCGTCTGTGGTCACGACCGGAACGACCGATGCGGCCAAGGCGCAAGCCGAGTCCTGGGAGGGGCTGGCAAGAAGGCTTGAAACTTTCCGGCCCGAAGCCGTTTCTGAGCCTGCGCAGGAAGAGACGCACGAAGAAGAGATCGATGCTCTGGACACGGGCCTGAGCGGCCTGCGCAAGCTGTTGCTTTCTCCTGGGCTGAGAGGCGTGTACAAGGCAAAACCGCTGGCGGCGCGCGGGGCCGAAGCCTCCAGGCCGCTGGTGGAAACACCCATGCAACGGATTTCTCCACTGACCTACACGCTGTTTCCTGGCGCCCCGGCCGGGGAGGACAGGAGCGCTGCATCGCCGGCGCAGGAATCTCGTTCGCCCAAGGCCCTTTTCGAAAGCGAAGAGAAGGAACACGTCCGGTTGGATGGCGAGAATGCACGCCGGGATCGCCGGGACCCGGTGGACCCGGTGGAGATCCTGCCGAGTTGGCGCGGGCAGTACAAGAAAAAGAACAAATGAACGCGGCTTCCGCCGGAGCCGGTGGCAGAGCCTATCTGGGGCGAGCCAGCTCGATGCGGTCGTGGGTGCGGACCCAGGTGTTGCCGGCCATGCGGCCGACGGCGTCCAGCCCGGCCGGGTCGATGCGAAAGTCGGAGATCAATTTCTGGCGCACGTGGAAGCGGACCACTTCGCCGAGGACGATGACGCCCGCCCCAGGGGTGCGGCCCACGTAGATCACCTGCAAGAGCTTGCACTCCATCTGCGCCGGCGACTCGGCTACCCGGGGCGGCTGCACGGCCTCGCTGGGGATCGGCGTGAGGCCGGCGAGTTGGAACTCGTCCACCTCCGGGGGAACCGCAGCTGCCGACTCGTTAGCTGCCGCCGCGATGGCCTCGTTGACCACGTTCACCACAAACTCGCCGGTTTCTTCGACGTTGCGCAGGGTGTCTTTGCGCATTTCGGGGTACTGGCCTGGCTCCGCTTCGCCGCCTTCGCGCAGCGCCGGGCAGAAGAGCACCGCCGGGGGATTGGAACCCGCTCCGCAGAAAGCGCTGAAAGGGGCCAGGTTGACCACGCCCGCCCGATCCACGGTGGAGACCAGGGCCACGGGCCGGGGAACGATGAGCCCGGTCATCAACTTGTAGATCTGGCGGAGATCGCAGTCGGCCGGGTTGAGACTGACCATGGCGGGGCTTGGAATGAGGGCAGGGTTCATGCTGATAGCCTAGAACATCCGGCCGGCGCTTCGCACATCTAAACAAATGGGAAAAAGCGCCCGGGTGGTGTGACAGATCGGATGCGCACCCGGATTTTAGTCTGCTGGTAACATTCAATGATGCACAATCGTAAATAGGAGATAAAACCTCGTGCCGCGTATTCACTTTCAACAGCAACTCGCCGAACTCAAGGACAAGCTCCTTGCCATGGCTGCGTTGGCGCAGCAGGCGGTCGAGTCTGCGGTAGACGCCTATCTGCAGCGCGACCGGGGCCTGTGCAAGTACGTCAAGCAGAATGAGACCGCCATCAACTCTGCCCAGCGAGAACTGGACGAGATGGCGTATGAGCTTCTGGCCAAAGAGCAGCCTATGGCCATCGACCTGCGCTTTATCCTGGCAGTGATCAAGATCAACGGGGACCTGGAACGGATCGGCGACCAGTCGATGGCGATTGCCCGCCGCACCAAGGACATTCTGAAGGCCGGCGAGGTGGATCTGCCGGTGGATTTTGCCTCCATGGGGGAGTACGCCTGCCGCATGATCCGCTCTTCGCTGCAAGCCCTGCTGGAGGGCGATGCGCAACTGGCCGACTCCATCCGCGAGATGGATGACGAGATCGACCGCATGAATCGCCGCGCCTACGCCGACCTGCTCAAGCTGGTCCAGGAAAAGCCGGAGTATACCCAGCAGGCGATGATGGGCATTCTGGTGGCAAAGAATCTGGAGCGGATTGCGGACCACGCTTCCAACATCGCCACCGACGTCATCTTCTGGATTCGCGGCGCGGATGTGCGCCACCAGTTGAGCATGTCGATGGATTGAGCCGGGCTCCGGGATTGCTGGCCAGCACCAGCCCACGCAGATCGGCCGGAGTCGCCGCCACGGCATCGGCCAGCGCGCACTCCTCGGCCGGTCCGTAGCCCCATCCGGCGGCCAGGCACGGCAGATCATTCGCATGGGCCGCTTCAATGTCGTAGATGCGGTCGCCGATCATCCATGCCGAATCTCCATCCAGCGAACATTCTTTGAGAAGCTTGCCCAGCAGACCCACCTTGCTGTGGCTGGAAAACTCCGCCCGGTCGCCGTAGACCGCTGTGAAGAGGCTGGTTAACTCGAAGAGATCGAGAATGCGCAGGGCAAAGTGCTGCTGTTTCGAAGTGCAGACGTAGAGCGGAAAGCCCTCCTCTCGAAGCTGGGCCAACATCTCGCGCACGCCGGCGAAGACCGAGTTGTTCTTCCAGCCCTCGCGGCCGTAGCAGTCGCGGTAGTCGCGCGCCAGGGTAGCACGCTCCTCTTGGCTCGCTTCGGGAAGCAGTTCGGCGGTCCACTCTTCTACCGGAGGGCCGACGAAATGGTCCAGCGGGCCGGGATAGATCACGCCGTGCGCGTCGAGCGCCTTGCGGAGGCAGCTCAGAATTCCAGGTTTCGAGTCCGTGAGGGTTCCATCCAGGTCGAAGATGAGGGCAGGGAATTGATTGGGCACTTCTCCAGTTTCGCAGAGATGAGAGCAGAGGCCAAAATTGCGGCTTCGACTTCCAACTGCACCGGGAATTGGCGCGCGCTATCCCTGTTGCGGGCTGAGTCGCGCATGAAAGAGACGAAATAAGGCGAAGTTCGTTCAAGCAAAAAAACGGGCGTCTATCCGTTGGGATGGACGCCCGTCCTTTGCATGCATTGGAGCCGAGAAAAAACTACTTCTTTTCGGGGTGCTGCGCGTAGTGCAGCAGGACAGCCACGGCGCAGCTGGTGAGGCGGGTTTCGGCGGAGTCGGCGCGGCTGGTGAGGATGACCGGGACGCGTGCGCCCAAGACGATGCCGGCTAGTTGTGCGCCGCCGAGGTACTCGAGTTGCTTGGCCAGCATGTTGCCGCTCTCGAGATCGGGGACGACCAGAATGTCGGCCTGTCCGACAACCGGGGACTTGAGGCCCTTGATTTCGGCAGCATGGAGGCTGACCGCGGTGTCGAAGGCCAGGGGGCCGTCGAGGATGCCGCCGACGATCTGGCCGCGATCGGCCATCTTGCAGAGGGCCGCGGCGTCGAGGGTGGATTTGATCTTGGGGTTCACCGTCTCGACCGCCGAGAGCAGGGCAACCTTGGGCTCAGGAATCCCCAGAGCATGGGCCAGGTCGATGGCGTTCTGGACGATGTGGATCTTGTCTTCGAGTTCGGGGGTGATGTTGATGGCCGCGTCGGTAATCAGAACGGTGCGGGCATAAGCCGGCGTGTCCATGATGAAGACGTGGGAGATGCGTCGACCGCTGAAGCGCAGGCCGGTCTCGGCCTTCATGGCGGCCTTCATCAGCTCGTCGGTGTGGAGGCTGCCCTTCATCATGGCCTGGGCCTGGCCGTTGCGGCACATGGCTACACCCAACTCGGCGGCCTTGCGCTCACTGTCGGCCTGAACGACTGGAAAGTCACTGATGTCCACGCCAATCTGGGCGGCCAGGGCTTTCATTTCGGCTTCGTCGCCGATCAGCGTGGGCTTGATGATGCCTTCGCCAGCGGCTTCAACCGTGCCCTTCATGGCTACATCGGACAGCGGCCAAACCACTGCGGTGGTAATGGCGGGCAGGGACTTGCAGCGATCCAGGAACTTGTGAAAAACGTGGTAATCGGCGGGGTGGCCGACCAACGGGTCAATGACTACAGCTTCAGCAAGGGGGGCAAGGTCACTCATCAGATTCATTCTCCTGGCCGGACAGGGAAATCCTCTCCGACCTCTCCTCTCTATTTTCTCCCCGCGCGCGTATCGATTGTGTGCGGAAGGTCACAGTCTGACCAGGTTTCCTGCATATTGGTACGATTTTGTTGATTTCGAGGAGATGCGAGTGGACTGAGCTGGTGGACGGTGCGGGCAGGCTGACGGGCGCTTCGCATTGGTTTGAGCGGCGATCTTCCCCGGCAGGCGCCAAAGCTGCTATGCTCTCAGCGCTGGGAAAAGCGATTTAGCAAGGGAGAGATCTCATATGTGGTTTCTTGGAATGGATGTAGGCACAGGCGGCACGCGCGCCGTGGTAGTGGACGCGACGGGAAAACTGATCAGCGGGGCGTCGAGCGAGCACGCGCCCTTCCGGACGCCCCACCCCGGCTGGGCGGAGCAGGACCCCGAAGACTGGTGGCGGGCCGCGCAGGAGGCTATTCGCGGCGCCCTGGCTGCCGCGCCGGATCCGCATGAGGCGATTGCCGCCATTGGGCTTACGGGCCAGATGCACGGCGCCGTGATGCTGGACGAAAACGGCCAAGTGCTGCGTCCCTCGCTGATCTGGTGTGACACGCGGACCCAGCCGGAGTGCGACTGGCTGACAGAGAAGATCGGATACGAGCGGCTGATCGAGCTGACCTGCAACCCGGCGCTGCCCAACTTTACGCTGACCAAGCTGCTGTGGGTGAAGACGCATGAGCCGGAGATCTTTGCGAAGATCAGGCACATCATGTGCCCCAAGGACTACGTGCGCTACCGGCTGACGGGGGAGTTCGCCATCGACGTGCAGGAAGCTTCCGGCACGCTGCTGCTGGATGTGACGCATCGCTGCTGGTCGAAGGAAGTGGCGGAGGCCGCGGGGATTCCCGAGAGCTGGCTGCCCAAGGTGTATGAGTCTCCCGAGGTCTGCGCGCGGATCAGTGAGAACGCCGCCGGGCTGACCGGGCTGACTGCGGGCACGCTCGTGGTGGCTGGAGCCGGCGATCAGGGAGCGGGTGCGGTAGGGATGGGCATTCTGCAGCCGGGTTCGGTTTCTGCGACCATTGGCACTTCGGGGGTGGTGTTTGCGGCCACGGCCGCTCCGACCAAGGACCCCAAGGGGCGCCTGCACACCTTCTGCCACGCTGTTCCCGGGCTTTGGCACGTGATGGGCGTAACGCAGTCGGCGGGGCTGAGCCTGCGCTGGTTGAAGGAGACCTTCTTTGCCGGGCAGGAGTACGACGGCATGACCGAGTCGGCGGCGAAGATTCCTGCGGGGAGCCAGGGGCTGGAATGGGCGCCTTATCTATTGGGTGAGCGGACGCCGCATCTCGATCCGAAGGTTCGTGCAGCATTTGCCGGCGTTTCCTCGGTCCACACAGCGGCACATTTTGTTCGCGCGGTGCTGGAGGGAGTGGCCTACTCGCTGGAAGACACGTTTACGCTCTTTGCCGAGTTGGGGATTCCGGTGAGCGCCATTCGGCTGGGAGGCGGCGGTGCGCGCGGTCCGCTGTGGCGCAAGATTCAGGCGGGAATTTACGGACAGGCGGTGGAGATTCTTACGGCTGAGGAGGGCGGCGCCTTCGGGTGCGCTTTGATGGCGGGCGTGGGAGCGGGACATTGGGCGAACCTGGATGAAGCCTGCGGGCAGGCGATCGAAGTTGCCCAGCGCATCGAGCCCGATGCAGCCGACGTTGCGGCGTACAAGACCGGCTATTCGCACTGGCGCAAGCTCTATCCGGCACTGAAGACACTCGAGTAAACTGGCGTCACAGGGTTGCACGCACGGCCTTCGTGTGAGATCGAAGGCCTCAGGAGACAGGCGCACGATGAAGCAAGTCAAGACGGCAATTTTCGGCACGGGCTTTATTGGGCGCGTGCATCTGGATGCGGTGCGGCGGCTGGAATCGGTCGATGTGTCGGCCTTGGTTGACCCGCATATCGAACCAGCGCAGCTACTGGGCGCCGGCTTCGGCATTCCCACGGTGGTTGGCGATTATCGAATCATCCTGGCCGATCCGAAGGTGGATGTAGTCGACATCTGTACGCCGAACTCGCAGCACTATTCCATCGCTCGCGAGGCTCTTGAGGCCGGCAAACACGTGGTTTGCGAGAAGCCGCTGGCTACCTCCGTCGAGGAGGCGCAAGAGCTGGTGGCGCTGGCTGTAAAAAAGGGAGTGCGGAATTGTGTTTGCCACAATCTGCGCTATTACCCCATGGTGCAGCAGTTGCGGCGTATGCGCGAGGCCGGGGAACTGGGAGAAATTCTCTCTGTGCAAGGCGCGTATTCGCAGGATTGGCTACTCTACGACACGGACTGGAACTGGCGGATCGACGCGAAGGTGGGCGGCCCATCGCGCGCGATGGCGGACATTGGCTCGCACTGGTTCGACATGGCGGAGCACGTGACCGGCCTGCGCGTGAGCTCGCTGTGCGCCGATTTGCAAACCTTTCACACTACGCGGAAAGAGCCGAAGCGCGCGATTGAGACCTTCGCCAACAAACTGCTGGGTCGCGAGGATTACATTGAACGGCCTGTGGATACGGAGGACTACGGCGCGGTCATCTTCCACATGGGCGAGCGAACGCGGGGCAGCGTGGTTGCCAGCCAGGCGGCGGCGGGGCGCAAGAACCGCTTGAGCATCGAGGTCTACGGGACAAAGTCCTCGGCTGCATGGGACCAGGAGCGGCCCAACGAACTCTGGATCGGCCACCGCGAAACGGGCAACCAACTTCTGCTCAAAGACCCCTCGCTGCTGAAACCTGAGGCGCGCAGCTATGCGGACCTGCCGGGCGGCCATGCGGAAGGGTACGACGATACCACCAAGCAAATGATGCGCCGCTTCTATGCATCGGTCAGCGATGCGGGACTCACGCCCGAGTACCCTCAGTTCGCCGATGGGTTGCGGCAGTTGGTGATTCTGAAGGCGGAGTTGGAGAGCCACACGAGGCGCGGGTGGGTCGACGTTTCAGCGCTCTGATGAATTGAGCACTTAAGGGTCGATTCCGGGCAAGTGTACATACCCGGCGGCGATGCGTTAGCCTTTCATGCGACTTTGGATTGTCGAGGGAAGACCTTATGCGTTTCCGTTTTTCTTTTGTGTCATGGATTCTCCTTTGTGGCGGAGTAGGCGCACTGGCGCAAACTTCACTGGCCGCACTCACCTGTGCCGACCTGCATCTGGTGCCCGCGCCGCGGGAGTGCGTGGCTGTCCAAACCGTTTCGCTGAGCGGATCGGGCGTGAATGCGACTGCCGAAAAGAACGAAGAGGACGAGTTTGCGTTCAAGGACCTGGAACAGGAGTTTGCCGGGCGGGGGCTGAGCTTTCACGTGCACGAAGCGCCCGGAATCGTCTTCTACCGTGCGCAATCCGCGCCGGCTGTTGAGCTTCTCCAGCGGCATCACCTGAAATTCGATCCCGCGATGCACGATGAGGGCTACGCGATTGTGCCCGCCGGAGCGCGAGGCCTGGCCGTGATTGCCGAGACCCCCGCCGGCATCTTTTACGGGGCGCAGACGGTGAAGCAGTTGATTCGCGGGTCAGGCAAGGATGCCTTGCTGCTGGTTCCCACGTTGCGCGACTGGCCGGCGATGGCGCACCGCGGCCTCTCCGACGACTGGTCTCGCGGGCCGCTGCCGAATATGGAATTTTTGAAGCGTGAGATTCGCACGCTCGCGGCTTACAAGATTAACATTTTTTCTCCTTACTTCGAACTCACCTTCGCCTACGCTTCCTCGCCCATCGCTGCCTTTCCCGGCGGAGCGATGACGCCGGACGAGGCGCGCGAACTGGTGGCTTATGCGGCCCAGTACCACATTATTGTCGTTCCCGAGCAGGAGTCTTTCGGGCATTTGCACCACCTGCTCAAATTCGACCAGTTTTCCGCGCTGGGCGAGACGCCGCACGGGGCGGTTCTGGCGCCGGGCGACGCGGCCACGCTGCCGCTGATCGCCAGTTGGTTTGCGGAACTGGCCAAGGTCTTTCCCGGACCCTATGCGCATATCGGCGCCGACGAGACCTTTGAACTGGGACTGGGCCGCACCCGCGACCAGGTGAAGCAGCGCGGACTGGGCGCGGTTTACCTTGAATTTCTCAGCCGCATTCACGCTACGCTGGAACCGAATCACAAGCGGCTGCTGTTCTGGGGCGATGTGGCTGTCAACTCGCCGGAGTTGGTGGGAACGCTGCCCAAGGACATGATTGCAGTGCCGTGGGTTTACGATGCCAGGCCGGATTATACCCCGGAGATTCTGCCCTTCACGAAGGCCGGCCTGGAGACCTGGGTGGCGCCCGGCGTGAGCAACTGGAACCGGCTTTACCCCAACAATAACGAGGCGCTGGGCAACATTCGCGGCTTTGTCCGCGACGGTCAGAAGCTGGGTTCGACAGGCATACTGAACACGGTGTGGAACGACGACGGCGAGGGCATCTTCGACGAGAACTGGTTTGGCGTGCTGTTTGGCGCGGCGGCTGGCTGGCAGGCGGGGGAAAGCTCGGAGGACAACTTTGTTGCGTCGTTTGGGCAGGCGTTTCACCGCGACGAGACGGGCAAGATCAGCCAGGCGCAGAGAGAATTGATGGCGGCCCACAATGTGCTGAAGAAGGCCGATCTGGAAGACGCAAGGGACGAGTATTTCTGGGCCGATCCCTTCTCTCCCGAGGGTCAGCAACTGGCCGTGAAGATGCGGCCGGTGGAGCGTGAACTGCGGTTGCACGCCGAGCGCGCCATCACTTTGCTGGCCGAGGCCAAGGCGGCCGGGAAGCTGGAAAACCCCGAGGCCCTGGATGCGCTGGAACTGGGCGCGCGGCGCATCGACTTTCTGGGCCTCAAGTTCGAGCTTGCCGACGAGTGCGCGGCGCTTTATGCGCAGGCGCAGACGATGACGGGCGACAAGACACGCACGGACGAAGTCGCGGAGATGATGTGGACCATCGGGTCCAACAACGGGAAAATCCAGGACATTCGCGATGGCTATACGCAACTGGGCGGGTTATTCCGGCAGGCTTGGCTGCGCGACAACCGTTCTTATTGGCTGGAGAACAACCAGGCTCGGTACGACCGCGCGGCGCAGTTGTGGATTGACCGCGGTGCTCGCTGGGATCCGATACCGCAACGCTGGCTGGATACACACACTCTGGCTCCTGCGTCCGAGGTCGGGCTGCCGGCTGCGCCTCCGGCGGCGGCTGCAAAGTGATGGGGTTCGCAGAATAGCGCAAGTCAGGGCGCTTTCAGAACTGCTCGACCCCGAACTCATGATCGTTCATGAGAAAGGCCGCCTTTCCTCCGCCATAACCATGCTTCGACAACGCAGTTATGACACAGAAACGACGGCCTTTCCAGCTATTTTCTGCTTCCCAGAATTACATCAATCGACATTCCGCCTGTGAGATATGCAGGCTAGGACTGCCGTCGCATTTGGTTCTAGTTCCCGGAGTGCGGCAGATGCACGGGACTGGAGCAATTCTGCTGTTGGTGTAGCGCAAAGCGTGGACCGGGAGGTCCACGCTACAGCCGACCGGGAGGTTGATTACATGACAGCGCCGGCTCCTTCGAGCCCGAGTAGACTGGTTGCTGCTAGACGCCCAGGAGCTCGGGCGAAGGAGCCTGGCATGGCCAAGATTATAGGCTGTGACTTTCATCCTCGTTTTCAGCAGATCGCGTTTTTGGAGCAGGAGACGGGGGAGTTTGGTGAGCGCCGTTTAAGCCATCCCGAAGAGGCAGAGCGATTTTACCGGTCGCTGGCGGGGCATGCGGTGCGCATTGGTGTGGAAGCGACGGGGAGCTTGGGCTGGTTTCAGCGGTTGATGCAGGAGCTGGGCCATGAAGTTCTGTTGGGGAATGCGACTGAGATCCGGGCCTCGAATCCGCGCAAGCAGAAGACGGACAAGCGGGACGCCCGGCATATCTTGAGCCTGCTGGTGGAAGATCGTTTTCCGGCGATCTGGCAGCCTCCGGTGGAGAACGATGAGATGC
>Ga0302275_10001166_pt1 | contig 28359 bp, 21 predicted proteins | sample III_Bog_N2_2_FD_200229 | JGI IMG/M metagenome (GOLD analysis project Ga0302275, IMG submission 200229) | Peat permafrost microbial communities from Stordalen Mire near Abisko, Sweden - III_Bog_N2_2 | ecosystem: Environmental > Terrestrial > Soil > Wetlands > Peat | place: Sweden: Abisko... | reverse complement strand
CTGTCATTCGTAATGAGAGGGTCGCCGGTTCGAATCCGGCAGCAGGCTCCAGCACGCCCCAAGGGAGTCAATGAGCCGCCGGAGTCGAACCGAGGTTTGATTCGCTCGCTCCCGCTCGGCTCACCCTTCGGGCTGTGTAACACACAGTCTATCCGCGGCTTTCCCAAGCTGGCGTATTGACTGGCATGCCGCAATCAGCGGCATATTTCTCAGCCGAAGCCATAATCGAGAGCCCTTCGCGAGAAGGGATAATGCGGCAGCAGGCTCCATGATAGTGACGTGCCAGTGGCGATTTATGATTCAGCCTATCCCGCCACAAGTGATTTGCTCTTTTTCTTCGGGATGCTTTTTTCAGGGAGCGGCGGTGATGATTTCCGCTCCAGAACCTCCCGAAGAAAGGGGGCGGTGCGGCTGGTTTTGCTTTTAGCCACTTCCTCCGGGGTGCCCACTGCCACGATCTTCCCACCGCGATGACCGGCTTCCGGGCCGACATCGATAATGTAGTCGGCTTCCGCGACTAGATCGAGATGGTGCTCGACAACGATCACCGTATGGCCCTCGTCCACGAGGCGGTGGAAGACGCTCTGGAGCAGCTCCACGTCGGCGGCATGAAGTCCGATGGTCGGTTCCTCAAGGATGTAAAGCGTGCCTCCGCGTCTGGCGAGGCGCGGTCGGTCGGATGAGCCGCCCCGGGCTAGCTGCGTGACGAGTTTGATGCGTTGGGCTTCCCCGCCGCTGAGCGTGGGACTTGGCTGGCCAAGCCGGAGGTAACCAAGGCCCGTCTCGACGAGAAGTTGCAGGGGACGGCGGATTTTTGGGTGTGCGGAGAAAAAGACGACGGCCTGTTCGACGGTCATTGCAAGGACCTCACCGATGGACTTCCCGTCGTATTTCACCTCGAGTGTCTGCCGGTTGAAACGGGTGCCTCCGCAGTCTTCGCACGGCATGTAGGAAACTGGCAGGAAGTTCATCTCCAGTTTGATGACTCCCTGTCCTTCGCAGGTTTCGCAACGCCCCCCGTGGTTGTTGAAAGAAAATCGGCTGCCGGTGTATCCGCGCAGACGCGCTTCGGGAAGTCCCGCATAGAGGATGCGGATGGCGTCAAAGATCTTGAGGTAGGTGGCCGGAGTGGAGCGGGAGGTCTTGCCGATGGGGGACTGATCCACCTCGATAACCTGGGCCAGATGCTGGGTGCCGGTGAGAGATTTCCAGTGCTGCGGGCCGTTTTTTTTGCGGCGGCCACTGCGGACAAGGGATTCCTCCACCGCCGGCAGAAGGATGCCGCGCAGGAGGGTGCTTTTGCCCGAACCGCTGATCCCGGTGATGGCGGTGAGTCGCTGGAGGGGGAAGGCGACATCGAGATTTTGGATGTTGTGACGGCGGGCCCCCGTAAGTTCGAGCCAATGGGTCACTTCCTTGATGGAGCGGCGGGATCCTCTCAGCGGATGAACGGGAGGTTCGCGGAGAAATTTGCCGGTGAGTGAACCGGGATGCGCCATGATCTCATCGATGGTGCCCATGGCAATGATCTCTCCTCCGTGACTGCCGGCCTTCGGCCCCAAATCAATGATCCGGGAGGCACGCCGCATCGTCTCCTCATCATGCTCTACGACCAGAAGGGAATTCCCCTGACCCGCGAGTTCCTCCAAGGCATCCAGCAGGCGGGTATTGTCACGCGGATGAAGTCCGATGGTCGGTTCATCCAGAACGTAAAGTACGCCTCGGAGATTCGACCCAAGTTGCGCGGCCAGACGGATGCGCTGGGATTCCCCGCCGCTGAGGGTTTTGGCGGAGCGGTGCAGCTCGAGATAATCGAGGCCGACACGGCCGAGAAATTCGAGACGCTGACGGATTTCCGGAAGAATGTCGCGGGAGATGGTTTCGTCCCGTCCCTGAAAGTGCCAGGAGTCCAGAAGCGTGAGGGCATCGGCGGCGGAGTGTCGTGAAAAACTGCCGATGCTCTCCTTCTCGATGCAGACGGCGCAGGCCACGGGATTAAGACGGTTGCCCTGGCAGACAGGGCAGGTGCGTGTTTCTCCCTCCTCGCGGTTCTCGAAGGATTTTTCAGCGGCGAGGTCAGCCTCAAGCTGGGAGTCGAAGTCTTTTGCCGCAGGGCTCTCAGTCCAGACTTCTCCGAATCCACGGCAATGCTCGCACCAGCCGTGCGGGGAGTTGAAGGAAAAGAGGCGGGGATCGAGTTCCTCGAAGGAACGGCCGCAATCGGGGCAGTTCATCTCGGAGCTGAGGATGCGGAAGGCCTCCTTTTCCGAGGCTTTTGTGCTCTTGGAAATTTTTCCGGCGGTTTTCTTTCCGGCTTTCATCGGCGTTGAAGGAGCGGAACGGGCCTTGGCGGTTCCCTTGCCGATTTCCAGGGCTTTTCTCGCAAGCTCTAGAATGCCCTTGGAGGCATTTTTTTCCAATGTCCCGACCAGGACGTCGATCGAGTGCTCCTTGAATCGTTCGAGAGGTTGAAAGTCGGAGACTTCCACCAGGTCGCCATCCACGAGCAGGGTGGTGAATCCATGATCGCCGGCCCAGCGTGCGACATCGGTGTGGTATCCTTTGCGACCCCGTACCAGGGAGGCAAAGAGCTGTACGGAGGATTTCCTGGTCATGGCCTCCAGCTCGGCAGCCACTGCGGTCAGGGAGCTTTTTTGCACGGCGACACCGCAGTCGGGGCAATGCTGGGTGCCAAGCTTTGCAAAAAGGAGACGCAGAAACTGATGAATTTCGGTGACGGTCGCAACGGTCGATTTGCCACCGCCCCGGGTAATGCGCTGTTCGATGGCGACACTCGGAGGGAGGCCGTCGATTCTGTCCACATCGGGTTTTTCGAGCTGTTCCACAAATTGACGGGCATAGGGGGACATGCTGTCGAGGAAGCGGCGCTGGCCCTCGGCGAAGAGAATGTCAAAAGCGAGGGTCGATTTTCCGCTCCCGCTCAGACCGGTGACCACGACCATCTCGTTGCGCGGAATGTCGAGGGAGATGTTTTTGAGATTGTGTTCCCGTGCGCCGCGGATCTCGATGGAACGCGACCGTTTCGGATGGGCCTGCGGCTGTGCGGCTTCCGGAAGGAGAGGCGGTTTTCCGGCGAGGACTTCCCGCAGATAACGGCCTGTGTGCGAAGACTCACAGGCCGCCACTTCTTCCGGCGTTCCGGCAATGACCAGCCTGCCCCCGTCCACTCCGGCTTCGGGGCCGATGTCGAGAATCCAGTCGGAGGTCTTGATGACATCGAGGTTGTGCTCAATGACGATGATGCTGTTGCCGTCGGCGACAAGGCGTTCAAAGACCCTGAGCAGGATGGCGATATCGTCGATATGCAGTCCCGTTGTGGGTTCGTCGAAGATAAGGAGTGCGCCTCCCGGCTCGTGTCCGGCAAGGCGTGCCGCGAGTTTCAGTCTTTGGGATTCGCCACCGCTCAGCACGTTGAGCGGTTGCCCCAGTTTGAGATAGTCAAGGCCGACATCGGCGAGCAACTGGAGGGGGGCGCAGATGGCCTCGGATTTTTGCCCGCCCTTGAAGAAGGAAATCGCTTCACGCGCGGTCATCTCGAGGATGTCATGGATCGATTTGCCGCGATGGCGGATCGCGAGGACACGATCCTGATAACGGCGGCCTTCGCATTCGGGGCAGCGGAGGAAGAGATCGCTGAGGAACTGCATCTCCACTTTTTCGTAGCCGAGACCGGAGCAGCGGTCGCAGCGGCCCTGTCCCGAATTGAACGAGAAAGCCGAAGGGCTCATGCCTGCGGCGATGGCTTCATCCTCCATGCCGAAGAGTTCGCGAATGGAATCAAAGACGCCTAGATAGACAGCAGGAGTGGAACGGGGTGTGCGGGCGATCGGGGATTGGTCGACCATCACCACGTCCGTGAGTTCGTCGCCACCTTTGATCGAACGGCACCGCCCCGCAGATTCCCCCTCCTCGGAGGTTGCCGAGGTGAGATTGCGATAGACAACGTCGCGGATGAGGGAGCTTTTTCCGGAACCGGAGACGCCTGTTACACAGCAGAAGACCCCCAGTGGAATGGCGACATCAAGCCGGTCAAGGTTGTGATGGGAGATGCCCTTGATCTCGATCCAGTGTTCCGGCGTCCGGCGGCGCGGAGGAACGGGGATGGACTTGTCTCCCCTCAGGTAGGCGGCCGTGAGGGATTCCCTGGAGGATGGAAGTTCGGAGAGCGGGCCGGAGAACATCAGGGCTCCCCCATCCTGTCCGCGTCCCGGTCCGAGATCGACGATATGATCAGCGGAACGGATGACGGCCTCCTCGTGCTCCACGACGAGAAGCGTGTTACCCTTGTCACGGAGGGCCCTCATGATCTCCAGCAACTTGCCGACATCACGCTGGTGAAGGCCCACGCTCGGCTCATCCATGACGAAAAGGGTGTTGACCAGGGAAGCCCCGAGGCAGGTGGTGAGGTTCACCCGTTCGATCTCCCCACCACTCAGGGTCTTTGTCGTTCGATCCAGGGTCAGATAGCCGAGGCCGACCGATTCCAGGTAACCGAGTCGCGAAACAACCTGGTCGCGGAGCATCAGCACGCCGCTGTTTTCAGCCTGAATGGGAAGTGCACTGAAAAGGGGGGTGAGTCGCGACACGGGTATCGAAGCGATCTCGGGCAGGGTGAGTGGTTCGGCCAGCGGCAGGCGGTAATTGAGCGTTTCGGGCTGGAAGCGGCCACCGTTGCACGATTGGCACGGTTTGTAGGCGCGGTACCGGCTCAGGAAGACGCGGATGTGCATTTTATAGGTGCGCTTTTCCATCCAGCGAAAAAATCCGTCCACACCATACCACCGGTTATTTGCCCAGAGTTCCTCGCTCGAAACGTCCGCTCCCTTTTCTCCCTCGATGACGAATTTCTGATCGCTTTTAGGGAGTTCTTCAAACGGAAGATGGACATCGATATCGTTGGTTGCACAGGCCCTCAGAAGGTCACGCTGGCATTCCCGGGATTGGCCGCTTTGGAAAGGCTTGACGACCCCGCCGGCAATGCTGAGGGATCGATCCGGCATAATCCGGTCATAATCCAGTCCGATGACTTTCCCAAATCCCCGGCAGTCAGGGCAGGCACCGAGGGGATTATTAAAGCTGAAGAGGCCCGGGGATGGGGGACGGATATCGATGTCGCAATGGGCGCAGTGCCACCCCGAGGAATAGGGGAAGACCTCGCCCGACTCGGGATCGATGATCGAGACACGCTCCTTGCCAAGCCTCAGAGCCGTTTCGACGGCTTCGGTAAGACGGCCCCGGTCGGAGGAGTCGATCGTCAGGCGATCCTGGATGACCTGCACAACAGGAGGCAGACTGTCGAGCGAAGTCGGTTCGTCCGTCCGGTGGACCACGCCGTTGATCCAGAGTCGCAGATAACCCTGTTCCTGAAGAAAGGTGAAGAAATCACCCGGAGACCGGGGGGGGGGGACGACGCCTTCATCATCCGGATCCGAGCGCGTTGGGACAGGAAAGGTGACGAGGATCCGCCGGCCTGTCAGTTCGGAGAGAAGAGAGTTGATGACGGATTCCGAAGATTCAGGAGAGACGGCACGATGGCAACCCGGGCAGGTGGCGGTGGCGATCCGAGCCATGAGCAGCTTGAGATAATCATTGATCTCGGTGATTGTTCCGACGGTGGAGCGGGTCGTTTTGACGCTGTTGCTCTGCTCGATGGCGATGGCAGGGGGAATCCCCTCGATGGCGATGGCCCGGGGCTTGTCCATCCTGTCGAGAAACTGCCTCGTGTAGGGGCTGAATGTTTCGACATAGCGCCGCTGTCCCTCCGCATAAATGGTGTCAAAGGCGAGGCTCGATTTTCCGGAACCACTCGGGCCTGTGACTACGATCAAGGCCCCGGTCGGGAGATCGAGATCAATGCCTTTGAGGTTGTTCTGAGTGACGCCTTGAAGGCGTATCCTTGGAGAATCTGTCACCTGGGGGAGAGGCGGAAATACCGGGAAAAAAGAGGGAGGGTCACTCCGTTCCTCTTCCAGTTTTTTCCGAGGAAGATTTCAGCTCTTCTGTGCGGAGAAGCACCCGCTGGCGCATGATCTTTCCCGCTTTGAATTTCACAGTGGCACGCGAGGGAATCGGAACATCGATATCCGGCTGATTGGGATTTCTGCCGACACGGGATCGGGTGAGGCGGACTTCAAAAACGCCGAAATTACGGAGCTCCACATTCTCTCCTTTTGCAAGGGCATCGGTGATGTGGTCGAGTGTTCGCTGAATGACGTGAAAGACATCACTTTGAATGAGTCCGGTTTCGTTGCTGATGGCAACAACGAGGTCGCGTTTGGTAAGGTTGGCCATAGTGTAAGTAAGTAGAGTGGTGGATGCTCTGTGAACGGGGGCCAGAAACAAGAAATGTCCTACACTCCGGAGTCTGGCAATGCAAGCCCCGTAAGTAAAAACAGGCACATTTTTCTTAAACGGCCCTAACCCCGGCCATGACGGGCGACGGCATCGCGCCACCAGAGAAAAAGATCGCGGTAATGGCTTGCCCACTCGGAGACCGGTTCCGCAATGCGTGAGGTCCAGTTGGCCGATCCGGCGGCACCGGGAACATTGAACCGCTGGGATGAACTCAAAAAATCGGTGATCATCGGAACGGCAATCCAGGAGTTGCAGGAGAGCAATCCCTCGAGCAGGGCCTCATGGACTTTCCCCTCAAACGGCGTGAGGGGATCGATGTCGTCTCTCCCCGCAAAATGAAGCATCTCCTTCAGGATCTTCAGGCAGCCCCGGCCTTCCTCTCCGCCGCGGGCGGCACCCTCCTGCCATTCCTTCCACTGCGTCACAAGCGGGGCATGGTCATGGGTGCCGTAGGTTGCCACGGAGATCCTCTCATAGATTTCACCCGAAAGCATCGTTCCGTCCGGTGTGCGTTCCCACATCGGGATCTTGAATCCAGGAAGGCCCATGCGTGCCATTGAGGGACGGACATAGGGCGCGACATCGCCGAGATCCTCCGCGATGAGGCGGTGGGCACCGATTTCCTGATCCATGATGCCGAGCAGGATCTCGCCGTGCGCTTCATTGTGCGCCCGGCGGCCTGGGGTGGAATCATCACAGTCGATAAATCCGGGAAGAAGTCCGCCTGTTTTCGCCGCCGCGGCTTCCGGGGAGAGATCAATGAATTCCGCATTCCTCTGGGGTTTCCAGGGGAAGCTGTAGATGCGGAAAAAACCGAGGGCATGGTCTACCCTCAGCATTTGAAAGACAGAACGGAGAACGCGCAGCCGTCGGCGCCACCAGAGGAAGTTGTTCCGGGACATGACATCCCAAAGGTAGAGGGGGAAGCCCCAGTTCTGGCCCCATTGCTCGGTGAAGGGATCGGATTTGAAGACTTTCTCGGGAGGGGCGCCGCAGGAGCGTGCGGGATCGAACTCCTCCGGATGAGCAAAGATGTCCGCACCCCCGGCGGCAACACCCACGGGGACATCGCCGATCAGTGCGACACCGAGAGTGTCCGCGAGATCGGCCACGGAAGCCCACTGGGAAAAGGCAATCCATTGGACGAAGGCAAAGAAGAGGCGACGCTCTTCAATCTCCAAGCGTTCTTTTGGGGGAAGTGCGGCAAGCCAGATTCGGGAGGCGCCTGCGGAGCGATGCTCCCCGGGCCATGCAATCAGGTTTTCATCGCCATGGTGGACTTCCAGCAGGACGCGGTAGAGGGTATAGTCACTGAGCCATGCTTCATGCTGTTCCAGAAAGTGAGCGAAGAGCTTTGCTCGACCGCTCCGCCCATCCCCCTGACAGAAACGGTGCCAGGCGGCTGCAAGCAGCTCGTTCTTGAGCTTCTTGACACTGTCGTAATTCACGGGCCCCTGTCGCAGTGCGCTCAGATCGTGGCGATCCGTAATGAGGCGGTAGTCACCGGGGGTGAGTTCCGGCAGCCAGGAGGGATGCGTGGTGATGGTCGAGGGATCGAGCGCAAAAGCACTCAGGACATTGTAGGGACTGTTATCGCCACCTGTTTCGTTTACCGGCAGGATCTGGACAGCCCGGAAGCGATTTTCAGCCGCCCACTCCACCAGCTCGGAAAGAGCCTCCGTATCCCCGACACCCAGATCGTGTCGTCCCCTCAAGGCAAAGAGAGGGACAAGGATGGCCGCGATTTTTTTTTGAGGATCGAGAAGCATCGTGAGTGAGCGGAGCGCTGCTCGGGAGTCAGAGTGTATCCCCGGTCGTCCGCGTGCAAGCGAAGTGTTTTCGACCTTGGGATTTCGCACGAATTGGGAGATACTCATGCCCATGAAAGTCATCTCTTACGGTCATGCCTGTTTTTCCGTGGAATGCGGGGGGAAGTCACTGCTCTTCGATCCGTTCATCACGCCAAACGCTCTGGCTTCCTCCATCGATATTTCCCTGCTGAGACCCGATTATATCCTGCTCTCGCACGGTCATGCCGACCATGTGGCCGATGTCGAGGTGATCGCCGGGCAGAGCGGTGCGACACTGATAGGAAATTACGAGGTCATCCAGTGGTTTGCCGGGAGGGGGATTCAAAAAGGACATCCCATGAATTCGGGTGGTTCCTGGAATTTTGATTTCGGACGGGTGACCTATACACCGGCGATCCATTCAAGCAGCCTTCCGGATGGGAGCTACGGAGGGCAGCCTGGCGGCTTCCTTGTCGAGACGCCGGAGGGAGCTTTCTATTTCAGTGGTGATACAGCGTTGACACGGGATTTCGAATTGATTTCGGCAGCCCTGAAATCCGGTTCTCTAAAATTTGCAGCACTCTGTCTTGGAGGAAATTTCACCATGGGTGTGGAGGATGCCGTGACCGCCTCGGAATGGCTCGGTTGCCCGGAGGTGCTCGGAGTGCATTACGACACCTTCCCCCTGATCACCATTGATCATGAGGCTGCGAAAGCGGCGTTTTCCTCGAAGGGAAAAAAGCTCCACCTGCTGGCTCCCGGCGCGGAATGGGAATTTTAAGGCTATTCACCGCGCCTGTATTCCCGGGGGCGCCTACGAATCACCAGGACTGAAGCACTCATAGCCTCTAACCGGGGGGGAGTATCGGGCTTATTCAAAAAAAGTGTGTTGACTTCATTCGGGTCTGTGGTTTGATTCCAACAAGTTTTGGCTTTCCAAGATCTCTCCCATTTCGGTTGCCTGAGAGTTTATGTCACCGGCAGCCCGGTTTTCGAGATCCTTACAATCCCAACGAAGTATAGCATTCATTCAAGCAGGACTTGACCGTTGCCGATCAGGAAAGCCGGGCTCTTTTGAGAACCGATACTTCCAGCAACTGACGACAGGGCATCCTTCTACCTTCCGCAATTTCTCCATTCGACCTTCAATCAGGAAGATTACCGGTTGAACGGGAGAACTCCTCCCAAATTTTCAAACAGCGTTTTTCAAGCCGCACCATCAACGGCCCACACTTTTATCCCTTAAATTCATCCATGAGCGAAGACCAGCAGCCCCAGTCCCCGGCAACAGATTCCAAACCATCCCCAACCACTGACTCATCCGCCCCTCAGCAGCAGGGTGGCCAAAATGGAAGCCAGGTTGGCGGTCAAGATCACCCTTCCCAACAGGGCGGGCAACGCCACTTTGACCGTCCCCGTCGCGGCAACAACCGCCGACCCCGAAACCGCCGTCCCTTCCGCAACGATCGGGGTCCCAACGATCAACGCGGGCCTCAGGAGCCTCGGGAACCGAGGGATCAAAATGACCATGGCCCCGGCCCCAATGAATTCTCCGAGCCCGCGCCGACTGCGGTGACCGATGGTCCGCCACCCGAGCCGACCTATGCCGAGGGAGTCGTCGAGGTTTCAGGCAAGGGTTTTGGATTCCTTCGCGAAGCCAAGCGAGCCTATGCCGCCACGCAGAATGACATCTTTGTCACGCCCGAAATCATCCGCCAATACAGCCTGCGCGACGGTGTTTTCATCCGGGGGGAAACGCGCCGCGGCCCGCGGGGCATCCAGCTCTTCCGGGCCACTGAAATCGAGGGCGAGGCTCCCGAGAAATTCGTGAACATCCCGCTTTTCGAGGAGCTCACCACGATCAGCCCCAACAAGAGGATCAAGCTGGAGACCGTTCCCGAGCGATTCACCACCCGCATCATGGATCTGATGACTCCGGTCGGCAAGGGGCAGCGCGGTCTGATTGTCGCCCCTCCGAGGACCGGCAAGACTACCCTTCTCCAGCACATCGCCGATGCCGTGGTGAAGAATCATCCCGAGATGAAACTTGTCATCCTGCTCGTGGATGAACGACCCGAAGAGGTCACCGAGATCCGGCGCACCGTTCCTCAGGCTGAGCTCTATGCCAGTTCCAACGATAGCGATCTCCGCAGCCACACCCGCATCGCGCAGATTGCCGTGGATCGGGCCAAGCGTCTTGTGGAACAGGGCAAGGATGTCTTTGTTCTCATGGACTCGCTGACCCGCATCGGCCGCGCCTTCAACAACGCCCAGGGGGGCGGAGGCCGCACCATGAGCGGTGGCATGGATGCCCGGGCGATGGAGATTCCCCGCAAACTTTTCGCCGCCGCCCGCAACACCGAGGAGGCCGGATCGCTCACCATCATGGCGACAGCACTGATTGAGACCAACAGCCGCATGGACGACCTCATTTTCCAGGAGTTTAAGGGAACCGGCAACATGGAGCTCGTCCTGGATCGCAAGATCAGCGAGCAGCGCATCTATCCCGCGGTCGATATCTTTCTCTCTGGCACCCGGCGCGAGGAACTCCTTCTCGGCGACGAGGAATTGCACAAAATCAATGTCATTCGTCGCGGACTGGCCGGCCACAAGCCAATTGAGGCGATCGAGAGGCTTCTTTTCTTCATTCGTCGGTATCCGACGAATAGTGAACTGCTAAAAAATATCCCAGGCTAGAAATCCGGCTTCTCTGCCTTGCCCTTTTCAAGCCACGCGGCGTTGTCGAACCTCACGGTATGCATCATACCGCTCGGTTCTCCGTCTTGCCTGGCTTAAAAATTCTCGTCGGCATTGAAGCCGGATTAGAACTTCTTGGCCCTCTTGCTCTCCATCCAAAATCCCTGCGCCGCGCAGCGGGTGCCAGTCCCATCATCTTGAAAACGACTTTCAGCAATCTCGTTCAAAAAGCCCTCTTAGTCCGCCATGGTGGCGGCAGATCAACATGGCATGGTCTCCCGCGACTTAAAAACTCTCGTCGCTTCATACGAATAGCAGTTCTTCGGTATAATCAGGTTCTGTAGCCAGAAGAGCCTCGGCGCGGTGATGCGGATGACGCATTGAGTAGGACTTGCGGTGCATCGAAACTTCCTGCGCTTCAAGGCGAACTTCAAGGACACCGCGCGGCGCGAATAAAACACGCCTTGCTCCTATTTCGCGATGGTTGGGGAGGGAAGCCCGCCAATCCTATCTCCGGGGAGAACACTATGTCTTACGAACCAGCCTTGGGAGACTTCGAGGGCATAGACAACGGCCGGGGAGGCACTGGGTATCTCGGTTTCGTCGAAGGGTTTCATGTCGTGGGTTTCCAGGATCCGTCCCGAGGCGCTGACATAGGCGATGGAAAGCGGTGTCGGAGTGTCCTTCATCCAGAAGATGACGGATCGGGGGTGAGGGAAGACAAAAACCATTCCTTCGGTGTCATCGAGATTGGTGCGGCTCATGAGTCCGCGTTCCCGGGAGGGATCATCGGAGGCAATTTGCACGGAGAGGGAATTGCTACCCAGGGTGAGTGTGGTTTTTGGGAGATGAAACTGCGGGGCTGGAGTTGCCTGGGCGACAGGGACGGATGGAAGCGATGCTTGGGGTGACGGCTGGGCCTGGAGGTAGGCGTCACTCTGAATGAGGAAGAGAAAAAGAAAAAAACGGGAAAGAAATTTCATGCTGATGCGAGACTAGATGAAGCTCTTGAGCGAAGGCGAGCGTGGAACGGAATCACGAGCGGGGTGGTGCTTTCGTGTATCGTTGCAAGGGGCGCGAACGACCCTTTCAATAAGAAAATGTGATAGGATTTTTAAATTTTCCTCCAAAAATCTTGCCATCGGCGCGCGTTTTTTTACCTTGGAGCCGCCCGTAATACCCGCCCGGGCGATATAGATCACCCGATGTCGAATTTTTTTCCCCGATGGGCCAATTGGATCCCGCTACAGCTCCTTGTGTGTGTGCTGGTTGTCGGTGCGCCCGTTACCCTCGGAGTCTGGTATTATTTCACTCCGAAGTACACCCGTGTCGGTTACCAGCCCGACCAGCCGGTGCCTTTTTCCCACGCTCTTCATGTGAAGCAACTTGGAATGGACTGTAGATACTGTCATAGTTTTGTTGAGGTTGCAGCGCACTCGAATCTCCCGACGACACAGACCTGCATCAATTGCCACGGTGCGGGAAAGATCCTTCCCAACAGCCCCCGGTTGGCCCCGGTGCGAGAGAGTTGGGCTACTGGTCAGCCGATCCCGTGGGTACAAATCCATCGGCTGCCTGATTACGCCTACTTCAACCATGCTGTCCATGTGAACCGCGGGGTGAGTTGTTACAGTTGTCACGGGGCCGTGAATGAAATGAGCGTGGTTTATGAGGCCCAGTCCCTGAGCATGAAGTGGTGTCTGGACTGCCATCGTGCCCCGGAGAATTGCCTCCGTCCTCCCTCCGAGATTTTCAACATGAACTGGCATCCTGAGTCGGATGCCAAACAGCTCGAGATCGGGACGAAATTCAAATACGAATGGAACATCAATCCACCCGTTTCCTGCGGAGGATGCCACCGATGAAAAAGATTTTTACCCATCCTCCCCGTGACGAGAAACCGGTTCTTTGGCGCAGCCTGGCCGAGCGGGAGAACAGTCCCTCCTTCACCGAGGATCTAGCCCGTGAATTCACTCCAGGTTCCGGTCACCTCAGCGAGGAAGAAGCAGGTCTGACACGGCGCAACTTTGTCCGGCTGATGGGTGCCGCCACGGCGGTTGCCAGCGGTGGCTTGACCGCCTGTCGTCGTCCCGAGGCGCATCTTGTCCCCTTCACGAAGAGTGCCGAGTGGACGGTTCCCGGAAAATTTCTCTACTACGCAAGTGCCTTCCCGACCCAGGCAGGTGCCGTTCCCTTGACCATCACGACGAGCGATGGCCGACCCACCAAGATCGAGGGGAATCCACTGCACCCGGCCAGCAACGGATCCACCGACGTTTTTGCCCAGGCCTCGATTCTTGATCTCTACGATCCGAATCGTTCCAAGGAAATCCTTCATGACTCGGTTCCGGCCACCCGGGCCGATCTGGACGGCCTGATATCGAGTATTCGCGCCACTGCCGAAACGAACGGCGGCGAGGGACTTGCCATCCTCATCGGCAGGGAGAATTCCCCCAGCATTGACCGCCTCCGTGTTTCATTGACCCAACAATTTCCAAAGCTTCTCTGGGTGGAGGAAGATCCGATTTCCAATGCCTATTCCGAAGTCGCCTTTGATGGGGTTCTCGGGGAAGGAACGAGACCGGTTTACGATTTTGAGAAAGCTGATGTCATCCTCTCCCTTGGCAGTGATTTTGTGAATCCCTCGGTAAGCGGCCTTGGTTTTGCCAGAGGGTTTACGAAGCGGCGCGATCCCAAGGGTTCGGATCTGGGGAAGATGAACCGTCTTTATGTCGTGGAGAATCACTTTACGCTCACCGGAGGCATGGCCGATCATCGGCTACGGGTGCGCGCAAGCGACCTTGGTGATTTTACCGCGGCACTTGCCAAGGTGATTGCCGAGAAGACTGGAGCTGGGGATCTGAAGACTCTTGCTGCGGCATACCCCGCCGGCAGCGTTACCTTTAATGCCGCTTGGATCAAGGGTGTGGCTGATGATCTCATTGCCTCCAAGGGCAGGAGTGTCGTGATCGCCGGAGAGCAGCAGCCCTATGCGGTGCAGGGCCTTGCGCTGGGAATCAACAACGCCCTTGGCAATCTCGGCTCGACGATACTGGCCGCTCAAACGGTTGTGAAGTCCTCCGCCTGGCATGAAAATATCAGCAAGGCCATTAAGGCAGGCTCGGTTAACACCCTCTTGATTCTTGGAGCCAACCCTGTCTACACCGCCCCTCCCAAATCGGATTTTTCAAACCTTCTTGCGCGTGTTCCCGCAACGCTCCATCTCTCTCCGTTTGTGGATGAAACCAGCAAGGTCACTCACTGGCATGTCCCCGCAGCGCATTATCTTGAGCGATGGGGTGATGCCCGTTCGGTCGATGGCACGATCTGCGCCATCCAGCCGATCATCCTCCCTCTTTGGAACGGAATTTCCGAACTGGAAATCCTCGCCGCTCTCGCGGGTGAAAAAGTTGTCGGCCCCTCGGTTGTCCGCTCAACCTTTAACACGTATTCCAAGGATGCTTCCGATGCAGCGTGGCACTCCTTCCTTCGCAAGGGATTTGCAGCCGGAACCGCCTGGTCACTCACGAAACCGGTGTTCAGTCAGGCTGGTGCCCTTCTTCTGCTTCAATCCCCTGAGCCTGTGGCGGGAAAGAATACTGTAGGGGCCGGTGACTTTGAAATCGTATTTCTTCCAAGTTCCAGCGTCGGAGACGGGCGCTATGCCGGAAATTCCTGGCTGCAGGAGACCCCTGATTTCGTGACCAAACTGGTCTGGGACAATGCCGCTCTTTTTAGCCCGGCCGACGCCGCCAAATTGGGGATTAAGGATGGCGACCTGGTGAAGATTACGGCCGGGGATCGCTCTGTGGAAATCGGCGCACTTGTGGCTTCAGGTCACGCCGATGGTTCGATTAGTGCCGCCTTGGGGTATGGACGTCGCGGTGTCTCCCATGTGATGGATCAGGTCGGATTTGATATCTATCCACTGAGGGAGTCCTCCGCCCTCTGCTTCCGCACCGGTGTGAAGGTGGAGAAAATTCCCGGCAGCTATGTCTTTGCACGGACTCAGGAGCATCAGAACATGGAGGGGCGCAACATTGCCCGCGAAGGGACGCTCGATCAGCTTCGAAATCAGCCGGGGTTTGCAGCCGATCTGGATGGGGAACTTCCTCCGCCTTTTTCCATCTATCCGGTGCCTCCGCTGACGTCCGATCTCCAATGGGGGCTTTCCGTGGATTTGAATTCCTGCATCGGCTGCAATGCCTGCGTCGTTGCCTGCCAGGTGGAGAATAATATTCCCGTTGTCGGCAAGGATCAGGTGCGGCGTGGCCGTGATATGGCCTGGATTCGCATCGACCGGTGGTTTGCAAGCGCCGATCACAGCGAGGAGAATGTCGAGATGATCCCGATGGCGATCATGTGCCAGCAGTGTGAGGTGGCACCCTGCGAGGCAGTCTGCCCCGCCAATGCCACCGTTCACAACGAGGAAGGGCTGAATCTGATGGCCTATAACCGGTGCATCGGTACCCGCTACTGCGCCAACAATTGCCCATGGAAGGTTCGCCGTTTCAATTACTTTGACTACAATGAGCGTCCTCTTGCCGAGCTGTATCTCGGGCCCCTGGCACCGAAGGGAATGGCTGACAGCCTCAAGATGTCGAAGAATCCGAATGTCACTGTCCGGATGCGCGGTGTCATGGAGAAGTGCACATTCTGCATTCAACGCATCGAGGAAGCGAAGATTGCCCGTGCGGTTCATGCCGGAGCCAGTGATGTCACCAAGACTCCCCTGCCTCAGTTCAAGTCCGCGTGCCAGCAGGCGTGCCCTTCGGAATCAATCGTCTTTGGGAATATCGCCGATCCGGAAAGCGCGGTCTCGAAGGTCAAGAAAGATCCTCGCACCTATTCCTCACTGGCCTATCTCCAGACGCGTCCCCGTGTTTCCTACATGGCGAGAATACGCAATCCCAACCCGGCGATGCCCGGTGCCGACCTGGTCGGTGCCGCAAACCGTCACACCGACCCAGCTTAACTGCCATTTTCTTCCACCCTTAAAAAAGGAACATGTCCACGCTTTCCACAACTGCAGAACAGGTTTCCGCTCAGGACCAAAGATCCGTTCTTGAGCCCGATCTTTCCGCGATTGCCCGTCCGCCGCAGGTGCTCAACAACCGTGGTCCGCACTGGGTGACGGATGCGGTTTGTTCGATCGTCGAGGGGAAGACCCCCCTGTGGTGGTACGTTGGCATCACGATTTCGGGCACCTTTGCCGCCATCGGCGGGGCCTGCATTCTGTACATGATCGTTACGGGCGTCGGTGTCTGGGGATCGAACAGCCCCTGCTTCTGGGCATGGGATATCACCAACTTCATTTTCTGGGTCTCGATGGCCCATGCGGGTTCGCTGATCTCGGCAATGCTCTTCCTGACGCGGCAGAAGTGGAGTATCTCGATCTCGCGGTCTGCTGAGGCGATGACCGTTTTTGCCATCATGTGCGCCGGCGTTTATCCGGCCATTCACATCGGACGCGTCTGGTTCGTCTGGTTCCTCTTTCCTGTTCCTAACAATTACGGGATGTGGCCCAACTTCTCGAGTCCGCTTCTCTGGGATGTCTTTGCGGTGACCAGCTACCTGACGGTTTCCTCCCTCTTCTGGTTCGCCGGAATGATTCCCGATCTTGCGGTTCTCCGCGACCGCGCGACGACAAAAATTCGCAAATTCGCTTATGGCATTGTCTCCCTCGGTTGGCTGGGAACGGCCCGCCAGTGGCGTCATTTTGAGATGATGTACGTGCTGCTGGCCGGCATCACTTCGGTGCTTGTCGTGACGGTGACAACGATTGTGGCCTCGGATTGCGCAACCTCGGTGGTTCCCGGATGGCATGCCACCATCTTTCCCTTCTACTTCATGGTGGGTGCCGTCTACAGCGGAAGCGCCAGCGTCCTCACGCTTCTCATTCCTTTGCGCCTTGCCTATCCGCAGCTCAAGGATCTCATCACCCCTTCCCATCTCGACAAGGTTGCCAAACTCCTCCTGCTGACAGGTTCCTGCGTGGGTTATGTCTATGTCTTCGAGTTGTTCACCGCCTGGTATAGTGCCAATCCCTTTGAACGCGGCGCATTCTGGGAGCGGTTCACGGGTGGCTACAGCTGGTATGCCATCACCTGCCTTTCGATCAACCTGACCATTCCCCAACTTTTCTGGTTTAAAAAAGTCCGTTCCTGCCTGCCCGTGGCCTTTGTCCTGGCAATTCTCTGCAATGTTGGCATGTGGTTTGAGAGGTTTATGATCGTGACGACCTCGCTCATCCGCGACTTCATCCCCTCTTCCTGGGGAAATTTCCATGCCACCCCGGTGGATATTCTGACGGCCACGGGAACGGTCGGTATTTTCTTCACACTCTTCCTGCTCTTCATCCGCTTTGTTCCGATCGTGAATATGAGCGAACTGAAGGCCGCGTTGCCGGGATCGCAGCCGCACCATGGAACTACCGAGGGAGGCGATCACTAGAATGAGCCATCCCCTTCCCCTCTCCACCGGGCATCATCTCCCTGTTGCGGGTTCCAGACATGAGCCGCTCTACGCGGTGGGGGCCCGCTTTGAATCGGCTGATGCCATTCTGGCTGCCGCTTCACACCTTAAGGAGGAGGGATTCTCCTGCTTTGAAAGTTACACGCCCTATCCTGTGCATGGGCTGGCCGAGGCAATGCGTCTGCCCAAGTCGATCCTCAGTTTTCTGGTGCTCGTGGGCGGCATTTCCGCTGTGTTGATTGCCCTCTCCATGGAGTTGATACCCACCATGTTCCTCTATCCTCTGGTGGTGGATGGCAAGCCGACGAATCTTTCCGCTCTTCCTCAATTTTTGCCGATTACGGTCGCCCTGACGCTCATGATTTCCGCAGTGACCGCCGTCTTTGGTATGATCCTGCTCGGGGGGATGCCCCGTCTCAACAATCCGATCTTTGCATGGGATCTTTTTCAACGCGGTGCTTCCCGCAGTTTCTTTCTGAGTGTTGAAGCACGGGATGCGAAGTTTTCGGTGGCATCGGTGACCGAACTGCTTGAGGGGTTGGGTGCAGGCGATATCACCGCAATTCACCTGGAGGCTTCGGAAGAAACCCCAAAACCGGATCACGAGGTGTAATCATGGTACGCTATTTTCTCATCATTCTCATCTTTGTGACGCTGCTGGTTGTGGGGATAGCAGGTCTGCGGGACTACCCTTTCCTAAGTCACAAGACGAAGTTGCCGCCGATAGAACTCTTCCCGGACATGGTGCGTCAGGACAAGGTGAAGGCCCAGGCACCGAGTGATTTCTTTGCCGATGGCCGCGGTGCCCGGGACCATGTGTCCGGCACGGTGCCGATCGGCTACACCGAGCCTGCATCGACCTCCTCCACAGGTGGTGCCGTCATGGGGAGTCCCTACAATGCGGTCATTTTTGCCGGGGAGGAAGATTATGCCGATACGGGCAGGAAGGGGACGAATTGGGGTAATGGCCTTCCATTCACCGCGACGCTTGCCACGCTGGAACGCGGGCGCGAACGATACCAGATCCAGTGTGCTGTCTGTCATGGAGCGACCGGAGCCGGGAATGGCATTGCAACAAAGTATGGGCTGGTTGGTGTGGCCAACTTTCAGCAGCAGCGGCTTCGCGACATGAGTGACGGTGAGATCTATAACACGATTGTGAATGGGAAAAATACCATGCTGGGGTATGGTGCCACGATTCAGGTTCCGGATCGCTGGGCCATCGTGGCCTATATCCGGGCGCTCCAACGATCCCAGAATGCGACCATCGATGATGTCCCGGCCGATCAGCGCGCGGCGTTCCAGGGATCAGCAGCTTCTGCCCCGGCCAAACCATGAGTACGGACAAAACATCCCTTCCAGCACCTGAAATATTCGACTATAAACATGTCGGAAGCCGACTTTTCGGCGTCTGTGCCGTAGCCCTTGTTTCAATATTTTTTGCGGCGATTCTGGGTTTCGGTTATCCCAGACAATTTGCATTTTCCTGGTTTTTTGCAGGGTGCTTTTTCTTCACGCTTCTGGTCGGTTCCCTCTTCTGGGTCGTCATTCATCATGCCGTTGATTCCTGCTGGAGTGTCGGCATCCGGCGGCAGCTGGAGAATGTTTCCTGTCTCTTCCCGGTGCTGGCTATTCTCCTGATACCGATTCTTTTTATTGCCCCTCTGCTGTGGAGCTGGATGGCGGATTCTCCACTGACCAATCATGAGTTGGCCGAAAAATCCGCATTTCTGAATCTGAATTTCTTCTTCCTGCGAACCTTCTTCTATTTCGCTCTCTTTGGGGGAGTTGCCTATCTTCTGAGAAGGAATTCACTGGCTCAGGATCTTGACGGAGCGGCGATCCACACGATTCGCAACCGCAGGGTCGCTTTCTTCATTATTCCCGTGGGGGCCATAGCGCTGACCTTCTGGTCGTACGACTGGATCATGGGGTTGAATTACCGCTGGTATTCGATCATCTGGGGCATCTACATTTTTGCCGGATCGGTGCTGGGTTCGCTCAGTCTGATTATTCTTGTGACCAACGGACTCCGTTCCGCAGGGTATCTCAGGCGTCTCTTTACCAAGGAGCATAATTACGCCTTCGGCAAATTCCTGCTGGCGTTCACCCTTTTCTGGTCGTGGATTGCCTTTGTTCAATACATGCTCATCTGGTATGCCAACATCCCGGAGGAGACGGCCTTCTACACGCTTCGGACACAGGGTTCCTGGAAACTCATTGGCATTCTTCTCGTCCTGGGACATTTCCTGATTCCTTTCCTCCTCCTTCTCTTGCGTGGCCCGAAAGCAAATTCAAGATTTCTCGGGCTGGTTGCGGGATGGATTTTGGCCATGCATTTGCTGGACATCTATTACATGATCCTTCCTGTACTCCATCCTGCGGGATTCCATCCCTCCATTCTGGATGCGCTTTCGATTCTGGGGATCGGCGGCACCCTCGCAGCAGTGTATTTGAAATGTCTCGGGGACTCCCCCCTCTGGCCGTCCCGTGACCCCCGGCTCTTGGAAGCCGTCAACTATATCGACTGATGGCACACGATCACACACCGGAAAAACCCAAGACAGGTTCTGGATTTCTTCTTTCCATCGTCCTGCTTGTCCTTTTGATCAGCGCCGTGATCGGCGGTCTTTTCGTGAGCAGTTCGAGTTCTGCAACCGAGAATGAAGATGCGGATCGCGCCACTGTCCGGCTGAAGAATTTGGCCGAACTCCAGGCGTCGGATACACAAGCCCTGACGACTTACGGCTGGAACAACCAAGCGAAGGGCATTGTCCATATCCCCATTACCAAAGCCATGGAACTGGTTCTGCCTGCCTTGAATGCCCCGGTGCCGACACCCACACCGTCTTCAGCGATCACGCCTGCTCCTGCGGCGGCGTCCTCCAACCCTCCGACGGCCATTACAGCCCCGGTTGCCGTTCCCTTGGTTCCCAAGAAGTCCTAACGCGCCTTTGTAATGAATCTTTCTTCCCACAGCCCCTGCGAATCGGCACCGGATGCTTCCGAGAACCGGGCCGTCGATGTCTCGTTGCGCCTTCCTCTTCTGCTGCTTTTCGGAAATGCCGTTCACTGGCTTGTCATCGCAACACTCATTTCGCTCGTGCTTGCGATCAAAAAAATCGCCCCGGACTTTCCGGAGATTCTTTCGGGAGTGAGCTGGTTCGGCTATGGTCGTTTGGCTCCGATAGCGCGCGATCTCTTCCTCTACGGATGGGCTTCGCAGGCCGCGCTCGCTGCCGGAATATGGATCGCAGCCCGCCTGGCGGGACGACCTCTGGAAGGTGTCATCAAGAACTCCGTGGTGGTTGTAGCCATTCTTTTGTGGAATCTGGCTGTCCTGCTTGGTTCCCTGGCGATTCTGGCGGGATACAGCACCGGGGTGGAGTGGTTGGAATATCCCAACTGGGCCTCGGCGACCCTCTTCGCTTCATTCCTTCTCATTGCCTTCCGGGCGATTCTGCTGTTCGACTACCGCCGGAGCGAACGGGTAGAGGTGGCCCAATGGTATGTGGTTGCAGGTTTCTGCTCCTTCCCCTGGATTTATGGGACGGCAAATCTCCTGCTGACTTGGAAGCCCCTGCAAGCTTCCGCCCAGGGGCCGATCCAGGCATGGTTTGCCGGCACTTTTCAGTTGCTCTGGCTGTTTCCCATTGCCCTCGCGGCGCTCTATGCCCTGCTACCGAGGATTCGCGGAATCCACCTCCATCGCCGCAATCTGGCAACCCTGGGCTTCTGGGGAGTGCTCTTTCTGGGAGGCTGGATCGGACTGGCTCGCCTGATAGGCGGGCCCGTTCCTGCCTGGATGGCCGCCGCCGGGACTGTCTCTTCGGTTTTTCTCCTGATTCCCATTTTCATTATCTCCATGAATTTTCTAGGATCGTCCGAAGTTGAAAGCGCGGAGGTCATAGGTGATCTTTCCCGGGGATTTCTGCTCAACGGTCTCTATGCCCTGATTGGCGCGGGTGCGCTTGGAGCCCTCGCGTCGCTGCCTCTGGTGAGCGGCGCACTGCAATTTACCGATGCGAGCGAGGCGACCTATCAGCTCTGGGTTTTTGGGGCGGTCTCGCTGCCGCTTTTTGGAGTCCTGTATGCCAGCATTCCCGAGCTTCTGGGCAGGGATTGCTGGTGTGTCACCCTCGCACGGCGGCATTTCTGGATCACAATCGTCGGATTCTGGCTCTCTGTCGGATTTCTGGTCATCGGCGGTCTGATAACAGGGTTGGCTCTCATTGATCCCGTCGTGACCTTCCGGAATGTCGGATCTTTTGCCTACCCATTCCATGTGCTGGAATGCTTGACACAGACCCTGCTCTTCATTGCTTCCCTGATCCTCGGAGGCAATCTCTTGCAAGCCCTGGCAGGAAATTACCTCTTTCCGAAACGCTGACCCATGCATCGCCTACCGACACTGCTTAGCGGCATTTTCCTTGTTTTCCTGACCTCATGGATCGGGTTGGTTGCCTATTCAGCCACCCAGCTCGGCCGTCTGACGCCGGTGGCCGATGCGGATTCGGGGGCGACACTTCCTCCTCACTACAGTGGTCAGGCCATTGCCGGACAAAGGGTCTATGCGTCGGAAGGCTGCATCGCATGCCATACACAGCAGGTGAGACAGACCAGCGTGACCAGTGCTGATATCGACCGCGGCTGGGGACTTCGTCCTTCGGTGCCCCGCGATTATCTGCGTGACAGCACGGCATTTCTGGGCAACAGCAGGCTCGGGGAGGATCTCGCCAATGTCGGCCAGCGGCTCCCCGATGCAGCCTGGCATTTCAGCCATCTTTATGCCCCCGCTTCCGTGACTGAAGGATCGGAAATGCCCTCTTACAGACATCTTTTCCTGCTCACAAAAATCCAGGGAGAACGCTCGCATGATGCGGTCAGTCTGACGGGAATCTACGCTCCGCCTGCTGGCTACGAGGTAATTCCTACAGCCGATGGCAGGAACCTCGTCGCTTACCTGCTCTCCCTGAAACACGATTACCCGTTGCCCGAGGCAGACTCGGTGAAGAAAAACCAGGCAACCTCCCATTAACGTGAATAACGATCATCCACATTCTTCCGGACAAGAAGGGCCTTCCTCCGAGGCCTCAGCCCCGCGTCCCCTTTCTCCCTGGCTGGTGGCGGGGTTCATCATCATTCTCACTTGGGGTGGTTTTTATCTGGCTTTTAACAGTGGTGGATTCCGACAGGATGTCTACGAGAGTGACGCCGTGAACTGGGCCGGAGGGGGAGCTGCCGCCGCGGCACCACCCGACCCCAAGGTTGTCGGGAAAAGGCTCTATAGTCAGAATTGCGTTGTCTGCCACCAGGCCACGGGATTGGGAGTGGCGGGGCAATTTCCGCCGCTCGCTGGGAGCGATTGGGTCAACGGTGTTGCTCCTCACGGGGACAATCACCTGGTCCTGATCATGCTTCATGGACATCAGGGGCCGATGCAGGTCTCTGGTCAGAATTTTAACAATGCGATGCCCCAATGGAAGCAGCTTACGGATGAGGAGATAGCCGATGTCCTCACCTATATCCGTTCCGATTGGGGAAATCACGGATCACCCATCGATCCGTCGTTCGTCGCCCAGCTCCGCAAGCAGAGTGAATCCGAAACCGATCCCTGGACGCAGCCCGAACTCATGGCTATTCCCCGGGTCATGTGTCCCTCAGCCGCCGCACCGGCCGCCAAATGAACCTTGCCATGATTGCCGTGACTTCAAGATCATCCCTGTTTTCGAAAACACTCCTATCCCGGCTGGGAACGGTTCTTTTTTTCGTTTTGTTCAGCGCTTCCGCCATGGCGGAGCAACGCACGGGGGGGATCTACGGCCTGCCCCCCTGCTTGACTCTCAGCGGGCAAAAAATCGATTTCATCTTCCGGTTCATTTTTTGGCTTACGGCCGTCGTCTTCGTGCTGACCCAGGGCACCTACATCACCTACCTGATCAAGTATCGTTACAAACCAGGCGTCAAGGCCCACTATAGCCACGGCAACAATGCGCTGGAAGTTGTTTGGACGACACTTCCCACGATTATTTTTCTCGCCCTGGCAATTTACAGCAATCAGGTATGGGATCAGATTCATAGCCCCGCTCCCGAGAATGCGCTTACCGTGGATGTCTCCGCCTACCAGTTTGGATGGCAGATGCGATATCCCGGCGTGAGCGGCAAACTTTCACCCAGCGACGTGAAGAAAATTTCCCCGGAGAACCCCTTCGGTACCGACCCCTCCGATCCCCGGACGGCTCAGGATGTGATTTCCCCCGATTTGGTCGTTCCCGTCGATCGGCCCGTCCATGTGCTGCTTCATTCGCGGGATGTGATCCATTCCTTCTATGTTCCGGAATTCCGCCTCTATCAGGACTGTGTGCCGGGCCGCACGATCGGGTGGGTCTGGTTCCAGGCCACCCGCACCGGGGAGTTTCAACTCGCCTGCAATCAACTTTGCGGAACGGGCCATTACAACATGAAGGCGCCGATCCGTGTCGTTACAGAGACTGAATTCAACCAATGGCTCGCACCCCGGCAGCAAAAAAATGCCGCAGCTTCAGCCCGTGCTACTCCTCTCCCTATCCCCGGAATACAGGCCCCGGGAACGGTGCCTCCCTTGACCGCAGTCCAATCAACCCATAATCTGTAAAACATGAGCGCTTCGATAGCCCACACTACTGACGCTGCTGAGACACTCCCGGCGATCCATGGCGGGGTGTCCCACGACAGCCACGACGCCCATTCTGATCACGCCGGTCATGGTCACGGAAAAAAAGGGATCCTTCACTATCTCTGGAATACCGATCACAAGGTGATCGCCATGCAGTTTCTGTTCACCTCGATCATTTACCTGGTTCTGGGAGGATCCATGGCGGTTGCCATGCGCTGGCAGCTTGCCTGGCCCGGTCACCCCATTCCGATTCTAGGGCATCTGCTTCCTTCAACGGTGGTGAGTGACGATGGCGCGCTGATTCCGGGTGGATACAACATGCTCGTGACGATGCACGGTACGATCCTCGTCTTTTTTGTCGCGATGCCCGTGCTCATCGGAGTGTTTGGCAATTTTCTCATTCCGTTGAAAATCGGGGCCGGTGATATGGCCTTTCCCGCACTCAACGAATTGAGCTACTGGCTGTTCTCCGTATCCGGCCTGATCATGCTGGGGTCTTTTTTCACTCCGGGTGGTGCTCCAGGAACGGGCTGGACGGCTTATGCCCCCCTCAGCAGTCATGGGGATTACAACCATACCCCCTTTGGGCAGTCACTTTGGTGCATCTCACTCTTCATTAACGGACTTGGTTCCCTGACCGGAGCCGTGAACTACATCACCACGGTGCTCACGATGCGTGCCCCGGGAATGACGTTGTTCAGGATGCCTCTTCCCGTCTGGGCGATTTTTGTCACGGCGATCCTGCTGATCTTTGCGATACCCGTCCTTTCGGCCGCCGCTGCGTTGATTGTGTTCGATCTCAATTTCGGCACGAGTTTCTATGAACCTGCCGGCGGCGGACAGCCCATTCTCTGGCAGCATCTCTTCTGGTTCTTTGGGCATCCCGAGGTTTATATTCTGGTTCTTCCGGCGATGGGGTTCGTCTCGGAAATCCTGGCGGTCTTTTCCCGCAAGCCGGTCTTCGGCTACAAGGCGATGGTCTACGCGATGAGCATCATCGGATTGCTCGGCTTTATTGTCTGGGGCCATCACATGTATGTGAGCGGGATGAATCTCACCCTGAGCGCCGCATTCTCGGTTTCTACGATGGTCATCGCGGTGCCAAGCGCGATCAAGACCTTCAACTGGATGGGAACCGTCTGGCGCGGATCGATTCATTACACAGTTCCGATGGCGTTCGCCGTGGCCTTCGTCTCGATGTTTGTCATCGGCGGGCTCAGCGGTATTTTCATGGCTTCCACGCCGGTCGATCTCTTTGTCCATCACACCTACTTCATTGTCGCCCATTTTCATTATGTTATTTTCGGGGCCATTGTGTTTTCTGTCTTTGCCGCGATCTATTTCTGGTTCCCGAAGATGTCGGGCAGGATGTTCAACAATACCCTTGGCTGGATTCATTTCTGGATGTCTCTTGTCTTTTTCAACCTCACCTTTTTCCCGATGCACAACCTCGGGCTGGCAGGCATGATGCGTCGTATTTCCGATCCCACCGTCTATGACTGCCTGAAACAGGTGCAGCCGCTGAATGTGGTCTGCACCATCGGTGCCATGGGCCTTGGACTTTCGACCATCCCCTTTCTGATCAATATGTTTTGGAGCATGAAGTTCGGCCCCAAGGCACCGATAAATCCCTGGAATTCCACCACCTTGGAATGGACGGTCGACTATCCGATCCAACATGGCAATTTTCCCGTGACGCCGACCGTCTATCACGGACCCTACGAATACAGTGTGCCTGGTCTGGAGAAGGATTTTCTTCCGCAAAACGAAAAGGCCCCCGCCCATGTCACGCTTGAGGCCCACTAGCGTGCCTTCTCCAAGCTCAACGTGAAGGATCACTCCATCCAAACTTCCGCCGGAGCACGCTTGGCTCTTGTGCATCGCATGGCCCTCGTTGCGACGGTGGCCACTTTCCTGCTTATTGTGGTGGGTGGGCTTGTCACCTCGAAGGGTGCTGGGATGTCTGTTCCCGACTGGCCGACGACTTATGGATACAATATGTTTCTTTTTCCCTATTCCAAGTGGGTGGGTGGAATTTTCTGGGAACATTCGCACCGCCTTCTCGCATCCGGAATCGGCCTGATCACGCTGTTGCTGGCGGCTGTGATTTTCTGGAAGGAAAAGCGTTCCTGGGTGCGCTGGCTGGCGGTGGCGGCCGTTGTTGGGGTGACTGCACAAGGAGTGCTTGGCGGGCTTCGCGTCACTCTTTATAAGGATCAGATCGGCATTTTCCATGCGCTTCTTGCGCAGACCTTTTTCGGTCTCCTGCTCGTGATTTTCGCGGTCACCGGAAAAGGATTTCTTTCGGGTGCCTGGTTTCGTGATTCAGCAGCGGCCTCCCTTCGCCTGCTGGTTCTGGCCGGATTGTTGCTGACCTATTTTCAACTCGGTGTGGCTGCGACCATCCGCCATCAGCATCAGCCGCTGGCGATCCGCGATTTCCCCGCAGCCTATGGACAATTCATTCCCGATATTTCTCCGCAGGCGATGATGCTGATCAATGACGAGAGGGCCAAGGACCTCATCGCGCCGGTGAGTGTGGGCCAGATCATCCTGCAACTGGCTCATCGCGCCGGTGCCGTGGCTCTGCTGTTGGTTGTGCTGCTCACGGCGATTCGTTCGGTGCAGATCACTCCGCTTGGTCATTGGATGAGATCCTGGAGCCTCCTCTGGCTCGGAGGAATTCTCCTCCAGATTCTGCTGGGCGGCATCACCATCTGGTCGAACAAGGCTGCCGATGTCGCCACGGCCCATATGGCTCTGGGTGCCTTGCTGACCGGCTTTTCCATTCTGATGACTTTCCGTCTTTTCTGTGCCGCATCACCTGCTTCGGCCACACTCCCGGAAGATTCAATTCCACTCCACGATCCTTCCTTCGCATGAATAGCGCGGACTCCATCGCCGTGAAGCAGTCCGGCATCCTTTCTGACATCAGCGAACTTTCCAAGGCACGCCTCTCTTTTCTTGTGCTGATGACGACCCTTGTGGGCTTTCTGCTCGGGTGGAGGGGGCCGATGAATTACGCAGTCCTCTTTGCCACACTTTTGGGCACTGGCCTGAGTGCGGCGGGAGCCTCTGCACTCAATCAATGGATCGAGCGTGATCTCGATGCCCTGATGAAAAGAACCTCCGACCGTCCTCTCCCTGCCGGAAGGATGCATCCTTCGGATGCTCTTCTTTTCGGCCTTCTCTGCTGCGGCAGCGGGGTGTCCGCACTCGCTCTTCTGGTGAATCCGATCACTGCCCTGCTTTCCTTTCTGACGATCGTCATCTATGCCGGGCTCTATACCCCGATGAAACGGGTGAGTGAGTTGAACACCCTCCTCGGGGCCATTCCCGGGGCACTGCCCCCGCTTGTCGGGTGGACGGCGGCGACTGGAGGGATGGGACTTGGCGGCTGGATACTCTTCCTGATTCTCTGGTTCTGGCAGATGCCTCATTTTCTGGCGATTTCCTGGCTCTACAAGGATCAGTATGCCGCTGCCGGATTCAAGATGCTGAGTACCCGCGATCCGGACGGATGGGCCAGCGGATGGCAGGCGCTGATTTATTCCACGGGGTTGCTCGCGATTTCACTGCTTCCCGGTCTGTTCGGATTTGCCTCCCCATACTATTTCTTTGCGTCGCTGGCTCTCGGTGCCGCCATGGTGTTTCTTTCTATTGAATTTCTCAGGGCACGCAGCAACGGGTCGGCACGCCGGCTCTTTTTTGCTTCCATCATCTATCTGCCGCTTCTGCTGGGAGCACTCATTGCCTTTTCCCGATGACCGACCCGAGAACACCAGCGAACCGACGGCGGCTCCAGCTTGCAATTTTGGGAGCTCTCGTCACTTTTGCGCTCGCCCTTTGCACCCTTGTCGTGGTGATGATGTTGCGTCGTGGCCCGGCTGTTGCTTACTGAGATTTAGAACATGAACCCTACCGCCTACAACAACGCCTCTCTCTTTCATGCCCCGCCGGAAGTGAAAGCACCGGCTCCCGTTCATCAGCTCACACCCGCCGCCGTCTGCCGGTTCGGGACGATTGTCTTCCTCTGTTCGGAGGCACTGCTTTTCAGTGGCCTGATTTCTACCTATATCGTCGTTCGCGGGGCCGGGGGCTTCTGGAATTGGCCGCCAAATTTCGGGGATGGCATCGAGCTTCCCGCGATGCCCAAGCTGCTGACCGGCATCAATACCATGATTCTGATCAGCTCCAGCTTTACCTACCACGCCGCCGAGGGCGCGGTGAAGAAGGGAAAATCCGGATCCTTCTGGATTTTGCTTTCCGCACTGCTTGGGGCAACTTTTGTCGGTCTTCAATGTGTCGAATGGACGCATCTTTACAAGGAAGGGCTCTGGTTCAACAAAGGAGGCGTCTATGGATCGA
>Ga0302275_10001159_pt1 | contig 28529 bp, 22 predicted proteins | sample III_Bog_N2_2_FD_200229 | JGI IMG/M metagenome (GOLD analysis project Ga0302275, IMG submission 200229) | Peat permafrost microbial communities from Stordalen Mire near Abisko, Sweden - III_Bog_N2_2 | ecosystem: Environmental > Terrestrial > Soil > Wetlands > Peat | place: Sweden: Abisko... | reverse complement strand
GTGAGGTTCATTTCCTGACCACGACCGACAAGCCTTCAAAATCCATTGGGTTTCGTCCGTCTCACGAATAAAACAAGGTGACGACATTATAACTGAAGTATATTATGCCATCGTATATCACAACAAACTTTGATAAACTCGCACACCATCATTACATTATTAATCCACAAACAACAACTTCGTGGTTTAACTTTGCCAAAGGCAAACTTGATAAATATGTTAAAAAATTCGGTGACGATTTCTGTTTAGTTATAAACTGTTCAAAGAAATGTGACGATGCTTATATTCTTCCATTCAAGGAATTCAAGGATTTATTTACGAAAGAAAATTTGAAAGAAGAAAAAAGTACGAAAGCCAAACATAGATGGAGTGGCCACATTGATAAGCATACGCAAGAAATTAAGTTGGAACCTGCTAACCAAAAGCATGAAAAACCGGCATTCGAGTATCACAACAAATTCCATCTATTGCAGAATGCCCCATTGCCATTTCCAGAAGAAAAAAAAGTAGAAGATTGGGACTAGACCGCAAACGCAAAAAGTGGGATTAGTGTTTGGCACCTATCCCGCTTGAACTACTATGGCATTGCCAGTCGGGCGTGTGTGGACATGGCGTTTTAGTATTATTACGCACAAGCCAAGACCCGCTTTACCGCCGTAGCCGTCCAAGTCCCGCCCCGTGCGGTTTTCTCGCCTCTCTTGTTCATGCAGGAAGCAATTTTGGCGAGCGTATTAACGCCCGTGCCTTGGATTTCATATATGGCCTTCAATGCGGTTGTGGCGAATTCCGCCTTGCGGGCTTTGATCGCACTCACCGCCATTGGCCATGCTCTAGCGGCGTTCGGATTCCCAACCCGTTGCCGATCAGGGCATTTCTCAAATGTTCCTTCCCAACCTCGGTATTCGGGGTTGACTGGACTTTTGAGCGGCCCTGCCGTCCAACGGGTGCAGGACAAAATTCTTCTGGCCTTCCAAAGCTCGAACGGGCGTTTTGTAGCTATTTGCCGGGGTTGAACTTTTTTCATAAAAAACACACCTTGGACAGCCAGTGTCCAAGGTCCCGGTTAGGCTTTCAAATCCAAAAGCCATGAACCAAGCCCCCAAAACGCTCCATTCCAACCAAACGCGCCAACCTGTGCTCCCCAGACCTCATCCGCTTCCATCCAGCGCCATGCCAAAGGCGTGCTGCCCGGACCCTTTAGGCTTCCGTTGCCGCGTGCCGGGTGCTACAAATGCCCCATGGCGCAATTCAACATCGGTTTCCTGGGCGCGGGCAAAATGGCCACCGCCCTGGCCAAAGGTTTTCTCCACGCCAAACTCGTCTCCCCCGACCGCCTCTTCGCGGCCGACCCCTTTCCGGCGGCGCGGGAACAATTTGCGCGGGACACCGGCGCCAAGACCTTTGTCGTCAACATCAAAGTCGCCCGGGCCGCCACCATCCTGATTCTGGCCACCAAGCCCGATCAAGCGGCGTCCGCGCTGACCGAGATCGCCAGCGCCCTGACCCCTGATCACCTCCTGATTTCCATCGCCGCCGGCGTGTCGCTGGCCAGGTTGGAGGCGCCCCTGCCCACCGGCACCCGCGTTATTCGCGTCATGCCCAACACCCCCGCCCTCGTCGGTGCCGGGGCCGCCGGCTTCGCCACCGGCACCCACGCGACGGATGCCGACGGCGACCTCGCCCGGCAATTGTTGTCCGCCGTGGGCCTGGCCTTGTCCGTCAAGGAAAGCCTGCTGGACGCCGTCACCGGTTTGAGCGGCAGCGGCCCGGCGTACGTCTATCAATTCATTGAGGCCCTCAGCGATGGCGGCGTTGCGGCGGGACTGCCGCGCGACGTGGCCACGCGGCTCGCGGCCCAAACCGTGTTGGGAGGCGCCAAAATGGTTTTGGAGACCGGCCTGCATCCCGGAGCCTTGAAAGACCAGGTCACCAGTCCCGGCGGCACCACCATTGAAGGCGTGCATGAACTGGAAAAGGGCGCCTTCCGCGCCACCGTCATCAACGCCGTCCGCGCGGCGGCGGCGAAATCCAAGCAACTGGGCCAGGGCTAGGCCGGCTCCCATGACCGAGCCACCAGTCGAACTGCCAATTGATGGCGTGCTGGACCTGCACACCTTCCACCCGCGCGACATCAAACAACTCGTGCCCGACTATCTGTCGGCCTGCCAGGCGCGCGGCATCCTGCAAGTGCGCCTCATCCACGGCAAAGGCATCGGCCACCTGCGGCGCACCGTACAATCCATCTTAAAACAACACCCCGCCGTCATTTCCTACGCCTCGGATTATCCGGAATTTGGCGGCTGGGGTGCCACGCGGGTGCAACTGTGCCCCGCCGGTCAGCCTCGTCCGGAAGGGTTCAACAAAAAGGATTTATAACCACGGATGGACACAGATAAACACGGATAAAAATGCGGTTTCATGCCGTCCATGATGTGACCGGCGGAGAACCGGACCGGGACGTCGTTCCGACATTTCTTCATCCGTGTTCATCTGTGTCCATCCGTGGTGAAATAAATCCTTAACTGGACCTTCAGTCTCAGGTTTAATCGCGCACGACTTTCTTGCCGCTGACCTCAACTTCTGGCTTAATGCGCACCGCTTTAAATCATGTCAGCAAAGAAAAAGAACGAATCGGACCAGCCGGAATTGACCGGCGGCCTGCAACCGGCCACGCCCGGCAACGTCCCCGCCACCCCGGCTGCCGCCCAAACCACTGAGCCCGTTGCGCCCGCCCCCGAGGCCGGCAGCGCGAATCCCGCCCATGGCGGCGATCACGTCGTGGCCGAAAGCATTGAAGCCCTCGCGCATGCCCCCTTTGATCCCAAGCAGCTCGCCGTCGGCCTGCACACGCGCGTCAACCGCGGCTTTCTCGAATACGCCAGCTATGTCATCCGCGACCGCGCCATCCCCAATCTGGCCGACGGTTTGAAGCCGGTCCAACGCCGCATTCTTTGGGCGCTCCACGAAAAGGACGACGGCCGCTTCATCAAGGTCGCCAATGTCGTGGGTCACACCATGCAATATCATCCCCACGGCGACGCCTCCATTGGCGATGCGCTCGTGGTGCTCGCCAACAAACGTTACCTTATCGAGGGCCAGGGCAACTACGGCAATCTCTTCACCGGCGACCCCGCCGCCGCGCCGCGTTACATCGAATGCCGCCTCACCGAGCTCGCGCGCACGGAAATGTTCAACGACGAAATCACCGGGTTCATTGCCAGCTACGACGGCCGCAACAAGGAGCCCGTCACCCTCCCCAGCAAGCTGCCGGTCACCCTCATGCTCGGCACGGAAGGCATCGCCGTCGGCCTGAGCGCGCGCATTTTGCCGCACAATTTCCCGGAGCTGCTCCAGGCGCAGATCGCCATCCTCAAAGACCAGCCCTTCAAATGCCTGCCTGATTTCCCCACCGGCGGCCTCATGGACGCCCGCGATTATCAGGACGGCAAAGGCTCGGTCAAAGTCCGCGCCCGGATCAAGACCAAGGATGAATCCACCGTGCTCATCACGGAGATTCCGCCCTCCACCACCACCGAATCGCTCATCGAATCCATTGAGGACGCCGCGCGCAAGGGCAAACTCAAGGTCAAATCCATCAACGATTTCACCTCCGAAACCGCCGAGATCGAAATCAAATGCCCGTCCGGCGTGGAGGCGGAAAAAATGGAGGACGCCCTCTATGCCTTCACCGATTGCGAGGTCACGATTGCCAGCCGCATCATCGTCATCAAAAACAACCGTCCGGTCGAGCTGACCGTCAGCGAGGTCCTGCGCGAAAACACCGCCCAGCTTGTGGCCGTGCTCCAGCGCGAACTCGAATTGCGCGAGCGGCAGCTGGTGGACGAACTGCATTACCGCACGCTCGAACGCATCTTCATCGAGGAGCGCATCTACAAGAAGATTGAGCAGTGCAAAACCAACGACTCCGTCACCGCCGCCGTGTACGAAGGCTTCAAGCCCTTCCAGAAAGAGCTCGTCCGCGAACTCGTGGCCGCCGATGTGGACCGGCTGTTGCAGGTGCGCATCCGCCGCATTTCGCTGTTCGACATCAACCAGCACCGGGAGCAGATGGAAAAAACCAAGGGGGAGCTGGACCAGACCCGGAAGAACCTGAAGAACCTGACCAAGTTTGTCATCAGCCATCTCGAAGCCTTGCTGGCCAAATACGGCCCCCAATACCCGCGCCTGACGACGAAATCCGCGCGGCACGAGGAAGTGGATGTCAAAGCCGTGGCGTTCAAGGCGTTCAAAGTGGCCTACGATCGCGAGAGCGGTTATGTGGGCTATAAGGTTTCCGGCGAGGAATTCAAGCTGGAATGCACCAAATTCGACAAGCTCCTGCTCGTCTTCCGCGACGGCACCTACCGCGTCACCGAGCTGCCGGAAAAATTGTTCATCGGCCAGGAATTGTATTTCTGCGGCCTGCCGGACCGCGAAAAGGTTTTCACCTGCGCCTACACCGATCGCGAGGCGACCTACCTCAAGCGGTTCACTTTTGGCGGCAGCATTCTGGACAAGGTCTATGCGTGCATCCCGGAAAAGTCACGGCTCCTGTACTTCGCGCCGGACACGCCGAAGGTGTTGTACGTGCGCTACAAACCCGCGCCGCACCAGAAAATCTCGCAGCAAACCTGCGATCCCTCGCTCGTGGAGGTCAAGAATCCCCGCACCCTGGGCCGCCAGATTTCCTTCAAGGACATCTCCTCCATCACCGACGCCCCGACCCGCGGCTGGGACGAAACCGCCCCCACCACGAAAATCGTGTTTGTCTGAGCGCCTTTCCAAGTCAACTCACGCCCGCTGAATCAAACCTCACGCATCCTATTATGAATTCGCTCGGAGTTATCGCACCTTACAAATACGAAGGCATGTGGGTCTTCGACGATGAGAATGTCGGACTTGTCCGCGAGCCGTTCGTTTCCGGCGTTGATACCATGATTGACCGGCTGGTCCGGACCATTCCAAATGCGGAGCAGGGTTTCCGATTGATTTTTTCGGCCATGCCTTTTCCCGGCCACACCGTCGAGCTTGTTTGGCGGCGTGAAGAGTCTGGCGGCAATTGGTATTACTCGCCTCAATTCGACTTGGAGGGCTGGCTGTGTCCGGCACTTTTCAAGTATTTCGAAAGCGCCCCCCGCCGCCTGTATGGTCGTGCCGAGCCAAAGCCAGGTTAAGCCCGAACTCCGAAGTGGGCAATGAAATCGAAAAGCCCTGCCGCGAGCCCAGCGCGGTAGGGCGCGTCACTCCGTGCGCGCCGCGCCTGCAACCACCGGGCGCAAAACTTCCCCGGCGTCGCCCTCCCGACCCGCTACCGATTAAGACCGTTCTCGAGTTTCCCGTCCCAACTTCGGAGTTCAGGTTTAGTTAGAGCGCCCCTGGCAGAAAAACTGTCTGCGCTATCAGCACCCATCCCGCCCTTTGGTTTTTCGCTTTTCGGGCCATGGCCTTTCCGCCAACCTTTGCCCCATGTCGTTCCTGCCCCTGGTCAGAATCTGGCTCCTGCTTTCCGCGCTCGCCAGCGTGGCCGGCTGGCTCCTGTCGGCCGTGGGACAACTCAACCGCCCCGGTTACGCCGCCGTCGCCGGCTTGGGGTTGCTCGGACTTTTTCTAACCCGGCGCGAATGGCTCCGCGACGGCCACGCCTTCTCCTGGCCCCGCGTGCAAGCCCGCTTTGCCCGTCCCCTGCCGCTGGCGCTCGCCGCGCTCGCCGCGCTCGTGTTGCTGGGCGGCATCCTGTATGCGCCCGGTAATTACGACGCGCTGACATACCGTCTGCCCCGGGTGCTCCACTGGCTGGCGCAGGGACGCTGGCATTGGATTCACACCACCAATTACCGCATGAACAACCGCAGTTGCGGCTTTGAATGGCTGATGACGCCCGTTTTCCTGGCCACCCGCTCCGACCGCGCGCTGTTTCTCATCAATTTCCTGCCCTTTCTGCTCCTGCCCGGCCTTGTGTTCAGCGTCTTCACCCGGTTGGGTGTGAATGCCCGCGTGGCGTGGCAATGGATGTGGCTGCTGCCCACCGGTTATAACTTCCTGCTCCAGGCCGCCAGCCTGGGCAACGACGCCTTTGCCGCCGCCTATGCGCTGGCAGCGGTGGACTTTGCCCTGCGCGCCGCGTCCTCCCGGCGCATTGCGGACGTCTGGTTTTCGTTGCTGGCGGCGGCCCTGTTGACCGGCGCCAAGTCGGGCAACCTGCCCCTGCTGCTGCCCTGGGCCATGCTGTTCATTCCGGTGGCGCCTCGGCTGTTATCCCGCATGGTGCCAAGCCTGCTCGTTATTCTGGCCGCCGCGATGGCCTCCTGTTTGCCCACCGCCCTGCTGAACAGTTTAAACTGCGCCGACTGGACCGGATTGTCCCTCGAACGGCCCGAGGTCGCCATGCACCATCCCTTGGTCGGCATCCTGGGCAACTCGATCATGTTTGGGTTAAGCAACTTCACCCCCACCCTTTTTCCGCTCGCCGGGTGGTGGGTCAATGCCGCCCCCGCGCTGTTGCCCGGCTTCAAATTATTCGCCGCCCACTTCGAAGGGAACTTCTATCGCTTGGGCGAAATCCCCACCGAAGAATGGTCCGGACTGGGTTTCGGCTTGAGCTGCCTCCTGGCGGCGGGTGTCGGGTTGGCGCTGTTCTCTCGTCGAAGTCAGGCAGCGCCAGTTTCCAAACCGGCCGGCCCGGCGGATCCGCTTTCCCCCACGCCTTGGTTCCGCCTGGCCGGGCCCTCAAAAATTCTGCTGGCCTCGCCCTATGTCTCCCTGCTGTTTTTCTTCGCCAAATCCGGCATGATGACCATCGGACGGCTCGTCTCCGCCTATTATCCACTGCTGCTGCCCCTCCTGATAAGCCACCCTTCCGCTTCCGCGCTGGTGCGGCATCGCTGGTGGCGGCGCGCCACTGGAGTTGTGCTTTGGCTGGCCTTGGTCGCGGTCGTGCTGACTCCGGCCAGGCCGTTATGGCCCGTGCAGAACGTGCTGGCCCATGCGAACGATGCCAGTTCCAGCCCTTCTTTCCTCCACCGCGTCAAAAACGTGTACCAGGTTTACGCCGACCGGCCGGACCCCTTCGCCGCCTTGCGCGCCGCCCTGCCGGATAACGCGGTCGTGGGCTTTGTGGCCGACAGCAACGACCCCGAAGTTTCCCTCTGGCGGCCCTATGGCCATCGCCGCGTCGTGGACCTTCTGCCCACCGACACCCCCGCCTGGATTCAGTCCCAGGGGATTGAATACGCCGTGGTGGGGGAAATGTACTTGTTCCTCCACCATCAAACCTTGGCGACCTGGTTGCCACCGCACCACGCCACCGTGATCGCCTCCACCACCGTCACGCTCACCGTTGCCGACGGCCTGCATCATTGGTACGTGGTCCAGTTCGCCCCCGTGGGAAACGCGTCACCCCAAACAACCGGCGTCACGCCCCAGTAGCGGCCCCATCTCCGCAATCACCTCCGCCACGTCAATTTCCCGGATCTGGCGGGACGTTTTTGGCGTCACGACCCATTCGGGATGCTGGTACGGCACACAAGCGCCGGGATTCTTGTGCATCATCAACATCAGCACGCGCCGCCCTTGGGCCACCCCCAAATGTCCCAGGCCCGTGTCGCCGCCCAGCGTCAGGGTGGCCAGCCGCACCAGCCCGGCGGAGACCAGCAGCGGCAGATTCGTCGCCACGCAAAATTGTTCCGCGCGCGCCCGCTCCATGCGCGCCGCCTCGGCGGGCCCGCCCACCCAGATCACCTGCACCCCCGCCGCGCGCCAGTGCCGCGCCACGGCCAGGAAATTCTCGAACGGCCAGTTCTTTTGCGCCGTGCTGGTGAAAGGCTGGATCACCAGGCTGGGCCGCGCCACGTCCAGGGCATGGTCCGTGAAAAAACGGCGGGCGGCCGCCAGCACCTCCGCCGGCAGCACAAACTCGTTTTGGACCGCGCGCGCGCTCACGCCGCAGCCCGCCAGCAGCCGCAAATTCCAATCCGCCGGATGCAGTTGATCATCGCGCACCAGCCCGTGCGTGTATGCCCAACTACGCCCCTTGCCATACACGCTGCCCCACCGCTCCCGCGCCCCCGTCAGCCGCGCCATCCAGGCGGTTTCGCCGAACCCCTGGAAATCCACGACATGCGTGAACTTCCCCGCGCGCAGCCGGCGCAGCAGACCGAAAAACTCCGCGCCCACTTTGAGCGGGTTGCCGCTGCGCAGCGCAGCCCGGTCCAGCACCATCACGCCTTGCACCTGCGCAAAGCCGCGCAACAACGCCGCGTTTTCCCGGGAGGTCAGGAAGGTGATTTTGGCGGTGGGAAAACGCTCGCGCAGAGCGGCGATGGCCGGCAGCGTGAAAACAATGTCGCCGATGGCCTTGAGCCGGATGACCAGGATGTTTTCCATGACGGCCACAACGCATTCAAGCCGGGGCCAGGTGCCGGTCCAGCCCGTGTTCGCAGCGGATTTTCCGGCTGGCCATCGTCTCCGCCAGCCGCGCCAGGCTGGCCGCATGATGTCCGCGCGGAGCCGGCGGATGATTCAGGTGAAACGTGATCGCGCGGCCATAAACAAATTTCCGCCGCCGCCCCAGATGATACAGCCGCGTGCCCAGGTCGGAATCCTCGCCCGTGCCCCAGCCGGTGTAATCCTCGTCAAAGCCGTTCACCGCCACGATGTCCTGCCGCCAGAACGCCATGTTGCAGCCGATGATGCCCCGCTGTCGCGTGTCGCGCCGCACCAGCGCCAGCGGCCAGCGCACCCCCTTCGCCGCGCCAGTGATTTTGCCCGTGAGCATCCAGCCATAAGCGGGAATGGTCTCCGCCGCGAACCGGGGCACGTATTCCTCGCGCACAAAACAGCGCCGCCCCTGCACCCAAAAGCCCGGCTCCGCCAGCGCCGCGTGGTCCGCCACAAAGCGCGGATGCGGCACGCAATCCGCATCGGTGAAAATCAGGTAATCCCCCGTGGCCGCCGCCACCGTTTCATTCAAGATCACCGTCTTGCGAAAACCGTCGTGGGGCTGCCAGACATGCCGCACCGGCACCGGCGCCCCGGCGATGATTTTTTTGACCAGCTCCCGCGTGGGCTCCGCCGAGCCGTCGTCGGAAATCAGGACTTCATCCGGCCACCGCGACTGCCGCGCGAAACCCTGCCAGGTCTTGGCCAGCGCCGCCGGCTGGTTAAACGTGCTGATGACAAGCGAGACTTTCAATCGGCGGAGGATTTGGGTTGCGCCAGCTGCTCCGCCTCCATGACCTTGGCATAGCGGGTGACCGTCGAAAAGGCGTCCATCCAGGCAATGAAATAACCCGGCCAGCCGTCCAAAAAACCGCGCCGCAGGACATACGCGCGGAAAAATTTCCAGAACGGCCGGACCGCCAGATCCAGCCAGCCGGCCCGGCGCTTTTCCGCCTGGCAACGGCGGACAAACATCGTGCTGAAATGGCCGATTTTCTTCAGGATGTGGTCAATGCTTTCGTTACTATAGTGCAGCAGATTCGACCGCAGCGGCAACACCGGCCCGCGCAAGACCAGTTTTTCGTGGGGATCGCCTTCCCATTGCCCGGTTTCCTTGCGCCACAGCCGGACTTTGCGGTCCGGATACCAGTCCCCGTGGCGGATCCATCGCCCGCAAAAAAAAGACAGGCGGGGGAAACTATAGGCGGCGGGCGGCGGCCGGCTGCCCGGATCCTTGAAAACCGCGATGATCTCGTCGCGCAATTCGTTGGAAATCACTTCGTCCGCGTCAATCGCCAGCAACCACGGCTGCGTGGCCCGCCCCGAGGCGAAGTTGCGGTGATCCGCGCAATTGCGCCACGGCTGGCTGATGACGGTTGCCCCGTAAGCGCCCGCCACCTGGTCCGTGCCGTCCGTCACATTGTTGTCAATGGCCACAATGATTTCCGCCACCCAGTCTTTGACACTGTCGAGCGCGGGACGGATGCGATGAGCCTCGTTGCTGGCGACAATGCAAACGGAAATGGGCAGTTTGGTCATAAATTCACGGAACAATTGGTGCGCACGAGAGGACTTGAACCTCCACTCCTTGCGGAACCAGATCCTAAGTCTGGCGTGTCTGCCATTCCACCACGCGCGCGCTCAACAAAATCAATACGTTTATTCGGTATTGCCTTTATCCAATTCGTTTTGGATACTGCCTTTGGATACTGCATTTTCAAAATTTATGCAACAATCCGAAGCCAACGACAGCAAACTGGCATCGCGGAAGCGAGAAGAAACCCTGTCCAAGGATGGACAGGGGCGCTCGTTTCCGAACGTGCCTTGCCTGCGGCAATACGTCAGCAACGGGAACTACTATGGCAGAATCAGGGTCAATGGTAAACTCATTCGTACGAGCCTGAAAACAAATGTCTGGTCAACGGCATGACTTCCGTCATTTGTTCGCGACGCGCTGCATTGAATCAGGCGTGGACATCCCCACGGTGTCACGCTGGCTGGGTCACAAGGACGGTGGTGCGCTGGCGATGAAAACATACGGTCACCTGCGCAACGAACACAGCCAGGCGATGGCGCAAAAGGTGAAGTTCTGATGTCTGTTTAAACTCGCATGTATGAATTGATTGTCAAATCATATTCAAAGTCCTTGGCACAGGACTCTGCTTGATGCGGTATAGTAGGGTTACTACTTGACATATTGCCGCAAAGTGTCCTGATGAAGTGATGGGGAAACCGTTAACCGTTGACAGTTGGGGAAATACTCAGGGCCGCAAGGCGTAAAGCAGGACTGACGCAAACGCAGGTGGCCGCCATGACCGGGGCAATGGGTACACACATAAGTCGATACGAGCGCGATGAATTGAGAATTCCCAAGAAACGTCTGGAACTTTTCGCGAAAGCCCTTCCAGACCTGGATATGAATCAGTTGTGCAAAGCTTGGACATTGGTTGTCAATCCGATTTCGATTGCCCCAAAGACAGTTGGGGAAATACTCAGGACCGCAAGGCATAAGGCAGGACTGACGCAAACGCAGGTGGCCGCTATGACTGGGACAACCCCAGCTTGCTTTGCGGCACCAGTCGCGGCGGCAAGGGAGCAATGCTGACCGCCTCCGCCGCGCACGCGCACGCATGCGCGTATTTGGGCCGAACCGTCTCCTTGCAGACGAGCTTGGCGGCCACGTATTCGTATTCGGTGGTGACTTCCTCTCCGATTTTGCGTCCGGGTTCCTGACAGGTGCCGCAAACCTGGTTGGCGGGTTCCAGGACGACGCGCTGCACTTCCAGTTGCACGGCCGGGAGGGCACCCCCTTTGGCGCGGGTCAGGGCCGGCGTGAGGCCCGGGTTTTGGATCCCTTGTGAATTCCAAGAGACTAAAACAGAGTGAATCGTGGTAACCTTAAGTGGGGGCAGAAAATTGGTGTGCAGATTCAGCGCTGGAAGATTCGTTTGTAGACTTGGCTGCGCTGTTCCGTGTCCAAAGAACGGACGTTATCTAACATTGATTGTTCCCATGTTCCCTGTCCCAGGAATCCCTCCCCTAATTCGAAGATGGCTTCTGTTTTTCTAACCACGGCAGAAAGCTCGACAAATTCGCCGTGGCCCGAACTGGTCTGCACAATTTGACCTGAGAAGGCGACACGCGGTTCGTGCTTGGGGGTTGTATCATCGTATCGGAACTCCGCGAAAGGATAGCGATAGTCTTTCGGAGTATAGAGTTTGGCCTTCAGATTACCGGTCACGCTTACTTCATGTTGAGCGGCATTGGGGTTTAGAATCCCTTCGACATCGATCTTGGTCGTTTCAAGTTGAAACGAACCCAAGTCGAGACCGGTCATCTCGTGGAACGCATGGTAAGCAAGTGTGCTAATCTGGCCTTTATCCAATGGACTCATGGCGCTTGACCAGTCCATTCTTCCGATATTGCGCGGACTTTGTTTCCAACGTTCCGGCGACAACTGATAGTTTATTAGCCGATAGCTATTCTGCACCCTCAGCAGGGTTGGATGGATGCCGCCCTCCACGATGAATTCGAGCGGTCCCTCATTCGTAGGGTCGGGGTCGTATGTCGCCATAGCATACATGCCAACCATTCCATTGACAGTGACCTTGTCCAATTGCAGGGCGTCGATAGTAAACCCGGCTGAACCATAGACAGGCACGTTCCCATTTGTCATGAAATGCGATATTACCGCCTTGGTGATATTCGACGCCCATTCGAGAAACACGGCGTTGGTTCGCAGTTCCTCGGCAATCAATTCGTGTGCCAAGGCGCTGGTAATGGCATCGTGCTCGTTTGTCGAGTGATAATCATTAACAAGAAGTTTTCCGATCTCCGCGATATTTTGGTTTGTCGCAACGACTTTTGCGACCGCAGGATGGCCGGTTTCTGTCTGGATCGTCGCTGGCACCCCCATTTGCTTCCGGTCATGCCTGAACCAAAGCGCAAAGAGCATAATAACGAGGATTCCAAAAACCAACAGTATCCATGTCCTCATACCAGCATATTCACTGTGCAAACTGGTCGAGGGTCATGCCGCCAGTGCCGGTCCAGACCGCGCCGGTCCCGCCGCTGCCAAAATAGCTAAAATTGGCCTGGTCAACCGCGCCGTCCAAGGTGAAAGCAAACGAGCCGCCGTTAAGCTCCGTAGCAAAAAGAGCCCAATAGCTGACCCACCCGAATTGATCCGTTCCGCCATCATCAAAAATGATGTCCTGCCCCACGTTGGTTATTGAAGCGGAAAGCGTACTGACCAGACTGCCGTCGGGGTTATGAATCTCGATGTTCCAAGTTCCATTGGTTGCCATCGTCCGGGCTTCAAATGCTATTTTGTAACTGCCGAGCGAAGCCGCAATTTGGGTCAAACCGTTCGTTTGAAGTTCAAAAATGGGCGAGACAATGCTTGCCAGACGGTTGTTGGTAATTGTCACGTCCGTGGTTGTCAAACCGCCGCCGGCGTCCAAGGCGCGAAACTCGATTGTGTCCACGCCCGGAGAAATGGAAAGCCCCGGAATTCTCAGTGTGCCTTGGAAACAATTGGTGCCGCTCACGTGCCCAAGGAACTGCTGATTTGACGGATCCGTTACGTCATAGGCCGAAACATCCACAATCGTGCGGCCGGAAGTGATGTCAACGATGTACGGCACGGTGAAAATGTCCAGGTTGTTCAGGTAATTCGTCAAGACGTAAAACTGATCGCCGGGTGCGGCGGCAGGTGCATAATACCGGACAAACGTGAGTCCGTTTGTGCCTGGGACTTCAAACGAGTACGTTCCGGTGGTCCCTGACGTGATCACAGCACCAACCAAATACGAATGGCCGTTGGAATCCACTTCCACTACGGCCTCTTGCTCGTCCGCGTTGGATGGCTGATTGTTTGTCCACTCAAGGGCAATGCCGACATCAGTGATAATATGGAGATTTGTCGCCACAGCCGAAAATGGCGGGATTGAGTTGGTGTCGAATGTCGGGTCAATCTGAAGTTCAAGATTAAAAAATGACGCTGTGAGGTTCGGATTATACGGCAGATTGAAAGCGCCTGGTTGTATTGAATTTGTCTGTCCAATCGGCTGCCATTGCGACAGGGGAATGGTCAGATTTGTGGCGGTGAGCGGAAACATCGCACCAACGGGAATCAGAGTGTTTCCCGGCTGACCTTTAGCGTCGAGGAATGCCGCATTGAACGAAACGTAGGCATGGTTGGAAATGACAATTTGTGAATACCACGCATTTGAAAGCACAAGAGGCGGGTCTGGCTGGGGAGTGAGCGGCATTGGACCTGAGCGCCCGGTCGGGGACTCCAGAGCTTCAGTGAAGGCTGCATTCCGGATATTACGTGTGTCCACCACAAACGCGCCGTCAGAGAGGGCATAGATTGGCGCGCTACGCAAATATGCTGGCAGAGAGGGGTACGGAAGGAACATTCCTCCTTGCTGCTGGACCCAAAATGTCCCAGAAACAGGAACCTGGCTCGAAGGTACGAGCGTGGCGGTTTCTGTATTGATTTCGCTTGAAAGCATCTGGGCGGAAGCCACCCATGCGAAACAGAGAACCCCAGCAACAAGAATTTTGGCAATCGTGGTTTTCATATTTGTCCAATCCGTTTTGATGATTAATCCCAGCACTCGTGTTGTATCAAAATGCGACCCCATGGCATGTTACTTTTGGGAAACAATCTCGTGCAGTCGCTGGACAAATCTTGCGGACAGAATGGCAAGTTTGGTCCGCTTGTCTCAAACTGTGTTCCAGCCGGTAACGACATCGAGCGGCTGCCTTTGAAATTCAGCAACGGAGCCTTCTTGGGGGACCACACCCGCCGGAGCGAACGGTTGTGGTCACGCATCATGCGCCAAGCGAGAAATCCACCCCGCCGCAACACGCTGGCGAAATGTTGAACTCTGCATTTGTGTCCTTACGACGGATACGGAACTTCCGAATTGACGTTGTGCCACTTTACACCGCTTTAAGGGTATGCAAGACAATGCAATGTCCTTGGCTGGCGGCACGCCGGCAAAACGCAACCAAGCGGTTGTTTTCAAGCAAACGCATGCGTCGGTACCATATCACAAGGTGGTGGAGGGTCGCAAGCGGCCAATTCGCGGTTTCGCGGTCTCACGTCTGGGACAGTCTGGGATTCGCGGTTCGCGGGCTTAGGCCTGCAAAAGTTCATCACAATTTTTGCAGCTTTACTTAAACCGTGGGTGGGCGTAAGGTACCTCGGATTGAATTTAACTATGAACCCGATGCTTGCAGGTATCTTTGGCGGATGGGAGATCGTATTGATTCTCGCCGTCGTGTTGCTTTTGTTCGGCGCGAAGAAGCTGCCGGAACTGGCCAAGGGTCTGGGCACGGGCATCAAGGAATTTAAAAAGGCCACCCGCGAGGTGACGGACGAAATCCAGCAGGCCGGCACTGACACGCCCGCCCCCACGCCGAAGGCACCCGCCCATATCACCGCCCAGTCGCAGTCGCAGCCGCAACCACCCGCCCAGCCGCCGCAAACGAAGGTCATCTGAACTCCCGGCTGATTGCCAGCCGCAGCGTTTCGCATGGCCGACTTTGACCTAGAACCGGAGGAGGATGGCGGGCCGGTAAAATCGTTCCTCGAACACCTCGAAGATTTTCGCTGGCTGCTCATCAAGTGTGTCGCCTCGCTGGCGTTGACCATGCTGGTCTGCCTGGTTGGGGCCAATTACGTCATTTCCGTCATCAAATGGCCGATGATGCGGGGCACCGTCAGCTTTCCCGGCACGAACCAGATCGTCAGCGTCAGTTTTGGCACCAATCATTTGGGCAATTTCCCCCTTACCGCAGCCCAACAGCAGGCGCTCAGCACGGGCACCAACCGCTTCGCCGCCATCCGCATCGAACCCATCCGGCTGGGCACAAACCAGGTGCTGGGCTGGGAGGTGACCAACGATGTCGCCGCCATCGAGGACATGCAGCATCTGCATATTGACCTGGTGAACCTCTCGCCGGCGGGGGGCTTTTTCGTGGCGTTTCAGGTGGCGTTTTACGGGGGCATGGTGCTGGCGGCTCCGTTCATGGTGTTTTTCATCGCGGAATTTGTGTTTCCAGCGCTCCGGTTCAGGGAGCGGAAATATGTGTACCGGGCGCTGTTCATTGGTGGCGGGCTGTTTATGGTGGGGGTGTCGTTTTGCTATTTCGTGCTGATGCCGGTGGCATTGCAGGCGTCGCAGATGTATTCGCAGTGGCTCGGTTTGGGGGCGATGCAATGGCGCGCGGAGGAATACATCAGTTTTGTGTGCAAATTCATGCTGGGCATGGGGTTGGGCTTTGAATTGCCGGTGGTCATTCTGACGCTGGTGAAAATCGGCGTCCTGAGCTATTCGATGCTCCGGAAAATGTGGCGGCACATGATTGTGATCAATCTGGTTTTGGGCGCGCTGCTGACCACGCCGGAAGTGCTGACCCAGGTGCTCATGGCGGGCCCGCTTTATCTGCTCTACGAAATCACGGTCTGGATCGCCTGGTATTGGGAGCAACCCGACCGGGCGCGGGCGCGCCGCGCGCTGTTGCTGCTGGGTTTGCTGGCGCTGCTGCTGGGGGCTCTGGGCTGGGCTGGCTGGCGCTGGCTGCATCTTAGAGGCTGACTTTGGCAGACACGAATTTCACGAATTTTCACGAATTTTCACGAATTTTCACGAATTTTCACGAATTTTCACGAATTTTCACGAATTTTCACGAATTAAATGCCGGCAGATTGATGGGCAGTGACTGGTTGGCGGTAACGAAAAAAGGGGCGCGTGGATTAACATGTCGCTGTTGGTTCGGCCATGCCCATCGCCAATCTCATCTGGCCTCAATTCTTCAGTGCAACCAACCAAAACCTCGCAGCCAAGTCCCATCCCAAACACGGGCGGCTCGATCCCCATCGTACTCAACAACCAGCCGGTGATGGCAAATCACCCCTTCGCGCTGCCAAGTCTCGACAACCTTTTCCGGCCAACCGCTGATGCTCGGTGGGCCTGCCAAATGCAACACCTCGTCCCGGATCATGCCTGAGTGGACCTGCGCCCATCCAGCCGGCGCGGCAGGAGTGAACAGGTCAAACCAGATGGCGAAACCAAACGCGATCAATATCACTGCGGGCAAAACAACCACCATGATTACCTTGCGACGCAACCCCCGGCAAAAAGCAGCAAAACCAAAATTATTGGTGTCCATGAGAATCTATCAAACCCGTAAGAATCCCACGGCCGCCTGGAAATCCCCGGGCAGGGGGGCGAGGAAGGTCAGGCGTTGCGCGGTTTGCGGATGGGCGAAGGTGAGTTGCCGTGAGTGCAGCAGCACGCGGGGGGCTTCGTAGCCGGTGCTTTCGGTGAAGCGCTGGTTGGCTTTCGCGGCGTAGTGGGTGTCGCCAATGACGGGATGGCCGAGGTACTGGAAATGCACGCGAATCTGGTGGGTGCGGCCGGTGTGGATTTCAGCCTCAACGTGGGTGGCGTGGATCAGCCGCTCAATCACGCGGTAGCTGGTGTGGGCAAACCGGCTGTCACCATCCTCGCGCACGGTCATGCGCTGGCGTTGCGTGGGGTGGCGGGCGATGGAGGCGCGGATTTCCCCGGCGTCCCGGTCCATGGCCCCCAGCACGAGGGCGTCATAGAGCTTTTGCACGGTGCGCTCGGCGAATTGCCGGGTGAGCGCGAGGTGGGTGGGGTCGTTTTTGGCCACCACCAGACAACCGCTGGTTTCCTTGTCGAGCCGGTGGACGATGCCCGGCCGGGCCACGCCGCCGATGCCGCTCAGCGTGCCCTGGCAATGGTGGAGCAGGGCGTTGACGAGGGTGTGCTCCTCGTGGCCCGCGGAGGGGTGGACCACCAATCCGGGCGGTTTGTTGACCACCAGCAGGGATTCGTCCTCGAACAAAATTTCCAGCGGAATGGCTTCCGGCTGCGCTTCGGCGGGGCGGGCGTCGGGCCAGCGCACGTCCACGGTTTCCCCGGCGCGCGGCGTGTGGGTGGGTTTGACGGGCTGGCCGTTGACGCGGATGTAACCTTGTTCAATGAGGCGCTGCAGGGTGCCGCGCGAGACGGCGGCGAAACGTTCGCGCAAAAAAGCATCCAGCCGCTCGCCCGGGCGCGACTGTTCGATGACAAAAGATTCGATGCGGTCAGACATGGCAAATTGATGCGTGCTGCGATATACCTAATGCGTGATGCGTGATGCGTAACCGGCGGTGCTGGCCGCTTGGCATCGGTGGCAAATATTTCATGGAACTGGCAGGTAGATTCATCGCTGATGGGGCTGGCCTTTAATTCGGACGAAAAGATGAAAGGCGGCGGCGAGGAAAATCCCCAGCGTGCCGCCCAAGTAGGAGGCATTGTGCATGTAACCGGCACACAGGAAACGCCGTAAATCGACGACGTTATCTGGAATCAACCAGCCATGGTAGTCAGCGAGGTCGATGCTGCGCGTTTGGAGCCAGCCATAAAGCAAACCCGCCAGGCCGAAAAGGAGCGTAAATCCCACCACCAACCCAAACGACTCCAGGGTCACTGCAAACATGCGCCCGGCCCCGGCATGGACAAAGCCGCATGCGCCTAAAATGAACCCGATGGGAATGCCCATCCACCAGGACGCCAGCAGTCCGATCACCGAGGCGCGAACGCGATCCGGCCAAGGGGTCTCCACCAAGCCAAATTGGCGGAATTTGAATTTTGTGAAATATTCGGGCGAAACCGTGTAGCTGATCTGGTTGTGAACCATTCCGTAAAGACCACTCAGCATGATGGCGAGCACAACCAAAAGCAGGAATACCAGCAGTTTGTTCATCAACTGGTCACCACTTTGGGTTCGGTTTTCCAATTGATGATGAAAATGAGCGCCACGCCGGTGCAGATGGCGGAGTCGGCCACGTTGAAGGCGGGAAAGTCATAGCAATCACTGGCGCCCCGGCGGGCCATATAGAAATGGAGGAAGTCCACCACGGCGTGGCGGCCCGGCAACATGCGGTCGGTGAGGTTGCCGATGATCCCGCCGAAGATCAGGCCAAAGGCCACCTGGCCGCTGAAGCGGTGGACGCTGAAATGGTGGCGAAAGAGGTAGAGAATCACCAGGGCGGTGATGGCCACGGTGGCCAGGCCGGCGTTGTTGCCGGTGAACATGCTCCATGCGGCCCCAGTGTTGACGCGATCCGTGAGGTTGAAAAAGCCGGGAATCACGGTGATTTCCTCGTCCCGGTAAATATCCTGCTGCACGAGCCATTTGGTGAGCTGGTCGCAAGCCAGAACGCAGACCGCCAGCAGGGCAATCCGGCGGTTCGGCGTCGAGAATATGGATGACATGGCGGACATGGACAATTATGACGTGAATTAAAGCAGATTTTTTGGGGAAAACAATGGGATTTGCGATTTACGACCGGCGATTTACGCGGGTTTTGGCCGGCGGGAGGCCCGGTGCCGGAACGATTCTGCAAAAGAGATTTTAACCACGGATGGACACGGATAAACCCGGATGAAAAAATGTCAGAAGGGCGGTCCGGCGTGGTTTTCCGCCGGTCACTACTAAACGGGGCGCTTTCTGGACGGCTGGGAAATCACGTTTTTATTCGTGTTCATCCGGGGCCATCCGTGGTTTTAAATCTGTTTTACTGAATCGTTCCCGCTTAGAGTAAATTCATGCCGCACAAATTATTCGCCCTGCTCGCCGCGTGGATCGGCCTGGCCGCCAGCCTGGCCGCGCAGACCAATCTCTACGTGGCGGCGGATGGTTCCGCCCCCTATAAATCCGTGTCGGCCGCCATCATGGCTGTGCCGGCCGGCACCCGCGAGAACCCGGTGGTCATCCACATCGCCCCGGGCATCTACCGGGGGTTGATCTATATTCAGCGCGAAAAGCGCTTCTTCAAGCTCGTGGGCGGAAATCCCACCAACACGATTCTATCCTACCAGCTTTACGCGGGCATCACGAACGCGGAAGGTTTGCCCATCGGGACGTTCAAGACCCCTTCCACCACGATTGATGCCGATGATTTCACCGCCGAAAACCTCACGTTCGAGAATGCCGCCGGTCCGGTGGGCCAGGCGCTGGCCATTCGTGTGGATGGGGATCGCGCGGCGTTCCGTCATTGCCGCTTTCTTGGCTGGCAGGACACCATGCTTCTGAATCGCGGCCGCCAGTATTTTGAGCGTTGTTATATTTGCGGGCATGTGGATTTCATCTTTGGCGCGGCCACGGCCTGGTTTGAGCAGTGCCAGATCCACGCGTTGCGCGATGGCTATCTCACGGCGGCCTCCACGCCGGTGGATGTGCCGTATGGCTTTGTGTTTTCCCATTGCCAGGTCACCGCTGCCCCCGGCGTGAAAACGCAACTGGGCCGTCCCTGGCGCGATTATGCCAGCACGTGTTATCTGAACTGCGAACTGTCTGGAGCCGTGCTGCCGTCCGGGTGGAACGATTGGAACAAGCCCGCAACGCACGCGACCGTTCGTTATGCGGAATTCAACAGCACCGGTCCCGGCGCCAATCCCACGAACCGGCCGGCTTGGACTACGCAACTGACCGAAGCCCAGGCCAGGAAGGTGACGGTGGAAACGGTGCTGGGCGGCGCGGATGGCTGGAATCCCACAGGGGCATCCATGCCGTGAAAGATTAAATTCCTTCACGGCTGGATACCGTCTGTGGCGGTAACGATCGGGCGAAAGCCTGGGTTGGCCATCGCGCCGCCCCCATGATTCGGCATTGGATTTCGGATTTCGAACTTCGGATTTCGGGCTTAAGGCTTGTAAGCGCGATAAAACTGCATCGGCGGATTGGAACTGCCGCCGCCAATCAGGATGGGGTTGACGACATTGGTCAGCGTCAGGCTCAGATTGGTTTGCCAGGCACCGCCGATGGTGGCGGAGGTTTGGATGACATAATTCGATCCCGGAACGCCGTAGAGGGTCAGCACGAAGGCGGAATTGGTGGGCCGGCCGGCTTGCAAGAGCGGTTCGTCCGCCACCACCGCCAGTTGTCCGGCGGCCCCGGTTGAGTTGCCGACCGATCCACCAGTGGACTTCGCCCCCAGCACTCCGGTCATTGTCAGCGGCAAGAATCCTGAGTGCGCACCGGAGGCTTGGAAACAGACCTCCGCGAGGTTGGCCGGCCCTTGCAACACCCGCCCCGACAAGGCGCTCACGCTAAAGATTGCCTGGGTCGGCGAGAAGGATTCCATGACGGCCGCGCCCACGGCGAGGTTGGTTGAACTGATGGACAGATCGCTGACCTGGTTGGCGGGGAACAGGAGTGTGAATTGCACGCTGTTCAAGGGCGTGCTGGAGCTGGCCAGATTCACGGGCACGCAGGCTGCCTGGCCCGATACCAGCGCCGCCGACCCGACCCCCAAGTCCACGCAGTCGCCCACCGCGACCAGAAACGTCATGTGATTGCTGACGGTGGGATATTGCACATCGGTGGCCCAAAGGGTGATGATATTGGTGCTGCTGCCCTGTCCGCAAGCAGGCGTCCAGCGGAAGATTCCGTTGGTATTGATGACGGAACCCGCCGGGTCCACCGGGTCCAGGCTGAAGATGACCTGGGTGTTGGCATGATTGGTCACCACCAATGGCTGACCCACGGCGATGGAGGCGTAGGGCACTTGGGTGATAACCGGGGGCGTGACCAGGGGCGTGGTGAAGGTCACATCCCCGCCCAGGCTGGTGCCGGCGCTGTTCTCCGCCACGGCTTGGAAATGATAGGTGGTGTTGGGCTGCAATCCTTCCAGGAGCAGGGCGGCGGATTGCGGGGTGTCGAGACTCTGGGTCAGGGAGAGTGGCGACGTTATCCCGGTGTAATTGGTCGTGGTGCCCCACGCGAAATACACGGTGGTCGGGCCGTTGTTGGGATTGACCAGGGCGTTCAAGGTGGCGGACACGGAATTGGTGGCCACGCCAGCCAGGGTGGTGACCGAGGGCGCGGTCACCATCGCACCATAAGTGATGGTGTAGGAACCCGTGGAGTTGTAATCAAACAAATGCACCTTGTTTTGCGGCTGCGGCGGCAGCATGTGAAGGCGTTGGGGCGTCTGCCAGACATTGGGTCCGACCAGCAAGTTCACGCCATCGGAGCGCTGCACGCTGGCGATGGTCATGGTGCCGGCGCTCGGATCAGGGAATTCAATGTACACCCAACCTGCGGGCGCGGACACATTGACGGAGATGTTGGATTGCGTGCCGGAGAGCGTGCCGGAGACGGTCGCGTTGGTCAGGGAGGTCACCGGGAAGACGGGGCCGGCGCTGGAATACACATTATTGGGCAGCGCATCCACGTTGGTGGTGTCGTTGACCAGGAAATCGGGAATGCCGTCGTCGGTTGGCACGGTGACCCGCACGACGTGATTCATTTCATGAATGGCCACACTGTTGACCAGGGAAGTGTTCGTGGCCCCCAGCGCATCCACATGCGCAAAGGTGGCGCTGTAGCTGATGAATGAACCCTCCAAGGTTGAGGTCATCAACCATAAGCCGGTCACATCGCCCCCGGGCGGGATGGCCCCCAGATCCATCGTCAGCGACGGGGAAGGCAGGGGATTGGTGCCGGATTGCGAGCCGATGAGTTCGAAGGCGATGAGCAAGCCATTGGAATTGGCGATGATGGATGGCTGGGCTGAGGTGATGGTGAAATCATTCGCCAACCCCAGGCCGTTGTTATGGACCATGATTCCCAAGCCAAAGGGAACCGACGGCTCGGTCTGGGTGGTGAAAGGATCCTGGCTGTACACGTCATGTTGCAGGAAGTAATCCACATTGAGAATGGGCGTGGGCAGCACAGTAATGGGCACGGCAAACAACGGGATGACCACCTGCTGTCCGTCCAGCAGGTACGAAAGCGTTCCGCCGATGGCAAACTGCGTCGGCCCGGTGGGGGCGGCGTTGGTCGCCGGGATGAGGGTCCAAGAGGCGGTGCCGGAAGCGCCATTGGGCAGCGTGCCGGTGCCGTCCACCGCATTCAGTCCGGTCAAGACCGGTGGCACCACTTCGAAGAGATTGGAGGCGGCGTTGCCGCTGGCATCCACTGGATTGAGGGTCACCTTGAGATCGGAAATGGCCGCGCCGGCGGTGTTGTTGAGCTGGAGGGTGGCCTTGAAGGCGTCCCGCGCAATGACCGCGTGCTGGTCAATTTGCAGGGTCACGTCCACGATGGCCCCCGTGATCGGCGGCGCAAAGCTATAGCTGGGCGGGGCGATATACGGCTGACTGGGGGGGTTGCCAACCGGAGCGCCACCGCCACCGCCATCACTGCCACCACCACCACCGCCGCCGCCGCCGCTCACATTGACCACGGGCGTGCTGCTGATGGTACAATTGTTGGGATTGGCGTTATAGACATAAATGGGCGTGGTGTAATAATTGGTCTGCGTGGGGGTGAACACATGCCAGTCGAGCTGGGCGGCGAGGCTGGAGGACACGCTGGGGTCCGACCCCAGTTGCGTGATGATCACCGGCACCACGACGCTGCTTTCCGCCGCCAGATCGCCCAGGTTGTTGGCCAGGGGCACGATGGACCAGTCGGCGTTGCTGCCAAATGACAGCACCAACCCCTGCGCCGCAATGAGACCGTTGTTGCTGATCACGAGGTCCACCTGGTTGGTGCCGCCGAACTGACAGAGATTGATCGCCCCGGGATTAATGGTGATCACCGGCCAGGGCACCTGGGTCTGGAAGGTCGTGGTTAGCACGAATTCATAGTTGTCGGGAATGGTCGTCGGGGTGACCACCCAGGAGTAACTCACAAGGTCGTCCGGCAGGAAAGCCGTGACCAGATTCGTCTCGTTGGGTTGCACCAGCAGCGTGGTGTCGAACCCGCCGTGGTTGGTCGCGGCCACGCTGATGGTGTAATAGGCGGAGGTCAGATTGGTGAACAGCACCGTGCCATCGGGGCCGGTCACGGCGCTGACCACGTTGCTGCCGCTCAGAAAATCGGTCACGGTCACGACGGCATTGGACAGGTTGGGGGCGCCGGGACTGACGAGGGTGAATTCGTCCTGCGCGGTCACCTGCAAACTACCCACGGCGGTGGAGACACAATTGATGGTGAACGGCACCGTGGACTCAAAGGTGGCTCCCGCGATGATCAGGCTGCCGGAATAGGCCCCCAAAGTGGTGCCGTTGGTGGGGGTGAAGGCGAGCGTCACCACGTTGCTTTGCCCGGGGGCCAGGGAGGCCAGCGGTTGGGCCGTGACCACCGAAAGCCAGGGGGCACCCGAAGGCAGGATCACCTGCAGGCTGTCGCTGGCCACTCCGCCGAGGTTCGCCAGGGTGAAGGACAGCAAGGTTTGCCTGCCGGGAATCATGGTCCCATGCAGGGGCGAGGGCAGGGCCACAATTTGCGGTTCCAATTGGACCACGCTCGCATTGATGGCGACGGTGTTGGTGCCGCCCGCCGGGGTGGAGAATTGAATATTAATGGGGGCCTGGCTGGGCGTGCCGCCCACGGCCTCAAGGATGCAGGTGGCCTGCACCGTGCCGTTTCCGGGGAGGGTTCCCGGCACGCTAACCTGAACACTCACGTTGCCCGGCGCGCTGGCGCTGGCGGTCAACCCGGAGAGCGCAACGCTCGTGAGGTTCGACAAGGTGATGGTGTTGGTCTGGGCCACGCCCACCGTCAACACCGGGTTGGCGTTGGTCAAACTCGCGCCCAGGCCAACCAAGGTCAACGCACCTTGCGGCGCGGGATTGTTCACCCCCGGCAGCGCCGCCGCGTATTGCACCACTCCGGCCTCGCCGAACAGCGGGGTGAAGTTCACGGTCGCATTCCCGCCCGCGTCCGTGGTAAACGGAATCGTGCGCGTGGTGCCGGAGTTGTAAATCCAGAGCACGGCCGCGCTGTTGTTTTGCGCGGCCGAGGTGCCGCAATTGAGGGTTTGCACGGTGAAGGGAATCGTCCTGCCGACCGGATACAAGGATTGCGCGGTCTGGGCGGTGGCGCAATAGCCCAGCACGGTCAACATCGCCGGCGAACTGGTCACCGAGCCCACGACGTTGGTCACCACAACCGTGTACCAGCCCTGCTGGTTGGTTTGCACGCTGGGGAGGTTCAGCGCCGGGCCGGTCGCCCCGGCCACGGGGTTCGTGCCTTGATACCATTGATAGCCCCAAGGCGAGGCGCCGCCCGCCGTCACGTAGAAACTGGCTGCGCCGCCCACGCCCACCGCAAGGCTTTGTGGCGCGGTAACGGTGGGGGGCGAGAGCACCGTCAACACGGCCGCCGTGCTGACCAGGCTGCCATACTGGTTGGCAATCACCAGTTGATAGCTGCCCCCCTCGGAAGTCACGATATTGCTGAGGGTCAAGACCGGCGTCTGCACGCCACTGATGAGGCCGCCAAGATTCAACAAGTTGGCCCCGTTGAATTGCCATTGATACGACAAGGTTCCCCCGCCGGAAACCTGCGCTTGAAATACCACGTTGGAGCCCAAGACCACCGCCTGGCTCAACGGCTGGGCTTGGATGCCGGGGGCGACCCCGAAGGTGAACGCGTTGCCCGCAGTGGCGGTGTTTCCGTCCGGGTTGTGAATCGTCACATTGACCGGGCCGACCGGCGCGGCCGGAGTTGTCAGAGTCAGCGCGGTCGGGCTGCTCACGTTGACGGCCGTGGCAACCGCCGAGCCGAAGGTGACGCTGGCGCCGGTTTCAAAGTCCGTTCCGGTCAGGGTCACGGTTTGATTGCCATTGGTCGAGCCGGTGCCCGGTTGGACCGTGGTGATGACCGGCGGTGCGGCCGCATTTACCGTGAGCGTGCCATTGGTGAGTGCGACCGAGTAATTGGCCAGCCGTCCGTACGGATCCACCAAGCCGGGCACGATGGCATAACCTCCCGGCGGACTGGCTGGAACCGCGGCGCAAGCATAAGACACCGCGATATTGTCCAATCCTTGCAGACCCACGACTGTGCCAGTAAACGGCGGATTGGGTTGACCGTAGGCGCGCGCCGCGTTGTGGGCGGTGACCGCCAGCGGGGCGGTATCAACCAACAAACTCACATAACGGTTCACACTGTTGTAATCCACCGTATCCGTGGGCGTGAAGGTCACTTCCAAGAGATACGAGCCGGCGTTCAACACCGTGCCCGCCGGCGGGTTGTAATTGAAGGTGCCCGGCACGCCCGCCGTCGCGTCCAGTTGAACTTCGGTCAGGGCCGCGCCGTACACGATGGGGGCCGCGTTGGTCCAGATGACCGCCGGCGTCTTGCGCAACACCGTCAGCGTGGCTGGCTGGCTGACGATTCCCCCCGCCACATTTGTGACGCTGACCAGATAACTGCCCGCGTCGGCAAACTGCACATTGGTGATGACCAGGATATTGCTATGCGAACCGGTGATGCGGGCGGTGTCGGTCAAATTGCTTCCGTTAAGCTGCCATTGATTCGTCAGGGGCAATAGGCCGGTGGTTTCCACACTAAACATCGCGGTGCCGCCAAGCACGACCGACTCGCTTTGCGGCTGGCCCACAATGGCGGGTCCCTGGCTCTCGCATTTGCCGGCTGCGCCCGCGCCATAAATGGCCGCGATTTCATTCGCCGTCAGCGCCGCATTGTAAATGGAGACTTCGTCGATCAGCCCATGGAAGAAGCGGGAGGGCGAACCGCCGCCCCACGAGCGGCCAATTTCCACATCGCGCGTGTTGTTGGCCGGGGGAGTGGTCAGGGGCAGCGTGTTTTGCAACACCCCATCCTCATAGATGCGTATTTCCGTGCCCGTCCAAACTCCCGCCAGATGATGCCATTGATTATCCAGAATGCTGGTCAAAGTGGAGACGCCATGGAAATTAGCCGGGGAACCGGAATTGCCGCCCGTGCCGTAGAAAAATGCGGCGGTTCCGTCCGTGCCCGTCTGAATCGCCCAACCGGTGCCATCCGTCCAGCCATGGGATTTATCCACCACCAGCACTTGCGGGAAGAATTGCTGGGAACTGGCTTTGACCCAGCACTCGACGCTAAAGGGGCCGGTGGGGTTCAGGGCCGCGACATTGGGCACATCCACCCAGCCGGAACTGCCGTCAAAGCTGAAGGCCTGGCCGACTTCCCCATTGGCGTAAGTGACCTTGCCGTTGAGGATGCCGTTGTTGCCGCTCACGATATCCAGCGCGTTCCCTTCGCCCGGCCACCAGGACACCAGTCCGGGCGCGGGGGCCGTGCAGTTCAGCACCGTCAGGGAAACCACCGAGCTGGTGACCGATCCGTAGGCATTGGTGATGATCACCGAATAATTGCCCGCGTTGTTGTCGGTCACGCCATTCAGCGCGAGGCTGGGCGAGGCGGACCCGGCAATCACCCCGCCGTCACTCAGCGGACTGCCGTTTTGAAACCATTGATAACTCAGCGGCGTCATGCCCGTGGCGGCCACGGAAAACGCCGCGCTGCCCGCATAAGGCGTCGTCGCGTTGGTCGGTTGCACGGCAATGGCCGGGGCCAGCGCCACCGCCCCCGTCACGGACAGATACACCCCGCTGTTACTATAGCTCACACTCAAACCGGCGGGGATGTTCAACGGCGAAAACGTGCCGCTGCTGCTGGAAGATGAAAGAATCTGGAACGTGCTGCCCAATGCAGGCACGTAGCCGTTGGTTGGAGCCACCGTTAAGAGACCGCCCAGCGAGGCGGTATTGATGCCTGCCAGCGCGCCCGCTTGGCCGGCATTGGTGCCGCCGAGGCTGATAAACACGGTGCCGGCATTCTGGTTGAAATTATTGCCACCCAACGAGAGGGTGCCGCTGATCGCCCCCACGGTGCCGCCGACATTGCTGACCGGCGGCTGGATCGTACTGGTATTGGTGCCGCCGGATTTCACCAGCGTGCCTTGGTTTACGAACTCCGGCGTGTTATAGTAGGATAAGATCGAGACGTCCGACAGAAGCTTCACCACTCCGGAAGACTGGTTATACAACCACCCGTTGATGCCGTTGAACTGATTGTCCAGTTCCAAATTCCCGCTGGCCAACTGGATCGTGCCCAGGTTGGTAATCACACCATAGTTGACGTAGGTGTCTCCGTTGACTCCTGCCAGCGTCAAAACCGCGCCGGAATTCACGGTGAGCGTGCAACTCGAGTTGATTTGTCCGCTGGTCCAGGTCAAGCGACCGGCGAGGTCGCCGCTCCCGGCCAAACTCGCTCCCGCTAATACGAGATTCGAACTTGTCAAACTCCCGTTGAGCGTGACGGTGTTCCCGCTCAGTAACGTTTGGCCCGCCCCCAGAAACAAGCTGCCGCTATTCAAAGTAGCCCCCCAATAGTTGAGATTGATCGTGCCCGTATCAGCCTCCACCGTGCCGCTGTTAACCAGGTATGGCTGGATCGCGCTGGTATTGGTGCCGCCGGATTTCACCAGCGTGCCTTGGTTTACGAACTCCGGCGTGTTGTAGTAGGACGTGATTGAGACGTCCGTCGTCAACTCCACGACCCCGGACGGCTGGTTAAACAACCACCCGTTGATGCCGTTAAACTGATTGTCCAGTTCCCAATTCCCGCTGATCAACCGGATCGTGCCCAGGTTGGTAATCACGCCATAGTTGAGACAGGTGACTCCGCTGCCTCCCGCCAGCATCAGAGCCGCCCCCGAGGGGACCGTGAGGGTGCTGTTGGCATTGATTTGCCCGCTGGTCCAAGTCAGGACGCCGCTCAAAACCGCGTCCCCCGACAACGCTGCTCCCGCCCACACCAGATTTGAGCAGGTCAGATTCCCGTTCACCGTGACCGCAATTGCGTCTAACACCGTTTGGCCCGCCCCCAGAAACAAACTGCCGCTATTCAAAGTGGCCCCCTGGTAGTTGAAGCTGATGATTCCGCTGTTGGCTTCCACCGTGCCGCTATTGACAAAGTACGGCTGGATCGAACTGGTGTTGACGCCCCCGGATTTCACCAGCGTGCCTTGGTTTACAAACTCCGGCGTGTTATAGTAGGACGTGATCGAGACGTCGGCCGTCAACTCCACGACCCCGGACGGTTCGTTAAACAACCACCCGTTGATGCCGTCATACTGATCGTCCAGTTCCAAATTCCCGCTGACCAATTGGATCGTGCCCAGATTGGTAATCACACCATAGTTGATGTAGGTGGCTCCGCTGCCGCCCGCCAGCACCAGAGCCGCCCCGGCG
>Ga0302275_10001151_pt1 | contig 28643 bp, 28 predicted proteins | sample III_Bog_N2_2_FD_200229 | JGI IMG/M metagenome (GOLD analysis project Ga0302275, IMG submission 200229) | Peat permafrost microbial communities from Stordalen Mire near Abisko, Sweden - III_Bog_N2_2 | ecosystem: Environmental > Terrestrial > Soil > Wetlands > Peat | place: Sweden: Abisko... | reverse complement strand
AGCAGCGCCTGCAAGCCACCGGGGAGGTCCTCTTCGGCAAACTCCGCTGCGGCTCCCTCCGATGCAAGCCGCGTCTGGGTGCGGTCGTCGTCCTCATCGGTGGCCGTGCCGGGCGGCGCGGGGTGCGGCTGGCTCCAATCCACCACCATGCCGGTCGGCGGATGATCGCGCCACGACCCCACCGGGTAAAGGTCGGCCTCAAGCTTGGGATTGTGCAGCTTGGCCGAGATCTTCTCGCGGAAGTACTTCGCATACCAATGCGTATCCAGCGTCTCGCACATTTGCAGCACAATGCTGATGGAGTCGGCGCCACTCCACGGCTGGGGCCGGTAGAACAGGAGCTTGAACTCCGCCGGCAAATTGTCCTGGTGCTGGGCTATGAACAGGTTCACGCCGCGCGCATAGTCGTCCAGGCGGGCGCGGTCTTCCGGGGCCAGATTGGCGTAGATGCGCCGCGCCGTGTTGCGAAACTGGTAGGTGCGCTGGAACCTGTCGTGCCTGAGCAGAGAAGGCCCCATAATCTCCGCCAGCTCGCCGTTGGCGTTGCGCCTGAGGGCATCCATCTGCCACAGTCGGTCCTGCGCGGTCACGTACCCTTGCGCGAAAAAGAGGTCGTCCTCGTTAGCCGCTTCAATGTGGGGCACGCCGTGGGAATCGCGGCGGACCGTGACGGGCGCGGTGAGTCCTGCAAGATGCAGGTCGCCGTCGAGCGCCGGCAGCGCGGCATATTCCGCCGAGCGCAGCCAGAAGACGCCCACGACGGCGGCGATCGCCAGGAGCGCGAGCAGGCAGGCGGTAGTCTTGAACAGAATCCTCGGCCAGCGTCGCTTGCGACGGCGAGGCGGCGGGGGAGTTTGGGCGGGCGAAGAATTCACTGGATTGGCATCGGGCATCGGTCCACTTCAGGATAACCCCCTTGCGTTGCCCATGCCATTCGGCGCACTGCCGCGTGTACGGTGATATGCGTATGCTGCGATGGCAAAACAACCGGTTAGCATACGCAAATATGCGTACTCAAACGTGTGACGAAACGTGCAAAATGACATGAAATAAGGCCGTTTAAGAGCGAATAAGAGTGTTCCTGATGCGTTTTCGCATACATAATTGTGCGCGTAAGCCCTTACAAAATGGCGAAAATGCTAGCAGTGATATCATCTGGCTTCCAGCTGGCGGCTGCTGGTTCTCAGCTACGGCACGGGGCCGTGACCCGGCCGACCCTGGGAGCACCGTACAGGCGCAAAGATAACCTGCCAGAACAGACGACCCATGTCTGTCGGATGGGAACGAAGCTCTGCTCAACGATGGTTTCCGGATAGCCGACGAACCAGGCACAATCCTATTCCCGGCCCTTTGTGCGTTTCTCGGAACTAATCTCAAATGGGCGCAATCACTATAATCGGCCAATGACCAATCATCGCCCAAAATACTTCTGGCTCACGGCGGTAGCCCTGCTCGTAATTCAAGCAACCCTGGCACTGACCATTGTGCATCGAGAATCGCTTACCTGGGATGAAGGCAATCACATGTTCGCAGGCTACATGATGTGGAAAGCGTCAGATTATGGTCTAAACCCTGAACACCCGCCTCTAGCCAAGCTTCTGGCGACCGTTCCCATCCTTGCGGACCATTTGTGGGTACCACCGCCAATGCCCGGTCAGTTTTTCAAATCTGAAGCATATCTGAATGGCCGCGACTGGCTGGCTCGTAACGACGGCGACCGACAGCATCTCGTCTTCGAGATGAGGGCGAGCGCGGAGCTGCTTGCTCTCGGGTTGTGCCTCTTCGTGTTTCTGGCGGCTCGGGAGTGGTTTGGCGACACGGCCGGTCTTATTGCTCTTGCTCTGGTGGTCTTTGATCCCAACGTTCTTGCGCACTCTGCCCTTGTAACCACCGATATCGGAGTGTCCTGCTTCTTCGTCGCGGCCATTTGGACGTTTTACCGCTTCGCTACCCGGCCAACGCTCATCCGCCTGCTCCTCGTCGGTCTGGCAACTGGTCTGCTCCTCGCAACCAAGCATTCGGGCATTCTGATCGGCCCTATGTTCGTCTCTCTGATTGCATGGGAGGTGCTGAAGGCTCCAGGCGCCGAGCGCAAACGAACAGCACTTCGACTCACCGGCGGCTTTTTCGCGATCGTCGTCCTTAGCGTCGTCGTGCTCTGGGCTTTTTACGGGTTTCGATACACCGCGCGTCCTGCCGGTATGGCGTTCAGCACTTCGGTCGCAGGGTACGCCGAGCCTTTGCCGCATTTCGAATCTGCCATAGTTGTTGCGGTGGGTCGCCTCCACCTTTTGCCCGAATCGTATCTGGTCGGACTCGTCGACGTGAAGCTAATGTCGATCGCCTATCCCACCTTCCTGCTGGGTAAGGTTTATCCGCACGGCCTGTGGTATTACTTCCCCTTGGTGATTCTCATCAAGACGACGCTCGGGCTGCTTCTGCTCATGGCTCTCGCCACCTTCGCCACCATCACAGGCAAGCTAACGAGACGCCGCGAGTTGTTTTATTCTCTTGCTCCGCCCGTCATTTATCTTGCCGTGGCCATGATTTCCGGCATGAATATCGGTGCGCGGCACCTGCTGCCCATGTATGCCTTTGTCATCATCTTCGCCGCTGCCGCGGTCGCCGCGCTCGCCAGTATGAATCGCCGCTGGGCCATCCTCTGTTCGGTCCTTATTCTGGCCCACGTCGTCTCCAGCCTTCTCGTATTTCCGAATGAGCTTGCATATGCCAACGAAGCCTCGGGAGGACCCGGGAATCTACACAATCTGCTGAGTGACGCAAGCGTCGATTGGGCGCAACAGCTTTTCCAAGTCAAGCAGTGGCAGGATCATCACCTTGATCAGGAGTGCTGGTTCGCATACTTCGCACGGCCTGTGATTGATCCGGGCGTCTACGGTATTCGCTGCCACGCACTCCCCACCTTCGACACGCAGTGGGGCGGCGTGGGACTCGTTCCTCCCTCTGTTACTGGAAGCGTTCTGATCAGCGCCGGAGACCTGAGTGGGTGCGAATGGCCCAGCGGCCAACTCAATCCCTACCGATCGTTTCAGTCGCTGCATCCCAATCAGGCGATTGACGACTCCGTATTCGTCTACCAGGGAACCCTCGCCATCCCTGAGATCTCTGCTCTCGCAAGTGCGCAGCAGAGTGAAACGCTGCTCACCAGGGGGCAACCAGGACCTGCGCTCGCCGTGGCACGGGAAGCTGTCACCACCTCACCCGACAACCTCATTACCCAGACGGCGCTGGGTGACGCCGCCGCCGCAGTAGGTGACAAACAGATGGCCGGGACAGCATGGCGGGCAGCCCTCCAGATCGCTCGTCGTCTCGAGCCCGGTGCACAGGCGAGCTACATTCCGGATCTCGAATCCAAAATCAAGGGTCTATCTGCCGGCAAGAATTAAATCGCGAACCTCCCGCGCTGGCGGGTTAGCGCAAATCGCTAATTCACTCATCGACGCGGCATTCTGGACGGAGTACCGGCAAACCGGAAGAACCTTCCATTGCCTTAGCGCAAATGGGGTACCTCATGCTCGGTGGCCCCGCGCCGTTTCAGGTCGATCCTGATAGTCGCAGTTTTTGGAGAGGTTTTAATCAACTGCGGGCCGCTGCGATTAATACGATGAGAAGGATGATCCCGAAGGCAATGCCGATACCATTGAAGATGGAACCAACGCTTGGCACGCTGGGTCCGGGGCCATTCCAGGGGCCGTATCCGGGGTTATACGAGGGACCTTCAACGAGGATTGGCTGGACGGGGCTGGGGCCGATCAAGCGGACCCTGATCTTCTTCCCGGAGACCTGATCGTTCAGCAGGATATCGAGTTGGCCGCCGCGATGTTTTCTTTCAGAAGCGCCTCGGACGCGGGTAATGGTGCCGGTGGTGGGCGCGCCCGCATGAAGCAGAGTTACTCCTTCCTCGACAACATCTTTGTCCACGAAAAACTGGAAGGAAGAGCCGACCCTTTGTTCCTCGAACGAGATTGAGTCGGGCGCGGCCAGTTCGACAAACATTTCATTGGCGTTCGATTGGTACGGGGGCTGCGCTGAACCTGTAACCGTGACTTTCGGAGCGGCACACTGGGAGTTTGCCGGTTGGGTCACGGCTACAACCTGGCCGGCCGCCAGCAATGGGCAAAGCGTTATGCAAAGTGCGGTTTGAAGCATTTTTCGAATCATGGCGATTCCTCTCTGAACTTAACGTGCTTGCACGAATCGGTCGTTGCGATGGCGGCCGGCATAGTCCGCTGTCAGGCGGCAACTTTTGAGTTTTCCGGTTTCATAGAACTCGACAGGGATATCCTGGCCCACGATGGCGTGAAAGATCCCGCCGCTGCCGCAAGGCACGCTCTGCACCACCTGGTCTTCTGCAAGGAAGCAGTGGTGGAACTTGCCGCTGGGATAGAGGCCGGTCATGGCGCCCTCCGCTGGACCCAGCGGGCTGCCGCCCGAGCACTTCATGCCGAGAATGAGCGTGTCGTGCGCCAGCATTGCGTACTGCGGGCGTCCGTCCTGCGACAGGTTGACGATGGATCCGGTGGGAATGCTGATTTCGCCGAAGGCGGTATCGCGCGAAACAAAACAACGCTGCAAATGTCCATCGGCATAAAACCAGGCGTATTCGCTGGCGCAGGGATAGCCCTGAATCGTTTGCGGCTGGTCGAGTTTCTTGCGCGTGAGTTGCGGCTGTTCGGCGGCACGTGCGGCGGAAATGACAATTACTGCGACAACGAAGAGAAAGACGGTCTTGCACATAGCGGGCTCCGATCTCTGGCGATGACTACCAAGGATCTTAGGCCGCGCGGAAGTTCAATCGATGGCCGGTTGTGACAGTTTCGCGAGTGACACAACGGCACGGCTACAAAGGTGTTAAAGGCGAAACGCAGATTCTTCGACTCACCACCCCCAAACTGAAAAACGTTTGAGGCCCCGTTCGCTCAGAATGACAGAGTGGCTAAATTCAATGGAATCAGTCCGGCTCTCCCCTGTCATTTTCCTCGTAACTTGCGCCGCAAGTCAGTTGCTCAGAATGACAGCCAGTCTGGTGTTGCACATTTCAGACTCAGGACACTAAGCGGAAGTCTCGTCGCCTTCGCCGGCAATCGTGGCTTCCATGGCGCGCAAGGGCGCCAGAGAGGCCGCGTCGAGCAGCGTAAAGCGCATGGGAAACAGGCCTGGCGGCAACTCCAGCGCGGCGACCGAATCGCATACCACGCCCACAGTTGCGTCGAGGCCGCGCTTCCAGCCGGGTTGGGAGGGATCGCGCACCAGCAGGCTCTCCGGGGGCAATCCGGTGGCTACCAGCATGGTGCGGGCAATGCGTTGAAACTCCGACCAGCGCGACACAATGCCAATGAGGTCGCCGCTATGTTCGGGCAGGTAGCGCTGGAGGTAGACCTGAACCTCGGGCGCAACGGGGTGCACCTGGAGGGTGGTCAACTCGGTTCCGGCAGGCAGCAGCTTGCGCACCGACTCGGCCTTGCTGGGGAGCACCACGGGCATGGAGCCATGGAGCACGGCCGGATTGTCACATTCATCCGGGGTGCATCCAACTACGGGCAGCGTCAGAGCGGGAGTCATTTCCTGGATCACGATGCGGCAGAGTTCCGGATCGGGCTCGATGACCAGCCAGCGCGAAGGCGGCTCGATGGAGAGCCAGCGGCGAATGCGGGTTCGAAGCAGTGTGTCGGAAGCGCCCTTTTTGCGCGCCTTTGCCACCAGCTCGCCGATGAGGCGGTCAACTACAAATTCGGCGGCGACCTCTGGCGAAAGCGGGGCGGCAGGCTGGTTGGCGCGAACGAAGACGCCGCTGCCATGGCGGAATTCAAGCCAGCCCTGGCGCGCCAGCTCACGGTAGGCTGCGCTGGCTGTGTTGGCGTGGATATTGAAGCGGCGCGCCAGCTCACGGGTGCTGGGCAAACGCTGGCCGGGGATGAGTTCCTTGCACAGGATGGCAAGAACCACCTGGGTGATCAACTGCTCGCGCAGGGAGACCTCGCCGGTATGGTTGAGCCAGAGCCGCATGTCGTTATACGGTGGCTTGTCCCAGAGCCTCAGTCGAAGGCGCAGTGGCCTTTTTTCGCCCGTAGATGGCGATGAGCGCCACCAGGATCAGAAGCACCACGGGAATCACCAGTACGCTGCCCTCCGGACCATCCGTACCGCCGCTCCACAGTGCCGCCCCGGCCGGGGTGGCCGTCATGTAGTGGCCCTGCGCGGTCATCCCGCTGTCGGCGGTCCCATAGAAATAAGTCTCCGCCCAATCCCAAGCGGCATGGCAGCCAATGGCCCACCACGCTGAGCCAGTGAGCCGCACGCTCACGCAGAAGACGAACCCGATGCCCGCCGCGGCGAATATGCCAATCCAGTTTTCGCCGTTGTTGTTGGTGTGGATGAATCCGAAGGCAGTGGAGGTGACCCAGGCCGCCTGCCAGAAGCCGGAGTTTTCGACTTTTTTCGAATGCAGCATCAGGCAGGGAACCAGCCCCAGCACGGCGATGAAATAGACGCCCCATACGCCATTTCCCTTTGTCCTGAGAGCCAGGTCCCCGCATAGCACGGCAATGACCGCAAGCGCCCACCAGAAGTTGATGCCGCGGGTCAGCGTGGACTGCAGATAGCAGCGGAAGGTGCCCTCCTCAACCAGGGCTACGACCAGGAAGACCACTGCCCACAGCGCGGCGTATTGAAGAATCCCGATGCCGCTGAGAGCCAAAGCGCCAAAATGCAGCCATCCGCCCCAGCAGAGCGCGCCTACAAGCAATGAAAGCGCCACGATTCCAGCTGCAGAGCCGGCCAGGAAGTGCGAGATGCGACGGGGGCCGGTGAGGTTGTAGTCGAGGATTGTCCGGTGCTCGAGGCGCGCCACGATTGCCGCTGCTGCCACCATGGACAGCAGGGGAATCAGCTCCGAAATCAGGCCCATGGTGGGCGAGAAATCGAACTTCGCCATCGCGGGATAGAGCGTTACCGCAACCCGTCCGAACGCAAAGCTGAAGGCGCTGAAGAGAACAAAGAAGATCAGAACCGACCATCCTGCCCGCAAACCCTGGGAACCGAACAGTGCCCAGTTGATGTAACTCAGCGCAAGGCCGCTTTTGCTCTGGTCCACTTGTCCGGTTCGACCGGCATAATTCGATACTGCGCGGGCCGCCAGAACTTCCGGGAGTTGTGAGTGATCTTCTGGCTCCATCGAGCCTCCTCGAAATTGAAACAGATTTATGTCCGCTGAATTGTACTTATGGAAAGATACTCCACGAGGCGGCAGTGTGGGGAGATTGGTGGGCGCGCTTGCGATTAGGCCCACATTGCGCCCATCGGAGCAATCGTTCCGAGAGGGGGAGTCCCCTGCTCGCTCAAGTCCGCGTCTACTCGTCCCTCAAAGCCATCATGGGATCAATTCGCGACGCACGCCGCGCCGGCAGCCAGCTTGCGAAAATGGCAATCGCCACCACGGTGGCGGTGATGCCGGCAAAAACCAGCGGGTCGTCGGGCCGCACGCCGCGCAGCAGGTTTGCCACCAGGCGCGCCAGGGCGTAAGCCATCGCCAGTCCCAGGCAAACGCCGGTTCCCGTGAGCCACCATGCCCGGCGCAGAATCATGCGGAGAACGTCTTCCCGGCGAGCGCCCAGAGCCAGCCGCACGCCAATCTCACGGGTTCGCTCGCCGACTAAATTCGCCATCACGCCGAAGATGCCGATGGCCGCAAGCAGCAGCGCAATGATCCCGTCAAGGCTCAGCGACCCCGCGGCGTACATCAGGCCGGTAAGGTTGTCGCGCAGCAACTGCTCATAGGTTTCCACGGTGTTCAGCGGCAGCGCCGGGTCGATTGCGGCCAGGGCCTTGCGCGCAGCGGGCGCCAGGGCAAGCGGATCGCCGTCGGTGACGATGGCGAACTCAGTCCCAGCGGGCAGCACCTGTAACGCATCCATGTAGACCGCTGCATGGGGTGTTTGATCCCACAGCGAGTAGCTGGTCTCTTTGGCAACTCCGACAATGGTCAGCCACGGGTCGTCTTTGTTGAGGCTTTTGGAGCCGCCCATGTGAACGCGATGGCCCAGCGGGTTCTCGCCGGGAAAATACTGCTGAACAAATCTCTCGCTCACCACCGCTACCGGCGTTGTTCCCAGCGCATCGCTCTGGCTGAAGCCGCGACCGATAACGATTGGAATCCGCAACGCGGCAAAGTATCCCGATGTGACCGGAAGGTTCAAGGCGCTTTGGAACTTGCCCGGCACCGTGGGCCGGTTTTCGATATCCACATCGCGCAGCCAGCCGTTGTCGTCGTAAGGCAGCGCCGTCGCAAGCTCGGCGTGCGTAACGCCGGGGATCGCTCGCAGCCGCGCAAGGCTATTGGAGTACCACGCGGCCTGTTTCTGCGGGGTGTCATATCGCTTTACGGGCAGGCTCACGTTAAAGGTGAGCATCTTGCCGGGTTGGTAAAAGTCGGCAGCGTGCAGCCATGCATTCATGCCCTTCGACATCAGAGCAGCTCCGATGACCAGCGCGACAGCCAGCGCAATCTGCGCCACAGCGAAGATGTTTCTGAGCCGATGCGTGCGGCCGGAGCCGATTGAGGATCGCGAGCCGGCTTTCAGTTGGTCCACAAGATTGATACGCAGCGCTTCTGCCGCTGGAATCAACCCGGCAATCAGCCCTGCCACGCCCGCCAGGACAAACGAAAACGCGAGCACGCGCCCGTTGATGCCGGTATTCGACCAGCCCGACATGAAGCGCGCTACGCGCTCTGGCATGCTGACCAACAGGTATTGGCCATAGAGTTCCGCCACGCCGATGCCGCCAATCGCGCCGATCAGGCTGAGGAGAAGGTTCTCCGTGAGCAACTGCCGCAGGGTGCGTGAGCGGCTGGCACCGAGGGCAGTGCGCATTGCGATCTCGGGGCGGCGGGCAATTCCGCGCGCCAGTTGCAGGTTGGCGATGTTGGCGCACACCACCAGTAGAACAAATAGCGTTCCCCCGAGCACCATGCGGTAGTAAAGCGGCGTATAGGGCCCGTTGATTCCGTCGAGCAGCGGCTCGACGTGTACCGACCAACCCGCATTAGTGGCGGGATATGCCTGTGCCAGGTGTTCGGCCAAGGTGTGCATCTCGGCCTGCGCCTGCTTCACGGTGACGCCGTCGCGGAGACGCGCGGTGACCAGGTAGTCGTGTGCGCTGCGGTTGCCGAGCTGGATCGGCGTGGGCGCGAAAGGCAGGTAAATGTCAGCTGTAGATGGGTATTGCATGGTTTTCGGCATCACGCCGACAACGGTGTAATTGCGCTGATCGAGTTCAATGGTGCGGCCCAGCACCGCGGGATCGTTGGCAAATTGCCGCTTCCAGAAGCCGTAGCTGAGCACGGCAACAGAGTCCCGGCCAGGATGGCTCTCATCGTCGCCATAAACGCGGCCAATCTGCGGGGTGGCGCGCAACACCGTGAAGAAGTTTGCGGAGGTGAGCGCCGCCTCGACGTGCGCGGCGTCGCCAGTGCCGGTCAGGGTCAGATCGGCCTGGGTGCGGACGGCCAGCGATTCAAACGAGCGGCTTTGGCGCGCCCAGTCTTCGTAGTTGGCCAGCGTTGCCTGATCGTAGAAGCCGTCGGAGCGGCTGTGCGCCTGCTGCTCGTCCACCATGACCACGCGATCGAGCTGCGGCACGGCCAACGGATGCAGCACCACCGCGTCCATGTTGCTGAAAAGCGCAGTGTTGATGCCGATACCGATGGCCAGGCTCAGCACCGCGGCAGTGGTGAAGCCCGGCGACTTCCACAATTGGCGAAATGCGTATTGCAGGTCCTGATGCAGGTTCTGGAGCAAGGTTCGCATAGAAGCCTCCGTGCGCGCTGGAGATTTGTGGCTGAAACGCTACCTCCAGTAAGTGCATTCTCTCGGCCAAACCGTTCAGCTGAAATTCATCTGATAGCAAACAGCTTAGCTGAAGTCTGTTGGTTGACGGCCAGGTCCAGCCTGTTCAGAAACGAATCCAACCGTCCGCAATCGGACAGTCGAGGACGGGTTAAAAGGCGAGAGTGCGATTTAGAACGATTCGGGCCACTGGCGCGCGGCATGCCAGATTCCCAGGATATCGATGGTCTCTTCTGAGACCCGATAGACGACGATGTATGGCGTTCGCGGAACCACCGCTTCACGTGTACCATCGATCCGTCCCACTCCACCCGAAAGCGGCATCCTTCCTATCCGCTGTGCCGTCTTCAGGATTCTTTGACGAACGGCGGTCGCTCCGCCGAAGTTTTCACCTTGAATGTAGTCGACGGCCTGATGGAGGTGGCGTACTGAGGCGGCCGACCAGTGGACATTCATGAAGCCTTGCTCTGAGCGTCTCGACTCCACTTATCGATCATTTGCCCCACTTCTTCGTGGGTGAAGAATTTGCCGGTTCGCATATCCTCGAAGCCCTCTTCCACCATGGCCCTGAACCTTCGCTGCTCGCTGAGGTAGCTCTCCACCGCCTGGTTGAGCAGGTAACTGCGGTCGCGGTCCATGGCCTTGGCAATCTGGTCAAGCTGGGCAACTTTTTCGGGTGCGATTCGAAAACTGATAATGCGCGGAGTGCTCATAATACAAGAGAATACGCTGTATTACAGTCTTCCTCAATCGATTTCATCTCTCTTCGGACGACTTAAGTTCACTCACCGCATGCTCACGATCTGGCCTCGCTTGACACAACGGGCCAAACCCCCGATGCTTAACAGTTCAACTGATTCAAATTCCGGCCTCATTGGAGTGCAGGTGTTGCGGGTTCGCGTCTTCTATCACGACAAATGCTTTGACGGAGCTTGCTCAGCCTCGTTGTTTACTCGTTTCCACTCTGAGCGCATTGCAAAAGACTCCGTCTATGAGTACCACGGCCTGGTCCACCGCGCCGGCGCGCTGTTCGATGAGAGCGAGTTTACAGGCGACGAGAACGCCATTGTCGACTTCAAATACTCCTCCTCGCCCAAAATTACCTGGTGGTTTGACCACCATCTATCGGCGTTCCTCACCCCCCAGGATCATCAGAGTTTTCTCGATTGCCAGCGCGATCCAATCTGCTCCGAGCGCAAGTTCTTCGACCCTACTTACACTTCCTGCACCGGGTTTCTGGCTCACATTGCGTCAACCCGCTTCGGCTTTGACACCGCTCCGGTCGCCGATTTGATTCATTGGGCCGACATTGTTGACGGCGCGCTTTACGAAAGCCCCCAGGCGGCTGTCGAGATGGCCGCTCCAGCGATGAAGCTGACGCTTATCATCGAGGCAACGCAGGACCCGGAGTTTATCCCCCGTCTCATTCCGCTGCTCACCGAGATGCCTCTCGCCGAGGTGCTTAGCCAGCCGTTTGTCGCCGACTTGCTGCCGCCGCTGCTTGAGCGTCACCAGGAGGCCCTGGAGCTGATCCGCAGCCGCTGCGAGGAGCGCGACGGCACCATCTTCTTCGACATAACCGACTACCCGCTGGAGGGGTTCAACAAGTTCATCCCCTATTACCTGCACCCCCAGGCCACCTACTCCATCGGCCTGTCGAAGTCCAGCTTCCGCACCAAGGTTGCTGTGGGCTCCAATCCGTGGACCAAGGCGGACCCGGCGAAGATGGTGAACCTGGCGGCTGTTTGCGAGCGGTACGGAGGTGGGGGCCACGCCCGCGTTGGAGCCATCAGCTTCCCGCCTGATCAGGGAGACAAGGCGCGCGCTGCCGCCGCCGAGATTGTGGCGGAGCTGAGGGCAAAGAACCCGCTCGCTTGAGGCCAAGCGATTGGCAACCAGCTTCAGCCGAGTCGCTTACACTTTTGCATGCATGCTGGGCCAGTCGGCGCGTCGATGCTGTATGAACGCCAGAACACCTTCCTTGAAGTCCTCGGTCGACCTCTGCTGCGCGTTGGCTTCAACGCCATCTTCCAACTCCTCGTCGAGGCGCCGCCTGGCGTGTTTTGAAAGCAATCGTTTCACCGCCATCATTGCCTGAGGGCTGTTCAGCAGCAGAGACTGCGCCAACGCATGTGCCGCCGCCATCAGATCGTCCTGCTCCACAATCTGCGTCACGAGGCCAAGGTTCAGCGCCTCCTGCGCCTTCATGATCTTTCCGGAAAGCAGCAACTCACGGGTGCGCAATTCGCCCACCTGGCGGATCAGGAACGAGGCCACAATGGCTGGCACAAACCCCACGCGCACCTCGGTGTAGCCAAACTTGGCCTCCGGCGCGGCGAGGGTAAAGTCGGGAATGGTGGCCAGCGCCATTCCGCCCGCAATTGCCGGTCCGTTGACGACAGAGATGATCGGCTTGGGAAAGTCGTAGAGCGTGCGCAGCACATGTGCCATGTTCTCTGAGTCGCGCCGGTTTTGCTGCGGCGTACTCGCGTTCATGGTTTCCAGGTGCTCCATGTCCAGGCCGGAGCAGAACGCCGGGCCGGCCGCGGTGAGGATCACAACTCCGCAGTCACAAGTTTCGGCCTCGTGCAGGGCTGAGGTCAGCTCCTCTATCAAAAGCGGGCTCAACGCATTTCGCTTGTCGGGGCGGTTCAGGGTAATGGTCTTCACCCCATTCGCACTTTGGGTCAAAATGTCTTTGTAGCGGGTCATTCAAATCTCCTTCCGCGTTCGATCGCGGGAGTTTATTCTGCCGGTAAGCTGCGACCTTGCGTAGTGTCGGCCTGAACAGCGGGGGATTACGATCGAGCCTTTCGATCTTGGCGAAGCGCTGCAACCCCCAAACGATACGAATTGCACTCTCAATCATCGGAGGGCGGATCGTCAAGCGGCCGTATCTACGCTCTCAACCAACGACTCTTTCATGGCTCTCAAACTTCGCAAGCAACTCCCGCGCAGCTCCACGTCCCAGCCGTATGCAATCCGGAATCCCGATTCCGTCATACGCATTTCCAACCAGCCTCAGCCCTTCCAACGCTGCTACCCGCGCGCCGATTCGCTTAATCCGTTCCTGATGCCCAACTGCGTACTGCGCCATCGCCCGGCGCCATCGCGAAACCTGCGTCCGCTCTGGCTCCGCCTCGATCCCCAGAATCTCTCTCAGTTCCCGCCGCACCGTCTCCACCAGCACTTTATCCGTTTCCGTCAACAAAGTCTCATTCTTCATACCGCCGAGAAACGCCCTTAGCACGGCCTTTCCGTCCGCCGTTCGGCCCAGGAACTTGCGATGGACAAAGGTGCAAGCCAGCATCGCCCGGCCTTCGCTTGCCGGAACCAGAAACCCGAAACCATCCGGAAGCTGCCCCAGTTTGGCTTCGTCGTAAAGCAGATTCACCGTAATCGAAGACGAGTACGGAATCCCTCCCAGTTCCTCGCCCAACTCCGGGTCAACCGGCCCCAGAAGCACACCCGCGGCCCAGGCCGGCGACGCCATGATGACAGCGTCGTAGAGCTCCGCGTCCCCGCCGGCTGCAACCAGCCATCCGTCCTCAACCTTTTCGAGGCCGCTCACTGGCGTGCGCAGCCGCACTGTTCCCGGCCCCAGGCGTGCCTCGAGCGCCCCTGTCAACTGCCGCATCCCACCGCGCAATGAGGTAAAAATGGCCGGGGCAGACGTCCTTCCCAGCGCGGCCCCACCTCCATTCCGGGCGCCATTCTGGGCCGCGGCAGCCTTCGCCCTGGCGCGCATCTTTGCGTGAGCCGCCAGCATTCCCCGGGTGAGCGATCCGTACTCGCTCTCCATCTCCACAAGGCGCGGAAGCACTGCGCGGGCACTGAGTTGCGCCGCGTCCCCGCCATAGATTCCGCTCAGCAGTGGATCGGCCAGCCTGTCCACAGCCTCAGCGCCAAAGTGACGTTCTACCAGAGAAGCCACAGCCTCGTCGCCGTGGTCCGCACGCCGCGGAGGATGAAGCAACTCGAGGCCCATTCTGATCTTGGTCCCCAGGCTGAACAGCCGCGTCGTTGCCGTCGGTATCAGCTTGGTGGGAATCAGGAACATCAGCCCGTCCGGCAGAGCCACCAGCCGGTTTTTCACCACGATAAATGTCTTCCGCGCCGCATCGTTCGACGTCACCAAATCCGCTGCCAGTCCAAGTTCCCGGCACAGCTGGGCCGCCGCTGGCTTCTCGGTCAGGAAGGAGTCCGGACCGCGCTCCAGCACCGTTCCATCCACGATCTCCGAGTCCAGCGAACCGCCCACGCGGTCGCGCGCCTCGAACAGCGTGTATTCGACCGCTGCCCCGGCGGCCCGCGCATTCTCGAACTCATAGGCAGCCGCCAGCCCCGCAATTCCACCGCCAACGATCGCCGTTCGCATCCGATTCAACCTCGACCTCACGCTAGTAGAATCTATCCGCAACCCATAAGGAAAATGTGATTCAAATCACTAACTACAGTTCGTAGTTCACAGTTCACAGTTCACAGTTCGCTGCTTTTGGTCCACTGATCGACCCAGTCGTTCACGGTCTTCCACCAGAGCTGGGAGTTTTGCGGCTTCAATACCCAGTGGCCTTCGTCGGGGAAGTAGAGCATCTTGCTGGGCACCTTGAGGCGCTGCAAGGTATCAAAGAGCTGGAAGCCCTCGGAGACGTCGAGGCGGTAGTCGAGTTGGCTGTGAATTACCAGCGTGGGCGTTTTGAAGTTTTTGGCCGAGAGCGAAGGGGACCATTTGCGGAACGGATTCTCGCTGTCGGGCTTGCCGTAGTAGTCCCACGGCTTGCCCTTGAACTCCCACTCGTTGAACCACATCTCTTCGGTCGAGCCATATGCCGATTCGGCGTTGAACATGCCGTCGTGGCTCACGATGCACTTGAAGCGGGTGGTGTGGCCAAGCACCCAGTTGGCCATGTATCCGCCGTAGCTCGCGCCCAGGGCGCACTCGCGCGTCTTGTCGATGAAGGCGTAATGCTGCTCGGCGTAGTCCAGGCCTTCCATCAGGTCGGTATAGGGTTTACCGCCCCAGTCGCCGTTGACGCCGTCGACAAAAGCCTGCCCGTAGCCGGTTGAACCTCGAGGATTGATCATGACCACGACGTAGCCGTTGGCAGCAAAGAGTTCGGCGCTCCAGCGATAGCTCCACGAGTCGCCCCATGCGCCCTGGGGACCGCCGTGAATGAGAAACTTTACCGGATATTTTCTTGCCGAGTCGAAGGCAGGCGGCTTGATAAGGAAGCCCTGGACTTTGGTCTTGTCGGTGGCGGCGGTGAACCAGAAGGATTCGAGCGGAGCGATGTCAAGTTGGTCGAGCAGAGCGTCGTTCAGGTGGGTCTCCTGCTCCTCCTGGAATCTGCTGTCCTTCGTTGGATGCTCCTCTGGAATCCGAAGCAGTATGACTTCGCCCGGTGATGCAACAGTCATTCTCGATGCGATTAGAGATCGGCCTTCGAGTGCATGGATATCGCTAAACTCTCCGCTGTCGGGAACAGGCGCCAGAAAACCATCCAGGCCGGCAATGAGTATTGGAGCCTCGCCTTTTTCGCCCGCAACAAAATAGATTTGCTTCGAATCCGGTGTCCACGCGAACTCGTTCACCCAGTTATCGAACTTCGGCAACGGGACTTGAATGGTCTTCGCGGTCCGGTCGTAGACGACGAGTTGGAACTTATCGCTTTCGTAGCCGGCCCGCGCCTGGGAACGCCACGCCAGGTACTTGCCGTCAGGCGAGTAGGCGGGATTGAGATTCCCCCCGGCGGACGTGCTCACCTTTACCGGCTTGGCCGCCGCATTGGTCAGATCAAGCGTGAAGATGCTGGCGCTGGTTGAGATGGCCGGTTCCGGGTCAAGGTTTTCGGTAAACGCCAGTTCTTTCGAGTCGGGCGCGAACGCAAAGCCGCCGCCGCCTTCCATGGAGAAGGGCGGAGCGTCGTGGGGATCGTTGGGGGTGAGATCGCGAATTGCCCCGCCGCTGACGGAGGCCAGAAAAAGATGGCTTCGCTTGTCGCCGGTGAAGTGGTTCCAGTGGCGATAAAGCAGGTGAGTAAAAATCTGCGCCTTGACCTTGCTGGCGGCCTGAGCGGCGTCGCGATCGGCGTTGCACTTATCGCCTGAAGCGTCGGTAGGGGTGATGGCGGGGCAATCGGGATAGACGCCGGAGGTGAATACGATTGACTTCGAATCCGGCGACCACAGGGCGTTGTCCGCGCCACCGGAGATGGATGTGAGGCGGTGGGGATTTGCGGGAACTCCGGTTTCAGAGTCCCAGTCGGCAAGCCAGACCTGCTGCGAGGCCTTATCACGAGAGGAGAGAAAGAGGATGTGCTTGCCGTCGGGCGAGAACTGAATTCCGTCGTCGCCGGGCTGGGCGTCTTCAAGCTTCTGGGGTTCGCCGCCTGGGATGGGCTGGACAAAAAGCTCCGGCGTTTTGGTGTTCTTATCGAGATCGACAGAGGTGGCGGAGTAGGCCAGCCACTTGCCGTCGGGCGAGACGGTGGTTGAGCCCAGCCGCTTCATCTTCATCATGTCTTCGAATGTCATGGGACGCTTGGGCGGGGCGGCCTGGGCTGCGCAAAGTTGAGCGGCTGCTGACGCCAGAATCAGGGCAAAGGCAACGGTGGATCGGTTCATGGGACTTCCTGTACGCGCCATGGAGGAGAGCGGTTGAGCGCGAAGGAAAAGTGTACACCGGGAGGCAGGGGACAGGGATTAGGGAATAGGGATTAGGGAATTGGGATTAGGGATTAGGGAACAGGTGTGCCGCCGGCGAGGGCGAGGGTGACAACGGTGATGTCATCCTCCTGGCCGAATGCACGCGCTGCTTCTGCGATTTGCTCTGCGCTTTTGGAACTCAAATTCTGTGTACGGGCGAAGCCGAAGAGTTCTCCGGTGTTGGAGCGCGCCTCAACCACGCCGTCGGTGAGGAGTGTGATTTGAGCGCCGGGTCTCAGTTGGAGCCTGACTTCCTGGTAGGTTGATTCAGCGTGAATTCCCAGAGGTAAGCCGCCATCGATTGCCAGTTCCTCGCCGTTGCAGTACGGGGGCAGATGCCCGGCATTGGCCACTGTCAAGGCGCCGTCCGGATCGGCCCGCAACGCCAGGCATGTAGTGAATCCATCCTTGCTCCGGGCCAGCATTCTGCGGTTCATGGCAGGCAGAATTTCGCCGGGGTTCGAGGTGTAATGGGCCAGAGTGCGAAACGTGCCGACAAGGAGCGATACCGTCATCGCCGCGGGCATGCCCTTACCGCTGACATCGCCAACTACGATGAGAACCCCGCCATGCGCGGTGGGTAGAATCTGGAAGAAGTCTCCGCCCACCTGGCCGGCAGGTTTATACACGCTCTCGATCTTGAACGCAGGCAAACTCGGAATCTCGTCGGGGATCAGCACCTGCTGCACAGCTCGGGCCGCTTACAGCTCATTTTCCGCGCGAAGCTGGCGGGCTCCCTCGCTGTTGATGTGCTTGGTTGTTACCAATGCACTGGCCAGCAAAGTGGCAAAGATGGCGAAAGCGTCGAAGCGATAGGCTGCAGCTGCACTGGAAGATGGCAGATTGACGTCGAAGCCGTGAAGGATTGCGAATCCATAAATGATGAAAACGATCGGTATGACAAACAGTAATCGCTGAAGGGGAGGACGGTGGCGCAGCAATAGAACCACTGGGCCACAGAGGCCAAACAGCAAAGCGAAGAGCAAAACGAGCGGCCGCGACATGCTTCCGCCGAGGACCGCATCCACCATGAAGCCAACGGAGGCCATGCGAAGGAATCGTGCTATCAAAAGATTTCTGAGACGGCTGACAGGCAGTTCGCGGAGATGGCTGCCGAACCAGTCGCCGCGCATTCTATGGAACACCAGCCACCCCAGCAGCATCAAAATGGCAAAGCCCAAGGCGGCTCCGATAAGCAATCGTGCTATGGGCATCAGCGGCTCCTTACGCTATTTCCACTTATGCAGCGGTCACCCATAGGGTACATTTGAAACCCGTGTTGGTGGGAAATTCTTGCGGAGAAACTTCAATGGGCCCTTTGGGTGAACCGAGGGCGGGCAGCGAGCCTATTTGAATTCGTTGCCGGTGAGGCGGAAGGTTATTGTGCCCCAGAAGAGACGCGCGCGCATTTGCACTGGCAGGTGGCGCTCATCGTCGGTGTACCAGATCCAGATGTTGCCGCGATTCTTGACCACGCCGGCATCCGCGGTGGGTTGCACGCGAAGCGTCTTGAAGTGGCCAAGAGTGGTTGTGATCTCTTCGCGGCCCTCGACCTTCATGGTCACCGGAACAGTGTGCATGGCGTCGACCACGGGAAGGACGAAGGACTGGCCCAGCGTCATGGGCTGCGACGAGGCATAAAAGACGCCAGTGAGCAGGTCGGTGAGGCAGCCTGAGATGGGCACCTCAATATGCTTGGCCTGGCCGGTGACCATGTTTTTCTCATCCAGGATGGATTTTCCCTGGGCGTAGTCCAGCTTGAGCGTGGAGTTGATCTGACGGCGGCCCTCGACGGTCTGCTTGTCGAATTCATAGGTGCAGCCCTTTTCGAAGTCGAAGGTGGACTGGAAGCGGTCGTCGACATGGAAGAGCAGGTTGATGGCGCCCACAGTGTCGGCGTTGGCGGTGATGCGGATGCGGTCGCCGTTGGTCTCAAAGTGGAGTACGGCGGTGCCGGCGGGAAAGACTCGCCAATCGACGGAGTAGGTGAGGGTCTGCTTTGAGGGAAAGCTGAAGCCGGCGCGCGGAGGCGCGAGCGGGGCCACCTGCTGGCCCGCAGCCGAGACGGCAAGAGCAATTGCGAAAGTTGCTGCGATGATCCGCTTCTTCAACGTCAGGCTGTGCTCCTCATAGATGGACTGTATTGACGTGGGAAGCGCTCACCCGATTTTTCCCTCGATCGAACACAATGCAGTTTGGCGGATTCGCTACCCTGGGCACAGATCGCCGGAGGAGGATTCTTGTCAAGAGAGAATCCACCCGAGCGATGCCTGGCCGCGCTGGTGCTAACCATGGAAAAGCCGTAGCGCCGGGCGTAGCAGAACAAGACTAAGGTAAAGCAGGGCGGCCCCAATACCTGAATTGTACTCGCGATGCTTGAGATAGAGCGAAAAGGAGAAGCCGCCGGAGGAGATTTTGCCGCCGGGCTGGACAGGCGGTGCGGCGGGGATGAGGGTGTCTGGCGCTGGGGTGAGGCGCGGAATGAGGCGTGGGACGCGCCTCGAATACTCGTCGAATTGGGGAAATGTGGCGCGCAGGAAGCGTTCTTCCGAGGCGATTACAGGGACGTAAATGACCAGGAAGCCCACAGCCAGCACCAGCGCTACCGGCCAACTGAGCAGGGCGAGGGCAAAGCCGGCCGCGATGAGCATCGAGCCCAGATACAACGGGTTGCGGGTGTGCGCGTAGGGGCCGGTCACGGTGAGTTCGCGATTCTTTTTTACGTAGCCGGCGGCGTAGGCGCGGAGCCAGAGGCCCGGCAGCACCAGCGCCAGGCTCCAGGCAACGGGGGCCGGCTGGGGCTGGTGACGCCACAGTTCGAAGAGGTAAAGCCCGGCGGCCAGAAAGCCGAGGGGAACGCGGATGCGGCGGGCTATCCGCTGCCAATGGGCGATCGAGTCCGGATGGCCGGGTTGATTGGGCTCAGTCAACTCGCGGTCTCCTTTGGATTGTGTGGGTTGGGCTTTGACGTATCCCAGGTCTCAGAAGCGAGACCTGGGGCACCCGGCCGATACTCGACAGGTGGATCATGGCTTAGGCTCCTTGGCGAGGAGGTCGTCGACCGCGGCCAGCACATCTTCAGGCTCGATGGTGAGCAAACCGGCTTCCGGCGCTCGATTGCGGGTGTGGTCGCGGCGGCTCCCGGGGCTGCGCAGCACCTTGAACCGGGTACCGTAGGGGCCGTTTCGGCTGGGGGCGGTGGGGCCGTAGATGCCTACCACAGGCCGCGAGAGCGCGCAGGCCAGATGCAGCGGGCCGGTGTCTCCCGCAACAACAAGTGCAACCCGGCGGGTGAGGGCGATGAGTTGGCCCAGCGAGTTGGGGAGTGAAGTAACAGCGCCTCCAGTGACTTTGAAAATAGCATCCGCCAGGGGCAATTCGGAGGGGCCGGCGTTGACCAGCACGCGCATTCCGCGCCCCATCAGTCCCTGGGCGACGGCTGCGTATCTTTCGATGGGCCAGCGCTTTGCGCCCCAGCCGGCACCGGGGTTCATCAGGACCGCAGGCGCGTTTTCACCCCACGGACCGCCCTGAGGGTAGCCGCCTGCGGGGTAGCCACTCTGTGGGTCGGGGGACGCCGACTGGCTTGTGTCGCGCGGCAGAACGCGGTCGGCCCAGGCCTCGGCTTCGGGGTCAACGGGCAGCAAGGGCTTTGCGGCCGTCAGGTGGTCGCCGGCCACGGCCGAAGCTAGTTCCACATCCTGCTCAATCACGTGCGCGCCATGCGTCACCACGCGCTCGGTAAAAAGCCATCGCGCCAACCGTTCGCGCGGCTCTGCTTCGCCAATGAGCCGGCGGCAACCGGCCAGCCTGCCCACTACCGCCGACCGGATTGCGCCCTGCAGATCGAGGACGGCATCGTATTCGCCCGCCCGGAGCGTTTTGCGCAAAGCCATGATTTGACTGCGTGTTTTGGGACTCAGCGGGTCGTGCCGCCAATCCTTTGTAGGGGCGAAGAGCAGCCGATCCACCAATGGCTTGGAAGTAACCCGGCCAATGCCGTCTTCCGATGCGAAGAGCGCCTGCCAGCGGGGCTCTACCACCCAGTCGATGACCCATTGAGGATGGGCCTGCCGCAGCGCCGTTACCGCAGGCAGCGCGTGCAGAATGTCGCCCATGGCACCCAGCCGAACCACGAGCAAGCGGAATTTTGTCTGCGTTGGCAAAATCTGATTTTCTCACAGGGGCGGCGCGCTTGAACGGCTGGCGATGCGCTCGAATCGCCGCATCGCAATCGCAACAATACACTTGCAGAGCTTTGCGGCGTGTTGACTGCCATGTGCGTGAGCATTGAGCGAAATGGTTTTTCCATAAAGATCTCGCAGAAGGCGATAAACATGGCTTTTGGCGGCAAAAAGTCAGATATCATCTTGAAAACGAAGCCGAGACATCCCCCGTGACGAGGCGAATTCGTAGTGTGATTCGATTTGCGGCGATGGTTGGCCTGACGGCGGCCACGACCCTCCACGTCGGATTTGCAGCATCCACCCTGAATTTCACGGGTAAGTATGTGCACAAGGGCCAGAAGGGCAACAGCGGTATCGATCCGGAAGTGACCCTGGAAGTTGTCCAGAAAGATGGCGCAGTCGAAATCACAAGAGAAGAGCTGGGCAGCAAAACAACCAACCGGTATACGTTGGACAATGCGGAGGAAGACTGTCTAGCTGCGGGCGACATCGAAGGTAAATGCAAAGCAAGGCTCACGGGCAAGTTGCTGATTCTGGAGTCCGTTGTCCTGAGCGACGACCATACAACCGGAAATCCGGTTCACATTCGCACTGTACAAGAATGGCAACTGTCGTCGGACTCAAAGACACTAACCATCCGGCAGTCTGTTGACATCCCGGAACGCGGTTCGAGCACCAAGGATTCAAAGGGACAATCTTACGACGTGGAGAAATACACTCGGCAGTGAGTTCGCCTCCAGAATCGCGCCGTCGGACGCTTCCAACAATCCCCATTGCGTGCAGCAGTTGCTTGACCGCCGGCGAACTGGAATGCGAAATCAGGGAGTCTTCGAAGCCCGCTCCACGAGCCATTCAATGGCTGCCGTCTCTTCTTCGATTTCGACGCGGAGATTGGCGGTCAGGAGCGGCAGCGATTGCGGAAGGGTCGAGGTGAGCGAGCCCAGGCGGACTTGATCCTTTTGAGTTGTAATCACTGCGGCGGCTGCGGACTTGTGCGCTGCGGCCATAAGGCGAACGAGGTCGGTTGCGGTGTAGCGGTGGTGGTCAGGGAAAGCGATTCGGGCGGCGATCTTTACGCCTGCAGCTTCGAGGCCCCTAAGAAACTGCACTGACCGGGCGATGCCGCAGAAGGCGAGGACGGGGCCATCGACGGCTGGGATATCCATTTTGCGAGTAAGGCGCCAGATGGGACCTTGCCAGCCCCTGGCTCTCAGCTCCGCTTCGAAGGCCGGGTCGTCCTTTGGAATCGCGATGACATCTGCGCGGTGGGCCGCGCGCAGTGTCTCGCGCAGGTTTCCAGCTGGGAGCAGGCTGTCATGCAAATCCTGCCGGCTGAGCAGCAGAATGTCCACGTCGCGGTGAAGCTGGCGATGCTGAAAGCCGTCGTCGAGCAGATGGATGGCTGGTTTTTCCGAATCAGGGATAGCGGCCTCGGCCAGCAGGCCGGCTTCGTATCGCTGGCTGGCCACATAGACCGGCACTCCCGTGGTGCGCGCGATTAGGAGCGGCTCGTCGCCAAACTGCTCCGCGGTACCGGTTGGGTCGACGAGGGCCGGAAGCTTGCTGTGGCGGCCGTAGCCTCGCGAGAGTACGTCTACATAGAGGCCCCGCTGCGTGAGAGCCCTGGCAAGCGCGATGGTCAGCGGCGTTTTGCCCGCGCCGCCAGTGGAGAGATTTCCAACGCTTACGACCGGAAACCGCAGACGCCGCACCGGCTCCCAACCGTTCTCGACCCGCAGGTTGCGCAGAGCCGCTCCGGCGGCATAAAGCGGCGTGAATGGAGCCAGCCAGGGCCGTTTCATTTAGTCCGGCCCCTCTCGGCGAGCAGTTCCTTTATTGCCGTCACGCACCGCTGGGTCGCTCCGGCCTGCTGGTCGAAGACCTTTCTTGCCCGCTCGCCCATCGCGGAGGCGGCAACGGTGTCGCGCAGCAACTCGATCAGCGCGGCGGCCAGCTCTTCTTTGCCGGCGATATGAATGGCGCTGTGGTTAAGCAGATCGACGGTAATGGCGCGAAAATTTGCATAGTTTGGTCCCATCACGATGGGGACTCCAAACTGAGCCGGCTCAAGCGGATTGTGGCCGCCGGCCAGTACGAGGCTGCCGCCGACAAAGGCCGCAGCGGCCAGCGAATAAACTGAAGCCAGCTCGCCGATGGTGTCGAGCAAAACGATTTCGCCGGGAACGAGCGGCTGGGGTGGCATGGACCGCCATTTGGAGCGCCTGCTCGACGGAAACACGGACTCTTCGAGCAGCTTAACCACGGCGCCAAACCGCTCTGGGTGGCGGGGTGCGAGCACCATGGCCAGTTGCGGATGAGCTTCGAGGATGCTGGGCCATGCGTCAAGGAGCGACTCTTCCTCGTCTTCGAGTGTGCTGCCGGCCACTACCAGTCTCAGATCGCCAGCCAGAATCCGTAGTTGGCGGGTGGCGTCCGCCTCGGCGGCTACGCGCACATCGAACTTCAGGTTTCCGGCGACCGAGACGCGCTGGGGCAGGCAGCCGATGGCTTTGAGGCGCTCGGCATCAGTCTCGCTCTGCGCCAGGACGCATGAGATTTGTTGGAGGAGATGCCGGAAAAGGACGCGCACACGTCGATAGCGCGGCCAAGAGCGGTCGGAGATTCGGGCATTGACGACGGCCACGGGGATTCGGCGGCGGAAGCAGGAGTTGAGCAGGTTGGGCCAGAATTCGGTCTCCGCCAGAATAAGCAGACGGGGCTTGAGGGCAGCGAAATATGCGCGCACAGCCCAGGGCAGGTCGAGCGGGCAATAAAAGACTCTGCCCGGCCCGAACCGTTCCCTGGCAAGTTCCTGCCCGGTGCGGGTGGTGGTGGAGATAGCGATAAAGTAGCCGGGCAGCGCGGCTTCGAGCTGGTTCACCAGGCGGCTCACGGCCAGTACTTCGCCCACCGAGACGGCATGAATCCAGATCAGTGGACGCTCGACGCCGGTGTTGCCGGAGCGCCGGCCTTCGAGGGATGGAACCCGGCCGAGCCGTTCGCGCAGGCCTTCGCGGTATTTTTGCGTAATGGCCATGCGGAGAAGCCACCACGGCGCACCCAGGACCAGGGCCGCCAACAACGCAAGGTTGTAGAAAAATAGAATCATGCAAACGGATTTCCTAATCCCCCGGTCTAACCCTCAAATGATACAGTCGTCCACGATGAGGATTTCCTGGGGATGTCCGCTGTTCGCGTTCTGGCTGGCATTGCCGGCGGTGGCCAGCGACCATTCTCCGCCTCCCGTGCAGCCGGCTACGTCGTTTGCCGCGGTGGAAGTGCATGACAACGAGAAGGTGGCCATAGCCGCCGAACCCTACGATACGCGTGAAAAGGTATCCATTTTTCGGGTCGACTACCTGAAACACGGAGTGATGCCGGTGCGCCTGATTGTGACCAACACGGGCGACCGGCCGCTTTCTCTGCGCGATGCTCGCATTCTTTTCCTTACCGCCGCGGGCGAAAAGATTGAGGCTGCCGAGCCCGAAGACGTGGAGCGGTTGATGAGCCAGAAGGACCGCCAGGGCAGCAGAATCCCCATGCCTGGGCCAATTCCCTCCATAAAAATGGCACCCAAGGCGAGCGATAAAGAAGTGGAGCAGGACTTCGACACATTTGAGTATCAGGCGTTGGTGGTTGAGCCGCACACCACGCGCGCCGGCTTTCTGTTTTATGACGTATCCCAGCTGAACCACCCGTTGATGGGCGCCAAGTTTCTGGTGCGCAAACTGCGCGACGCGGATGGCAATGAGCTGTTCGCGTTCGAGATTCCGTTTGATAAGTACCTTAAGTCGAAGTCTAGTTCGATGAATTGACGGCGGCGACGGTAGCTTAGTTTGATATTGCATGTGATATGATTTTCGGTGAGAATGGTTCTGGATACGTCCGTTCTGATTGCAGCGGTTCGAAGCGCCAAGGGTGCGTCGCGTGAGCTTCTGAGGATGGTTCTGGACGGAGAGCTTAAGCCGCTTGTCTCGGTTCCGCTTGTGCTGGAGTACGAGGCAGTTTTGACGCGGCCTGAGCATTTCGCGGGCTCTGCTGGCGCAGAACCGAATGTCGAGATTGTAAAGGCGTTCTGCCGCATGGGCGAGCCTGTGCATATTTCTCACCGGTTGCGGCCACAATTGATTGATCCGGATGACGAGTTCGTTTTGGAGACTGCATACCATGGAAAGGCCAGGATGATCGTCACCCTCAATACGAGAGATTTTCTGATTGCTGCAAGGCGGTTTGGCATTGCGGTATTGGGGCCGGGCGAAGCCATGGAGAGGATTAGACACCAATGAAGACGAGTAATTTTGCATTGCGGCTTCAGCCTACGCTCCTTGAGGAGGCTAGGGAGTTAGCCAAGTCAGAGGGAGTTGCGCTCAATCAGCTCATCAATGTCGCTGTGGCTGAGAAGCTTGCCGTCACGCGGACGATGGAGTTCTTTCGGCGTTACACTCGCGATGCCGATGTTGCCCGCGCGAAAGAGATTCTGGACCGAGTCGGCACTGGCAACCCTCCGATGCCTGGCGACGAGTTGCCGGACGGGTGGAACAATCGCCAAGCTGTTGCTGTGCCTGAGCCTCAATCGGAGGCCTCTACTCGTAGTAGGTAGCCGTGGTGGTGTCCGTCTCCCAGATGGTGCAGTCCTTGACGCGAACCCGGCCGCCGGTCATCACGGCGAGCTGCTCCCGGGTCTGATCGTAGAAATATTTGGCAATGTTTTCCGCCGACGGGTTTAGCACCGTGAATGGCTCCAGGTCATTCAGCATCTGGTGGTCGATGCGGTCGATTACGGGCCTCAGCACCTGCTTGAGAAGTTTGAAGTCGAGCAGCAGGCCGGCTTCGTCCAGCTCGGGCCCGGCAAGCGTTACGCGCACCTTGTAGTTATGCCCGTGCGGATTTTCGCACTTGCCCTTGTAGTTGCGGAGATAGTGACCGGAGGAGAAACCGGCTTCCACGGTAACTTCATACATCGGCGTCTTCTCTTGTCCAGCGGGAAGAGTCCCAGCATTGATTCTAGCCGTCGTAACCAGGCTTTACTAGTTGAGGCCGCATCGGGAGCTTTGCTGGCCAGTGGAAGAAGATCTACGCGCGGTTGCCGCGACGCTTGCGCCTTGCGGTTATCCGCGCTTCTTCGCTGCGCTTATCCACTTGTTCAAAGAGGTGAGTCATCACGCCCAGGAGCGCAAAAACAAGTCCCACCAGAAGCAGGAACATGGCAACTGTGCGCCACAGGGATCCATTGGCCGGCAGGCCGGGCTGGAAGCTGGAAGGGACCAGCGACATGGCCCCCGAGAGCACGGCAAAAAGCGCCAGCGTGGCGGCCAGAATGTAGAAGTTGCGGGACATATTTGAATTGCGCGAGAAGTCCACTGAACCTGCTGACATTTTAGCGGGGCTGGCTCGATTCAACCTGCGAGTTCCGCACTCTCGATCAACAGCACTCCCGCCTTTTCGAACTCGGCCTCGATTCGCGCCACCGAGCCGTCGAGGTTTATGGCGCGGCACGCATCGCGGAGAATAACAGCTTCGAAGCGAAGGCGCCGAGCGTCAAGCGCCGAAAAGCCAACACAATAGTCATAGGCAAGTCCAACGAGGAAAACGCGGGCAATGTTCTGGTCGCGCAGATAATCGCCGAGGCCTGTCGAAGTTACCCTATCGTTCTCAAAGAAGGCGGAATAGGAGTCGATTTGCGGGCTGAAACCTTTGCGCAAAATAATCTCCGCCTGCGGCAAATTGAGCGCCGGGTGAAACTGGGATCCCCTGTTGCCCTGAACGCAGTGGTCGGGCCACAGAGTTTGCATTCCGTAGCTCAGTTCAATTTGGTCGAAGGGCCGCTTGCCCGGGTGAGCGCTGGCGAAGGAAGCGTGCCCGGCCGGGTGCCAATCCTGGGTAAGAACAATGTGGTTGAACACCGGCGCAACACGATGGATGACATCGATTACGGCGTCGCCATCGGTGACGGCAAGCGCCCCGCCGGGACAGAAATCGTTTTGCAGGTCGACGACTACCAGGACATCTTGCGAGGTGATCTGCATGGGTCTCCTGCGAAGAGTCGGAAAGGGGAACGCACCACCTATGCCGCGTCAACCATTTCCAGCCGCAAGCGCTTCCCAACGGCTCGGGCCGCTTTGGCAATGGTTTGCAGGTGAACAGCGCTGTTCTCCGGATCGAGCAGGCGATCCAGTTGCGAGCGGCTGGTGCCGAGGCGCTCGGCCATCAGTTTCTTGGTGATGTTACCCGCCCTCATCGCTTCTGACAATTGCCAGGCGATCACTCTCTTGATTGCAACGGCCTCGACTTCGTCCAGAATGCCTTCTTCTTCAAGAAAGCTGTCAAAACTGGAGCCACTGTGGTCGAACGTTGGTTTCTTTAAAGAATTCACTTCAGTCCCTTCTCATGCTTCCGCATTTGCTTGCGCGCCATATCCAAATCAGAGGGCGGAGTTGCCCGCGTCTTTTTGAGAATCCCGTGCAGCAGGACCATCCTCTGCCTTGTATCCACGTAGAAGACCCTTGAGATGCGGTTCCCCTGTAAGTCTGTTCGAACCTCCCATAGACCGTCGCCTAGCGGCCGGCAAGTCGGCATCCCAATTGGCCATCCGAATTCAACCGACTTGATATCTTCGCCAATCAGCCGGCGGTCTTCCCGCGCCATCCCCTTCAACCAGGAACGAACCGGCTCACTTCCCGCTTCCGTTTGAAAAAAGATTGCGGGTATGCGCTTTATCAGGCGGCTTGCACTTACCGTACCACGCAAGGTACTTTTCGGCAACTTGGCAACATTTTGATTCTTTGGTTCATATTTCACGAAACCATCCTACTTGCTCCGCACTGGCGATGAGGCGCCGTTCAAAAATGCCGGGTCCATGGCGGCAATGTCCACGCGGAAGCTCACCGTGTCCGCAGTTGGAAACGTGGGCGGGACCTTCTGCGTAACCTTCCCCGTGGCGGCCCACTCCGTGCCGCGCTGAAAGATGGTCATGAATCCGACACAACTCAGCGCGGCCACGTCATGTCCCAGCGTGGTGTGGAAGACTCTCCCCTTTCCATAATTCAGCACCATGACCATGGGTTCATCGTGGTCTGTTCCTCTATTCTTTGGGTCAGAGTGGGCGGTAGCCAGAACCGTCATATTTGTGCCGGGGCCGCGAAGCTTGCCGTAAAGCTCATCCGCTGCATGCATCCATACAGCAGGCAATCCTTTCATAATCGGGTGCTCGGGCTGCCGGGTTACCACTTGAAACGGCAAGCGAGCCCCATGTGCTCCGGCCGGCCCGGGAGAGGTGTCGGAGACCAGCTTGCCATCTTTGAAAAACCACATTGGTCCAGCCTGTTCGTTTCGCCCTCTCCAGCCGCCAACTCCGATCATCGAGTTATAGGCCGGCCAATTGGGGAACGCGTTGTCGGCAGCGTGCACCACCACAAGGCCACCTCCATTGCCGACAAAATGCTCGAACTCCAGGCGCAGGTTTTCCGGCCAATCGGGGGCATCGTAATTCAAAACAATTACCTGGAACTGGCTGAAGTCGGGCTTGAAGTTCGTAAAGTCTTCATTTGACTGCGGGGCAGTTACAACCGTCACTTTGAAAAGTCCGGTCTCGTCCAGTTCTGCCTTCAGCACAGGGGTAGTCAACCGCCAGTTATGGTAAGGCCCGCCGCTGGCGCCATCCAGCAGGAGCACTTTGAAGGAGCCAGGTCCAATGCCGTGTTGCTGAGCGTCGGCGCTATTGGACAAGCAAAGCAACTGAGTTAGAAGTATCGCGAAAAATGCATGCTTCACAAGTTCCATCCTCGAGGGGCCCAATCGATTCCTGTCTGAATAGGAAGGATACACCCGGCGCACCTGGTGTTCTGAAGCGTCGGAAGCGGAGCATGGCTGGCGAAGCTTTGCGAGG